>Ga0209181_10004699_pt1 | contig 20127 bp, 19 predicted proteins | sample MAT05_FD_187208 | JGI IMG/M metagenome (GOLD analysis project Ga0209181, IMG submission 187208) | Freshwater microbial communities from Lake Fryxell liftoff mats and glacier meltwater in Antarctica - MAT-05 (SPAdes) (version 2) | ecosystem: Environmental > Aquatic > Freshwater > Ice > Liftoff... | reverse complement strand
AGGATGAAAACACTCGCTCGCCTGAACGCGATGCGATCGGAGATCTCGTTGCCGATAAATCGGTACCCCACGCGCTCCGCTGCTGCCACTTCATCCGGGTCGACACGAACCTCTTGGCTCCGAAAGCGCTGGCGGAGTCGAACGAGTGAGTTCGGCGACTTCGTCGCGTTCGCCGACGAAGAGCTGCGGATGAGTCGCCAGCATGGTAACCCCTCCAGGGCATCCGCTTGAACGCACTGGACCGACGACTGATGCGACCGGCAGGGGTCGAGCTGGAAGGCGTAGTGGCCCGGCGCGGCCACGGAGGTGGTCACCTACCGTACTATTGGGCAATGGTGGCCATAGCGCGGCGTGGCGGCCACCGAGACGGGTTGCCAAGTCGGGACGGCCCTCGGTGGCCATTGACCGCGTCCGTCAAGTTGGTCACGTCGTCGCCGAGTCGCCGAGGAGAGAGAGAATTGTGGACGCGTCGGACGTCATCGCGCGTGGCGCCGCGTTTGCGCCCGCACGAACGACATCAATGACCGTGACCGCGCCCGTCAGCCAGCCCGGTGCGCGCTGCGCCCCCGCCACCTCAAGTCTTGATGCCGTGCTTCGCGAGCAGCTTGCCGAGGTAGCTGCGGTCGAGGCCCGCAAGCTTCGCTGCGGCCGTTTGGTTGCCGGCCGTGTGCGCCATCAACGCGGCCAGGTACACCCGGGTGAACCGCTCGGAGAGCTCGTCCTTCTGCTCCGCATATGGCCGCGCCATGTCCAGCCCTTCGCCCAGCGCGACATCGAGATTGGCAAGGCTCTTCGGGCGCATGGCCTTCGGCAGCGCGCCGAGCGCGGCGAACGCCTGGATGACGTTGCGCAGCTCACGCACGTTCCCCTGCCAGGAGCGTCCCTTGAGTTGTTCGATGACGCCTGCGTCGAGTACCGTGATTCCGGCGGCAGCCGCCAGCCGACGAGCAATCGGCTCGATATCGGCGGGGCGCTCGCGCAGCGGTGGGATCCGAACGCGCACGACCCCGAGCCGATAGAAGACGTCTTCACGGAAACGCCCTGCCTGGACCTCTTCTTCGAGATCTCGGTTCGTCGCCGCCACCAGACGCACCTGCACATGGCGCACCTCGTCCGAACCGACCGCGCGCACCTCCCCGGACTCGAGCGCCCGCAACAGCATGGGCTGCACATCCAGCGGCAGCTCGCCGATCTCGTCCAGGAACAGGGTCCCCCCATGGGCGCTCTCGAACGCACCTTTCCGACTATCGGCCGCGCCGGTGAAGGCTCCTCGGCGGTGCCCGAACAGCTCGCTTGCCACGAGCTCACGCGGGATCGCGCCGCAGTTCACCGCGATCAGTGGCCCCGCCGCGCGCTGCGAGGTGCGATGTAGAGCGCGCGCGACCAGCTCCTTGCCCACGCCCGACTCTCCTTCGATCAGCACGGGAACGAGCGAGCCCTTCAAGCGCTCCATCACCGCGAACAGCCGGCGCATCTCCAGCGAGACGCCGACCAGCTCATCGAAATGGTCCACCTCGAGCGGCGCAATGCCATCGAGCAGCGTCGAGTCGGCGTCGATCATCACCGTAGCGTTGCCGACCGAGACCATTGCACCTGGAGAAAGCACGGCGCGCTCGACGCGTTGCCCGAGGTAGAAGATGCCGTTCTTGCTGCCCATGTCGGCCAGCGCGACGCCCTCGGCCACCAAGCTGAGCTCGCAATGCTGGCGGGAGACGGCGGGGTCGGCGATCACGATGTCAGAGGCGGGCCCCGATCCGATCACGCAGCGCCCGAGCTGCAACCGATAGTTGGCGGGCGTCGCCTGCGCATGCAGCACGCGCACAATCACGCCGAGCGGCGCCCCCTTGCCCGGCGGGCGAATGATCGTCGCGGTGGATTCATCGAAGCGGGTCATGGTGAAATCACGAACACGCGCTCCGTTTGATCGAGCCATTCGCCGGGGGCTCCCGGGGAGACGACCTGACCAGCATCGTTGTTGCCCCAGCATTCGACGCTGTCGACGCTGAGCCCGCAAGCGTGCTTGCTGAAGGCCACATACTCGTATTGTGTCCAGCCGACATCGCCCGCAGGCTTCAGCGGGTCATTGGCGCTGAGGCTCATCAGATGGTTCACGTTCTTGCCCCAGCATTGCGTGCTCGGGCTTTGCTCCGGCGTCAGCTGCCCGCGGGCGCACGTGCCTTCGCTACCCAGCCATAACAGCAGCGGTAGCGGCTCTTCTTTGGTGCCCCGGTCGAACGACAATGGCACTGCACGCGGGTCTACGATGGGCGCATCGGAGCCAAAGTCTGCGCGGCCTTGCGCGTTGGAGCCCCAGCACACGACGGCTCCACCGTCCACGCAGCAGGTGTGATCGCCGAGCCCTGCGGCGATCACCGAACACTCTTGAAAGACGTACGCGACCGGTACTGCCTTCGAGGACGGGGGCCCGATCTCTCCGGTACCGAGCTGCGCGCTGTCGTTTGCGCCCCAACACACGACGGCCGGCCCGCCGAACGCATAGCGCACGCAGGTGTGCGCCGACCCAGCCGCGAGCGCAAAGTCGTGTGCCCCGTCCGCGAACGACTTGAGCGTCGGCACGAACACGTCGTCGAGGCCACCTTCGACGCCGACCTGCGCGAATTCGTTGGAGCCCCAACAGAACACCTGGTTGCCGGTCGATGCGCAGGTGTGCTCAGCGCCTGCGGCGATGTCGCTGGCGAGCACCTGCTGCGGGCTGCACGTCGGTGTCAGATTCACCAAGATTGGCTCCGTCGCCTCGGCGACCTCGGTACCCAGGCCGAGCTGTCCTTGGCTGTTGTCGCCCCAGCAATAGATTTCGCCCGTCTCGATCAGCACACAGCTATGGCGATCGCCAGCGACGATCTTCACGATGACCTTCTGATTCTGGCTTTCGGGGTCCTGCCAGGGCCGTTCTGGCTCCACCAGAAAGCCGGACGACGGGGAGCCGAGCTGGCCCTGGAGATTGCTACCCCAGCATTGCAGATGGGTGCCGTCGAGCGTCGCGCAGCCATGCGTGCCGCCGACCGCGATCGGCTGCAGCGTGGCCGGGTCGAGCAACGAGGGCTCCGCGCCGCCTCCTCCGCTGACCCCACCGCCGGCGCCGTTGGTGCCGCCGCTGCCGCCGATTTGCGGACTACCGGCGCCTCCAGACGGAAGCTCCCAGTCGTAGACGCACCCGTGCGCGGAAGCCGCACACACCATTAGCGCGAGTGCGCTCGCGAGCTTCAAGGTCGGCCGCCTGGGCAGCTGGGATCAGGCGGGGTCTTGTATGGGTTGCACACTACCCAGGCCGGCGCCGACGTCGAGGGTGGAGGCGCGGCGCTGGCCGTCGGAGTCGCGGACGGTAGCGGCGGAACGGTGCGCGACGAGGTCTGGACGCGGGCTGCCGCGACCGTGGCACGACCGACTGTCGAGGCCACGCTGCTCGGCGGAGGCTCGGCGGTCGCATTGGTGACGGCGAGCTCGAGACCGGAGGCGGGGGTGGAAGCCGTGGTGGAGGTCGGCGTGGAAGCCGTCGGCGCGGGGCTCGGCGCGGAGGCCTGTGCGGCGCTCAGTCGCGCCAGCGGTTCGCTGGTTCGCTGTCCCCACCATGACGACGAGCCCATCCCGCCGATCGCCAATGCCAGCAGCGTGCCGAGCGTGGCCAGCGTCAGCACGAGCGTTCTGGAAGCACGCGACGGCGCGTTGGGCACGTTGGCGCGCACGCTGAGCCCCGTCGCCGACGTCACGTCGTGCATCGTGCCGACCGGCCCCGCCACGACGCGGTCCGACTGCGGCGGCTTTCGGAGCGGGAGCGTCTCGGTGCGCGGAGAGTCAGGCAACTCGGCCGGGGCAAGCGCTGCCGCATCGTGCTCGGGTAGCAGCTCACCGCACGCCGCACGTAAAAGCTCTTTCCGCGTCGCGAGGCTACTGGCCAGCCGCGAAGCAACAGCGCTGGCCACTTCGGACGGCGTGCAGACGCGACCGGGCTCGCTCGCGTAACGCTCGAGCGCAACACGCAGCGCTCGACCATCCGAAAAGCGGTCTTCCGGCTGCTTCGCCAGCGCGCGGGCGACAATTTCTTCCAGCGCTGCGTCGATAGGCGCAATGGACGAGACAGGCGGCGCCGGCTCGAGCGACATCACATTTTGCATCGTGATGATCTCGCTGGCTCCTGCGAACAGGCGCCTGCCGGTGAGCGCCTCCCATAACACGACGCCCATCGAGAATACGTCGCTGCATTGGCTGGCGCCCTCGCCACGCACGTACTCCGGCGCCATGTAGGCGAGCTTGCCTTTGAGCGCGCCTGTCTCCGTGTGGCTCTGCGAGTGCACCGCCTTCGCAATGCCGAAATCCGTCAGGTACACGGCCCCGTCGCTGCCGACGAGAATATTGTGGGGTGACACGTCCCTGTGCACGAGACCCAGTGCTGCGCCGTCGGCCCCGGCGAGCGCGTGGGCAGCCTCGAGCCCGGCGCAGGCGTCAGTGACGATCCGGACGGCGACGGGCGGCGATAGTGGCGGCGCCCCTTCTTCAGTCGAATCTTGCAGCAGATCCGAGAGCGCACCGCCATCGACGTAGTCCATCACCATCAGCAGATCGTGGCCGGTGTCCTCCACGTCGGTGACCGACACCACGTTCCGATGACGCAGCAGCGACGCGAGCTTGGCCTCCTCCGCGAAACCCTCACGAAACCCTCGCTGATCGAGCAGATGTGCATGGGCACGTTTGACCGCGACGAGACGCGTGAACCCCGCGGCGCTCGTCAGCTGGCCGATGAACACGGTCGCCATACCGCCGGAGGCCAGCCGAACGAGCAGCCGGTAGCGGGACGAGCTCGGGAGGCGTTCGGTGTCGAGCACGAGACGCGGCGGCATCAGAAGCGAGCCTCGATCGCCAAGCCTACTTCGCCTGGACCGCGTGCGATCGAGACGCGCGGCCGCTCGGGGGCAAGCGCTGCCCAGTCGCTCAAGATGGCGACGATCACCGTGGCCGCACCCAGACCACCGGTCACGCCAATCAGCACGTTGGTGCGCAGCTGAGCCGCTTCTCCGTCGTCCTTCTGCTCGGACGACGGGCTCGGCGCTCGCTCGAATTCGTCGTGTTTGCTGCGCGTGTCGACCGCCGACGCAATGAGCCCGGCGCCTGATGTCAGCGTGAGTCCGAGGCCGACGAAAAAGAACGCTGGTGAGATGCCGTTCGCACGAGGCGGATCGACCACGGCTGGCGTCTCGATTCGCGGCGCCGCTGCCATCGTCATGACGGTCTCGCGTCCTGCCAGCACCTCCGCCTGCAGCTCGGCCGATCGTCCGGCCTGTGCCAGCTCCACGCGATGCTTTCCGATACCGAGCCAGCGCGGCTCGCGGGCCGGGTGAGGCAAACCGTCGACAACGACGGTGCAGGCGGAGCAATCGATCCTCAGCTTTCCGACGCGGTCCGAGAACTTGGCTCGCGCCTTTTCGGTGCTCTCCGCGATCTCTGGGCTCCATGACGCCGTGCGCTTTAGCTTCTCGGCTCGCTCGACGAGCTCCATCCCCAACGCGGCGTCATCGGCCATCAGCGCGACGTCGAGAGCCGCTTGCAGGGCCAGCGGCTTCGGTGCGAGCTCGTCCGCCCGCGCGAACGCGCGCGCAGCCGCCAGGTACTCGCCGCGCTCGACAGCTTGCTGGCCCTGCCGGAACGACTCTTCCGCGGCCTGAAGCGCATCGTCCGCAACGGCATCGCCCGACGACCCGCACACGGCGAGAAGCAAAGCGAGCGACAGCAGACGATGCCGGAGGGACACGACGCTCGTGAGATTATCACGAGCGTCGTGTCCCTCGAGCCGCTGCCATCAATCGCAGAGCGGGCAGCCAGGCGCGCAGGTCTGCGTCGCCGGATCGTTGGGCTCGACCGCATAACATGCAGGGCCGCCCGTCGGCCCAGGGCCTGGCACCGCGCAGCAGAGCTCGCCATCGTTGCAGGCGGTGAGGCCGCAGCAGAACATCCCCGCCGGCGGGTCCTTGCCCTGGTCGCATGGCGGAGCCGCGGCGCAGACGCCGTGATTGCAGTAGGGGTTCTCTCCCTGGCATTCGTTGCCACAGGCCCCACAGTTGAAGATGTCGTTGTACTTGCCGACGCATTGGTCGCCGCAGCAGTCGAGGCCACCAGCGCACTTCTCGGCGCAGGTACCGCCGCCTTCGCCGGTGCTACCGCCCTCCGCGGCGCCGCCTGCGCCGCCATCCGCCACCGAGCCACCTCCCCCCGTGGTGGAGGCTGCGCCAGCCCCTCCAACGCCACCGGCACCGGCACCGGCACCGCCACCGCCGCTGTCGCTGCCGCCGCCTCCGCTGACCGAAGCGCCGCTGCCCGTATCATCACCACAGCCGAAGCCGATGGACGCACAGACCGACACCAAAACGAGCCTTGCAAGAAGCTTCATAAGTAATCCTTTCGGTGAGTTGCCGGGCGCCTCTATGGGCCCCTGCCTCAGTGTCGCAAGAAGGATGCCTCCCCAAAGGAGGCCGGTTTTCGCGCGCTGACGGGCCGGGGCGCAGACTGCAGTGCGCAGGTGCGGACTCCAGGCGCCGGGCGAGGCACGCGAGCAACGTCGAGGCGGTGGCGCCGATGGGGTCGCCGCCAAACCGACTCCCTCATTGCGTCCAGTCGTCAACGTTTTGAGCCCGGGCAGACATCTGGGGTCGAGCTGGAAGACGTAGTGGCCCGGCGCGGCCACGCAGGTGGTCACCCACCGTGCTATTGGGCAATGGTGGCCATAGCGCGGCGAGGCGCGGCCACCGAGACGGGTTGCCAAGTCGGGAACGCCCGTTGGTGGCCGTGGCGGCGGGTTGGACATCGTCGATCGAGTCGCTGAGCGGCCACCGAGTGGCAAAAGTGCGCTCGGCAACGTGGTCTGTGGCCGATGCAGTGCGACGGGCGCACGCGCAGCGGTCACCGAGGCGGGTTGCCAAATCGGGAACGCCCCTCGGTGGCCGTTGGCGCGTCCGTCGAGTCCCAGCTGGGCGATCACCCTGACCGCGGGCCGATGACCCGCCAGATCTCCGCCGCATCCGCGGCCCGCAACAGGCGAAGCCATGTCGTGGTTCTATTCCGCACTGTTTCTGGCGCAACTTTGCCGCCGGTCGTCGTTCTCGAGCAGGCCGCCAACGATTTCGCCTCCCCGAGAGCTGGCGCTATGTGGCATGTGTGGGCGGCCGATGCCGCTCGTGTACCTGCCAGACGTCGAGGCTTTGTTCTTCTGGGGCTCCGAACCCGCGCCGCGCGGGCTGCCGGCCCTCGGCCAGAACGGCGAGCCCTGGACCACGACGCTTGTTGCGCCCGACGGACTCCGCGAGGCGGCTGGCCTCAAGCTCCCGCTGTTCGACACCATGGCCAAGCTCGCCGTCGTCACGGCCGCCGACATCGACAGCCTGCCGGCCTCCGTGGCAACGTGGGTGCTGGCAAGCAAGCTCGCGATGGACCTGGTGGCGCGCGAGCGGGTGGTGCCAACCATTACTCGGCGCGGCGAGCGCATCGAGGCCCGTTGGGCAGCGGCGCTCGCCAGCAGCGAGGACGCAGCGAAGGTCGCGGCGCTTGCCAGGAGCATGCCGCCCGCGGCCCACGCCGTGGTGGGCGCCAGGGCTCGCTCGGGTGCGGTGTGGGCGCCGGACGCGCTCTTGCGGGCGTACCTCGACGCCGTCGTCGACGCCCTGGTGCGCGCTGCCCAGGGCGGCCCTTCGCTTCCGACAGCGCGGACCAAGGCACTGCGCAAACCGACCGATGCGTGGGCCGATCGCTGGCGCACGGCACTCGGTAGCGGGCAGCGAAGCTTCGAGACGAACGGCTTTGCGGAGCGTTCGGTCGTGGACGAGCTCGAGCGCTGGAGCGAGCCCGCCGTCGGCGCGCGTGACCGGCTGCGCGCGTGCTTTCGGCTCGAGCTGCCGATGGCCGATGGCGAACCGTTCCTTTTGCGCTTCCTGCTCCAGTCGCCCGACGATCCGAGCCTGCTCGTTCCCGCCGCCGACGTGTGGAAGACGAAGGGGCGCAGCCTCGAGAAGCTCGGGCGCGCTTTCCGCGATCCGCAGGATTCCCTGCTCGAAGCGCTTGGACGCGCCTCGCGTCTCTTTCCGCCGCTCGCCGGCTCGCTTCAGGAGGCCCGACCCGAATCGGTGGACCTCGATCCTGCCACAGCATGGACGTTCCTCGGCGACGGCGCAGCGCTGCTTGCCGAAGCGGGCTTCGGAGTCATCGTGCCCGGCGAGCTCACGGCCGCTGGCCAGCGCCGCCTCCGGCTGCGCATGCGCGTGGGAGGCAGCAGCAAAAAGGTAGCCGGCGTCGTCGCCGGTGCCGCGGGGCTCGCGCTCGACGAGCTGCTTCAAGTGGACTGGGAAGCCGTCATCGGCGACGAGCCGCTGTCCGCACGTGAGCTCGCTGCGCTCGCCAAGCAGAAGGCGCCGCTCGTGCAGTTTCGCGGCGCATGGGTCGCGATCGATCCGCGCGAGCTCGGCGACATCCAGAAGCGCCTCGCAGGTGGCGCGTCGAAGCTGACGACCCGTGAAGCGATCCAAGCCGTGCTCGCGGGTGAAGCGCGGCAGGGCGGGTTGTCGGTAGCGGTCACCGCATCGGGCGTCGTGGCTGAGCTGGTCGAGCGGCTGCGAAACGGCGGCGCCAAGGAGCTCGGCGCACCTCGCTCGCTGCAGGCGACGCTGCGTCCGTACCAGAAACGCGGACTCAACTGGCTCGTCACCATGAGCTCGCTCGGCCTCGGCGCGTGCCTCGCTGACGACATGGGCCTCGGCAAGACGATACAGCTCCTTGCGTTCCTCCTGCACCGTAAGGACGAGGCCCGCCGCGACGCACGCCCGGCGTTGCTCATCGCACCGACTTCGGTGATCGGAAACTGGGAGCGCGAGGTCGAGCGCTTCGCGCCCTCACTCGAAGTGGTTCGTCACTACGGCATCTCGCGGGCGAGATCGGCGAGCGACATCCCGAGAAAGACGGGAACCTTGGTCCTCACGACCTACGGCCTCCTGCGCCGCGACGCCGAGCTGCTGTCGAGCATCGACTGGTCCGTCGCCGCGCTCGACGAGGCGCAGAACATCAAGAACGCCGCCTCGGCGACGGCGCGCGCTGCCCGCGCTCTACGCGCAAGCCACCGCTTCGCGTTGACCGGCACGCCCGTCGAGAACCGCCTCGCCGAGCTGTGGTCGATCCTCGAGTTCGCGAACCCCGGCCTGCTCGGACCGCTCGAGACGTTCCGCAGGGACTTCGCGCTGCCGATCGAGCGCTATGGCAACGACGACGCGGCCACGCGCCTGCGCCGTATGGTGGGCCCATTCATCCTGCGGCGGCTCAAGAGCGACCCCACCATCATTCAGGACCTGCCGCCAAAGAACGAGATGAAGGTGGTCTGCACGCTGACGCGCGAACAGGCCACGCTCTACAAGGCCGTCGTCGACGAGGAGCTGCGTCGCATCGAGTCCTCGGACGGCATCGAGCGACCGGGCGGGTGCTCGCGCTGCTGATGTTCACGAAGCAGGTCTGCAACCACCCGGCGCAGTACCTCGGCGAGAGCGGACCGCTCTCGAAGCGTTCGGGCAAGCTCGCTCGCACGACCGAGATGCTCGAAGAAGCCATGGCTGCCGGTGACAAGGCACTCGTCTTCACGCAGTTTCGCGAGATGGGCGACAAGCTCGTCCAGCACTTCAGCCGAACCCTCGGCTGCGAGGTCGTCTTCCTACACGGCGGCACGACGAAGAAGGCGCGCGACGAGATGGTGCGCCGCTTCCAGGAGGAGCCGCACGGCCCCCGCATCTTCGTCCTCTCCTTGAAGGCGGGCGGCACCGGCATCAACCTCACCGCGGCGAGCCACGTCTTTCACTACGACCGCTGGTGGAACCCCGCGGTCGAAGATCAGGCCACCGATCGCGCCTATCGCATTGGCCAGAAGCGTGCGGTGCAGGTCCACAAACTGGTCTGCGCCGGAACCGTCGAGGAGAAGATAGACCGCTTGCTGGAGCAGAAGCGTGATCTCGCCTCGAAGGTCGTCGGCACCGGCGAGCAGTGGATCACCGAGCTCGACGGCCGCGGGCTTCGCGATCTCTTCTCGCTCTCCGAAGGGGTCGTCGCGGACGGTGACGACGAAGGTGCAGGTCCGATCGCGTCGACGAGATCACGCACGAAGCCGCGCACGGCTCGTGCTCGCGGCGAGGTGCGCCCATGAGTCGCTGGAGCAATTTCGGCTGGTACCAGCCCGCCCCCAAGAAGCCGCCGCCCGAGCGCGGCATCCGGATGAAGAAGGCTGGCACAACGTGGTGGGGCCAGCGCTGGATCGAGGCGCTCGAGAACGTCCTGCGCGGCGACTCGGGGCGACTTGCACGCGGTCGAAGCTACGCGCGCGCTGGCCGCACGCACGACCTCGTCATCAAGAGCGGCAAGGCCACGGCCAAGGTCACTGGCTCGCAGGCTACGCCGTACAAAATCACCATCGAGCTGACCGAGCTCGGCGCGCCTGCCTGGAAGAAGGCCATCGACGCCATGGCCAAGAAGGCGCAGTTCTCGGCCGAGCTTCTCGCCGGGCAGATGCCGCATGCGATCGACGAAGCCTTCCTCGAGGCGGGCGTGAGCCTGTTCCCGAAGCAGCGCGCCGACCTCGAGACGAGCTGCTCGTGTCCGGACTGGGGTGACCCTTGCAAGCACGTCGCGGCGACGCACTACGTGCTTGGCGAAGCGCTCGATCGCGATCCGTTCCTGCTCTTCGAGCTGCGCGGCAAGACGAAGGACCAAGTGCTCACGACGCTGCGCGCAGCGCGCGACGGGGTGAGCGAGACGACCGCGAAGAAGGGCAGCAAGGCCAGGGCGGCGCCTCCTGCTCGGACCCTCGAAATTCCGACGGTGAAGCTCGGAAAGCTGAAGGCAGGCGACTACGACAAGCCGCGCGAGCCGCTGCCGATCTTGCACTTCAGCTTCGACGAGCCCATCACTCACGGCGCCGTGCTGCGCCAGCTCGGCGCGCCCGCCACGTGGGAGAGTGACGCGAGTCCGGCGGATGTCCTCGCGCCCCTCGTGCGCGCGGCCGCGGAGATCGCGCGCCGCATCGCGATGGCCGAGCCGAGCGACGCCGATGACCCGCCCGCGACGAACCCGAAGCGCGGTGGCTCGCCTCGCAAGAGCGCCGCTAAACAACGGGGCGCTGAGTAAAGCGCGCGGCGCGGCGAATAAGGGATTCATCCAGTAGCGGCGCCGGGTCGAGGCACGCGAGCAACGTCGAGGCGTCGGCGCCGATGGGGTCGCCGCCAAACCGACTCCCAGGTCTGGAGAGGACCGTGTTGGAGCGGCTAGCGCTCTGACAGCTCCGCGGATTGTGCGCAGTCGTCGGCGAAGGAGGCAGCGAGCTTGTCCGCAAAGGCCCGGTCTTCGACCACGAGGGCCACCTCCTCCAATTTGTTGAGAGAGAGAGGCTCGAGATTGATCGATCCGACGAGCACGAGCTCCTCGTCCACGAGCATCGTCTTGGAGTGCATCATTGATGGCGCGTACTCCCAGATGCGGACCCCACGCTTCATGAGGTCGCCATACTCGACGTGCTGCGCGCCGAAGGACGTCTTCGAGTCACTCTTCTTGCCAGGCGCGAGCACGCGTACGTCGACGCCCTCGGACGCTTTCCGGCCCAAGAGCTGGAGGATCGCTCGCGATGGTACGAAGTAGGCATTCGAGATCCAGATGCGCTTCGTCGCCGCCGCAATCATCAGCTGCGTGAGCCGCTCGGCGCGGGTCAACACCGGCGAAGCAGTGCTGGTAATGAACGCGGCGGTCGCCTTGCCCGAAGCCTCCGCTATCGGAAAGTCCTCCAGCGGAAGAAGCTCACCTCCAGCCTCTTGCCAGTTCTCCGCGAAGGCTTGCTGCGCTTCGCTCACGGCCGGACCCAAGAAACGCACGTTCGCGTCGCGCCACCCGTCGTCGTGGACGCCGTCCCCTAGCCAGTTGTCGCGAATTCCAAAGCCGCCGGTGATCGCCACCTTGCCGTCGATGACAACGACCTTGCGGTGGTTTCTGGCGAGCTTGTCGATGCCAGGCAATGGCCGAAAAGTACGCACCTCGCACCCCGCTGCGACGAGCGGCGGCTGAACCGTTTCAGGGAAGTCCGGGCTTCCGAACGCATCGACCAAAATGCGGCATTTTACGCCCGCTTTCGCGCGCTCGGTCAGCGCTTCGGTCACGCGGACCGAAGCGGCGCCCTTCTCCCAGATGTATAGGAGCACATGAACGCTCGTCTTCGCACGCCCGACGTCCTCCACGATGCTGTCGAAGACAGCGCCGTTGTCGAGCCAGGCGACGTCGTGTCCCGAAGCCATTCGGACACCGAGACTCTGGTAGAGGGCGGATGCGAACGGGGCGCCCTGTCCAGGAACTGGCGTACGTAACTGGAAAGCCTGCGCGTCGTCGCCGCACGCGACGAAACCAATTCCGATAGCCAGCGCCATCGCCGTCACGGCGATGGCGAGCGTGACCTTCCATCGGCGGATGAGGGTCTCTAGCAAGCGTGCCGCGATAGCAGCTAGATCCGTTCGCCCTTTCTTCATTGGTGCAATGGATGCGTTGGCAAAGATCAAACCAAGCCCTCCCCTGTTTTTTGCTGCAACTGGGTAAGGTTCGCTTCGGTGGGCCGTGGCACCGCGCCTCGAATGAGGCGTAATGGTGCGTTTTTCGGACGACCCATCCTGCCGTGGCTCAGGGCTTCGGTCGCGTTCTGATCCGCTTGCGAGCGAGGCTGCAGCGGGGTCGCGACCCCTGAGGGTCGTGGCGGTGGCGGGCCGTCTCGCTGGGGCTCCAGTGATTGCGTCTCGCTACTGTTCCTACTATAGTAGGAGCATGCCCAAGCGACGGGACGTCCAGACGACCAAGATCAGCGTCGCCATCACGCTAGAAGATCTCGGTACCTTGCGTGCGCGTGCCAAGCGACTGCATGGCGGGAACCTGTCTGCGGCGATCGCCGACGCTACAGCCAAGCTCCGGAGAGAAGAGGCAGCGCATCGCCTTTTCGCGCGTCTGGGTGCGCCCCCTCTCGATGACCAGCGGGCGGCCGAGCTCGACGCCGAGCTCGGGGCGGGCACGCCCCCACGCCGCCGTCGGGCTGCCGCGTGATCACGTTCGACACAGGCGCCCTGATCGCGCTCGAGCGCAAGAAGCGTCGCGTAGTCGAGCTGTTTCAACACGTCCTGCGCCACGGGCAAGACGTGACCGTCCCGACGGCGGTCGTCACGGAATGGTGGCGCAGCCGTACCGATCTTCGCGAGAACATCCTCGAGAGCGTGGTGGTCGAGCCGCTGTCGCTCGGCGTGGCCAAGACGGCGAGTGAAGCGCTTGCGGCCGTCAAAGGTGCAACAGCCGTCGACGCCATCGTGATGGCATCCGCGGCGCTCCGCGGCGATGTCGTGCTGACGAGCGACGTCCACGACCTCGAGAAGCTGCGCTCATTCTTTCCTGCGGTACGGCTGCTCGCGGTCTAGGTCTGTGCCGCGCTCACGCCAACGCGCGGCCCAGGTGAGGGCGAACGCCCGGATCAGTCGCTATCGGCTAAGGGCCCGCCGGCAGTGCTAGTCCTTGATCTAGCGCTGTTCGAGGATTCAATGGAGTTTGCGCGGCAATCACGCAGAGCGGGGTTTCGACTTCAGGTGAAAGCCGAAGCCGATCTCCCGACGCCGAGACCGATGCCGCTTTCGAGATCGACGTCGAGCATCGACATCGACATCGACATCGAGCATCGGGCATCGGGCATCGGGGCATCGGGGCATCGGGGCTCGGCATCGGGCATCGACATCGGCATCGGCATCGGTGCTCGGCGTCGGTCTCGTCGGCGCGGGCGACCACCCTTGCCCGGTCGTACGTCGTGACCATGGAGGCGTTGGAGACGCGGTCGGCACGCAACGTCGAGCGGGGGGGCTCGTAGATCTGTCATGTAGGCGCGCGCTGCCCGTCAACGTCAAGTGTCAGATTGAGTCGACTCATGACACGCTGACTAGCACGGATGTCCTTCAGCGTTGCCCACATGTTGCGGGCATCCACGTGCGCGTGAGGTCACCACGCAGGCGTCAGTCGCGCGAGCTCCGCTCGATCGTTGAGGCCGAGCTTCGCCAGAGCGCGCGAGAGCTGCACGCTCACGGTTGCGACCGTGGTGCCCAGATCGGCGGCGATGCTCTTGAACGCGCCTCCCTCACGGGCTCATTGGTTAATTGCTCCCTCGGCTACTTCTCGGACTCGGGGAACGCGCGAGAATGCAGATACTTGGAGATCATCATCGCGCAGAGTTGGGCACCGGACTCGAGGGCAAGGGCAGTATTGAAGCCCATCGTGACGGCGAGGGGATCGCGAACAACGTCGACGACGGCCCCCGCTGAGTCGCGTATCTCGGCAGTCCAGCACATCTGGCCGTCGTAGCGGTCGAAGTTGATCGCCACCGCGAACTGACCGGCACCGGCCGCCGTTTCGAGAGCGAACGTCTGCTCATCGAGCTTCTCTCGGCCGAACATCTTCATCATTTTCGCGCCCATCGTGGCCTTGTCGTTCGCCCAAGACGCGTTCTGCTTGGCCGAGCGCGTCTTCAGCCACTCGCTCTCGGCTGCACCCTCGAAGGTGAAGCCATTGAACGTGACTGGCGCGACCACAAAGTCTTTGGCCCCGAGCAGCGGGGAAGGATTCGTCTGCTTGACGACAGTAGGCGGCGGGAACTGGTAACATGCGCTGGCAAGCAGCGCGAGGACAGCAATCAGCAGAAAACCGAGTCGATTGGTCATGGCCGGTCCCTCCCAGCGGGTTCAGTCGTAATGTGTGGGGCAAGAGAGCGTCCCGTAGTGGTTGACGTTCCCGCCGAGACGATGTCAGTCGCAGTGCGTTGGGCAATAGAGTGTGCCGTAGTCGTTGACGACCCCGCTCGCGCAATCTCCGAAATAGAAGTCGACCGGTCCGTACCCCTCGCCGCCACCGTGATCGCAGTCCGCGTGGATGTTGTATGGCTCGGTCACGGTGATGTTCTCACAGCTGCCGCCATAGCTCCTCGGCGAGGGCTCATTGGCAGGGTCAGTCCCCTGTCCGTTCGAACATTGCCCAGCACCAGGAGGGTAGGTCGGGAGCTGCCGCTGTCACCTGAAATGCCCGAAGATCGATGACGTCGCCCGCGTCGAGCTGGACACTGCTGCTGCAGCCGTTCGCGGTCAGCCGTCCGCCCGGGTAGGCAGACTGCGTATAGGTCGATGCAATATCTTCGACCTTCGTTCCATTCTTGAAGAGCTTCAAAGCAAAGTTTGCACCGACGGTCCAGTTGAGCGGCGGCCCTAGCAGAAAGGAGCAGGCCCGATACCTTCCTGCAACGGGCGCCGTGAAGCCGCCGGTCGCGACGTCGTATGCATCGTGGGTGTCATAGTCCTTGGACGAGAACAGAAGGACGGAATCAGCGGTACCGATGCTCGAGCTCATGCCAGTTACGCGAGCGGCCACGCTCTCCGTGCGGGCGTCAAGCGCGTCGAAGTTCTCCTTCAGGTCGGCCGCCTTCAGCGTCTGGCCGGCCACGAACGTCTTGGGCACATCGGCGAGCGCGACCGTCGCTCCCGCAGCGAGCGCGACAGCAGCCACGCTGGCGACGAGGAGCCGCCTCTGATTTTTCGACAGCTCCATGTCCACGACAACCACTTTGAGTTTCATGATGACTGACTCCTCACTGCAGGGTGCATTGGTCGCCACTGGCGCCGGTCATTTGATGCACATCACGGCCGGTTCCAGGGGCGGGGCGAGGTCCCCCTGGAACCAGCCCGACACGTAGGCGCGCGTCGAGCGCCTCGAAATTCTCGTTCAGGTCAGCCGCCTTCAGTGTGTCGCCTGCCGCAAACGTAACGGGTACGTCGCCAAGGGCAACCGCCCCAACGAGGAGCACGGCTAGCGAGAGCCCTGCGCCCATTGCGCCCTTCTGGCGAGGTGTGAGCTCGAGATCAACAACTACCAGTTTGAGTGTCATGTCTTCGATTCCTTCTCGGAGAGAGTTACTGCAGCACGCACTGGTCGACCTTCGACTCGTCCAGCACGCATAGGTTGCTTGGCGCACCGCCACTGCCGCCCATCGCATTCTGGGTGCTGGTCGAGGCGCCCTGACCGCCCTGGCCGGCGCCACCGCCACCGTTCCCGTCGGGATCCGTCGGGAGGACCTCTCCGCAGGCCGCCAATGCGGCCGCCGCGCAAAGGGTCAATAGCTGTCGCTGCGGGATCTTGCTCATAGTCTTGCCCTGTCAAAAATTCAAAAGTGATCGCTCGAGACTCTGCGCGCCACGCGTGGTCACCAGCGACCCGCGATGGTGGTTCCCATTGCGGGGTCGCTGATCCAGGGCAGAAGCATTGCCTGCGGCAGTTGCGGCGCCTGGTCGCCTGCGGCGATGGCAAGGATCAGTCCGGCAATGGTCACACCGCCGCCGATACCCAATACGACCCAGCCAGCGGTGGCCTGGTCGACGCCAGCTGCGTGCTCTTCGGCAGCGGCCTTCTTCAAGATCTACGGCAAGGCGCAGGAGAAAATGGCTCGTGCGCATTAGTCGATTCCGTTCGGTTTTTTCGGTTTGGCGGTCGCAAAAGGAGGACGCTGGGGCTTCACGGTCGGCGTCGGTGCGGCGGTAGGTTTCGGTCGCGCGCTCACGTGCGCTGATCCCGTGGCTGCCGGCGTCGAGGTCGGCTCGGTCGTGGCAGGTTCGACCACCACTGTGGACTTGCCCGGGGCCGACGTCGCGAGGTCGAATGCCGTGCTCGTTCGGGTGCTGGCACCAGCCCCTCCAGAGTCTGCGCTGGCCAGCGCAGGACGAGTCGCTGCGGCGTTGGTCACGGCGGATGTGGAGGCGTCGTGCTCCCCGCTGAGTTGTTTCGTGACAAAGATCAGGCTACCGGCAAGCAGGGCGACAGCCGCAACCCCGAGCGCAATCGCCCTGCTGGAGCCCGTGCGCAGAGCTGGGCTCAGCGTCTGGCTCGAAACCGGGACGTTGGTCGACGAGCCTGACAGCGCTGTGGGCGAGTTGCGTTGTTGCTGTTCGCTCTGCGCAGCCATTTGTCGCGCAGACGCCGCGAGGGCGCGAAGCTCGGGATCGGTCTCGGGCAAGATCGCCGTGGCGGGACCAGCGTCCGAATCGGAGGCCGGCAGAAAGGGGGAAGGCGGCCGGCCGGAGGGCGACATGCGCGGAGTTGGCGCGGCAGTTTGCGGGGCTTCTACCGAGCTCGCCGCACGTGCAGCAACCAGCGCAGAAACCAGGGCTGAAACTGTGGAAAATCGCGCCGTGCGATCTTTCTCGAGGCAACGGAGCACGACACACTCGAGCAGCTCCGAGACTTCTGGACGCAGGCTGCGCGGCGTCGGCGGCGACTGGCTCATCACCATGGCGCACACTTGCGTCATGTTCTCACCGACGAACGGCGGCAATGCCGTGAGAAGCTCGTACAGCACCACGCCGAGCGCCCAGATGTCCGTGCGCACGTCGACATTGCGGGTCGACAGCATTTGTTCGGGTGACATGAACTCGGCCGAGCCCATCACCAATGAAGTCTTGGTGAGGCTCGGCTCGGAGCCATCGAGCGGACCGGAGACCTTCGAGATGCCGAAGTCGAGCACCTTCACGCAAGGGGCGCCCAGGCGTGAGCGGGTCAAGAACAGATTGGCGGGTTTGATGTCGCGATGGATGATGCCTCGCTCGTGCGCCTCTTTGATCGCCGTGCAGGCTTGGAGCACGTATTCAATCGCATCGGCGATCGGCAGCGGCGATCTGGACCGGCGCACCGCGGACAGATCGTGGCCCTCCAGGAACTCCATCACCAAGAAGGGAGTGCCGTCGTCCAGACGATCGACATCGAGCGCGTGCCACGTGCTCGCCTTCGATTTTTGCCGCCGCTCGGCCCTCACGCAGAAAGCGATCGACCAAGTCGCTGTTGGAGCGCAGCTCCGGATGAAGAACTTTCACCGCGACTCGCCGATCGAGGTCGAGGTGCTGGGCTTCCATCACTCGGCCCATGCCGCCTTGGCCAAGCAGGCGCACCACGCGGTACTTGCCGCGCAGAAGGGAGCCAGGTTCGAGCTCGGTGGTCATGACGCAGGCGAGCCATTGCAGTTTGGATGCCAGCCGCGCTTGAGCGCGGCTTCGCGCAATTGCGCAAGCGTGGTCTGGCAGAGCCCCGACTGCGTTGCGCAAGCGATGTTCAGTCCGCGCAACATCGCGCAGCTTGCGCGAAGGTTGATCAACGAGAGATCGAACAATTGGACGCCGCCCATGCAGCGCCCAGCGTTACAGACGGCGCCGAGCGACGTCTGTAGTCATAGTTTCGAGACGCTACTAGCGCGCTCGCCAAGCTCGGCCTCGAACACCGGGTTCAGCTGGTGCGCCTCTTCGCTGGCTTGCGCGTTGACCCCAGGGCCGAGGCCTGACGTTCGCAATGAAAGTGGCGCGCTCCTCCGCTGCTTCGATTGTCAGGTCACGCGAACGGATTCTCGACTGAGAGTTCAGGAAAGATCGAAAAATCCCGGTCGCGGGTGATGAGCTTTGCAACGCCGTGCGACACACAGATCGCCGCGATCCGGGCGTCGTGGACCACCGGACCTCGCACGCGCGGCCGGCGCACGAAATCCATCAGCGTCTCGGTGAAGCCCGCTTGCTCGCCAATCAGGCGCAGCGTGGGCGCGGCCATCCAGGCAGCGAGCTGGGCCCACGCTTGCTCCGGGGCGCTGGCCGACGCCTTCCAGATGCGCGGATTGGTCACCACGCTCCAAAATTCGTAGACGCACGGCCATGGGATCGCCCAGGGCGAGTTGCCTTCAGCGAGCTCGCGTACGAGCCCGCAGGCCTGTGCGTGCTCGGACGCCTCGCGCCGGTGGGCGTAGACGAGGACGTTCGTGTCAATGGCTAGCATCGCTCAGCGCGCACCGTAGATCTCGGCGCGCAGCTCGGACCACGAGAGCGACTCGAGAGGGTTTGCATCGCCGGCGACACCGACGCTCTTGTCAGGAAGCCTGAATTGCCCCGGCGAGGGCTCGGTCTCGAGCACGCGCCGTAGACCCTCTTCGACGAGCGCACGAAGTGTCTTGCCGGTCTTGCCAGCGTGTCGCTTTGCACGCGCAAACAAGGCGTCAGGAAGCTCAATCGTCGTCTTCATGAGCCATACTACCCATATTTAGCGATATGGGCAAGCCATAATTGCTCCTCGCCATCACAGCCTGAGGGCCAGCGCTCGCCTTGAAAGTGGCGTGCTAGCTCCACGCGCGAGCCGACACGTAGCTTGCGATAAATCGACTGCAGCTGACACGCCACGGTGCGAGTTGCAGTGTTGCGCAAGGCTGCGATCTCGTCGTTCGAGAATCCGCGGACCAGAAGCTTGGCCACCTCTTGTTCCGCGGAGGTCAAGAGCTCGACGGATGCCTGCGCCTCCGCCACGGGAGCCACCAGCACCGCGTACTCTCCGCCCTCGAACGAAAAGCGTTTCCCGCGCAGCCCGGGCGGTGGCGGGATGCTGGATGCCGGATCGCGAGGGGAGAACGGCTTCACTCCACGCCATGCTACACGCGGCGCTTGCTCGCTCCCGTTCTTTGGCTGCCTGCCGGAACAATGACTGTGCCCAGGATCCGGGCCGTTCGTTAGGCTCTCGACGGGAGAAACATGAGCCGGCTGGAGCTACGGCGTTTTCTGGAGGTTTGTCACGAGGGCCCGACCGATCTGGAGCACTGGTGCGAAGCGATCGCGCCAGCCCTCACAGCACTCGCGGCGCCCACCCAGGGGCTGGGCTTCTCGATGAGTGATGGCCATCATGCCGTCGGCCTCAGCCATACCGGGCGAGCAGCCGGGCTCCTGCCGTTGATTGGCGCCTTTGAGGCACTTTTTGACATGCAGCGGCTGTACGGAATTTTCCGCGTGGTTCGCGTGTGTCATCTACTTGGCCTAACGTCTATGGGTGGCCATCCCGCCCTGCGTCCACTTCGACGGCTCGGCATGGTCGATTCACTCGGTGCCTCGTTGGAGCTCGGCTCGCGAAAATTGGTGATGGCGATCCCCATGTGGGAGGACGACCCAATGCCCGCCCCCCCGCGCAGGCAGCTCCTACGATTGCATCGACACCTATCGAGCGGAGCGCGACGCATTGAATCTGGCGACGCAATGGCGG
>Ga0209181_10004698_pt1 | contig 20128 bp, 19 predicted proteins | sample MAT05_FD_187208 | JGI IMG/M metagenome (GOLD analysis project Ga0209181, IMG submission 187208) | Freshwater microbial communities from Lake Fryxell liftoff mats and glacier meltwater in Antarctica - MAT-05 (SPAdes) (version 2) | ecosystem: Environmental > Aquatic > Freshwater > Ice > Liftoff... | reverse complement strand
AAGATGGCGCAGATGATTTGCAATCGCAAAAAAAAGATATAGCAGAAAAAAATTCGGAAGAATCTAATCCAGATAACGTCCCACCTTTTAAATTATCTTTCGCAAAAGAAGCAATCAATAATGAAATCAATTATTTATGGATATTTTCTGGATATAAAAATCTGACAGAATTTTTATTGGATTTTCAGGCGGAAAGGCATATTGGAACTTTATCATTTGAAAGAGGAAAAATAATATTTTCTAAAAATGACGTAAGGAAAATAGATAATTACGTCACCAAATATGGAGATTGGTTAATTAGGGTATTTATAAAAAATCATACTGTAAATACTACATTACTTCACATAGTCATTCCTGTTCAAATTGTTGATCCAATTATAACTGATTCAAGAATTGAATATAAGATCATTTCAGGCAAACCACGGTTGGATAATTTTCAATCTTCGCCAATTTAATCTCAATTCTATTTACTTTCAAAAAACTGTGTAAGTCATGTAGGGCTTTTTAGAAAATTTATATACGATGAAATGATCGTCAGGGATAAAACGAGTTTGGACATCACCTGGTTAAAAGATAAGTCATTGGCTGATTTAGATAACCTTCCCGATCCTGATTTATTGGCATTGGATATAGTGGAGAATTTAGAAGCGGGGCCGGAGAGTTTTAGGGCGATTATTGCAAGTTGAATGTGAAATAATATTGTATGAAAGAAATGGAAAAGTAAATCAATATTCTATTGTTAGGGCAGCAGCTTATTAGTCAATCATAATAAAAAAACTATCACTAAAAGAAGCCTGAAAGGAAGCCGCTGCAAAAACTTTTAAAAACTAGAAAGCATGAAAAAGTGCTTTCCGATGGATACATTTTATTGCCGGGCCGCTAAACACCCTGCCATGAAAATATACAGCATGGTTGTTTGCTCTGGCAGTAACAGGGTACATGCGAAGATTCGAAATTAATCACACAATAAAATTTACTCCACATTATTTATTTTGCTTATTAAGAATGATAAAGAAGGGCTGCAATAAATAATTGCAACCTTTCTTTGAATATCAAACGGGTCAGGATCAAAAGCCGTATTAGTTGTTTCCGATATTCCCTCTTGATATAAGGGAGTCTCCCCGGAAAGTACTGTGATAAACTCTGATGAAAGCTTTGGAATTTATAATGCTGTCATAAGTTACATTCTTCATAGAGTTATCTGCCAACCTGATTTGTTTTATGTTACGGGTTTCTCCACTTACTGCATTACCTGAACCCGTAATGTTACCCAGCGTTAATGCCAATGCACCGGGTGTTGTTAATGAGCCGCTGAATACTTTTACCAAATGCACCGTGTCTTTAACTGACTTATTGATGCTTACTTTAAGGTTAAAGCTTTTATCACTGTTTTCACTAACGGTTACTGTACCAGTGGCACCCAACGTTCCTACTGCTGCGATGGAGTAGTCTTTTTGTCTTAAATTATCTTTGTCTTTTTTACAACTGCTTACAGCAACTATAATGATTAATACGGATAAGGTTATGGCTAAGCCATATTTTTTGATTTTCATTTTAAATATTTTACTGAATGAATAAATACTCTTGATGATAACAGCGCTGTTAAAAAAGAATTCATACTGCTGACAACTGCAATTTCTTTTGGGTTGCATCGAGATCATTTTTTTTTATAAAAAAAACTAAGATTTAGAAATCATTAACAATTTTTCTTTTCAGGAGCAGCACATTAATCAAAATTAAAAACCAATTAGTTGAAAGTATTTGCAACGATTTACAAGTTGCCCTCTCGAAAACTAGCAAGAAGTAACTGGAGGAAAATATGGCGGGAAACATAAATAAATTAGCAGGAAAAATATTATGCGATTAAATGGCAGCAACGTAGTTTAACTGATTGCACAGTATGGGTATTATTAGTATCTCTAGTAGAAATAAAATGCTGACAATGATTTTAGTACCATAGAGTAGTTGTAAGTTGCTTAGGCTTTGACCAGGAAGAATAAAATAAATTAAACTCACTTTTGTTGCACCTCATCCGCTAATTTAATTAGAACGATCAGGTCGTATCAGAAAAAAGAAAATTTTGACTTATGTCAAAATTTGCAGTCATCCTTGTGACTAATTTTACTTTGTTATAAAAAGATTGCGAGATAAATAAATTTCGCAGTTGGCAAGTGTTAATTTAAAGATTTGTATGTCATTATGCTATTAGGTCTAAAATGTCATGTTATAGATTAATTATTTTTGTTGCAACCATTAGACAAATTATGTTGTCAGCATAGTTATAAACAAAAAAATATAATTATGAAAAAAGCTATTTTACCGGTAATCATTTTGGCCATTGTAACAGTGTTTACCAGTTGTAATAAAGCAAAAGAAGACTTACAGTGTTCTGAAACTAGGATTGCAAAAGTGTTAAAGGTTGAGGGGCCTAAATCTGTAAATATCAATACAGCACTTACCTTGAATATTTCAATTGAAGGTATCAACGGTTGTGCAGGATTTGGTAATTACTCTGAGAAAACTATCGGTAATACAACCGAAATTATTACCACTGCTAAATATCAAGGATGCGTATGTACCCAGGCTTTAATTACTTTGGTAGTTCCTTATAAATTTATCAAAACAACTGCTGGTAATTATGTACTAAAATTTACTCAACCTGATAGTACCTATATTACATACAATATTACGGTACAATAAATAATTTGAATGCTGCACTCTTGTAGACATTTAGTATGATTCTGTCAACTTGTTTTTTTAGTCATTTGGTTATCTTGCTTACGTTTGAAGGTTTATTTCGATATTCTTTTTATGGATTTCAAATACAATTATGGTAAACGATGCCGTGGTAAACTTTAGACTTATTGAACACCAGCAGATGATTCAATAACTTTATTTCGTTGTTCTTGTCGGTCTTACTTTATGAATTTAGCTGCCCTTTGAAATCAGGAGGGTTTAATTACCCAAATTTACCCCTGATTTTATACACTACATAAATTTTTATCCTTAAACCCTTATTAGGCCTATGAAAATTTGCAAGTCTAATAGATTTTGTTTTTCTTTTTAGTGGATAAAATATACACTACAAATGGCATTTATTAGGAAAATAAAAAAAGGAGATGCAGTTTACCTGGCCAAGGTTGAATCTTACAGAGAAGTGTATATAACGAGTATAACGAAATCTATATAAAAGCACTTTGGGTAAAAACTAAGCCTTTTTCGGTCATTAAAAGCCAATGATAAAGTTGATCTTGTACGCAACTAATTCGTGGTAAAGTCTTACCATCATACTCAACCTTTCATCAAAAAATGGCATTTCCAGCGATGGCTTATTTCGTGGCATTGAGCGAAGCAACGATGTGGTGTTGGCAACAGAAAAATGCTATCAGGCCGCCTGTAGGAACAGGCCGCGGCCTGTTCCTACAGGAAATTATCCAACAAGAAATCATCCAGGTAATTCCATTTCCCTTTGAACGCCCCATTCCAATCCCCTCAATTCTGCCAATCCTCTTAACTGGTCAATGCAGATGAAGAGGGAGTAATGCAAACAGCGAGATGTTTTTGAAAATCGTCAATAATTTAATTTATTAACGGTGACCTTGAATGTACATCACGTTAGTTTCGTAAAATAGCGATAATAATTTCAAGATAGATTTGAAGTGTTTTAGACTTAAATGCTGTCTGTTAATTCGCAGACTATTTCCAGACCTCCCCCTTCAGGGGGCTGGGGGGCTTGCTCTTTGTATTCCCCATTCCAATCCCCTCAATTCTGCCAATCCTCTTAACTGGTCAATGCAGATGAAGAGGGAGTAATGCAAACAGCGAGATGTTTTTGAAAATCGTCAATAATTTAATTTATTAACGGTGACCTTGAATGTACATCACGTTAGTTTCGTAAAATAGCGATAATAATTTCAAGATAGATTTGAAGTGTTTTAGACTTAAATGCTGTCTGTTAATTCGCAGACTATTTCCAGACCTCCCCCTTCAGGGGGCTGGGGGGCTTGCTCTTTGTATTCCCCATTCCAATCCCCTCAATTCTGCCAATCCTCTCAATCGGCCAATACCACTATAACCCGGGTTTGTCTTTTTACGCAGGTCATCCAGCATTTGGTGTCCGTGGTCGGGTCGCATGGCAATGCCTATGTTGCGTGTATGCATAACTGCTACCAGCTCCTTTACAACGCTGTACATATCCACATCACCTTCCAGGTGGTTGTCTTCAAAAAAATCTCCGGCGTCATTTCTTTTGGTACTGCGCAGGTGGATAAAGTTGATGCGGTTAGCAAATTCTTTTACCATGGCAGGTAAATCATTGTCGGGCCTTACACCAAATGAACCCGTGCAAAAACAAAGACCATTGTTGAGTGAAGGAACAGCTGCGAAAATATCTCTTACGTCAGCAGCGGTACTCATAACACGGGGCAATCCTAAAATCGGGTAGGGCGGATCATCCGGGTGTATCACCATTTGAATACCCACTTCATCACAAACCGGAATGACCGCCTGCAAAAAACTGATCAGCTTTTGTTTTAAAATTGCTGCGGTTATGCCATCGTACGCATTCAATGCCAACTGAAATTTTTCAAGCGTAAAACTTTCTTCGCTGCCGGGTAAGCCTGCAATGATGTTTCTTTCAAGCGCATACACTTCGCTGGCGCTCATTCCTTCAAGCCGTTGCTTTGCACCCGCCAGTTCTTCCGCAGTATATTCAGCTTCGGCGTTCGGTCTTTTTAGCAGGAGTGTATCAAACGCTATAAATGCAGCTTTTTCAAAACGCAATGCCCTGCTTCCATCAGCTACTACGTAGGCAAGATCGGTTCTTGTCCAGTCGAGCACCGGCATAAAATTGTACGTTACAGTCCGGATATCGCAGGCAGCCAGGTTGCGCAGGCTTTGTTGGTAGTTGGCAATGTATTCCTTGTAATTACCGGTTTGTGTTTTAATATTTTCATGCACGGGTACGCTTTCTACAACGTTCCATTCAAGACCGGCGGCTTCAATTTCCGTTTTCCGTTTTTGTATTTCCTCCAGCGGCCAAACTTCACCGTTAGGGATATGGTGCAATGCTGTTACGATTCCGGTACAGCCCGCCTGTCTTATATCGCTCAACACTACCGGGTCATTGGGACCAAACCAACGCATGGTCTGGATAAAAGAATTTTTTATCTGCTTCATATTTAGTTATAAATTGAATAAAATTACTACAAACAAGTTTGTCTGCCGCATGAAGTATTTAAAATTATTGTACGTCCAGGTTATCATTGGTATCGCATTGGGAATCCTGGTAGGATGGTTATTTCCTTCTTTTGCTCCTACCGGGAAACTGATCAGTGAAAAATTCATCGACCTGATAAAAATGATCATTGCCCCTATCATTTTTTTTACCATCGTTTTGGGCATAGCCGGTGCAGGCGACATGAAAAAAGTAGGTCGGGTAGGAGGTAAAGGATTGCTTTATTTTGAGGTTGTGACTACCCTTGCTTTGATCATTGGTGTGTTGGTAGCACACTTTGTAAAACCCGGTGCAGGCATAGCTATCGACCATTTGCAGGTAGATAAAGTAGCAAAATATACCAGCCAGGCAAAGGAATTAAATTGGGTAGAATTTTTCACGCATATCATCCCGGATAATATTTTTAAATCCTTTGCACAGGGCGACATTTTACAGATATTATTCTTTAGTATTTTATTTGGTGCCGGGTTAAGCAGGCTGGGCGCTTATGGCAGCAGCCTCGTTACCACATTGGATAAAATAAGCAAGGTGATTTTTAACATCATGAAAATGATCATGTGGCTGGCACCCATTGGCGCCTTTGGCGGGATGGCATATACCATCGGTCAATTTGGTTTTGGCAGTTTACTATTGCTGGGCAAAATGATGCTGTGTTTTTACATCACAGTGTTCTTATTTGTGGCGGTTGTATTAAACATTATTTGCCGGTACAATGGTTTTAGTTTGTGGAAATTGCTGCGGTACATCAAAGAAGAATTATTGATCACCCTTGGCGCCAGCAGCAGCGAACCTGCCCTGCCCAATATCATGCTAAAGCTGGAAGCAGCGGGTTGCGATAAAAGCGTGGTAGGATTGATCATACCAACTGGCTATAGTTTTAATTTGGATGGCACGGCAATCTACCTTAGCATGGCGGTGATATTTTTGGCGCAGGTATTTAACGTAGATCTTTCAATCGGGCAGATGCTCACCATCATCGGTATTTTAATGATTACCAGTAAAGGAGCGGCAGGTGTAACAGGCAGCGGTTTCATTGTGTTGGCATCTACACTCACCGCCATTAAAGTAATACCGGTAGAAGGACTGGCTTTGTTGTTGGGCGTAGATCGTTTTATGAGCGAGGCAAGGGCCATCACCAATATCATTGGCAATACGGTCGCTACGGTGGTGATAGCAAAAAGTGAAAATGCAATTAATTTCCCTTTGTATAAATCTGTTGTGGAAGATTCTGAAAAATATATTGCAGCGGATATTTAGCGGCTGTTTGAGTTAATTTTTTTGATACCTGTAATAATGTGGAGACGAGCGGTAGTTCTTTGTGGCATCATCGTTGTTTCAGCCGATGGCTATCGGCTCCCTTGTACGGCAAATCTTTTCTGAACTTTTATTATGTTATAGAAAAAATGATTTATCCTAACTTAAACCACTGCTCAATATATAAAGTCTCTTTATTGCTAATGTGTCAGGTATAAATTATACATTGAAAAATATCATGAGCGGTTTGTTTGGAATAAGATGACGGTTTGATTTGCGAATGGTGAAATATTGATCAGTCAATCGACTATTCCTCTTTGACCATTCAATGTCGTTGACTTAAGAAATTTACTATCATTATTAAATAGTATTCGATGAAACATTGTGTGTTGCTTTAGGTATTTGTGCGGCCTCGAATAAAAAGTGCTAGAAATTTTCAACATAAGTCGTTAAGAAATTAAGGCTGTTTGAGCCAGGTATAAGCTTTATAGTATTGAACTATATGCGGCGAGTTCCTTGATTTTAGACTTATGTTGAAAATTTCAGCCTTTTTATTCGCAGCCTTGATTTTTTTTGTTTCTTTTTTTTATCAAGAAAAAAAAGAAAACAGAGTATTAGCATTTAAAAGCAATAATTTTTTTTAAATAGCTTAAGTCAACGACATTGATTGATTTACCATTAAACATTTAGTGACATGACCTCCCCAAACAATGCAATCGAAATATTCAAAGCTGCTGTAGCGGCTGTTCACCCGGAGAAGTTGGTGCCTGCTCATTTGTTTATTCAGAATGATAGCTTACATATTTTTGATCAAGAAATTTTGTTACAAAAGCTGCCCGATATCTATGTAATCGGAGCAGGCAAAGCCAGTGCTGCAATGGCGAAAGCTGTAGAAAATATTTTAGGTGACTTGATTACCGGAGGGCTTATAATCGCCAAAAATGATCACTCCCTTCCCTTGAATAAAATTGTTTGCATCGAAGCGGCTCATCCTGTACCGGATGAACAGGGCTTCGCTGCAACAGCCGCAACGGTTCAGTTATTAAAGCAGGTAAAGGAAAATGATATTATTATCTGTCTCATCAGCGGCGGAGCTTCTTCGCTTTGGATTGATGCTCCGCCCGGAGCCTCACTTACGGATGTGCAGCAAACCTTTGAACTGTTACTAAAAAGTGGGGCCTCCATTGATGAAGTAAATACCATCCGCAAACATTTGTCCAGTATCAAAGGAGGACAATTATTAAGACAAGCGCCAAAAGCAAGGTGGTTTTCATTCATCATTTCTGATGTGCCGGGCGATGATTTATCCGTAATTGCCAGCGGACCTACTGTGCCCGATCATTCTACTTTTGAAGATGTGAACGCTTTGCTTCAGCAATATCATTTAAGCAGTCAGCTCCCACTATCTATTCGTCAGCATTTTGAAAATGCAGATAAGGGATTAACCGCTGAAACACCTAAATCTGGTGATCCGATATTTAAGCAGGTGATCAATACCATCATCGGCAGCAATGCGATTGCTTTGGAAGCCGCAGCAACAAAGGCAAAAGAATTGGGATATCACATTGTCTCTATCAATCCTTGTTTAACCGGTGATGCCGCTACAGTTGGCCGTGAGTTAATCCTTATGGCTAAAAAATATTTAGGTATAAAGCCAGCCTGTTTTCTGTCGGGCGGCGAAACCACGGTAACCGTTACCGGCAAAGGAAAAGGTGGACGCAACCAGCACCTCGTGTTAAGTGCTTTATTGGAAATGGAATCAATGGCTGATCAGAAATTTTCAAACACCATTACTTTTTTATCAGCCGGCACCGATGGCTCGGATGGACCAACTGATGCAGCCGGCGCAATAGTGGATGGTGAAACCTTATCGATGGTATATGAAAAGCAACTGGATGCTCAACACTATTTTGAAAACAATGATGCGTATCATCTTTTTGAACAAACCGGAAGCTTGATTATAACAGGTGCTACACAAACCAATGTGATGGATTTGGTAGTGGTGATAGTTGATAATTGATAATTAAAAATTCGGAATGAAGAATGAAGAATTGCGATCCGATAGCGGGGAATTGAAAATTAAAACTGAACATAGATTCGTTGTCGGGGCGAAAAATAACAATGTTACAATCACTGATAAATGAAAGCAAAGGAAATAATAAAATGAAGGCTCGGTTTTAAGAACGGAGATAAAATTTTCACCATTGATCATTCATCACTCATCACTCATCATTCCTAAATTGATCCATCCTTTTATGCTTTACATAACACTTGTCTCTATTCTACCCCTTTTGCAACTATCCAAATTACCATTGGTTTAATAAGCTTCCGTTTGCTATAATTCTTTACCTTTGCGCCCATTTTAAAGATATGATAAGCGTTAATAATGTTACGTTGGCCTACGGTAAAAGGGTATTGTTTGATGAAGTAAATATCAGTTTCACCAAAGGGAATTGTTATGGTGTTATTGGCGCCAATGGTGCCGGTAAATCTACTTTTATCAAAATATTGAGTGGCGAAATTGAGCCCAACAAAGGAACGGTTGACATCACACCGGGTGAGCGCATGGCTACTCTAAGGCAGGACCAGTTTGAGTTTGATGAAGTATCGGTATTGCATGCTGTAATGATGGGGCACAAAAAAATGTGGGATATCATGATTGAAAAGGATGCTCTTTACATGAAGGAAGATTTTACGGAAGCAGATGGTATGAAAGCCGGCGAACTTGAGCACCAGTTTGGCGAGATGGGGGGTTACACTGCAGAAAGTGATGCCGCCCAGTTTCTAAATGAGTTGGGTGTAAAGGAAGAAATGCATCAGTTAATGATGAAGGATATTGCGGCTAACCTGAAGGTAAGGGTATTGCTGGCGCAGGCTCTTTTTGGTAATCCGGATATCTTATTGCTGGATGAACCTACCAATAACCTGGATGTAGAAACCATTAGCTGGCTGGAAAACTTCCTGGCAGATTATCAGAACATTGTGCTCGTGGTTAGCCATGATCGTCACTTTTTAGATGCGGTATGTACCCATGTGGCGGATGTCGACAAGCAAAAAATTAAAGTATATACCGGTAACTATACCTTTTGGTACGAAAGTTCTCAATTGGCTTCCAGGCAGGCTTCCGACAAGAACAAGAAGATGGAAGATAAAAAGAAAGACCTGTTGGAATTTATTGCCCGCTTTAGTGCAAATGCCTCCAAATCCAAACAGGCCACCTCCCGTAAAAAAGCATTGGACAAATTGGTGTTTGAAGACATTACACCAAGTAACCGGAAATATCCGGGCATTATTTTTAAGCCGGAAAGAGAAGTGGGTAATCAAATTCTGAACGTAGAAAAATTGTCCAAATCGCTGGATGGAAAACCTTTGTTCAGCAACATTACTTTTGATATTGTTAAAGGACAAAAGATTGCATTTCTTAGCAAGAACCCACTGGCATTGACTACTTTCTTTGAAATTATCAATGGAAGAATACAGCCCGATCATGGTAAATACGAATGGGGAACTACCATTACTTCAGCTTATCTGAACAACGATAATACCGAATTTTTTACAGGAACACTCAACCTGATGGATTGGTTACGTCAATTTGTACCACCCAACACCAAGGATGTGGATGAGGATTTCCTGCGTGGATTTTTAGGTAAGATGTTATTTAGCGGAGATGAGATTTTGAAAAAAACAAATGTATTAAGCGGAGGTGAAAAAGTACGTTGCATGGTCAGTAAAATGATGCTGCAAAATCCGAATGTCGTGATGCTGGATGAACCAACGAATCACCTTGATTTGGAAAGTATCACTGCTTTTAATGATGGCATGTTAAACTTCCCGGGTGTTGTTTTAATAACAACCCATGATCACCAGTTTATGAACACTGTAGCAAACAGGATCATAGAGATTACACCTAAAGGAATGATTGATCGCCTGATGACATACGATGAATACCTGGAAGACGATCGGGTGAAAGCCTTGAAGGAAGAGCTGTATAGCAAATAATAGCCTTATAATGATTTTGTAATCAATGCTTTGGCATGATTTTTACTTAACTAGATTTGAACCAAATAAAAGATATAATGAAAAAACAGTTTTTTTTGACAGTGATTATTGCTGTGCTGGCCCTTTCTAATGTTGAAGCGCAACAAAGTAAATCATTCAATTCTTCTGACTACCAAACAGCCGTAGGTGTTAAGTTTTATCCGGGCGCTGTTTCCGTCAAGCATTTTGTAAATGACAAAAATGCTTTGGAAGGATTGGCTTATTTCTGGAATAGGGGTTTAAGGGTGACGGGTCTATATGAAATTCATTATGACATCAATGATGTGAATGGGTTGAAATGGTATGTAGGTCCAGGTGCTCACGTAGGGTTTTACAATAATAAAAACGGTGGCGGAACTTCTATTGGTATCGATGGGGTACTGGGTCTGGATTACAAATTTTCAGAAGCACCTATCAATTTATCGATTGATTGGCAGCCATCTTTTGAATTTGGTAATAATTACGGCAACGGTTTTACCGGCAACTGGGGTGGCTTTGCTATCCGGTACACTTTATAAATTATTAAAATTAGCGTTAAAAATATCCTGCCATCGTGCAGGATATTTTTTTTGATAAAGCTGCATGGGAAATTAAATTACCTTAGCTCTCATTATTCAAGTATGGTTAGAAATGGTATCACCACTTTAATTGATTTTTTTTACCCTCCGTTTAAAAAACTGATGCCGTTGCATACATTTCGTTATGCGGCCTGCGGTGGTACTAACGTGGCGTTGGATATTTCCCTTTTTTTTGTCTTATACAATTTTGTTTATAAAAAGCAAATTGTCGATCTGGGTTTTATCGCCTTCCAGCCGCATATTGCTGCATTTCTGTCGTCTTTTGTAATTACGTTCCCGGTTGGTTTTTTATTGTCAAAATATATTGTGTGGACAGATTCCAGCATCAAAGGTCATATACAGCTATTTAGATATTTTGTAATTGTAATGGTGAATTTGTCATTCAATTATGTTTTTATAAAAATATTTGTAGAGTATTTGCATATCTATCCAACCATTGCTAAACTACTCACAACAGTAATCGTTATCATCTTCAGTTATTTAAGCCAGAAGCATTATACATTTAAAGTAAAAGGCCCAAAAGTTCCCAACATCTGAAGGAACATCGTATCAGGTTTCAAATCGTTGGGTATGTTTGAAGGGCATCTCTAAAAACTTACCTTTTCCTCTCTTTTGTCGAAGACCCCGAATTTTTCGGGGGAGAGGAATTAAAGGTGAGGTCAAATAAAAAAATGAGTTTTTAGAGATGCCCTTAAATAAAGCTTCCTGCCATTTTTTCACCTCATCTCCAAATGGCACAATCATTGAATACTCCTCAACGAACAATAAAAATATTTAATCATGGGAAAGATAATTGGGATAGATTTAGGAACTACCAATAGTTGCGTATCTGTAATGGAAGGCAACGAACCAGTAGTAATTGCAAATGATGAAGGTCGTCGTACAACACCTTCCATTGTAGCTTTTCTTAAAAATGGTGAGCGTAAAGTAGGCGATCCTGCAAAACGCCAGGCCATCACCAATCCGCAAAACACCATAATGAGTGTGAAGCGTTTTATGGGGCATAAGTGGAACGAGGTGACAGAGGATGTTAACCATAGCAGCTACAAAGTAGTAAAAGGTGACAATGATACAGTTCGTATTGACATAGATGGCAGACTATATACTCCACAAGAAATTAGTGCAATGATTTTGCAGAAGATGAAGAAAACTGCGGAAGATTACCTCGGACAAGAAGTAACCGAAGCAGTTATTACAGTGCCTGCTTACTTTAATGATTCACAACGCCAGGCAACCAAAGAAGCAGGTGAAATTGCTGGTTTAACTGTTCGCCGAATTATCAATGAACCAACCGCTGCTGCGTTGGCGTATGGTTTGGATAAAAAGCACCAGGATCAAAAAATTGCGGTGTTTGATTTAGGAGGCGGAACTTTTGATATCTCTATTCTTGAGTTAGGTGAAGGAGTATTTGAAGTAAAAAGCACCAACGGTGACACTCACTTAGGTGGTGATGATTTTGATAAAGTTGTGATGGATTGGTTAGCCGAAGAGTTTAAGAAAGATGAGGCAATCGATTTGCGTAAAGATCCAATGGCATGGCAGCGTTTGAAAGAAGCAGCCGAAAAAGCAAAAGTAGAATTGTCTTCTTCTTCAGAAACTGAAATCAACCTGCCATACGTTACAGCAGTAGACGGTGTGCCTAAGCATTTGGTGAAAAAATTAACCCGTGCACAGTTTGAAAAATTGGCTGATAATTTATTTACAAGATGTTTGAAGCCTTGCGAACTGGCTTTGAAAGATGCTAACTTAACCATCAATGATATCAATGAAGTAATATTGGTAGGTGGTAGTACCCGTATCCCAAAAGTGCAGGAAATTGTTGAAACCTTCTTTGGAAAAAAAGCCAACCGTAGTGTTAACCCGGATGAAGTGGTTGCAATCGGGGCGTCTATCCAGGGTGGTGTTTTATCGGGTGATGTAAAAGATGTATTGTTGTTGGATGTTACGCCGTTAAGTTTGGGTATTGAAACCATGGGTGGAGTAATGACCAGGTTAATTGAAAGCAACACAACCATTCCTACCAAAAAGTCTGAAACATTTAGTACTGCTAGTGACAACCAGCCAGGTGTTGAAATTCACGTGTTGCAGGGCGAAAGACCTTTGGCCAGCCAGAATAAAAGTTTGGGTAAATTTAATTTAACCGACATACCACCAGCACCACGTGGAGTACCTCAGGTAGAAGTTACTTTTGATATTGATGCCAATGGTATTCTGCATGTAACTGCGAAGGATAAAGGCACTGGAAAAAGTCATAATATTCGTATTGAAGCAGGTAGCGGCTTAAGCAAAGAAGAGATTGAAAAGATGAAAAATGAAGCCAAAGCAAACGAAGCAACTGACAAAGCCGAAAAAGAAAAAATTGAAAAAATTAACCAGGCTGATAGCTTGATATTCCAGACAGAAAAACAACTGAAGGAATACGGCGATAAAATCAGTGCTGATAAAAAAGCACCGATTGAAGCAGCATTGAATAAATTGAAAGAAGCGCACAAATTGCAGGACATCGCAGCAATTGATCCGGCAGTAGCAGAAATGAATGCAGCATGGACAGCAGCCAGCGAAGAAATGTACAAGGCTACACAAGGTGCGGATGGCGGTGCCCAACCACAAGGTGATGCAGGCGCACAGCAGCCACACAGTGAAGGCAGTGCAAATACAGAAAATGTGACCGATGCTGAGTTTGAAGAAGTGAAGTAAGCAGTTGATGATAATTAAAAAAAGCCGTAACAGCAATGTTGCGGCTTTTTATTTAAAGCTGTTTTAAAGTTTAGTTTAATGTTAGCCGCTACGGCTAATTTTTTGTGATAGGTTATATCGCAAAACAATCCTTTAGCGGTTATGCGCTCCATCGCTTCACACAACATTTTTCTTTATCGGTACTATTAATAACGCTCGCTGATTTTATATGCGAAGAAACAAAAAACCTGTCTGTTTAAAAAACTAGCTCAAGTCATTTCTCTTATAATCTAAATCTTCATAAAAGTATTCATCGAATTTGCGTTTCGAAGGTGTCCCATTTTTTAATATTTGGTAGGCCATCCAAATTACTGCAATTGGAGAAATTATAAACAGTATTAAAATAAAATCGTCCGGTAAGCCTACATAAGGTGTAAACTGGTAGAAAAATGCAAATGTGGTAACGATTATTATGGGCCATTTTATCTTTTTCATACAAATGTGTTTCGTAATAATACAATGGTTTAAGAAAATAGTTTGCCTTGATAATGGTTAGGATCAAAGTTTATTTAAAATTTCAGGTTAATAAATGATCTGATAACGTTTTAAAGATACTCCTAAGATGTTTTCTGTTTAAATGCCAGAAACAGGATTTCTGATTTTAACTCGAAAGTTGAATAAAAACTATCGGTTAGATGAATTTGTTATTGGCCGTTGTAAACATTTCACCGTGCGTTTTCAGCTTTTTGTGGTGTAGGCAAATGGAACACTTTTGCCGCTGTTAACCCTTTCCTAAAACTTTCTACAATTTTATTGCCAAATCTTTCAATCTACCTATCTTGCTGCAAACAAAACAGAAGGCATGAAACAACTTTCCCTGGTAGTAAACATTGCATTAATAGTGGCCGTAGGCATTTTATATTACCTGCATTTTTCAGGTGAAGAAAAGACTTTGGTAAATGAAAAAAGTGTAATCCGTAATGTTCACGATACAACCAATGGAAATAAAATTATGATGGCGTATGTGGAGTTGGATTCTTTGAATAATAATGTGTCTTTTATTAAAAAGCGAAAAGGTGAGCTGGAGGTAGAACAAAGAACCATTGCCAACGAATATGAAAACTCTTACCGTGAATTGACTACCCTAAGAGATAATTTTTTAAAGAAAGGAAATTCAATTACCCAGCAGGAAGCAGAGGCTTTTCAGGAAAAGCTCGGATTAAAACAACAGGAGATTGAGCAGGTAAAGCAACAGAAAACGCAACGCCTTGCAGAAAAAGGAGCCAGAATAATGGAGGACATGCAGAGTAAGCTAAAAGAGTTTATGAAGGAATACAATGTAGAAAAAAACTATACGCTCATATTTACTACAGGCACCGGGCTTGATTATTTTTTATATAAAGATTCTACCCTCAATATAACTTCTGAGATTGTAAAAGGGCTTAATAATAAAATGAAATAGAGCACCCGGTAAAAATTCAATCAATTGATATATCTTCATTCCCGTTTCAATTACGGGAATTTTTTATGTTCCTTCTTCTCTAACAAACCTATCCTAAATAAAATGCCTCTTATGACAGAACAGAATACTGCCTTTAAGCCATCACTTGGTCTATTTGATGCCACCATGATTGTTGCCGGATCTATGATAGGATCAGGCATTTTTATAGTAAGTGCCGATATGCTAAAAGAAATGGGGAGCGCCGGGTGGTTGATAGCAGCCTGGCTTATCACGGGCTTCATGACCTTAATTGCAGCACTTAGTTATGGTGAATTAAGCGCCATGTATCCAAAGGCTGGCGGGCAATATGTTTACCTTAAAGAAGCCTACAATCCTCTGATTGGTTTTTTATATGGCTGGAGTTTTTTTGCCGTAATTCAAACAGGCACTATTGCTGCCGTAGCGGTTGGGTTTGCAAAATTCGCCGGCTATTTTTTTCCGGTCCTCGCTTGGGAAGAAGTCAATACTTTTGATTTGTTGGGATTGAAAATTCACTACGCACAATTAGTAGCAATCATCTTGATCATCTTTTTAACCTTCATCAATACAAACGGAATAAAAACCGGAAAGATCATCCAGACGATTTTTACTTCAACCAAATTATTGTCGTTATTTGGTTTGATCATCGCAGGCTTCATTGCTTTTAAATGGGATATCTGGCAGGCTAACTGGCAGAATCCATGGGCGATGCAGCACCTTACTAAAACGGGCGACACCATCAATTTTGAACCACTTTTAATGGGTGCAGCTTTGGGCGCAATGGCAAGTGCAATGGTAGGCAGTATTTTTAGCAGTGATGCCTGGAACAATGTAACATTCATTGCGGGCGAGATAAAAAATCCCAAAAGAAATATTGGGCTCAGTTTGTTTTTAGGCACGCTGATCGTAACAATTATTTATGTATTAACCAACGTGGTTTACCTGGCAACAGTACCCCTGCATGAACTGGCTTTTGCAAAAGATAACAGGGTGGCGCTGAGTGCATCGGAGGCTATCTTTGGAAGTAGCGGAACCATCATCATTGCAGTAATGATTATGATTTCCACCTTTGGTTGCAATAATGGTTTGATATTGGCAGGTGCCAGGGTTTATTATACCATGGCAAAAGATCAATTATTTTTTAAACAAGCCGGCACCTTAAATAAAAACATTGTCCCCGAATGGGCTTTGTGGATACAATGTGCCATGGCCTGTGCATTGTGCCTGAGTGGCCGGTATGGCGACTTGTTGGAGATGGTTTCCTTTATTGTTGTAATATTTTATGTATTGACCATTGCCGGTATTTTTATTTTACGGAAAAAATACCCGGATGCGGAAAGACCATACAAAGCGTTTGGTTACCCGGTTTTACCAATTATTTACATTCTAATGGGTGTCAGTTTTTGTTCGTTATTGATCATTTATAAGCCACAGTTTACCTGGCCGGGATTGGTCATCACGCTGATTGGTATTCCTTTGTATTATCTTGCAGTTCGAAATAAAAAGTCAACCAGTTAATCTCAATTTTCAACCATGATTAGTGAATTGTGCAATGATATTTTTGATCAGTCTATCCACGATTATCATTTGACGGATGATGTAGATACCGTTATCACAAACCCGTATCCTGGAGGAGGAATAGAGCATTTATTGTACGCCAAAAACTGGGTAGATACTGTTCAGTGGCATTTGGAGGATATTGTACGCAATCCGCAGATTGATCCGCTCGCAGCACTGGCTTTAAAAAGAAGAATTGATGCATCCAACCAGGTAAGAACCGATATGGTGGAATACATTGACAGTTATTTTTTACAACAATATAGTGCGGTACAGGCCAGGCCAACTGCCAGAATCAATACCGAAAGTCCGGCATGGGCCATTGATCGGTTATCTATCCTGGCGTTGAAGATTTATCACATGAATGTAGAGGTACACAGAACCAGTGCAACGGTAGATCATATCATTGCCTGTACCGATAAGCTGGCGGTTTTATTGGAACAAAGAAAGGATTTATCAACAGCAATTGATGTATTACTGGATGATATTGCCAGTGGCATGATCTACATGAAAGTGTACAAGCAAATGAAGATGTACAACGATCCCGGACTTAATCCTGTATTGTATCAAAAACAAAATGAAAATAACTAAAAAGCTGGTTGATTTATAACTGGCTTATTGCTGAGCGAAAAATAAAATTGAAAGCTGATCGGTGTTGTAAACCTGGTTTTTTATTTTCCAACTGCTACAAAATTTATTCTTTTAATGGGTTGAAAACAGCAGTATGCTTACAACTCGGTCATCAACTATCACCCATTTATCTTATCTGATTTGCAAACTCCAACGCATATATTGGTCATTCGGTTTTCCTCGCTGGGAGATGTGGCAATGACGGTGCCGGTAATTAAAAATGTGTTGCAGCAAAATCCAGCATTGCAAATTACCGTAGTATCCAATGCTTTTTTGCAACCATTGTTTGAGGGATTGGAAAGATGTCATTTTTTTCCGGCATATTTAAAAGTAGATCACAAAGGAGTTGCCGGAATCTATCGCTTGTTCAAGGCATTGAATAAGACCTATGCTTTTGATGCCGTCGTTGACTTGCACAATGTATTGCGTTCTAAAATCCTTACTACATTTTACAAATTCATTGGAGTAAAAACTGCTACACTTGATAAGGGGCGAAGCGAAAAAAAAGCATTGACTCGTAAAGAAGATAAGGTTTTCAAACAGCTATCTTCCATGCATGAACGCTATGCTGCCGTATTCAGGGAAAGTGGAATGGCTGTTCAATTGCAACCGAAGGAACCAGTTTATCAACGGAAAAATATACCAGCAGTGCTGCAGAACATATTCGCCTCCGGGAAAAAAATAATCGGCGTGGCACCCTTTGCCCAATACACGGAAAAAATGTATCCGGTAGAAAAAATGAAAGCGGTTGTAAAGCAGTTAACTGAAGCCAATCATACAGTATTGCTTTTTGGTGGGGGTGCAAATGAAACAGCCGTTTTGCAACAATGGGAACAGGAAATTTTTTCGGTATTTAATATGGCTGGTAAGTATTCTTTACAGGATGAATTGGCAATCATTAGCAATGTAGATAAAATGGTAAGCATGGATTCTGCCAATATGCACCTGGCATCTTTATTCAATGTGCCGGTGGTTAGTATTTGGGGGGCCACCCATCCCTTTGCCGGGTTTTATGGATGGGCGCAAGACGAAGCCAATATTATTCAGATTGAGCTTGAATGCAGGCCCTGCTCGGTATTTGGCAACAAGCCCTGTTATCGTGGCGATCATGCCTGTATGAATCGGATTGAGGAAGCAATGATTGTAAATAAAATAATTAAACTTTCGTAGGAACAGGCCGTGATCATCATTTGTAGGAACAGGCCGTGGCCTGTTCTAAACATCAATAAAAAACATTGTATTAAAAAGGCCACAACCGTTTCTACAATATCACCAAAATCAAACAACAACATGCAAAAAATTTCATTGGCAATACATGGTGGGGCAGGTACCATTTTAAAAGAAGATATGACGGCTGAAATGGAGCAAGCTTACCTGCTGGGTTTGGAAGCGGCACTGGAAGGTGGCTATTCGGTACTGGAAAGCGGTGGCTCGGCAACTGATGCTGTAAAGGCAGCGGTTGTAATTTTAGAAGACAATATTTTGTTCAATGCCGGTCGTGGTGCTGTGTTTACCAAAGATGGTACACATGAAATGGATGCTGCAATCATGGAGGGAAAGTATTTGTCTGCTGGTGCAGTTGCGGGGGTTAAAAATATCAAAAATCCCATTGTGCTTGCGGTAGCGGTTATGAGCAAGAGCGATCATGTTTTGTTAAGTGGAAAAGGTGCCAATGACTTCGCCCAACAACAAGGTTTTACATTGGAACCGGATGCCTATTTTTTCTCGGCTTTCCGTCACAACCAATGGCTGCAAATGAAAGATGGCGACGCTTATGCATTGGATCATTCATCTGCTGAAATGAAGGAAAAGAAGTTTGGAACAGTGGGGGCGGTGGCCTGTGACTCAAACGGAAACATAGCTGCCGCCACCAGCACCGGTGGAATGACGAATAAGAATTATGGCCGCATTGGCGATACACCCCTGATTGGCATTGGTACGTATGCCAATAATAAAACCTGTGCCATCAGTTGCACTGGTCATGGTGAGCCGTTTATAAAAGCAGTGGCAGCCTACGACGTTAGCTGCCTGATGGAGTACAAGGAGCTGGATTTAAATGAAGCGATGAACGAAGTGGTAAATAACAAGCTGCCTAAAATAGAAGGCGAAGGCGGGATGATTGGTGTAGATGCCATGGGAAATCTTGCATTACAGTTTAACAGTGCTGGCATGTATCGTGGCGCCAAAAGCAGCGATGGCACCAGTTTTGTGTGCATTTATAAAAATTGAAGTAGAGTTAATGTCAAGAAAATTTGAATGCTTAATGGTCAATGTTTTATTAATTACCATTCTTTATTCACAAACCGAACAATCATTTTATTCTTAACATATCGCTAAAAAATTAATTCTAATTCATTGATCTCTCCAGCGATTGCTTTAAAACAATTGGCCTGTGTTTTATCTCCACTGTTTTCCATCCCTTTGGCGGCATAGTACTCATCTAAAAATGCGGCTGCACCAGTCCAGATAGTTTGCATGATACCGAGGTAATATTTTTTTGTTTTCGATTTTGCAGTCATACGGTACTTAACCATATCCTGTGTTTGGATACTTGCAATTGCAGGATTTCGCCAGGCGCAGGTAATTACATTCAATCCTTTGTTTGCAAAATAAACGGCTGTTTGTTCTGCTTTTTCATAATGCCAGTCGCAGATGATTACTTTCTTTGAAATTAAATCC
>Ga0209181_10004697_pt1 | contig 20131 bp, 23 predicted proteins | sample MAT05_FD_187208 | JGI IMG/M metagenome (GOLD analysis project Ga0209181, IMG submission 187208) | Freshwater microbial communities from Lake Fryxell liftoff mats and glacier meltwater in Antarctica - MAT-05 (SPAdes) (version 2) | ecosystem: Environmental > Aquatic > Freshwater > Ice > Liftoff... | reverse complement strand
AGGCGTACAGGTCGAGCACATGCGGGGGCACGTCGTCGTCCTTCTCCCACCCCGGCATCAGCGCTTGGCCGCGTGCCGTGCGCTCGCGTCGCAGCACGTCTTCGAGTCGGGCCTGCCGTTCGGCGTCACTGTCGGGGGGTCCGCTGTCGGGCATCAAGCCTTCGATGCGGTAACTCGTCAGCACCTTGCCGGCAAAACCGCGCGGCGTGTAGGTCTTGATCCGCTCCACCAGATTCGGCGCCTTCGCCGTGCCCACGCCGCCCACGCCGTGGCAAGTCTGGCAATTGCCCTGGAACAGACGCCAGCCCGCGTAGGTGCCACCATCGACGGAGCCGTCGATGACAACGAACTCACCTGGCATCGGCAGGTCGGGCGACGGCGTCTGCGCCGCCACGCCCGCCACGCCCGCCACAGCAGCGACGATGAGCGCAAGGACTAGCGCGGACGATGGGGTGGACAAGGATTGAACGGGCATGAAGGGCGGGGCCGGCAAACGAGACAGATCGATTGTGTCGAGCCTCTTCACCGACCGGCTTGCTCTGCATCAAGGTCGCCTGCCGGAGGCAGCCAGCGCGGCCTGTTGAACGCACTTCAGGCCCCGGCGCCTCGCTCGAGCCGGTCGATGCGGGCCAGCAGTTCGATGGCCACGGCTGCACCGGCGGCGTTGACGCCGAGGTCGTCGATCAGGCGTTGCGCGCGCCTTGTCACGGCCAGGCTCGAACCGCTGAAGCGCCAGCTGTCGGGGCCGACGCCGGCCGGTTCGAGCACACCGTGCGCCACCAGTTCGGCCACCAGCGCGTCCTCGGCCAGGCAACTGCGGCACAACTCCACGAGCGTGAACTCGACCTGCTCTTCCACCACCTGCACCACGTTGCAGACGGTCACCACCACGGCTTGTGCGTTCATTGAAGTGCCTCCCTGCGCACTGCGGTGCTCGATGGCTTGTGAAAGCAGCGGGGGGTGGACACAGGGTGTCTCATGCCTTGCTCCCCATCGCTGCGCGCGGGTTGAATCCCAGTTGCTCGGCCATCTCGCGGTACAGGCGCCTGGCGGCTTCGGTGTCGGCCGGCGGCAGCACGATGTGCAACTGCGCATACAGGTCGCCCGGCGGTTCGCCCGGTATGCCGCGGCCCTTCAGCCGCAGGCTGCGCCCTTGTGTCGACCCGGGCGGCACGCTGAGCCGCACGACACCCTGCGGCGTGGGCGCGTCGACATCGGCGCCGAGCGCGGCTTCCCAGGGCGCCACCGGCAGGTCGAAGCGCACGTCGCGGCCGTCCACACGGTACAGCGGGTGCGGGTGCAGGGCGATCTCCAGGAACAGGTCGCCCGCCGGCGCGCCGCCCGCCCCGGGCTGGCCCTGGCCGACCAGGCGCAAGTGCTGCCCTTCGCGCACGCCCTTGGGAATGGTCACTTCGAGTTGGCGTTCAGCCAGCACCACCTGCCCGTGGTCGTCCAGGGTCGGAAAGCGCAGCGTGATGCTGCGGCGGGCGCCTTGGTAGGCGTCCTCCAGGTCGATCTGCGCCTTGGCGTGGTGGTCCTGGCCACGGTCAGCGGCAGCCCGGTGCGTACGGCCCGGGGCACCCCGGCCCGCCGCCTGGCGTCCGAACAGGGCTTCGAAAAACGCGCTGTGGTCGCCGAATCCGGCACCACTGTCGCGGCCCGAGAACTCGAAGCCGCTGTTCCAGTCCGGGGGCGGCTGGAACTCGGCGCCCTGGCTGCCTGCGCCACCGGAAGCGCCCACGGCGTCGTAGGCCGCCCGCTTCTCGGCGTCCATCAGCACTTCGTGCGCCTCGCCGATTTCCTTGAAGCGCTCTTCGGTGTCAGGCAGTTTGCTGACATCCGGGTGGTACTTGCGGGCCAGCTTGCGGTAGGCACGCTTGATGTCCTCCGCAGCCGCATCGCGCGGTACGCCCAGGGTCGCGTAGTAGTCCTTGAATTGCATCGTGTGCCCGCTGACCAGCCCATCGCAGTAGGCGCGCGGCGAGCGGAGTCGCCATTGACTTCGCGCAACAAGTCATCGCGGGCCCGGGCGCGTCCATAACACGTGTGTTATGGTTTGCCGATGGTCCCCCGCATCCAGTTCACCGCGCACGCGCTGGCCCGCATGAGCGAGCGAGGCGTCTCGCGTGAGCAGGTTCTGGCCGTGGTGACGACTCCCTTGCGCGTCTTGCCGGCAAAGGGCGAGCGCGAGGAGATTCAAGGACTGATTGAGCGCGTCGGCAGGCCCATGTTGCTGCGCGTGGTTCTGGAGCGCGGCGTGGTCGTGACCATCATCACCGTCATAGCCACCAGCAAGATCAACAAGTACGGAGCTTCCACATGAAGATCGAATACGACCCGAAGGCCGATGCGATGTACATCCGCCTGTCCGATGGTGTGGTGGCTGACAGCGATGAAGTGCGCCCGGGTGTGGTGCTGGACTTTGACGCCGATGGAAAGGTGCTGGGTATTGAGATGCTGGACGTGAGCACGCGCATGAGCAACCCCCGCGAGATGGCGTTTGAAATGCTGGCGTCATGATATCCAGGAACCATTCGGTGCCGTTTGGGTCTGCGGCCTGCATTGCCGCGCGCAGCGCGAGCGGCCCAGGTGTCAGGGCTGCTGCAGAGGCGCAAGAAGAAGAGTTCGTGGCACTCGATGCCATGCTGCAAGCGCGCCAGCGCGCGGGGCTGACGCAAGAGCAGGTCGCACAACGCATGGGGGTCAAGCAGTCGGCGCTGGCGCGAGTGGAGAGCTCTCTGGGTTCGCGCAAGCACGCACCATCGCTGGCAACTCTGCGCAAGTACGCAAATGCAGTCGGCTTCAGGCTTGAGATCAAGATGGTTCCGCAGTGAGCTGCGGCTACATCAACATCTTTTGCTCAAACGCGTTTTCGAACTTGACCTGGCGCAGTGCCCGACGCCTGCGGCTGTGCTGAAGTAGGCGGCCCGCATGGCTGCAAGTATCGCGCGGCACACACGCCGACAGCGATACAGGCGCGGCTGCCAACAAACCGCATTTCCTTCGGCCAGACTTGTCCTGCCTCAAGGCCGCGCAGGGGCGGCCATGCCTAGACTCACGCTGCCGAACGAGCAGCGTGAGTCGGTCCTTGACCACGCGCCAAAAAACGAGGAGACATGCCATGCCAGACCCAGACCCAGCCCCCACGCCTGTCCTTGCGTCCGACGCGAACGAGATCGCCAGCGTGTATGCGGATGTGGCCCAGCGGTCGGCGCGACTGTTGGGCAGCCATATCCAGCGGCAGATGACCCGCGGCCTGACGCCGCCGTCGGACGAACTGGGGATCGCTCGCGCCTACATGGAGTTGATGGCTCAGTCGATGATGCACCCGCAGCAGCTGGTGCAGGCGCAAATGGACCTGATGCGCGACTACATGGCGTTGTGGCAGCAATCGATGATGGGGTTGATGGGCCTGAAGGCGACTCCGGTGGCCGAGCCGAAGAAGGGCGACCACCGCTTCAAGGACCCCGAGTGGCAAAGCAACTTCCTGTTCGACTTCGTCAAACAGAGCTACCTGATCACTGCACGGCACATCCAAGACAGCGTGGGCCAGGTTGAGGGCTTGTCGCCCAACTCGAGCAAGAAGGTGAACTTCTTCACCCGCCAGTTCGTCGATGCCCTGGCGCCCACCAACTTTGCGCTCGGCAACCCCGAAGTGCTGCGCGAAACCGTCAAGAGCGGTGGCCAGAACCTGCTCAAGGGGCTGGACAACCTGTTGCGTGACATCGAAGACGGCGGGGGCCAGTTGCGCGTGAAGATGACGGACCCGACGGCCTTCGAGCTCGGCAAGAACGTGGCGGTCACCCCAGGCCACGTCGTGTTCCAGAACGCGATGATGCAGCTGCTTCAGTTCAGCCCGACGACGGCGCGGCAATACAAGCGGCCCCTGCTGATCGTGCCGCCCTGGATCAACAAGTACTACATCCTCGACCTCAAGCCGGCGAATTCCTTCATCAAGTGGGCCACCGACCAGGGCCACACCGTGTTCTGCATGTCGTGGGTCAACCCCGACAAGGCGATGGCCGAGAAGCTGTTCGAAGACTACATGACCGAGGGCTTGCTGATGGCCATGGACGCGGTCGAGAAGCAGTGCGGCGTGAAACAGATGAACCTGATCGGCTACTGCCTGGGCGGCACGCTGCTGGGCGCCACCCTGGCCTACCTGGCGGCCACGAAGGACACCCGCGTGGCCTCGTCCACGTATTTCGTCTCGTTGCTGGACTTCTCGATCCCCGGCGAACTGGGTGTCTTCATCGACGAAGGGCAGGTGGCCTCGCTGGAGAAGACGATGTCCGAGCGCGGTTACCTCGAAGGCTCGGAGATGGCCGGCACCTTCAACCTGCTGCGCGCCAATGACCTGGTGTGGTCGTTTGTCATCAACAACTACCTGATGGGCAAGCAGCCGTTCCCGTTCGACCTGCTGTTCTGGAATTCCGACTCGACCCGCATGCCCTACAAGATGCACAGCTTCTACCTGCGCAGCATGTACATGGGCAATCTGCTGCGTGAACCGGGCGGCATCACCCTGGCGGGCGTGCCCATCGACCTGTCTAAAGTGACGACGCCGAGCTACTTCGTCTCGACCGCGGAAGACCACATCGCGCCCTGGCGCGGCACCTACCTCGGCGCCACCGTCCTGGGCGGACCGGTGCGTTTCGTGCTCGGCGGCTCGGGCCACATCGCCGGCATCATCAACCCGCCCTCGGCCCAGAAATACGGCTATTGGACGCACCCGGCGAAGGCCTTGCCGGCCAACCCGGACGACTGGATGGCCGGCGCCGTGCAGCACACAGGCAGCTGGTGGACCGACTGGCAGGCCTGGGTGACCGGCCTCGACGCGGCCCAGGTACCCGCCCGCGACCCGGCCAAGGGCAAGCTCAAGTCGCTGGAGCCGGCGCCCGGCTCCTACGCCATGCTGCGCCTGGACAAGGCCCCCATCCCACTGTCTTCCCAATCCTGACGGAGCGCCGAACCCCATGCGACTGAAACACAAGGTTTGCATCATCACTGGCGCCGCCCAGGGCATCGGCCTGGCCACGGCTCTGAAGTTCGCCGAAGAAGGCGCGGTGGTCGTCGTCTGCGATCTCAAGCCCGATGGCGTGGAGCAGGCCGTCGCGCTGGTGCGCGCCCGCGGCGCACAGGCCCTGGGCTTTGCGCTGAACGTCACCGACCGAGAAGCCTTGGACCACATGGCTGCGGCCGTCAAGGAGCGCTTCGACAGCATCGACGTGCTCGTCAACAACGCCGGCATCACCAAGGACGCGCGCCTGCAGAAGATGACGATCGAACAGTTCGACGCCGTCATCGACGTCAACCTGCGCGGTGTGTTCCATGCGACGCAGGCCGTGTTGCCGGCCATGATTTCACAAGGCTCGGGCGTGATCCTGAATGCGAGCAGCGTGGTGGGCATTTACGGCAATTTCGGCCAGACCAACTACGCGGCGTCGAAGTTCGGCGTCATCGGCTTCACCAAGACCTGGAGCCGCGAACTCGGGCCCAAGGGCATCCGCGTCAACGCCGTCGCACCGGGTTTTGTAGAGACCCCGATCCTGGCCACGATTCCCGACAAGGTGCTGCAGCAGATGCGTGAACAGGTGCCGCTGCACCGGCTGGGCAAGCCTGAGGAAATCGCCAACGTCTACGCCTTCCTGGCCAGTGACGAGGCCAGCTACATCAACGGCGCGGTGATCGAGGTCTCAGGCGGCATGACGGTGTAGCGCGGCGATGCCAGGCTGAGTCGGCTGCCCATGACTTGGCGGTCGCCGCGCCGATGTTGCCGTTCAAGCGATGGCCTGAGCCGATCCAAGGTCTACTCGATGTTCTGCACCTGCTCGCGCATCTGCTCGATGGCAACCTTCATCTCCACCGCCACGCTGGTCAGTTCGAGCGCTGCGCTCTTGCTGCCCAGGGTGTTGGCTTCGCGTAGCAGTTCCTGGATCAGGAAGTCCAGCCGCTTGCCGAGTTCACCGCCGGCCTTGAGCAGGCGCTCGATCTCGTCCAGGTGCGAGGCCAGGCGCGTCAGCTCTTCGGCCACGTCGATGCGGATGGCGTAGCTGGCCGCCTCGCTGAGGGCGCGTTCACGCAGGGCCTCGGGCGCCACCGCAGCGGCCGCGTTGGCGCCCTGAAGCGCTTCCTGCCAGCGCTCCAGAAAGCGCTGCTGCTGGCGTTGCACGACGGCAGGTACCAGCGGCACGGCCTGCGCAGCCAGTTCGCGCAGGCGGCCGACGCGGTCCGTCAGCATGGTCGCCAGGCGGGCGCCTTCGCGGGCGCGGGCTTCGCCCAGCCCCTGGATGCACTGGCGGGCGGCGGCCAGCACGGCGTCGTCCAGCTTGACCGGGACGGTTCCACCGCGGCACCACTGCATGACTTCATTCACCGACAGGGGGCGGGCGTTGGGCAGCCAGCCCTGGACCGTGCCTTCCAGCCGTGAAAGGCGGTGCAACTGGTCTGGGTTGGGCACCGGCCAGGCGTCGTCTGCGTCTTGCGACGTGGCCACACGCAGTTCGATCTTGCCGCGGCGAAAGGCCGCCGAAAGCAGTTCGCGCAGGGCCGGCTCCAGGCCACGGAGTTCGTCGGGCAGACGCAGCGCCAGGTCCAGGAACCGGCCGTTCACCGAGCGCGTTTCCACGCTCACCGAGGCCCCGCCAGTGGCCGCATCCACAGCGGCATTGGCATAACCCGTCATGCTATAAACAGCCATCGCGCGTGCACCCCAAGAACAGAATCGATTATGTCAAAGCCCAAACCTGCCCCGTTGCCGGCGGGCACCGTGGTCGGGGGCTACCAGATCGTCAAGAAGCTCGCTGCCGGCGGGTTTGGCGTGGTGTATCTCGCCGAGGGCGAAAACCAGCACCTCGTCGCGATCAAGGAGTATCTGCCTTCTTCGCTGGCTGAACGAGCTCCTGGCGAATTGACGCCCCGCGTCAAGCCCGACAAGCAGCCGCTGTACCGGCTGGGCCTGAAGAGTTTCTTCGAAGAAGGGCGCTCGCTGGCGCAGATCAGCCACCCCAGCGTGGTCAGCGTGCTGAACTTCTTCCGCGAGAACGAAACCGTCTACATGGTGATGAACTACCTGCAGGGCGACACGCTGCAGGATTTCATCGTCACCGCGCGCGATCTCAAGCGCGACAAGGTCTTCCGCGAAAGCTCCATCCGCAGCCTGTTCGACGAGATCCTGCGCGGCCTGCGCATCGTGCACCAGCACAAGATGCTGCATCTGGACATCAAGCCGGCCAACATTTTCGTCACCAACGAGAACAAGGCCGTGATGCTGGACTTCGGCGCCGCACGCGAGGTGCTGAGCAAGGAAGGCAACTTCATCCGGCCGATGTACACGCCAGGATTTGCCGCGCCGGAGATGTACCGCCGAGACGGCACGCTGGGCCCCTGGACCGACATCTACGCCATAGGCGCCTGCATCTACGCCTGCATGCAGGGCTATCCGCCCAACGACGCACCGCAGCGGCTCGAGAAAGACCGGCTGGCGCTGAGCCTGTCGCGCTTGCGCAATGTGTACTCCGACAACCTCATCGAGGTCACCGAGTGGTGCATGTCGCTCGACCCGTTGAGCCGCCCGCAGAGCGTGTTCGCGTTGCAGAAGGAACTGGCCCGCGAGACCGAGCGCCGCTACACCAAGCTCAGCTTCGGTGAGCGGCTGAAGCTGCAGCTCGAGACGATCAAGACCGGGGCCAAGACATGACAGGCGGGCGGGTCGGGTGAGGTTCGCCGTCTACCAGGTCAGCCGCAGGGGTGGGCGCGAGCTCAACGAAGACCGCATGGGCTATTGCTACACGCGGGACGCCGGCCTGTTTGCGCTGGCCGACGGCATGGGCGGCCACCCCGAGGGCGAGGTGGCGTCGCAAATGGCGCTGCAGACCCTGGCCGCGATGTTCCAGCGCGAAGCCAAGCCCAAGCTGGAAGACCCCTTGCGTTTCCTGCACGACGCGATGATCGCCGGACACCACCAGTTGTTGCGTTATGCCACCGAGCGGGCGTTGATGGACACGCCGCGCACGACGGTCGTGGCCTGCGTGCTGCAAGGACGCACGGCCTATTGGGCGCATTGCGGTGACTCGCGGCTGTACCTGCTGCGTGGCGACAAGCTGGTGGCTCGCACGCGCGACCATTCCTACACCGAGTTGCAGAACACCCTGGCCCAGGTGGTGCCCATGGGCGACCACGTCAACCGCAACGTGCTCTTCACCTGCCTGGGCAGCCCGGGCAAGCCGGTGATCGACACCGCCGGCCCGCTGACCATGATGCCCGGCGACCGCGTGCTGCTGTGTTCCGACGGCCTGTGGGGCAGCGTCAGCGACGAGATCATCACGCAGGTGCTGCACGCGTTGCCGATTTCCAATGCGGTGCCCGAACTGGTGGAACGTGCACTGCGCGTGGCCGGCGAGAAAAGCGACAACGTCACCGCCCTGGCCATCGACTGGGAAGCCGCGGAAGACGCCGACATCAAGCCCGGTGTGTCCACCCGGTCCCTGGGCGACGAGGTCTTCGCGTCCACCATCCAGGCCAGCCTGGCTGGCGACAGCCCGGCCGACGAGCTGGACGACGCCGAGATCGAGCGGTCCATCCGCGAGATCAACGAGGCGATCCAGCGTTCTTCCGGCAAGCGGCGCTGACCGGCCGACAGCGCCGACACCGCAAGTTTCATGGCCGAACGGCCGAACCGCCGAACTGCCGAACGGCCGCGCGGCCGGTGCCGTGGCTGAACCCATTCCACCCTGTCCGAGACTTCAACCCATGACTTTCCAACGATCCGCCGCCCGCCAGGCCGATGCCCTGCGCCCTGTCGTCCTTCAACGCGGCTACACCCGCCATGCCGAAGGCTCGGTGCTCGTGGCCTTTGGCGACACCCGGGTGCTGTGCACGGCGTCGGTCGAAGAAAAGGTGCCGCCGCACAAGCGTGGCTCAGGCACGGGCTGGGTGACGGCCGAGTACGGCATGCTGCCGCGGGCCACGCACACGCGCAGCGACCGCGAGGCCGCACGCGGCAAGCAGAGCGGGCGCACGCAGGAGATCCAGCGGCTCATCGGCCGGTCCTTGCGCAGCGTGTTCGACCTCGGTGCGCTGGGCGAGCGCAGCATCCTCATCGACTGCGACGTGCTGCAGGCCGACGGCGGCACACGCACGGCGGCCATCACGGGCGCTTTCGTGGCCGCCCATGACGCGGTCACCGGGCTGATCGCACAAGGCAAGCTCAAGGCCAGCCCGATCCGCGACTTCGTGGCTGCGGTGTCGGTGGGTGTGTTGCAGGGCATGCCGTTGCTGGACCTGGAGTACGTCGAGGACTCTGCCTGCGACACCGACATGAACGTGGTCATGACGGGCAGCGGCGGCTTCGTGGAAGTGCAGGGCACGGCCGAGGGCGCACCGTTCTCGCGAAGTGAGATGGACGCGCTGCTGGCCCTGGCCGACAAGGGCATCCGTGAGCTCGTGGCCGCACAGCGGGCCGCGCTGGTCTGATGCGGCTCGTCCTGGCCTCGCACAACGCCAAGAAGCTGGCCGAGCTGCGGGCCTTTCTGGGCGACCTGGGCGTGGCCCTGTTGTCGCAGCGCGATCTGGGCATCGCTGAGGCCGAAGAGCCGCACGGCACCTTCATCGAGAATGCGCTGGCCAAGGCCCGGCACGCGGCCACGGCCAGCGGGCACGCCGCCATCGCCGACGACTCGGGGGTGTGCGTGGATGCGCTGGCTGGCGCGCCGGGCGTGGTGTCGGCGCACTTCGCGCACTTCGCGCCCCTCGCGGCGGCGGACCTGGCCGGCCTGGACCGCGAGGCGCGACGCGCTCTGCAGGACGCCGCCAACAACGCCCTGCTGCTGCAGCGCCTGCACGGCGTGGCCGAACGCAGCGCGCGGTTTGTCAGCACCCTGGTGGCCGTGCGCCATGCTGCCGACCCCGAGCCGCTGGTGGCCGTGGGCCGCTGGCCCGGCCTGATCCTTGCCGAGCCGCGGGGTGAGGGCGGCTTTGGCTACGACCCGCTGATGTTCATTCCCGAACTGGACTGCACGGTGGCACAGATGGACGCGGCGCTGAAGCACGCCCACAGCCACCGCGCCCGCGCCATGGCGCAGATGCAGGGCCTGCTGCGCGAGGCCTGGGGTCTGTAATGGACGCGGCCCTCCACTACCTGCGCCCCGGCACGCTGCAACTCGCCGCCTTGCCGCCGCTGGCCCTGTACGTGCACTTGCCCTGGTGTCTGAAGAAGTGCCCGTACTGCGATTTCAACAGCCACGAAAACGCCGGTCCGCTGCCTGAGTCGCGCTATCTCGACGCCCTGTGCGCCGACCTCGAAGCGGCGCTGCCACTGGTCTGGGGCCGGCGTGTGCACACCGTGTTCATCGGCGGCGGCACGCCCAGCCTGTTCTCGCCCGACGGCATCGCACGGTTGATCTCCGACATCCGGGCGCGGCTGGTGCTGGCCCCGGGCGCGGAGATCACCCTGGAAGCCAACCCCGGCACCTTCGAGCGGGACCGGTTCAGGGCCTTTCGCGCGGCCGGTGTCACGCGCTTGTCGATTGGCGTGCAGAGCTTCGACGATGCCGCGCTGCATGCCCTGGGCCGCGTGCACGACGCCGCGCAAGCGCGCGCTGCCGTGGCCGAGGCGCGCGAGGCCTTCGACACCTTCAACATCGACCTCATGTATGCGCTGCCGGGGCAGACCCTGGACGCGCTGCAGACCGACCTCGACACGGCCCTGGGCTTCGCGCCGCCGCACCTGTCGATCTACCACCTGACGCTCGAGCCGAACACGCTGTTCGCGCTGCACCCGCCCAGGTTGCCCGACGACGATCTGGCCTCGGACATGCTGGACCTCATCGTGCAGCGCACGGCCGCTGTGGGCCTGTCGCGGTACGAGGTCTCGGCCTTTGCCCGGCCCGGCCACCGCTGTGCGCACAACCTGAACTACTGGCAGTTCGGCGACTACCTGGGGCTGGGCGCCGGGGCGCACGGCAAGATCAGCTTTCCGCACCGTGTGCTGCGCCAGGTGCGCTGGCGCGAGCCGGCGCAGTACATGCAGCAGGCACTGACCGGCAATGCGACCAGCAACCAGACCGAGGTGGCCCGGGCCGACCTGCCGTTTGAGTTCATGCTGGGTGCGCTGCGGCTGGCGGACGGCTTCGAGCTGGCGCAGTTTGCGCAGCGCACCGGGTTGCCGTTGTCCACCGTCATGCCCACGCTCGAAGCGGCCGAGCAACGCGGGCTGGTGACCTTGGAACGTGACGGGGCTGCAGGGCTCGCGGCCCGGGCGCGGCCCACGGTGCGCGGCTTCGACTTCCTGTCGGACTTGCAGTCGCTCTTCCTGCCCGCGCAAGGCCGGGCCCGTCAAGCCGAACCCGAAATCAGACCCGTGACGTTGCCGCGCCCGCGTTGACGCGCAGCCAGTCCATCAACCGCGGCGCGATCTGCGCCAGCGGCAGCACCTCGTGCGCCGCGCCATGCGCGATGGCTTCACGCGGCATGCCGAAGACGACGCAGCTGGCCTCGTCCTGGGCAATGTTCCAGCTGCCGGCGTCGCGCATGGTGCGCATGGCCGCAGCGCCGTCGGCGCCCATGCCTGTGAGCATCACGCCCAGGGCGTTGCGGCCGACCACCCGCGCAGCGGATGCGAACAGCACCTCGACGCTGGGTTTGTGGCGGTTGACGGGCTCGCCGTCCTGAACGCGGGCGATGTAGTTCGCGCCAGAACGCTCGACCGACAGGTGGCGCCCGCCCGGGGCCAGGTAGGCGTGGCCGGGCAGGATGCGCTCGCCGTCCTGCGCCTCGGCCACGCTGATGCGGCACAGGCTGTCCAGCCGCGCCGCGTAGCTCTTGGTGAATCCGGGCGGCATGTGCTGCGTGATCATCACCGCAGGCGCGTCGGCCGGCAGCTTCACCAGCACCTCGCGCGTGGCCTCGGTGCCGCCGGTGGATGCGCCTATGAAAATGATCTTCTCCGTCGACAAGCGCCCCAGCAACGCCGGTGGCGCGGCGGCCGCCGTGCCGGCCGGTGCGGGTGCGGCCAGGCGGTGCACACGGGCACGCGCGGCGGTGCGGATCTTTTCGGTGATGTCGGCGCCCAGCTGGCGCAGGCCGTCGCTGACCCCGATCTTGGGCTTGGCCACGAAGTCCACGGCGCCGAGCTCCAGCGCCTTCAGGGTCACGTCGGCGCCGCGCTCGGTGAGCGTGGACACCATCACCACCGGCATGGGCCGCAGCCTCATCAGCCGCGACAGGAACTCGATGCCGTCCATGTGCGGCATCTCGACGTCCAGGGTGATGACGTCGGGGTTCAGATTGCGGATCATCTCGCGCGCCACCAGCGGGTCGCTGGCCGCGCCCACACAGGTCATGTCGGGCTGCCGGTCGATGATCTCGCTCAGCAACCCACGCACCAGGGCGGAGTCGTCGACGACGACAACACGGGTCTTGACGGGCATGTGTTCCTCTTGCGATGTCTAGAACAGATCGACCGACCCGGCGCTTGACACCGGCGCCGCCCGGCTCGCGGCGGCACGTTCCTGGGCGGCCATGGCTTCGGTGTTGGCCGAGGCCAGGCGCTTGACCATGGCACGGCCGCTGGCGGGCATGAAGCAGACCTTGCGCGGGTGAATGCCTTCGACGTCCTTGCTGACCACGGTGATGCGCTCGGTGCGCAGGTAGTCCAGCACGAAGGCGGTGTTGCGCTCACCGACGTTGATGGTGTTCATGCCGCTGATGACCGCACCGCCGCCGAAGACCTTGGCTTCCATCGACGAGCGTGTGGCGCCGCGCTTGACGAGCTCGCCGATCAGCAGGTCCATCGCAAAGGCGCCGTAGCGGCCGCTGTCGCCCGTGTCACCATGGCCGCCGGCCTCGGGCAGCAGGAAGTGGTTGATGCCGCCGACGCGGCGGTCGCGGTCCCACAGGCAGGCTGCGATGCACGAGCCCAGCGTGGTCATGATCAGGATGTCTTCGTCGTGCACGAAGAACTCGCCCGGCAGCACCTTGACGGCCTCGTTGCCGAAGTGCGAGTCGTAGAAAAAGAACGACGCCTCACCCGGCTTGCGTGCCTGGGCCTTCAGCCGCTCCAGTCGGCTGGGGCCGGTGGCGGGGCGGACGGACGACGACGCAGGGGACGGATTCGGAAGCGGCACAACCCCATATCGGCGTCCACGAGCCGGCCTTGAGCTAGACGCGTTCGTAGATGGTCTTGCCGCGCAACCTGAACAGGTCGCGGGCCTCGGTGAAGTTCTCCGAATGGCCCACGTACAACAGGCCGCCCGGCTTCAGGGCGCGGTGCATGCCCTCCAGCACCTTGCGTTGGGTGGGGTTGTCGAAATAGATCATCACGTTGCGGCAGAACACGATGTCGAAGGGGTCGCCCAGCGCCGACCAGCTGGCACTCATCAGGTTGAAGCTGCGGAACTCGATCAGCCGCGCCAGCTCGGGCTTGACGCGCATGAAGCCGGCGTTGGCGCCGCTGCCGCGCATGAAGTGGCGCTTCAGCCGATCCGCGCTCAGGCCGCGCGCATCGGTGGCGTACACGCCGCGTTCGGCGGTGATCAGCACCTTGGTGTCGATGTCGCTGCAGACCAGCCTGATCTGCGCCGAAACGCCCAGCGTCTCCAGCGCGGTCATGGCCAGCGAGTAAGGTTCTTCGCCGGTCGACGCCGCGTTGCACCACAGCCGGATCGGGCGCGCCGCGCGGGCGCGCAGGTCCGTCTGCAGGGCGTCGAAATGGTGCGGCTCGCGAAAGAACGCGGTGAGGTTGGTGGTCAGGCAGTTCACGAACTCCTGCCACTCGGCGTCGGCGTCGGCGCCGCGCGCCTGCTCCAGCCATTGCAGATACTGGACGAACGAGGTACGCCCGGTTTCACGCAGTCGGCGCGACAGCCGGCTGTAGACCATCGCCTGCTTGCCTTCGTGCAGGCTGATGCCGGCGCGCTCGTAGATCAGCTGCCGGATGCGCGTGAAGTCGGCGGCCGACAGCGTGAACTCCTGATCGGTGCCGAGACTGACCTTGGTGGTGGGGGCATTCATGGCAGTCTGGGCATGCGCAAGGCAGGTCGGGCTTGGCAAGTGGCGCCACGGGCAGTGTGGGCCCGGGGGTGCGCAGGCAAGCCAGGAAATGGACCGCCGGCGGGGGGCATTTCGCGCCGAGCAACGGCAGGGGGCGCTGATAGACTGGTCCGCACCGGTTGCATTCCGGCTCTCCGCCCGACCGGCCCCCTCGATGTGAACACCCCCACGCCGCCGCCCGCCCTGACAGCGCTTCAGCTTGAACGCGCTCTGCAGCTGCTTGGCCACTCCGGGCAGCCGCTGCCACCCGGCACGCCAGGCAGCCCCGGGTGGTTGCAGGGCGTGATCGACGCGCTGGTCGAACTGTCCAGCCGCGACGCACTGACCGGCCTGGCCAACCGCCGTGCTTTCGACCTGGCGCTGGCCCGCGAGATCGACCGCGTGGCGCGCAGCGGTGAGCCGGCGCTGTTGCTGACGCTGGACATCGACCACTTCAAACGCGTCAACGACAGCTGGGGCCATTTGGCGGGCGACGAAGTCATCAAGGCCGTGGCCACGGCGCTGATCGACAGCGTGCGGCCCATGGACCTGGTGGCCCGGGTGGGCGGCGAAGAGTTCGCCATCATCCTGCCCAACTGCGCCAGCGCCTTCGGCGAGACGGTGGCCGAGCGCATCCGTCGCCGTGTCGAACGCACCCCGGTGGCGGTGGCGCCGGGGCAGCAGGTCAGCGTCAGCGTCAGCATCGGCGGCGCCTTTGCGCCGCAGTGGGTACGTTCCACGCCGGCCATCTGGGTCGGCCGCGCCGACCTGCAGCTGTACCGGGCCAAGGGGCAGGGGCGCAATCTGGTGCAGTTGGAGCCGACGGCGGTGTCGGTGGTGAGCAGCGAAGAGAAGCGGCTGCTGTTCGAAAGTTTTCAGTTCCAGGACACCGAATGACCGCGCCCCTGTCAGCCCATGACCACCTCAACATCACGGCCGTCACCAGCGGGAAGGGCGGCGTGGGCAAGACCTTTGTGTCGGCCAATCTCGCCGCGGGTCTGGCCCGCATCGGCAAGAAGGTGTTGGTGCTCGATGCCGACCTGGGCCTGGCCAACCTGGACGTGGTGCTGAACCTGTATCCCAAGGTCACCCTGCACGACGTGTTCACAGGCAAGTGCAGCCTGCGCGAGGCCATCCTGAGCGCGCCGGGCGGTTTCTCGGTGTTGCTGGCCGGATCAGGCATGGTCGAGTACTCGCGCATGACACCTGAGGTTCGCGATCAGTTGCAGCGAGTCATCGCCGAGGTGGCGCCGCAGTTCGACCACGTGTTGCTCGACACCGGCGCGGGCATCTCCGATGTGGTGCTGTACACCGTGTCGCTGGCCGGGCGGGTGCTGGTGGTGGCCACACCCGAGCCCACGTCGCTGACCGACGCCTACGCCACCATCAAGGTGCTCGCCACGACCCAGGGGCGGCGGCGCATCGCCCTGCTGGTCAACCAGACCCGCAAGCGCGGCGAGGGCCGCACCGTGCGGCTGCAGTTGCAGCAGGTGGTCGACCGCTTCGTCAACCCGCCGCTGGACAGCCCCGTGCAACTGGACTTGCTGGGCGAGATCCCCGCCGACCCGGCGGTGCGCGACGCAGTTCAGCAGCGTCAGCTGCTGGTGGAATCCATGCCCGGTGCGCCTGCGGCCATCGCCATCATGGCCGCGGCGGCCCGGCTCGACGCCTGACACCGGCGCGGTATCAGCGCGGGCCCGATCCCGCCAGCAGCACGATGAGTGCACCGGCCCCGCCCTCGGACCCGCGGGCCTGGGCAAAGGCAATCACATCGTCGCATTGCGCCAGCCAGCGTTGCACCTTGGCCTTGAGCACCGGCTCACGTCCCGGCGAGCCATGGCCCTTGCCATGCACCACGCGCAGGCAGCGCTGGCCGCGCCGCGTGCATTCGCGAACGAAGGCGGCCAGCTGCTCGCGCGCCTCGTCGCGGCGCAGTCCGTGCAGGTCGATCTGGCCCTGCATCGCCCAGTGCCCCAGGCGCAGCCGGTTGACGACGTCCTGGCTGACGCCGGGCCGGCGAAAGCTCAGGCCGTCGTCGGTGAGCAGCAGCGACTCGACATCGACCTCGTCGGACATGGCCTCGCGCAGCGCGGCCTGTTCGTCGCGCTGGCGCTGCAGCGGCTCGGGCGCCGGCCGGGGCGGCTGCAGGTCGGCGCGGGCGTGGGGCGGCAGCGCCGTGACGCGCCCGACCGCGTCGCTGAACTGGCGCCGGCGCTGTTCGGCCGCGGCCATCGCGGCCCGCTCTGCCGCGGCGCGCTCTGCGGCCTCGAGCGCGCGCTGGCGCAGGGTCTCGCGCAGTGCGGCCAGGGTGGCGAGGGGCCCGGCCTTCACAGCAGGCCGCGCTCGGCCATGGACACCACCTGCCCGCTGCCGACGACCACGTGGTCCAGCACCCGCACATCCACCAGCTGCAGGGCCGCTTTCAGCGTTTGCGTCAGGTACTCGTCGGCACGTGAAGGCTCGGCCACGCCGGAGGGGTGGTTGTGCGACAGCACCACAGCCGCCGCGTTCAGCGCCAAGGCGCGTTTGACGACCTCACGCGGGTAGACGCTGGTCTGGTTCAGGGTGCCGTGGAACATCTCTTCCAGGCACAGCAAGCGGTGCTGCGCGTCGAGGAAGAGCACCGCAAAGACCTCGTGGCCGCGCCCGCCCAGCTGCAGCGCCAGGTAGTCCTTCACCCGCTGCGGGCTGTCGAACACCGGCGCGGCTTGCATCTCCTGCTTCAGCGCGCGGCGGGCCATTTCCATGACGGCCAGCAACTCGGCCCGCTTGGCCGGCCCCAGGCCCTTGATCGCCTGCAGCTGGCCCGGCGTGGCGGCCAGCAGCCCGGCAAAGCCCTTGCACTCGTCGAGCACCTGGGTGGCCAGCGCAAACACCCCGTGGCCCTTGTAGCCGGTGCGCAGCAGCAGCGCCAGCAGTTCGCCGTCGGCCAGGGCGGCAGCACCGCGGGCCAGCAGCTTTTCGCGCGGGCGCTGGTCGGCAGGCAGATCCTTCATCGTCATGGTGCTATGGCTGCGGCGCCCGGGGTGCGGCAGGGGCGCCCCGGTAGAATCACGGTCAGTCTATTCGACGCTTCGCCATCGCGCCCCACCCCTCGTGAACCGCATTCAACCGGACTCCTTCCTGACCTTGCACTACCGCCTGGGCCGGCCCGGCGGGTCCGATGTCGTGAACACCTTTGCCGACAAGCCGGCCACCCTGTCCCTGGGTGAGGGGCTGCTGGCGCCGGCCATCGAGCAGCAGCTGATCGGCCTGGAGGAGGGTGCGCATGAGCACTTCGAGCTGCCCGCCGGGAGCGCCTTCGGTGCCCACAACCCCGACATGCTGCAGCGTGTGAAGCTGTCGCTGCTGCACGAGCTGGGCGAACCCGACGCGCAGTACGGCGTCGGTGACGTGGTTCAATTTCCCACCCCCGACGGCCAGGGCACTTACGCCGGGTTGGTGCGCGAAGTCGGGCCGGACTGGCTGTTGTTCGATTTCAACCACCCGCTCGCCGGCCAGCCGGTGCGTTTCGAAGTTCAAGTTCTGGGAGTGCTGTGACCATGCCGGGTTCTATCGAAGAAGTGCTGTTGGCCCAGCCACGTGGCTTTTGCGCGGGGGTCGACCGCGCCATCGAGATCGTCGAGCGGGCGCTGACCAAGTTCGGCGCGCCGATCTACGTGCGCCACGAGATCGTGCACAACACCTACGTCGTGAACGACCTCAAGGACAAGGGCGCGATCTTCATCGAGGACCTGGCCGACGTGCCGCCCGGCGCGACGCTGGTCTTCAGCGCCCACGGGGTCAGCAAGGCGGTGCGTGTGGAGGCAGCACAGCGCGGCTTCCGGGTCTTCGACGCCACCTGCCCGCTGGTCACCAAGGTGCACGTCGAAGTCGCCAAGCTCAGCAAGGAAGGCTACGAATTCATCATGATCGGCCACAAGGGCCACCCCGAGGTCGAAGGCACCATGGGCCAGCTCAGTGAGGGCATCTATCTCGTGGAAGAGGTTGCCGAGGTGGCTGCGGTGCGCCCGCGCGGCGGCAAGCTGGCGGTGGTGACGCAAACCACCCTGTCGGTCGACGACGCGGCCCAGATCCTGGCCGAGGTGAAGCGCTGCTTTCCGCATGTGCGTGAACCCAAGAAACAGGACATCTGCTACGCCACCCAGAACCGGCAAGACGCCGTGAAGGTGCTGGCGCCGGAGGTCGACGTGGTCATCGTCGTCGGCAGCCCCAGCAGCAGCAACAGCAACCGCTTGCGTGAACTGGCCGAGCGCCTGGGCACGGCGGCCTACATGGTGGACGTCGCCGAAGACCTGTGCGCCGACTGGTTCGAGGGCCGGCGTCGGGTCGGCCTGACGGCCGGGGCCTCGGCGCCGGACATCCTGGTCCAGCAAGTCATCGTGCGGCTGCGCGAACTGGGCGCCGTCAGCATCCGCAACGTGGACGGCGTCAAGGAGGCCGTGCACTTCCCCCTGCCACGCGGGCTGGGCGACCGCAGCATGACCGAACTGAGCTCTTCGCGATCCTGACGACCGACCGCGCGCCCGCACTTGAACACGGCGCCCCGCAGGCGCCGTTTTGCTGTCAAACCCTACCCACACAGGGGACCCGCCCATGATCGACATCAACCTCATCCGTCGCGACCTCGACGGCGTCGTCGCGCAGCTGCAGCGGCGCAAGAACCCGCAGCCCTTTCTCGACGTGCCGCGCTACACCGCGCTGGAAGCCGAGCGCAAGCAGATCCAGTCCCACACCGAGCAGTTGCAGGCTCGGCGCAATGCCCTGAGCAAGCAGGTCGGCCAGCTCAAGAGCCAGGCCGCCGACGCGGCCGCGGTGGCCGAGGTGATGGCCCAGGTGAGCGGCATCGCCGACGAGCTCAAGGCCGGTGCTGACCGCCTGGAGTCCCTGCAGGCCCAGTTGCACAGCCTGTTGATGGCGCTGCCCAACCTGCCCCATGAAAGCGTGCCCGAGGGCGCCGACGAGACCGGCAACGTCGAGGTGCGCCGCTGGGGCACGCCGCGCGCCTTCGACTTCGAGCCCAAGGACCATGTCGACCTGGGCCAGCCCCTGGGCCTGGACTTCGAGACCGGCGCGCGCTTGTCGGGCGCACGCTTCACCTTCCTGCGTGGCACGGCGGCGCGCCTGCACCGGGCGCTGGCGCAGTTCATGCTGGACATGCAGACTGAGGCGCACGGCTACACCGAGTGCTACACGCCCTACATCGTGAACCGCGAAATCCTCGAAGGCACGGGCCAGTTGCCGAAGTTCAAGGAAGACATGTTCTGGGTTTTCCGTGGCAGCGAGAGCGGCAGCGAAAGTGAAGGTCAGCGCGCCGAGCCCCAGGCGGAGCAGTACCTCATCTCCACCTCGGAAATCTCGCTCACCAACAGCGTGCGCGAACAGATCCTGGACGCCGCCGCATTGCCCATCAAGCTCACCGCGCACAGCCCCTGTTTCCGGTCCGAGGCCGGCAGCGCCGGGCGCGACACGCGCGGCTTGATCCGCCAGCACCAGTTCGACAAGGTCGAGATGGTGCAGGTCGTGCACCCCGACCACAGCTACGCCACGCTCGAACAGATGGTGGGCCACGCCGAGGCCGTGCTGCAGGCGCTGGAACTGCCCTACCGCGTGGTCGACATGTGCGGTGGCGACCTGGGCTTCGGCAGCACCAAGACCTACGACCTGGAGGTCTGGCTGCCGGCGCAATCCACCTACCGCGAGATCAGCTCATGCAGCAACTGCGAAGCCTTCCAGGCGCGGCGCATGCAGGCCCGCTTTCGCCCGATGGTCAACGGACAGCAAGGCAAGCCCGAACTGGTGCACACGCTCAACGGTTCCGGCCTGGCCGTGGGCCGCGCCCTGGTGGCGGTGCTGGAAAACCACCAGCAGGCCGATGGCTCGGTGGCGGTGCCTGCGGCACTGCGCCCCTACCTGCGTGGGCGCGAGGTGCTGTCGCCCTGATCGGCTAGAATCGCAGGCTTCGCGCCGGGGCTCGGGCCTGGTGTGAAGCAGCACCTGGAGAGGTGGCAGAGTGGTCGAATGTACCTGACTCGAAATCAGGCGAACCGCAAGGTTCCGAGGGTTCGAATCCCTCTCTCTCCTCCAGTTTTACCTGTGAAGA
>Ga0209181_10004696_pt1 | contig 20131 bp, 17 predicted proteins | sample MAT05_FD_187208 | JGI IMG/M metagenome (GOLD analysis project Ga0209181, IMG submission 187208) | Freshwater microbial communities from Lake Fryxell liftoff mats and glacier meltwater in Antarctica - MAT-05 (SPAdes) (version 2) | ecosystem: Environmental > Aquatic > Freshwater > Ice > Liftoff... | reverse complement strand
TTTGTGCCTTATACGGCGCACACCCAGAAAATCATACTCAGCATGATTTTCCGAGCGCCAGAGCACGGTCAACTAAGTTTTTTAGGTTTATGGCTCCGTTAGTCATAATGAGAACCTGCACTTCGACGAGCTCAGTGCGAACGGTTCGTTTAATAACCTTGGAACTCACAAGTAACGGGTATTCCGCCGCATTTTACAAACGCTAGCGCACACTGATTCCCATTTAAATTTCAGGCCATGCTCATGAAAACCAGCGTCATAGTTGCCCTAGTTGCGTCCTGCATGCTTTTGAGTTGCGCTGAAGTACCGGCTAAAACTGCGGCACGCAAACCTGCGACAGTGGACTACAACGCATTAGCGGGCGAAAGTGTTAGCACCGTGTTTTTTTCCAGCTTATCCGGTTGGCAGGCAGTTGATTCCACCGCGACTGGATACGGGCCGACCCAAATAATCGTGCGCACAGGCGTTAGCAAAGCGTACCTTTTGACGCTGTATGCGCCCTGCCGCGACCTAGATTTCAGCGTCCAAATCGCGGTCACCAGCTCGGGCCATCAGCTCAGCGCTGGCTTTGACAAAATCCTTATTCCGCGCCATGAATCTTGCCGCATCAAAACGATTCAACCTATTGATTTCAAGGCAATGCGCGCAGCAGAGAAGGCTACGCGTTTGGCAAATAAGGCGACCTAGGCTTGCCGAAGCTATTGATTATTTCTCGAACCATCTTTTACGCAGTGATTCAAGATGTCTTGAGTTAATTATTAGTAAGCGCTAGGATTTTCGCGCTTCCGCTGGGACGAGCTGTTGGGTGCAGCATACTGGCAAATTTGCGCTATGCCGCCAATGACCACGCCGAAAATAGCCGTGGCGGCCACGTGAGAAAATGGCTCGCTCCTGAGTAACGACATGATGAAGCCGGTCAGTAAGAATGTAAATGCGCCTGCACCAATGAAAGCAAAGACGCCGAAGCGCGAATTTGCTCGCAACACTAATTGGCCAATAACTAGAGACTATGCCGGACATAATTCCGTAGATGAGCGCGTAACGAATAAAACCGAGCACTGAAACGTCGCCCGACCACCCCGCCATGTACGCGCTCCACGCCCCGTATAGTCCGAGCAAAGAGCCAACTGCGATGCAAGTGAGTAAAGCTTGCTTCATGTCAGCGAGCGCCGCATTTTTCGAGCAACCTGTATATAAAAACCAAACCCTAGCCCTCCAAATCCTTCCGAATTTTGCCTTTTCGCTTGCGGCTAGGAATAGCCGCAAATAAAATTGTTACCACCATGATTCCAACGGTTACGGCCGTTGATGCACCGAACCAATTAGCCACGACAATTGCGAAAATTCCAAGAAGCGAGACCGCGAAAATCCTTTCAAACTTATCCATTGCATATCCCAATATTGATCGTTGGAAGGCACATCTGTTCACACGTAAACACAATCGTCTGCGCGGGTTACGGGGTTGGTCTTGAGATACCCACAACTTTATGATCTTGGTTGTCCGTGCAGGGCGCCAGTTTGTGCTGAACGCCTAACGAATTTAGCCGACACGAGGCCCGAAAACCTATGGTAGCGCGATACAGCCAAATGACCCGGGGTAAGCCTGCAATTTTTAGAAAATTACTTAATTAATGTTGACTGTACTGCTGTGCTCGCGAACTCCACCGCATTATTGGACATTCTTGTACCTCAATCGATCAAGCTGACGAACATCCGAATTAAATGCGTCATTCGATTCCTTCTCTGAGAGGACTCCGCCGCACCACCATGCGTTCAAGTGGTCGCCCTCGTCGAAGGCGTAAACGAGATAGGTTTCGCCCTTCTTAAACCAATATCCGAAACATGACGCGCCGTTATAGACCGTGAACAGTTGATTCTGTTGAGGCGAACCTTTCCATTGCTTCGCAATCTCGAAGGTTACGCGAATGTATTGGTCGCCTGCAGCGTCGCGCTCATTATAGAAGACTACGTCCTTGACGATTCCCTTAAAAACGCTCACATGTTCTCTGAATTTCTTAGGTACATCGCCAATATTGCAGCTGCACGCCCAAGCACTAGAAATTGCAAGTATCAGGAACAGCGCCATCACGCTTTTCTTCATATGTCTAACTATCCTTACCCCGCTGCTCCAGCAAACGCCGTTCCAAATAATGGATATTAAAGCCGCCCAATTGAAAGACTTGGTCGATCATGTTTTTTTGCTGCAGCGGGATATTGGTTTTTATACCTTCTACCACCAATTCACCTAAGGCAACGCGCATACGGGCAATTGCGGCGGTGCGATTCGGGCCGTGCGCGATTACTTTTCCGATCATCGCGTCGTAATTTGGCGGCACTGCATAACCATCATAAATATGCGTGTCGAGCCGAATTCCGGGGCCACCGGGCGGGTGAAAGCGTTTGATTACCCCGGGGCTTGGAATAAAGGTATCTGGGTCTTCGGCATTGATACGGCATTCAATCGCATGCCCGGTCCAACGCACATCGGACTGCTTAATGCGCAGTTTTTCGCCCGAAGCAACGCGCAGCTGCTCGGTAATTAGATCGATGCCCGTCACCATTTCAGTGACTGGATGCTCGACTTGAATACGCGTATTCATTTCGATGAAGTAAAACCGCCCGCGCTCGTACAGAAACTCAAACGTACCCACGCCGCGATAGTTGATACGGTGGCAGGCATCAACACAAACCTTGCCAATTTGCTCGCGCTCTTGCGCGGAAATGCCAACCGCTGGACATTCTTCGACGACCTTTTGATGGCGCCGCTGCAGGCTGCAATCGCGCTCGCCCAAATGGATTGCGTTGCCATGTTGATCGGCAAGCACCTGAATTTCGATGTGGCGCGGATTTTCCAGGTACTTTTCTAGATAGACCTCGTCATTCGAAAATGCGGCTTTCGCCTCCGCCTTGGTCATGGTAATCGCGGCCATTAGCGCCATTTCGGTATGCACCACGCGCATGCCTTTGCCACCACCGCCGCCCGAGGCTTTGATAATCACCGGGTAGCCAATTTCTTTGGCGATTTTTGCGTTTTTATTAAAGTCATCGCCTAACGCACCACCCGAACCTGGCACGCACGGAACCCCGGCTTCTTTCATCGCGCGAATGGCGCTGACTTTGTCGCCCATCAGTCGGATTGTTTCCGCACGGGGGCCGATAAAAATGAAGCCAGACTTTTCGACGCGCTCTGCAAAATCGGCATTTTCCGCTAGAAAACCATACCCTGGATGGATTGCCTGCGCATCGGTCACTTCTGCGGCTGCAATAATCGCGGCCATATTCAAGTAACTGTGCGCGGCGGCGGCGGGCCCTATACAAACCGATTCGTCCGCCATTGCGACGTGCTTTAGGTTTTTATCCACAGTCGAATGCACTGCAACGGTGCGAATTCCCAATGCCTGGGCGGCGCGCACGATACGCAGTGCAATTTCGCCACGATTGGCGATTACTATTTTTTCAAGCATAGTTATTCAATCACCATCAGCGGCTGATCAAACTCAACCGGCGCGCCGTTTTCCACCAAGATTTTTATAATCGTGCCGGCAAATTCGCTTTCAATCGGGTTAAACATCTTCATGGCTTCGACGATGCCTAGCGTATCGCCCACTTTCACGACCTGCCCCACTTTCGCAAGCGCTGGCTGGCCTGGCGTTTGACTGGTGTAAAACGTGCCGACCATTGGGCTGCGCAAGGTTTGCCCGCGCTCGACTACTTGCGCTGTCGGCTCAGCTGCGGCAGCTGGCTGCGCCTGCATTTGCTGTGCCTGCATTTGTGGCTGCACCTGCATCGCGTAATTCGGCATCATCTGCGGCAGCATCATGCCCGGCATCGGCGTCATTTGACGACTCAGACGCACACTTTCTTCACCTTCTTTAATTTCAATTTCTGACAGATTGCTTTCTTCAAGCATCTCAATCAGCTTTTTAATTTTGCGCAGATCCATGGCCAACTACTTTTCCCCTTGCAGGCGTTTAATGGCGGCATCAAGCGCAAGCACATAAGAATGCGCGCCGAAACCGGTAATGACGCCAACCGCAGCGTCAGATAGGTAAGAATGTTGACGAAACGCCTCTCTGGCGTGCACATTACTCAAATGCAGCTCAATAAACGGTATCGCAACACCCAAAAATGCATCCCGCAGCGCGACGCTGGTATGCGTCAAACCACCCGGGTTAATCAAAATAAAATCGACGTTACCGCGCGCGGCATGAATCGCATCAATCAACACGTGTTCGGCATTTGACTGCAAACTCGTCAAAGTTGCGCCTAAATTCGTGGCACGCACTGCCAAATTTTCGACGATTGTTGCTAAAGTCTGGGAACCATAAACCGTCGGCTCACGCGTGCCCAGCAGGTTCAAATTGGGCCCATTGAGTAACAAAATCCGCAACAAATGTATTTCATCCAAAATTCACCAGCATTTGAGTGTGGGGGAAAACACAGCGCGTTGTCTAGCGCAGAAATGCATTCTGTTGTGGCAATCAGCTTAATTTCGATGAAAATAGACGACGTTAACGGCTTTTAACGAAATATGTAGGCCGACGTAGCACCCCTGAGACGCGCAACTAGCGTATTCCTAGTGCAATATCGGTATCCTTCGGTCACTTTCGCTAAAGGTAAGCTAATGGCCAAACAGCTCCAATTTTCCCTGCAGGCGCAGCCCTATTCCTTAGCGCTGGGCAGCAAAATCAGCAAAGCCACACTTTATGGCTATCCAAAACGCATCGCCGAGAAAGATGGCGTCGAGTTAAGCAGGGGCGTGTTGCTAGCTGACGGCCAACTGCTCGCACGCACAGCAATTGGCTATCCAAAAGCAGACGATAACGGCACACCGATCGACACGCCGGTCGCACACATTGAAGGCCGCACTGTCGAGCAAATTCCCAGCTCGTTTAATAAAATCAATGCGTTAGAGGCACTTGATCTAGCAGATTTGGCGCTGTTTTCAGTGCGTGATGTGTATCCGCTTGAAGGCGAGCAGTTTCCGCCTACCGGGCTTTATCGCGGCGAATTCAACTACAACGCAGGCTATCAGGCGAACGAGGCGCGTTTACTGGTGCGCGGTGATGGCTTGGCGTTCTTACTGATTGGCGTCAGCAAAGCCAGCACGCCGGTGGCTTTAAGCGTCAACTACAACTTTTTCGACGTCGACGCTGAAGATGAAGACGCAGCGGATGAAGATTTTTCGATGGTTTGAAGCGCGCCAGCGACGAACCTGAGGCGCCACCCAATCGACACCGCAAACCACAATGCACCCCACCGTTTTCCCGGCGCAGGCCGGGATCCATTTTGAAACTTGCGTCATGTCTGCGCCGAAAACCAGTCACGTAAAAAAACAATGGTTCCCGGCCTACGCCGGGATGACAATTGGAAGTTCGACGCAATCGGCTTCATCAAAACAAATAGAACTTTAAGGCAATAGGACCCAGACAATGCTTGATTTTCACTTAGAACTAAACGGCAAAAGCGCGCGCGTCGGGTTGCATGGCTTGCCGGTTGCAACACCAAAACAAACAGTCAAATACGCCACCGGTGCTGGTGAAGTTGCCGGCCGACGCATGATTACCGGCATCCGCAAAAACTTGAAAACGGACTATGCCGCCCTGCGCGACGGTGATCCTGAACTCGATCTCTCGCTCGCCGGCACCCAAATTGATACCGATGACACGACTCCGGCGTATTTTGACCCAAACAGTGCCACGCCGCGCCCAGTTGACGATTTCAATGATATCGATATCATTTTTGATGCCAGTGGCGTTGAAAAATCGCGGCGTCCGCATTTGAATCGCCCATCGAACATAAACGATGTGCACCCGATTAAAGTCACCAAACGCATTCCCTTAAGCGATGCGCTGACTGAGTTTGCACCCAAACACACCCTGCAAGTGGCGCATGTAGACGGCCTAAGCTTTGATTTTTTGCGCGAGTTCGCGGCCGATTTGGTCGCTAAAAACGAAGCGGCGCGCGTTGGCGCAGGGCCAAAGGGCAACTTGCCGATTGTTTTGCGCGCGCATTCGTCCCCATACCGTGGCTTTTTGATCGGAAAAGCAGCGCCAGCGGATCGCTATCAGCTGCTGCTGGTCTTAAGCGATCAAGAGCTCAAATTGCCCGAAGCACGCACGGCATCGGAGGCAAACTCATGATTGAGCACAATATTATCGACCACGCAAAGCTACAGATGCGCGGCCGCTATGGCATCGCCACCGGCAGTGCCGTCAGCGATCAAGTCTTGCTTGGCGTAGCGCTCGATTTTGACAATCAAGTGATGCGCAAAATGCAGAACTTGAGCCCGAGCGACTTGGCAGCGCGCTTGACCGGGGACAGCTCGGTACTGGTGGCGACCAAAGTCGATGGCGAAGGCACGTATGTTTATTATGACGCCGACCCCAACGCGCTGGACCCAGCTTTTGCCTTTTCTGCGGGTGGACGAGTTCGATTAGGCTTTCCGGCACTCGATGCGCTGTGCATCAAGTTAAAAGCGGCGGGCGTGCAAAAAGCCTTGCTGCGCTGTGAATTGTGTTTAGCCCTCGATGCCACGCAAACCGCACGTGCGGGCGTGGCTGAGGTGATCCGCATTAGCTTTTCGGGCACCGAAGCGGAACTGGCCAACTTAAAGCTGGTCGCACTTGATCTGGTGATGTTAGACGGCAAGGACATGCGCGCTAATCAGAACGATTTTGCGCAAACGCTGAGCCTGTTGCAAAAGCTGGTGGGCACCGATCAAAGCGCGCCCGTACACTGTATGGCAAGCGAAATCGTGCCAGAAAAAGACGTGAAAGCCGTATTTGACCGACTAATCGCGCAAGGCCACGAGGGCATCGTGGTGCGCAGACTGAATCGTGCGGAGGCCTGGAAGGTCAAGCCACACCGCAGCATTGACGCGGTCATTATTGGCTATGTTGAAGGTGCATTCGAGGAACAGTATGGCGTTACTTCATTGCTGACCGCGCTTTGCTACCCGGTTGAAACAAACGCAGGTTTGATGCAAACCTTTGCGCGTGTGGGCTCGGGCTTAAGCGATGCGGATCGCGTCGCGTTGCTGGAACGCTTGCGCGTATTAAAGGTTGCCGGGCCGATCCCGATGACCGATTCCAGCGGCCGCGCGGTGCACTTTATCCGCCCAGAATTAATCGCGGAAATCCACGGCGAAGATTTGATCGTCAGCGATGGCGCGAAGCAGCTGCAAACGCAGCTGGTGCGCTGGGACAAAGCAAACCAAAGCTATCAATTTCTTGGGCTATCCGCGTGCCCGCGTTTGAGTTTCGCGCGCTTCTCAAAACTACGTGAAGATAAAAACTGGACCGATGGTGGCGCGCGAATTGCGCAAATTGGCGCGTTTGCGGCACCAGCACTAACAGGCGGAAAGGCCGAAGTTGGCGCTGTTGGCAAAGCCGCAGAAACCAAAATCCTGCGGCGCGAGGTTTACCTCAAAGGTGAAATGCTGCGGAAATTGCTAGTCGTACATAAGCCGAGCGCGGGTGAATTTCCGTATTTACTGTACTGGACCGATTTTTCTGCAAAACGCGCCGAACCGCTCAAAGTGTCCATAGAAATCGCCGCCGATGCCGCACGCGCCGAGCAATTAGCCGAGCGCATGTTGGTGGAGAATTTGGCGAAGGGCTGGGTTCGAGTTTGATCAAACTACGGGCATTGGAACGCGCACCTTTTTGCGCACTAGCTAGAACGCTTGAGCCAAACAATCACCTCAAAGTGCGGCGTATGAGCGAACATATCGAGTACTTTTGCTGCTAGCGGCTGAAAGCTGGGTAGGCTCAGCAAATCTGGCACCAGCGTTTCGATGTTGCAGCTCGAATAGATCACATCGCTAGCGCCGCTTTGTTCTAGAAACTCGCACAATGCCGGGCCTAAACCGCGCCGGGGTGGATTGACGATTATGCAAGCTGGGCGGCTAAGGGTTGTGGCGATTTTTAGCGCGTCCCCGGCGTAAAAACTTGTATTTTTGAGTCCAGCCGCCTGCGCACTTTCGCGCGCCGCTAGAATCGCTTCGCTGGAGACTTCGACGCCCGCAACTTGCGCGCCGGGCAAGGCGCGCGCTGCGTGCAGGGCGAACCCGCCTACACCACAAAATAAATCAAGCACGCTCGCCGGCTGCATCGCTGCCAGCCAATTCGCTGCGCATTGGTATAGCGCTGACGCCATCTGCGAGTTGGTTTGAAAAAAGCTCTGCGGCCGCAAATATAGTGTTAGGTCATTAACCACCATGGGCAGAGCACTACATTCGGTCAACACGATTTCTTCGACGCCTTCAAGAATCGCCTTGGGCTCGGGCTGTAAATTGACGCTCACCACTTGCAGGCGTGCTAGCTGCGTCAGCAATTCCGGTAGCCACTTCCGCACGCGATCAAGCGCTTCTCTTGAGCGCAACACTAACCGCAACATCAGCGCACCCGCAGGATCTGAGCTGGCTGTCGTCAAAATCAGGTATTTCAGTTCGCCGCTCCGGATTTTTACATCATAGGGCGCAATGGCGACGTTACTCAGCCAAGTTCGGATGATCGGCCATGCATCGCGAATTGCAGGTGGGTATAGCGGGCAATGCGCTAGCTCTAAGGTGCCTGCAGCCTGCAATATTCCCAAAACGGGTGTCTGCGTTGTGCCACCGACTACCATTTTTGCCTTGTTACGAAACTCACCCTCAGCGGACGACTGTGGCGCCAACCAAACAAGCGAGCGATTTGGCTTTGCTGAAGCAATGGCCACAGCGGCACGTGCTTGCTTGGCATGAAGTTGTTCAGGGTAGCTTTGCGCCAACCAACTACAGCTGGTGCAGCGTTTTGCTTGAAAGTCAGCACAATTCAAATGCGTGCGCCTCGAGAGAAAATTTGGTGGATGCTACAACTTTGCTTTGAATAGGCGACGCAGCAAGCAATTTTCCGCTGATCGCGCTAGCTCACTTGACGCGCGTGAGCTACTATCCCTCTCGCATCTAACTTTTACAAATCAAACATGAGTCTACTCGATCAGCTCGCAAAGCAGTCCGAACAGCGTAAAACCGGCCTGGGCGATGCTGAGAGTCTAGTTGCTGGTCGCGAAAGCAACTTTAAGTCACTCGAAGTTTCCATTCAGCAATATAAAGATTACTTGGATCAACTCACCAAGCTTTTGGCTGAGCACCCTGAAAAAGTACAGCAGTGCTACGAAATACCGGGCTATGGCACGATCACTGCACTTATCGCACATGACTACGTCGTGCGGCTCAATGCAATCAACAAGGGCAGCATTGAAGTCACGCTGAATTTTAATGCCAACGTGCAATCAGAGCTTTGCCCAAGCGTTGTAGTACAAGGTGTATCGCGCATTCAAACGATCAAGGCTCTGTTTGACAAGCATCGAATACCGGCACTATTGGAAGCAAAGAAAGACGCGTCCGGCACCATCAATCAAGCGGTGTTTCGCGCACGTGGCAAAATCCCGCTTAGCATCGTTGCATTGGCCGAACTCAGCACTGGGCAGCTCAAGCTCACCTTAAGTAACTTCGAAGACCTGGGCAGCAGCATTAAAAACTACAGCGCCGAAAATTTTAATGATCAGCTATTCGATCAGATCGGGCACTACCTTGCGCGTAAAGATAACGAGCTGACCAAAGAAAAATTGCCAGACAGCGTGTTGAAAAAATTGCGCCAAACTGCTCAACAAAATGAAATGCGGCGAAAGTGGGAAGAAAAGCTCAATCAGCAAGCCGAGGAAGCGGAACAAGCGCGCCTAGAGGCACAAGCGCAAAGTAAGTTTTCCAGTCGACTGATTGCACAAGGGAAATCTCTTGTGGGCAAGTTGACCGGGCTGATGACGAAAAAATAGGCGTGGTTAAAGCGCCAACGGCGCGCCATTCCAGGGCGGACCCAGGGCGAACCCAGGGCTCAGAGCGATCCAGAGACCCAGAGACCCAGAGACCTAAGTTCTTATTCCCGCGTGTATTTGGCGTGAATCCAGTTGCCTGTATCCCCGACAAATGCTTTCGGGGATGACGAGCAAGAGGGCATTTATCCTAAAACCGCCACTCAAACCCCGCCTCAACGTGGCGAGCTGGCAGCAAGTAATACTGTGAATCGCCAAGTTCACTTTCCGCGATTGCAGGACGTTTATCGGTCAAATTGCTACCCGTTATTCGCACGCCCCAGTCACCGAATTCCCAGCCCACGGAAGCGTCAAGCGTTTCATAATCACCTGCAAGCGCGGTGTTTCGCTTATTGAGAAAACGTTCACCAATGTAGGAATACACCACGCTCGCCTGCGCGCCTTGCGAACGGCCAAAAACTACGCCGAGCGCGCGCGTGTTGCGCGGAGTCATTTCTTGATTTTTGCCGCGCAGCTGGGTCAACGTGGAGCCAAACAAACGCTGATAATCACCAAATACCGCTTTGTGATACGCCCAAGCGCCATAAACGGAAACGGCGTCGAGTGCGTGCCACTGCGCTTCGGCTTCATAACCATCCAAATTCAACTTGCCCGCATTAGTCAGCCCAGGACTGCCGTTGACTACTTGCGGTACAACTAGATTGTTGAAATCCATACGGTATGCGCTTAAATCCAGATCCAGCGCGCCATCGAACCAGCGTTGCTTGACGCCCACTTCGATGGCTTTGCTATCTTCAGTTTCCAAAATATCCGCTTCAGACTCCGGCCCGAAATCAACCGCCGCTGGTTTGAAAGAATTGCGATAGTCAGCATAGATATTGACGAAGTTTTCGCCCTCCTCAAAGGCGCGAAACGATGCACCGATATGGCCAGTGGCACGGGTGGTGTTGCGACTGTCATTGCCCGGAACTTCAATGCCGTTAACCAGTTCTTCACCATCGCGTTTTTCACGCGTGCTGTTTATGCGTAGGCCTGCGAGCACGTCAACACGATCAGATACGGCCCAGTCGAGTTGCCCATAAACACCAAAGAAATTGCGTTCATCTTCAAGCTCGGTACGTTCGTCAATCCCAACGCTGCGCGAATGACTGCGTCCACGCCCGGACAGTGGTGCGAAATAGGCAAAGTTTTCGCTTTGTTGTTTACCTTTGCCACCCATGTAGTCCGCACCAATACTCCAATGCCCACGCTCAGCGAGTGGGTTGCTCAATTGCGCATTTAAATAAATATCGGTAATGCTGCGATCTTGGCGATAGCCATCGGCATTTTTGATCGCCGGGTTGTTGCTTAAGCTATTCAAAAAGCCACGTGTTAAATCAGCCTCGGTGCGCGCCAATGCGGCAGTGGCGACAAATTCGCCCGCATTTGTAGGTAAAGTGTAGTTGCCACCGAGTTGCACGCGACGTTCGGTGATATTGCCATCGCTAGGATTATGGTTTGAACCCAAAGGTGTTGCGCGGGTCAAACGCGCGCCATCGCGCACGACTGGGCTGTTTGGATCTTGAGAAACGCGTGCAACCGATACGTCAAAATTGGCTTTACCCTCGCCTAATTCAAATGCACTTCGATACTGCGCCAAAATGCTGTCATAACCGGCATTGTCATCGGCCAGATTGCGGCGATCCAGATTAAAGCTCAAAGTGCTGGAATCGCTCAAGTTATACGCACCTCTGGCATAGCCACTGCTATTGGTGCCAAAGCCAGCGGCGAGCTGATCAGGCGCTTGACCCGCAGCATAGTGAATCACGTGGATCACGCCGACAAAGCTGGTGCTGCCATACGTTACCGGCGCTGCGCCGCGCATAACTTCTATGCGCTCAACATTATTCATATCAAGCAAAGTCAACTGCGGGTTGAACGCGCCACCGTACGGCACCCCATCTACGACGAGTAAAAACGCGTCAAATTCCCGCAAGCCCATGAATGCCGGCACACTTCCGGCAGGCCCGCCATCGCCGCCCTGCGTGATTTCCACGCCTGCAACCAAAGCCAATGCCTGAGTCAAGTTGCGTGCGCCACGCTCACGAATTTCTGAGTCTGAAATAACCGTCATCGTCACCGGAATGCGATCAACGCTTTCTTCCACCCGGGTCGCCGTTACTTGGACTGCTTCCAACTTACGTGTGGACGTGTCTTTTGCATTGGAAGTAGTAACTAGTGCAGTAAGCACTGCAGCGCTCAGCGCTGATCGAACAACGTTCCTGTTGATTATTTTGCCACGTCGAATAAATCTCGCTGAATCGACAATACGACATGCAAGTGACAATTTCATGAAATTTTCACATAGGGATAACCAGCCGGAATACTAGACCTGTCCCTTCGCGCCGCCATCAGACCTAGGTCGCAGGCGATTTACGCCTTAGGTCTTGTGTGGAAATACTGCTTTAAGAGTCTTGCTACAGCTACCGCAAACCGGATGCCATTTTATGGCATCCGGCTTGGGCGATAGATTATTCGAAGCCGTTTTTAAAGATAATCGTGGCAGGGTCAGTGCAAACCCCAGGGCCGACGTTGCACACACCAGCGGCTCGAGTAAAGCTTAGCTTCCTACCGGCTGCTAGCGTGGCGGTATTGTTCGAGAACTGGGTGAACTGAGTTCCGCTTGGTGCGGCTTGCACGCCAATCGTCGCTGAGCTGCCATTACTGCCGCCGGCGTCGCCGCTCACAGTGGTATAGACAATTTCCATCAAATTCGTGGTTTCATACAAACGCACGGTGAAGATGATGCTCGGCGCGGTTGCAACAGCATTGTCGCGATAGCGCGTCATGCGCCATTCGATGTCAAAGATCCGATTTGGCGCGTTACCGGTTACAGTCGTATATACGCCACCCCCTGTCGTGGCACCGGGGCTGCCGTCCAAATCGTCCCAGTGCGCCACTAATGATGGCGTAGAGAAAATTCCAGCGGGTAGCGGACCATTTCCGGCATTGCTCGCGCCGCTCGCTGCATTGAATCCGAGTATGCCGTTAGTATCGGCGCGAAGTTGCGTCAATGGCGTGCCATAGATGCTAAACGCAAAGCCGGCAGGCAAAGTGACTGGTACGGTAATGTCGTCGTCTTGAGTGCCCGGCACGAGCGTGGTGCCAGGCGCCGCCACAGCACCGTCGGTAGTGGCAATCGTGTAGTTCTGTGCTGCGGACTGACCAACTGGCAGGGCGAAATTGAAAATACTTGGCGAGCCAACGCCCGCATAACTTACAGTCTGCGTGAAATTGACTGTGCTACCACAGGCCAAAGTGGGCGCCGAACTAATTTCATACGCGATGGTATTAATCGCGCTGCCAGGTGCCCCAATATTCGGATAGGGCGACACGGCAGAAGTAATGGTGACGCCGGGAGTCATAGATGTAAGCACCGAAGAAATGCCGGTCGCGCTACCGCCACCAACATTGCCTACATCGACGGTAAGTGTGTTGCACTCGTTTGGCTCGATAACCGCATTGCCACTGGTAACGACATTGGAATTGTATTGCAACACCGGGTCGACCGTCGTTACGCTGACTGTAAAGGTCGAAACTGCCGCAGCATTGCAGCTATCAAGCGCACTAACCTTGACAGGATAGCTGCCGACAGACGTAGCAATAATGGTGGTAACGGTTACTTCGCCCGTGCTTGCATTGACTGTAATCGTGCCGCCGCCCGGCAAAGTTGCAGGACTGACCCTAACCGCCGCGAAATTGCCATTTGGATCGCTCGGAGCACTGGATGGCGACACAGTAACCGAATTCCCGCGTGCAACGGTCTGATTCGCAAACGTTCCCATGGTCGGAATCAAATTGTTGCTGACATTGACCGGAAACACCGTAGAAGCCAGACGCCCAGCGCTGTCAGAAACCTGCAACACAGCTGGGTAGGTGCGGAAATTGGGTGCATTCGGCGCTGCGACAAAACAGTTAGCAAACGCGGTCGCGGAAACGCTGTTGCCCGTCACTTGGACATTTTGCAGCGTGATTTCTGGAATCGGCGGATAAATCGCAGCATTCGCAGTGTAAGGTGCGGTGCCACCCGCAATTGACGCAACGGTTGCCGCCACTGGCGCAGGTGCGCCCTGAGTGGTCGCAATCAAGCCGGTTGCGGTTGCGGTAATTGCGGTGCCACTTGCGGTGATCTGAAAGTTCGAGTCGGTAATGTCAAACCAAGTATTGCCTGGAGTAACGCCCGTTCCGATAGCGGCTTCCACGCGAATCCGCGCGCTGGAGGTTGCTACATTTGGAATAGTCACTGTCGCCGCTCCATTATTTGGTGCATTAGCAAGTAATGTCGTGAAGCTATAGCCACCATCGGTCGAGATCAAAATATTGACTAAAGACGTACTTACCGGTGCGACGTCCGTGTTTGCAACCGTCCATGTTACCGCCTGGGTCGAACCGCCCGTCAATGCGAAGCCGATGTTGCCCACTGAAAATGGCCCCGCACTTGAGGTTGCAGTCACTTGCATTTCCGCGTGGCGCAAGCCACCGCCGCCAACGGCGTTGTCACGCGCAGTGATACGAAAATTCATTAGGCGCGTACCGCTGGCAGGATTAGGCAAAATTTCCGCAGGGAAAAAACTTCCACCCGATGGCGGCAAAGTAATATTCGTAGGCGGCACATTGGCGTTGTTTAATATGTAGGGCAAAGAAGGAAAAATACGCGTCGGCGACAGTGAAGCGTTGAAAGAGCGAAATAGCGGCGCAGTGCCATTATTGCCGGTTGTGCTTGGCGGCGCGCTCGGCGTACCGGTATCGACTTGTTCCCAGTTGTAACTCAAGATATCGCCAACGTTCGCATCGCTGCCTAATGCAGTCAATTGGAACGGCGTTTGCTTGGGGATCGTTAAATTACTGGGTGCTGTGATATTGGGCGGTGTGTTTCCTGTTGCCGTCACCGTGCCGCATACGGTGTTACCGTTTCCTGGGCCACCATTTTCCGTGTTCTGAAAAATTTGTGTAAAGCTGCGCGCGTGGAAGTAAGCATCGCTATTCGGCGCAAGATTGTCCGGACAAATACCGGCGTAGGCCATGATCGTAGTACCGCTGCCTGGCTCCATCGCAGAGGTTTGAGTCCACTGCCCGCCACCGCCGCAGCCGAACCAAGTATGGCTGCCGCCAAGCTGGTGCCCCAATTCATGAGCCACGAAATCAATATCAAAAATATCGCCGCGTGGTGGGTTCAGTGCGGTGTAGCCTTGTGCCTTTTGCGTACCACAAACGTTGCCTAAAGGCGTGATAGCGCCACCGCCACCAGATCCGCCTACTGCATGCCCGATATCATAATTAGCAAAACCAATCGCGTTGTTTATAGTCGTTTGCACCAGCGAATTCGGGCTGTTTGGTGGATCAGGTAATGGCCCGGGATTGGCAGTCGTATAAATAATGGCATCGTTGTTTGCTACAACAACCAGACGCACCGAAATTTCGCGCTCATAGATGCCGGAAACCCGGTTAATCATGGTGACCACGCCAGAAAGCCCGTTCGCTACTGAGCCGCCAAAACTATTCGTGTAACTAGGCGTTGCTGCGACAGCGATGCGATAGGTGCGCAGATTTGCGCCCGAAGGATTGCGCTGCAAGTCATTTAGAACCTCCGGCGCTAGATGAAAGTCTTCGCCATGGGTATCGCACTTATAGTGCTTATCGTTGTGGCCGTGGTCCTTGCGGAAATACACAACATAATGATCGTTATCGTTAACTTGGTAAGGGTCGATGAAAAAATCTCCTGCTGGCGTCAACACTTGGGCATGAAAGCCAATCGGCGTGACATCCAAACGCAACAGCGCAGACGGATCATGTAAGCCTTTGCCAGCGTAGGTACGGATGTCAGGATATTTCTCCGCGAGCGCCGCTTCCATAATTGGCGATTCAACCATGGCAAATTCTGCAAATCCACCGCCGGGCATTGGCAAGGACAGTGTCAACTGACTTTCGGTTACGGCAATCGATCGCTCCATCGGTGCTTGGGAAAGTTGCGCTTGCAATCTGGTGTAGTCCAGCGTGACGGTGCGCGCCACTTGCGGTTGAATCCAACGCGTACCGCGCGCGGCAATGGCAGATTCTGCTACGTCTTGCCAAAAGCCGTTTGGGTCTTTGATTGATAACGGCCTGGGTGCAGCAAAGCTGCTAGATGCAAATCCAAATAGACCAATGAATAATAACGGCAGTAGCTTTGACATAATAGACTCGAACTTGGGTTGAGGGCACGCCCAAATGCCAAAAAGACTACCGCGAAAGCTTTCTCTAAACGAAACAAGTTGCGTTAGATTGTTCTGACAAAACAAAACTAGCGAACCGCTATGTCACGCACGGTAGAGCAAGCAAGCGACGATTTCATGTCTCGGAGCTAAGGGCTGGTAGATCAGCGGAAATATTAGCATGCACAAGTGGGCTGCTCTCCGCATTTTACGTTTGGCGCGGCAATTGCGGATGCATTGACCGTAAAAGTTTGAATGATATTATCGGTAGTGTCTGCCCGCACGATTCACAAAATCTAACGCCCGGCGCGTTTTAAGCAATATCCACGGTTAAACCACCTGCATCATTGGTGTTGACGGGCACATTCGCGTGTTTTTGTCATGAATTGATGCAGGGTTGTTAAATACAGAATATGAGGGCGGACCGGTATCGGCATAACTGCTGGCCAGACTTCGTCAGACCGTTCTGAACTTAGCGAAAACTAAAACGCCAACATCTGCCCTACATCTGCTGGGCTGACGCCGTTAAGCGCGGCGAGATAGGCATCCGCGATGGCGTCTTCACCGGTATCCGTGCGCACCATTAACCAACTTTGTGCCCACCCCAGCATTGCCGCCCAAGCGGCTGTGGTTCGGCGCTCAAACGCCACTGCGCCCCACTGTGCAATGCGCTGACCCGCGTAGTCGGGGGCAAAAAATAGTTCAGGCTTTGGGCCAACAGGTTTTTGGCCAACAAGCTTTTGGCTAGCTAACGGTTTTCGGCCAATAGATACAGCGTTATCACCCATCCCCCCCGCTTGGTGCCAGTGGGTTACACCGATTCTTAAGCTGTGTTCCAGGCCACGGCACTGCTCGTGAATACGCGCCATCAACGCCAAATTACCGCTGAAATCGACCGCGAGAACGGCTCTATCTGGACTTAAATTTTCCACATCGCGATATTCCAGCACTCGATCAAAACAGCCGCGTGCGCGCACAAAATTTATATGTTTTTCCGAGGTGAGAGCGACGATTTCGCAGTCGGTTGACTGGCGCATCCGCAATAAAAAGGCGGTCGCTAGCGCTGTTTTTGACGACGCTGAAGTCAACAGCACGATGGTACTTTTGCCCTGAATGCGCGCAGTAATTTCGTCACACAGTAAAAATGCGGTAAGCAATAGCGGCAATAAAATGGCCTGCAGCGCTTCCTTGTCGGGTGCGTAATTTTGGTCTTGCGCGCAACGTCGATAACGCTGGTAAATCGCTGGCAGTAACGCGCGATGCGCGCTGGCATCGGTAAAACCTTTCGCGGACACCCGATCTGCCAAAACTTTGAGATGCGTGCTCAGCGGCAAAAAGCCATAGATTCGCTCGCCCTCGCTAATATCAGGGTGCGCGGAACGGATTACATCTGCAAAGCCCCAAACTGGCAGCCTGCCCCAACGCACATCGTCGCTTTTAGTCGAGGTTATTGGGAAAAACTTCCAATAGCCCATGCGTTGCCCCAGTACCGCATAAGTGATGTTGTTGGCGCTGAGTGCGACGCTTGATACGCGCAGTAGCAGCTCACCAGGGGCTAAATCGGCTGGTTCGGGCAACGCTAAATCGACAAATCGCATTTTGGACAGACAATCGCGCTCAATTTGAAAATCCCTCGGGCGCACCGCGTTCGGTTGAAAAGGAGGAGATTTAATATCAGAGGCCATTTGCTATTTTCCTTTCGACACGCATGCGAACGCGCGTTCCAGGATACGCAAAAAATTCGTGAAGCAGGCAAATTCACCTCACGAAATATTAGCCCGCAGTCCGGTTATGCGGGCAAAAAGCTGCCGTGAAACCCCAGCGGCATTGCGCGATCCAACCAGGCCTGCGCAATCGGGCCATCACCTAAACGATCCAAATTGAATAATACCAACCCGGTTCGCGCTTTTTTAGCATTAAAAATAGTTCCCAATGCATAGCGTTTTCCACCAGCACGAACGTAAAGCTGTTCTTCCAACACAAAATCGTTGCCAAAATCAAAATGCCCAAGCGGTTTAGCCGATTTGTTTAAACTCAAAATTCCCGACAATGCGCCAAGCGGGTGCGTTGCGCGGCCCTGCAAATATATGTTTGCGGAGCGTTGCATCAGGTTTGTTTGGATAGGGAACTCAACTTTAGCCACGCCTTGACGTTGCAGCACCGCGCGTTTGGCATTGGCTGGCAAACGAATTTCTACCAACTCCTGCGCCAGCGGCGTATCCAAATGCGTGTAGCCCTGCACATACTGCCCAAATGGCGACACAAAGCCACTGCCAGGCCCATACCAACAAGCGCGCAAGGCCAATGTACCATCGGCTTCGTCCCAAGCATCGGCATAATGATAGGCCGCACCGGACTCAAATTCGGCAAATCGCGGCTTGCTTAAATCCGCTTTATCAAGCACGACCATAAAACTACCTAGCTCGTTTTTCCATCCCATCTGCTCAAAAAAACTGCCCGCCTCGCGCACCCGCATGAGCGGTGCCAGCACAAATACGAGCTTACTTTCACTAGCGGTAAAGCTGTGCATATAACCGCCGCGTGGCAAATTTATCAGCTGTACGGTTTTCAGCGCACCCAATTTATCAACGTGATAAATCAATAACTTTGAATCAAAAAGCCCGACGTTCCAGATCGAACCATCTGGCTCGTACACCGGATGCGCGGAAAATGCCGCACCCGCCAAATCATCACGCCAAATTTTGGTGTCCAGAGTTTCCAAGGTATCTCGATCAATCTCATAAGCGCTACCGGCCTCCCACAAAGCATAGGTTTTGCCACCAATGTGCAGCACGGAAATATTGCCGGTATTGGCATCGTCCGGGCCGCTGATCGCGCGCGCATTCGGGATCGTGGTGCCGGCGGCCATAATTTCAAATTTGTTTGAGCGACTTTCGCGAGCAAATTTTGACGTGTTAATGAAGCGCGAATGGTGCGTCACGCCGCCTGCGTCAATCGTCCATGCTTGCATCAAACCATCGCCATCAAACCAATGCTGATAGCGCTGCGTGCCGCGATCAAACAAACCAGGGCCATTGCGAAACAAGGTGCCGCGCAGGGCGCTCGGCCAACGGCCGACTATGTTTGCCGAAGCTTTTCCGGTGCCCGGCGGTGTGACACTTTCAAAGCCCGCCAAAAACGGATGCGTTTTTCGCGATGCTGCAAAGCGTTTAGCAGTTTCAGTAAGCGGATCTGTTACCAGATCTGTTGCCGGAATACCGATCGCTTGGTCGAGCGCCCTAGCCTTTGCTAATAGTGTGATTGGAACAGCGCAGAGGCTAGCGCCCGCTGCGGAATTCCCGAGAAGTTTTAAAAGATTTCGACGCAGCATATGGCAAGCCTTGACAGGTGGACGCGTGTGGGCGCTGCTCAGCAGGCCTAAAGAATTTCGATGGTTATGGCTAGATCAGCATCTTTAACCTCAAACTTAGTTTCGTCAAAGTTCGGGCGACGCATGACGCGCGGATTGTTAGAAAAGCCATACCCTTCTTTAGGGATGCCCAAAATATTGCTGTCTAATTGACCATTGCCATTTTCATCCTGCATCACCATGACGCTGTAAGTACCGGGCTTAAGATCAGGAAAGCTTAAACTGATAGGTTCAACTGACTTAACGTCGACCATTTGCGCCGCTGTTGCCTCCGCTTCGCCGTCGTAGGCCGCGCTGCTCGACACCAACTTGACAGCCATTTTTCCTGCCGCTTTGGTCACTTGCGTAATATTGACGGTTAGTGTTGCGGCGTTTGTGACGCCAGCGAATGCCAAGGTGGCAGCGGCAAAAAGCGTATAAATGTTGCGCATGAGCGAATTCCTTAAAGTGTTGTAGGTAAATCATCACGGCGCGTGGGTCTTGCAACCAAGTCTGGTGCGCCGATGGAACATAGCTTGCGCTCGACCGCATCATCAGCAAACACACCAGTGTCATGCCTAGGAGGTGACTGAAGTCACTTTTAAGCCTATCGCATACGCCGGAGCCTTGACTTGACGGGCGCAACTCCGGATTCTGCGGACATGATAAAAACTAAGCACGCCGCATCAGTCATTGACACCGCACGAGTCATTGACACCGCACGAGTCATTGACAC
>Ga0209181_10004692_pt1 | contig 20141 bp, 16 predicted proteins | sample MAT05_FD_187208 | JGI IMG/M metagenome (GOLD analysis project Ga0209181, IMG submission 187208) | Freshwater microbial communities from Lake Fryxell liftoff mats and glacier meltwater in Antarctica - MAT-05 (SPAdes) (version 2) | ecosystem: Environmental > Aquatic > Freshwater > Ice > Liftoff... | reverse complement strand
GCCGGTTACAATTATGGGGTAAGGACTTTTATCCATTTCGGCCCGTATCCTGTCGGCTTGTATCTCTCTTTTTAAAAATCCTTTTTTAAACTTAGCTATGATGTTTTTTGATTCCTGTAAAGCCTTATTTTCATCTTCAACTGTAGGCTTATCAATATATTTAAGGTTCTCCTTACTGAAACGCAGCGATTGCAAATGAACATTAAAAACACGGATGGTATCTGCTCCCTTTACAATATCTGCATATTGAAAAATAGAATTATAATCGTTTGGATAAAAGCTGATAGTTTGTTTGTTAATGATTGGGTATTTTGAAAAAATGATGATACCGAAATGAGCATAGCCCCAAAAATCTTCCTTTACATTGTAAGAATAAAAATAGTTTTTGAAATTAAGTTCCTGCAAAAATCCGTCTATATGTCCATGGTCTTTTACCGTGCTGTCTTCGGCAACCATTTCCTGAAAACAGGCAATATCAGGTTCGTACTCGTTAATGATATTCAGCATCTGGCTTTTAATTTCCGGGTGCTTTTTATCTTCCATAATGTTGAACTGTGCTACATTCCAGGTCATTACACGTAAAGCATTTTCGGCTTTAGGTTTATTAAACCCATGCGGCAAACGGTATGGAATTATATTAGCCAGCGGTTTGATTGCCAGCAGAATTGCAGCAATTGAAATTAAAGCCCGGACAGGTTTTATAAAAAGCCAGAAAAAAATAAATGCAATCAAAATCAATAAAAAATAAAACGCAGAAAGCGTTAAAAAACCAACCGGCCACCATGTTGATGGCTGAAATAAATAACCATAGCAGCCCAGCAAAAAGAGTATTGCTGCGGTAATATTTATCAGTATAAAAAAATGTTTTGTAACCCTGCGGAAAAAGTTGCTGGCCATATTCTAAAGATACTGTTAACTCTTGTAAAAGAATGGTAAAGAAATGATGAGTTTACTTTTAAATCTGTTGACAAAATTTAAACCACATAGCAGGATAAATACATAGGTTAACACATAGGTCTATGTGATTTTCTATTGTTTATTATAAACTATGGGGTTCCTTCTAATCTTCGCTGGCTCTTTTTAAAATATCCCTTTCTTCTTTCGTAAGTGCGCTGTAACCCTGCTGGCTTATCTTATCCAGTATTTCATCAACCCTTTTTTCAGTTACGTTTGATGTTTTTTGGTAAGGGCTACGTGTTCCTGTGCTATAAAAAACTCTTTCCTTAATACTGTTCTTTCGTATTTTTTTGTTGGGATTAAAAAGGTTGATGAACCAGTTGTAAAAATTATTCATCCACTCACTGCCATCCATATTATTCTTTAGCATTTTTACAAAAACAAAACCGGCGGCTGCGCCTCCGACGTGGGCAATAGTTGCTGCTGCCGGGCCCTGTGCAACAGCAGAAAGATCAATCGCTACATAAATAAGGGTAAGTATCCAGATTGATATGCCGCCACGAATATGACTGAAAAACCGGTAATTGGGGGCTATAGCAGTTGCCGCTACAGCCACTGCCATTACAGATGCATTGGCACCAAACAAACCGAGCGAATCAATGATTGCCCTGTTAGTTGGAATTAAATAAACCGCAGCAATAAAAAAAACAGCACCGGCAAAGCCGCCATATAAATAAACCGGAATAATTTTTCTGTTGCCGGTTAAATTTTGCAGCACAGAACCAAATGCCCACAACCACAGCATATTACTAAGCGCCCTCATCAAATCTGCATCGCTGAACATGAAGGAAATAACCGTCCATGGTTTTTTGCTTAAACTTACCAGATTTGCCGGCAACTGAAACCAACCGGTAACCTGCGAGTAAAAGACCGCATCAGAATGATCGTTAACATTAATTGCAACCCTTATGGTTTGCAGTATCAAAAAGAAAACCACGTTAATTGCAAATAGCCACATCAGGGCATTATCCGGATTGCCCAATGTAAAGCGTTGCTTCTTTATTTTATAATCTGTATACCGGTCCGATTCGCTCATTGCGTTTTATTATGCTGATAAAATTACAAACAGTTTAAACAATCAATTGTTAGTATTAATAGAAAGTTTTTTTATCGGTCTTGTTCCAGATGATAACCAATATAAAACCCATTACCAAACCGCCCAAATGCGCAAAGTGTGCAATATTGCCGCCAGCCGCAGGGTAAACACCGCCAAATAAATCAATAGCCGCCATTATCGCTACTGCATATTTTGCTTTTACAGGCACCGGTATTGGAAAAATAATTAATTCGGTATTGGGGAAAAGGTAGGCAAAGGCTGCAAACAATCCCATAATGGCGCCAGAAGCACCAACTGCGGGCACATTTTCTAGTGCCAGATGCGCTACGCCGGCTGCCAACCCGCAAACCAGGTAAAAAATTAAAAACCTTTTGGGTCCCCATGCCCGTTCCAATAAAGAGCCAAACATCCACAAAACAAACATATTAAAAAGCAGGTGAAAAAATCCACCATGCGCAAACATGTGCGTTACCAGTTGGTATGGTTTAAAAAAGGGTGTTTCGTAAGGAAACAAGGCAATAACCCTGCTTATTTTTTCTTCTGGTCCGTCAAATAAAAATTGAACTATGTATACCAATACATTGATGATGATGAGGTTCAGCACAACCGGTGTTGTTTGCTGAAACCTATTTCCGTAATTATTAAAAGCCATTGTACAAATTTAGTTGTTTAATCCTTATTTTAATTTCAACAATACCACACATTCAATATGGTGTGTGTGCGGAAACATATCTACCGGCTGAATTTTTTCTATTGCATATTTTTCAGCCAGTAAACCCAGGTCACGTGCCTGCGTGGCCGTGTTGCAGCTCACATACACAATTTTGGGTGCTGCCATTTCCAGCAGTTTGTTAACTAACTTTTCATGCATACCGGCACGTGGCGGGTCTGTAATAACCACATCTGGCCTGCCATGCAGCGCAAAAAAATCATCGTTGCATATTTTAATTACATCGCCTGCAAAAAATTCGGCATGGTTAATATTGTTTAATGCAGCGTTTTCTTTTGCATCGGCAATCGCTTCTTCAATCACTTCAACCCCAATTATTTTTTTTGCATTTTTGCTCAGGAAGATGCCGATACTACCGGTACCGCAATACAGGTCGTACACAATCTCGTTGCCGGTAAGTGCAGCAAAATCCCGGGTTATGCTGTATAGTTTTTCTGCCTGTTTAGTATTGGTTTGAAAAAACGATTTTGGTGATATCTTAAATTCAAAATTCTCAAGTCGCTCTGTTGCATATCCTTTACCAAAATAGACCTGTGGGGTAAGGTCGTAAATACTGTCGTTCCATTTAGGGTTAATGGTGTACAGCAAGGTTGTTATTTCTGGTACCTGTTTTAAAAGATGATCAAACAGTTTTTTTTGGTCGGCCTCTTCATCGTAATTCAAACAAATATTCACCATCAACTCGCCGGTTGTACACAAGCGTATAATGATATTACGTAACCAGCCGGTATGTTGCCTGATGTCGTAAAAGGAAAAATTATTTTCAAGGGCAAAAGCCCGGATGTTATTCCTGATCCTGTTATTAACATCATCCATTAAAAAACATTCCTCAATATCAATTACTTTATCAAAAATGCGGGGTACGTGAAAACCTAAGGCCCCAGCCCCCCGACCCCCCAGGGGGGGATTTTTAGAGTCTGATATTTCAATCAGACTTTCGTTATTTTTAAAAAGCGTTTCTGCATTTTCTTTTAACATTAAAAACTTCGAGGAATTACTCAGAGGGTCTGCATCTAATCCCCCCTTGGGGGGTGGGGGGGCCGGGTAATACTCCTTATCACTGAATGTAAACTCCAGCTTATTTCTGTAATGCACTGTATCATCGCCACCCACTATTGGTAAAATTTCCGGCAAATCAACCTTGCCAATGCGGCGCAGGTTTTGTTCTACTTCTTGTTGTTTGTATTGCAATTGTTTGGCGTAAGGCAGCATTTGCCACTTGCAGCCGCCACAAATGCCAAAATGTTTGCAAAATGGGTCCACCCTTTCTTTAGATAGCTGCTTAATTTTTATAACACGGCCTTCGGCCCAGTCTTTTTTATTTTTCACCAGCATTACATCGGCAATATCGCCGGGCACAGCTCCTGAAATAAAAATAACCTTACCATCAAGTTTAGCCAATGCCTTTCCTTCGGCTGCATAATCTGTTATCAGCAGATCTTCCAGTATTATTTTCTTGTTCTTTTTTCTCACAGCAGCAAAAATACCGTTATCCTGTCAATATTGATTTGTTAACGATTTGTAATTGTTTTACTAAACCGAATTTCATTTTAAGCCATTGTGCTTGGGCTGAAATTCAGGCAGAGCTTTTGTGGGTAAGCATTTGGTAAATGCCGATGGCTAAATACAGCAATATATTACTGCAAATCGGCATTAAAGTCTTAGCCTGCCTGTATATGTACATTAACCATCTATTTTAAATACATTTGCTATCCTTAAATAACGATGAAAAAATATTTCCTTTTCCTTTTTGCTATTTTAACCGGCAGCGCATCCATTGCCCAGGATTACCAGGTTACCCTTAATGCCCCCGGCTACAAAACCGGTATTGCATACCTTACTTACTATATGGGCGGTAACTTTAATATTGCCGACTCGGCTGCAATTGGCAATAATAGCATTGCAATTTTTAAAGACAGCGCAAGGCTGCAGCCAGGCATTTATGCCATTTTTTTTCCTGGTAAGCAATTAAGGACAGAGTTTTTGATTGGCAGCGAACAGGAAGTTTCTGTAACTGCAGATACCAGCGATCTGGTTAATAAAACCTTTGTTACAGGTTCTAAAGAAAATATCCTGTACGATCAATATCAAAAAATTGCAGCCTCTAAAGGGCGAATGATTCAGCAGGAACGCCTGGCTTTTATGGGTGCTGCTGCAAAAGCCGATTCGGCTTTGCACGAAAAAAAATATATGGGGTTGATTGATGAACTTAATGACTACCGGGAAGGAATTATAAAAAATCAACCTAACTCTATGATGGCTGCTTTGTTAAGTGCCATGAAGGAACCGGTGTATCCAACCAAGATACCAGTTACCCGGCAGGATTCTATCAACAATTACAACGAGTACAAAAAACATTATTGGGATGGTATCAGTTTTATGGACGACCGCATCATACGTACACCTTTCTTTTTAAAAAAGGTAGAGCGTTACTACCGTGAAGTAATTTCGCCTGAGCCCGATACAATCATTAAAGACATTGATTATAAATTGTTGCTGGCAAGGTCGTCGCCAGAGATGTATAAATTTTTGCTGAACTGGTTAACAGATGAATTCATCAACCCAAAATATATGGGACAGGATGCCGTGTTTGTGCATCTTTTTGAAAAATACCACAGCAAGGGTTTAACCGCTTGGCTTAACGAAAAACAGATGGAAGCCATCAGCCGCAGGGCTTATATGCTTATGGCAAATCTTATTGGAGAAAAAGCTGCCGACCTGGCTATGCTTAACACCGTAGACAAAGCAACTTCTTTATACAGCCTGAATGCCGATTACACCGTCATTATTTTTTGGGACCCCAACTGCGGGCATTGCAAAGAAGAACTGCCAAGGCTAGATTCTATTTACAGAGCCAGTTGGAAAAAACATAATCTTAAAATATTTGCCGTGCTTACACCCGATGGTAAACAAAGTGTAAAGCCCGAATGGATTGCATTTATAAAAGAAAACAACATCACCGACTGGACCCATGTTTATAAAACCAAAGAAATGGAAGATGCGGATTTTGCAGCCCAACGGCCAAGCTTTCGCCAGTTATATGATATCAATATGACCCCTACCATATATTTACTGGATAAAGACAAACGTATCATAGGAAAAAAACTAACACTTTTGCAGTTAAACGATTTGCTGGAAGTGAAATGGAAAGCTGCCCCTTCGAACTAAAACAACTTAACTGATGAAAAACTTTTTATTGCTGCTTGCTGTTGCCGGCTTTGCAAACACTGCTGTTGCTCAAACTTTATTTACCTACGGAAATGCGGCTGTTGATAAAGCCGAATTTATCAGGGCATATAATAAAAACAAAACCCCGGTTGCTGATAAAGAAAAAGCTTTACGGGAATATCTTGACCTGTATGTAAAATTTAAACTGAAAGTAAAAGCTGCTATGGAGCTGCGGCTGGATACATTGCCGCAGTTACAATACGATGCACAAAGTTTTAGAAGCCAGATAGAAGACAGTTATTTAAATAATGAGAAAGCGGTTAATGATTTGCTGAACGAGGCTTTCAGCCGCAGCCAGAAAGATATGCATCTGTTACATTTCTTTGTTCCGGTTGATGCAAATGCAGCAGCAGATGATACATTGAAAGCTTTTAAATCAATACACACATTCTACACCGGGCTTGCTGCCGGTAAAACAGATTATGATAACCTGAATGCAGCATTGCCGGTTAAAGTAAAACAATCAGACCTGGGTTTTGTTACCGTTTTTGGTTTACCATACGAATATGAAAATGTTATTTACGCATTAAAAAATGGCGAAGTCAGTAAACCATACCGCACTAAAAACGGTTGGCATGTTTTTAAATTTACAGAAGAAAGAAAGGCTGTTGGTAAATGGAAGATTGCACAAATCCTGCTTTCAATTCCACCCGATGCAACCGCTGAAGCAAAGAAAGGGTATGAAAAAAAGGCCGATTCTATTTACCTGTTATTACAAAAAGGCGAAGACTTTGGCAAAGTGGCCCGGTGGTTCAGCGATGATAAAGTTACCTATGGCAGCAATGGAGAATTAGCTGAGTTTGGTTCCGGTAAATTTGAACCCTCTTTTGAGAATGAAGTTTTTAAACTTACAAAAGACAAGGAAATAAGCAAACCATTCTTAACGGCTTACGGGTATCATATTGTAAAGCGTTTATCGCAAAGTCCGGTATCAACCGATAAAAATGATGCGGCTTTTATGTTTGAATTAAAACAAAAAATACAGCAGGACAGCCGTATAAACTATGCCAAAGATCTTTTTTTAAAAGAGATTATGAGGCAGGTGAATTTTAAAAAGACGGTTGCTGTTTCGGATGCAGATCTTTATCGTTATGCTGACAGCATAATGGCGGTTATCAATTCAGAAACAGATAATGCAGCCCTTTACCCAATAGCCACTAAAACACTTTATACCTTTGCCAAAACAAAATTAACCGGTAAAGACTGGCTTAATTTTGTTAGAAGTTATAAGAGCAATACAGAACTTTATCATGGAGAATCCAATGCTGTTTTAGCCGATAAATTTGTTACCAGCACGGTATTGGATTATTATAAAAAAAACCTGGAAGACTACAATGCAGATTTCGGGTACCAGATGGATGAATTTAAAGATGGAAATGTACTGTTTGAAATTATGGAAAGAAATATCTGGGGCAAAGCATCTGCAGATATGAATGCATTGCAAAAATATTACGACGAGAATAAAAGCAAATACCTCTGGAATGCAAGTGCCGATATTATTATCTTCAACTGTTCGGGCAGGCCCGTTGCAGATAGCGCCAGGGCAGCAGTTTTAAGCGGCAAAGACTGGAAAAATATCGTAGAAGAAAACAATAACAATGTACTGGCCGATTCCGGCAGGTTTGAACTTACACAGCTTCCGGTAGCCATTGACTCAAAAACAGCAGACGGGTATGTTTCGCAGATTGTTATAAACCCGGTTGATGGTAATACCAGTTTTATTAAAGTAATTAAACAATATACTACAAACCTGCAGCGTAGTTTTGAAGAAGCAAAGGGTTTGGTAATTAATGATTACCAGAATATACTTGAAGAAAAATGGATTGCCGAATTAAAAAATAAATATCCCGTAAAAGTAAATGAAGCGGTTTTTCAGTCTTTATTGAAATAATGACATTTTAATTACAATTAAAAGCCTGCCTGCAAATTTTGTTGGCAGGCTTTTTGAATATATGCGTTTTGAGAACAGAATGCGGATATAAAATGATGAGGATTTTTATCATTAAAACCGGATTAATTCTCAAAAACGTACAATATGAAAAAATTATTTTTAGGGTTGCTGTTAACTTCAACAGTAGCATTGAGCACCAAGGCACAGATTTATGTACAAGGCGGTTTAAACCTGGCCAACATTACAAAAACAAATGACGGCCAAACAGAAAAGAACAATATTCTCCCCAGTTTTAATGTAGGTATTTTGGGTCGCCTGAAACTTGACCCTATGTTTAATCTTGAGTCGGGCGTTTTATTAACCGGGCATGGCTCAAAGGCCGAAACTTATTTTAATGGCGGTACCGATTATGTAAAAACAAAATTCAACCCGCTTTACATTCAGGTGCCTTTAAATGCGATTTTAAAAATTCCGCTTGATAAAGGATCCAATGTTTTTTTTAATGCAGGCCCTTATGCAGCCATTGGTATTGGTGGCAAGTCAACCAGTGAATCAAAATTTGGTCCGCTGCTGTCATCTTCATCTAAAACAATTGCATTCAGCAATGATGATCCTTTTACATCTCAGGAAGAAGATGCAGGCTACAATAAACTGAAACGTTTTGATTTTGGTTTAAACTTTGGTGGAGGTTTTCAGTTTAAACATGTAATCTTAAAAGTTAATTACGGGCTTGGTTTGGCAAAAATAAATTCAACCGAAAGCAATAATACCGCAAACGATAAAAACAAGTATCGTACACTTAGTTTTTCAGTAGGTATTCCGCTGGGCAAATAATAAGCCCTTTGAAAACGAAAGCCTTCCCTGATGTGGAAGGCTTTTTTTTATACAAGCTGTTTAACTACATCTGCAATAATTTTTGGCCTGCCCAATGTATAATAATGTAACACAGGCACTCCAAATTCCTTTAGCTCTTTCGATTGCTGCAGCAGCCACGCCGCACCAACCTGTTCCACTTCCTCATCGGTACTGCATTTAATAATTTCTTTACTAAGTGCCGTAGGTAAATCTATATGAAAAATTTTAGGCAATACTGTCAATTGCTTTTTTGTATAGATAGGTTTTAATCCCGGAATTATTGGAACAGTAATTCCCATATCTCTGCAGTCCTTCACAAAAGCATAAAATTTTTCGTTATCAAAAAACATCTGGGTTACAATATAATCGGCACCCATATCTACCTTTTTCTTTAAGTAGTGCAGGTCGCTTTCCATATTGGGCGCTTCAAAATGTTTTTCAGGATAACCAGCCACGCCAATACAAAATTTTGTCTGGCTTGTATTTTTCAAATCTTCTTCCAGGTATATTCCTGCATTCAGGTCGGTAACCTGTTTCAGCAAATCGGTTGCATATTCATGCCCGCCCGGCTCTGGTAAAAATGCTGTTTCGTTCTTTGCCGCATCGCCACGCAAAACCAGCACATTGTCAATGCCCAGGTAATTAAGATTTATCAGGGCATCTTCGGTTTCATTAACACCAAAGCCTCCGCAAATTAAATGTGGCACAGTATCTACACTGTATTTATTCATAATGGCAGCACAAATACTTTCGGTACCGGGCCGTTTACGCACCACCACTTTCTGGAAATTTCCATCAGGTGTTTTTTTAAACACATGCTCACTGCGGTGATAGGTTACATTAATAAATGCGGGCTTAAACTCCATCAGGGGGTCAAGATGCTGATACAAAGACTGGATTCCCTTGCCTTTCAGCGGGGGTAGAATTTCAAAAGAGATAAGTGTATCCTTTGACTGGTTTATGTGCTCTATTACTTTCATTACTTTAAATTATCTGCAAACATACCTAAGTATAGAGTAAACACAAACTGCTGTTAAATTAAAAATTGAAAAACACCTATAAAGGGTTTACACTATTTTTGTAAAAACTTAATCTTTTGAGCCTAACCATACATACCAAAGACCTTGTGAAAGTTTACGGCAGCCGCACGGTAGTTGACCATGTTTCCTTTAATGTAAAGCAGGGAGAAATTGTTGGTTTACTGGGGCCAAACGGTGCCGGTAAAACAACTTCCTTTTACCAGGTGGTTGGCTTGGTAAAGCCAGATGAAGGCGATGTTTTTTTAAACGATATTAATATTACCAAACTGCCCATGTATAAAAGGGCGAAAATGGGTATTGGTTACCTGCCGCAGGAGGCCAGCGTTTTCCGTAAGCTGAGTGTAGAAGATAATATTATGGCAGTTTTGGAAATGACTAAACTAAGCAAGGCTGCACAAAAGGAAAAAATGGAAACCCTGCTGGATGAATTTAACCTGCAGCGGGTGCGTAAAAATAACGGCGATACTTTAAGTGGTGGCGAAAGGCGCAGAACTGAAATTGCCCGTGCACTGGCTGTTGATCCTAAATTTATTTTGCTGGATGAACCCTTTGCCGGTGTTGATCCAATTGCCGTGGAAGATATACAAGCCATTGTTGCCAAATTAAAATTCAGGAACATTGGCATCCTTATTACTGACCATAATGTAAATGAAACACTTTCCATCTGCGACCGTGCATATCTATTAATTGATGGAAAAATATTTACCCATGGCACGGCCGAAGATCTTGCTAATGATGAGCAGGTACGCCGATTATACCTGGGCAAGAATTTTGAACTAAAGCGCAAAGATTATTTACATGATGAAGCTGCCCGATAATTATTTATCTTGTTGGCTAAATGAAATTTCTTTCCCCCGCCATATCCAAATTAGCACGCATGCGTCTGTGGCGTATCGAAAACTGGAGCAATCACCCTGTAGCAGCACAGCGTGAGGTTTTACAGGAGTTGGTTACGGCAGGGCAGTACACCGAGATTGGTAGAAAATATAATTTTTCAAAACTTTTTTCGCTGCGTGAATTTAAAAAGAAAGTACCCATACAAGAGTATAACGACCTGAAGCCTCACATTGAGCGCATGATGAATGGCGAAGAAAATATTTTATGGAACACCCCTGTTGCTTGGTTTGCCAAATCATCGGGCACCACATCAGATAAGAGTAAATTCATCCCCATCAGCGAAGAAAGCCTGTATGATAATCACTTTAAAGCCAGCAAGGATCTGCTCAGCAATTATTACAAAAATTTTCCCTCAAGCGATCTGTTAACCGGTAAAGGCCTTGTTGTTGGCGGCTCTCACCAGATAAGCAAGGTAAACGATGATATACAATATGGAGACCTGAGTGCAGTGCTGATGCAGAACTCTCCTTTTTGGGGCCAGTGGATACGAACGCCCGAACTGAGCGTAGCCTTGCTGGATGAATGGGAAGAAAAAATTGAAAAACTGGCTCAGGTAACTGCTGAAGAAAATGTTACTTCCTTAGCAGGTGTACCAACCTGGACGCTGTTATTATTAAAACGCATTTTACAAATAAAAGGAAAAACAACCATTAAAGAAGTTTGGCCTAATCTGGAATTATACATCAATGGAGGGGTTTCATTTCTTCCTTATAAAGATCAGTTTGAGAAAATAATTGGCGGAAAAATAAATTATATAGAAATATACAATGCCAGCGAGGGCTTTATTGCGGCACAGGTAAGCCCGGATGACGATGGCATGTTATTATTTACAGAGCATGGTGTTTTTTACGAGTTTATGCCTGTTGAAGAATATGGACAAGAAAAGCCCTTAACCGTAGGTTTAAAAAATGTGGTCATCGGCAAAAATTATGCGCTTGTGATGAGTACTACCGGCGGTTTATGGCGTTATTTAATTGGCGATACGGTACAGTTTACCAGCCTTAATCCATACAAAATAAAAATTACCGGCCGGCTTAAACATTATATGAATGCCTTTGGCGAAGAAGTGATTGTTGATAACAGCGATAAAGCAATTGCCCATGCAGCAGAAAAAACAAATGCAGTAGTTAACGATTACACGGCAGCCCCGGTTTACTTTACAGAAAACAGCAACGGCGCACATGAATGGCTGATAGAATTTGAACAAGAGCCTGATGATTTTAATAATTTTATTACCGAGCTGGATAATGAATTAAAAAACATCAACAGCGATTATGAAGCCAAACGACATAAAAGCATTGCATTAAGGCTGCCCATAGTTCATAAGCTTAAAAGCGGCACTTTTACAGCCTGGCTGCGCAGCAAGGGAAAGCTGGGTGGCCAGCATAAAGTACCCAGGCTTAGCAATGAAAGAAATATGCTGGAAGAAATTCTAAAACTAACCTCCTTTTATAATGGATAAATTAAACGCCTGTAAGAATTGTGGCTATAATTTTACCGGTAAGTTTTGTAATCTCTGTGGTGAAAAAATATACACGGAGAAAGACAAATCTATAAAGCATATAGTTGGCGAAGGGTTTCATTTTTTAACACATTTCGAGGGTAATTTTTTCAACACACTAAAAGCAATATTTACGAGGCCGGGCAAACTCTCCCTTGATTATTGCAACGGAGTTAGAAAAAAATATTTCAAGCCACTTTCTTTTTTTTTAATGCTAGTTATCCTTTATTTACTATTTCCTGTTTTTGAAGGGTTAAATATGAAGCTTGAGTTTCATAAAATTCACAATGTGTATGGAAGGTATGCTGCTAACGAAGTGGATAACATACTTAAAGAACGAAACATCTCTGAGCTTCAACTGGCTGAATCTTTTCGCAATTCGGGAGAAAAAGTCTCAAAATTTTTACTGTTCATTGTAATTCCTTTTATGGCTTTGTTTTCATGGCTTCTTGGATTAAAAAAGAAATATTACGATCATTTTATTTTTTCTGTTGAAGCAAGTTCTTTTTTTATTCTTTGCGGGTTTCTGCTTCTGCCTTTTATTATTTCTATCATTTCCCTGGTTACCGGATACCGACATGAAAACGAAGGAAGAACCAGCATTGCAATTTTGCTGATTTTCTTAATTTATCTTATCCTTGCAGCTAAAAGATTTTTTAATTTTAAGTGGTGGTATAGTATCTTGTATGCTATTCTGTTTACGTTTGTTTTTATTGTATTCCTGGAATATATTTATAAATTAATTTTGTTTTTAATCGCCATCAGGTTGGCATAAACAAAAATCAAAAAGTTATCATGAAATTACTGGAAGGAAAAAATGCCATTATAACCGGTGCCGCACGTGGCATTGGCGAAGGCATTGCATTAAAATTTGCTGAACAAGGCTGTAATATTGCTTTTACTTATGTAAGCGACAGCAGTGCAGAAAAAGCAAAAATGCTTGAAGATAAATTAACCGCCATGGGCGTTAAAGCAAAGGCATATCAAAGCAATGCAGGCGATTTTGCCGCATCTGAAGTTTTTGTAAATGATGTGTTAAAAGAATTTGGCAGCATAGATATTTGTGTAAACAATGCCGGCATTTCAAAAGACAATTTATTGCTGCGCATGACACCTGAGCAATGGGATGATGTGATGCAGATAAACCTGAAAAGCGTTTTCAACATGACTAAGCAGGTGATAAGGCCTATGATGAAAGCAAGAAGCGGCAGCATAATTAATATGAGCAGCGTTATTGGCGAAATGGGCAATGCAGGCCAAAGCAGCTATGCAGCCAGCAAAGCCGGTATTATTGGATTTACTAAAAGCATAGCCAAAGAACTGGGCAGCCGCAATATCCGTTGCAATGCAGTGGCTCCCGGCTTTGTTGAAACCGATATGACCAGCTATTTAAAAGAAGGCGAAGGAGCTGAAAAATATAAGGCCGATATTCCTCTAGGCCGCTTTGCCAACACCGAAGATATTGCCAATGTTTGTTTGTTTTTAGCCTGTGATATGGGCAGCTACGTTACCGGCCAGGTTATTAGTGTATGTGGTGGATTAAATATATGATAGTGAATTTTTAAACTCACGATTTATAGATTTTACAATTTTATTACACAAAAATTAGAGTTATAGAGATGAAACAGCCTTTCTTTGCCACTCCAAAATGAAAAAGGCATTATCTATATTATTACTGGTTATAACTATAGCATATATAATGCCGGTGAACTATAGTGCTTTTACTAAAGACAATATCTCTTTAAAAACTGCCGAAAAAAACTGCGACGAAAACTCCGAAATTAAAAAAGATAATAAGAAAGAGGTTTATAATAATAGTAATGAGCATTCAACTGTAGCGTTTACAAAGCCAAGCAGCTATTATATGCACCCGCTTTTACTTTCTTCTTTTTCTGGTTTTATAGAAACACCCCCTCCTGATTTTTTACAGGATTATTTCTTTTAAAATTGCTTTAAGCCTGATTTGGGCTTAACTTTCGCTGCCATTCTTATAATTAATTTTTACATGAAAAAGAAAACCAACCCGGTTTCACGTGTGTTGAAGCTGTTATCTCTTGAAAAAAAAGAAATTTCTCAAATATATTTTTACGCCATCCTTTATGGTATTATCATGCTGTCCATCCCGGTTGGTATACAGGCGTTGATATCTTTTGCACAGGCGAATGCCATTTCAACTTCCGTTGTTCTATTGGTAGTACTTATTGTTATAAGTGTTTTTATAAGCGGTGTGCTTCAGGTTAACCAGATGAGGATTATTGAAAAGATACAGCAAAAAATATTTGTGCGCTATGCCTTTGGCTTTGCCGACAGGATACCGAAAATTAATCTTTCAAAAGTAGATGATCAGTATTTGCCAGAGCTGGTTAATCGTTTCTTTGAAACCTTAACATTACAGAAAAAGATCGCAAAGATCCTGCTTGATTTTCCTTTGGCATTGGTGCAGATATTTTTTGGTTTGCTGCTGCTGTCCTTTTATCATCCCATATTCATTGCTTTTGGATTGTTATTAATTATCATTGTAGGTTTTATTTTATATTTCTCCGGCACACGGGGCCTTGAAACAAGCCTGGAAGAAAGCACACACAAGTATAAAGTGGTAGCCTGGCTCGAAGAAATGGCACGTATTATCCGTTCGGTTAAATTTTCAAAATCGCCGGGGTTTTCCATGAATAAAGTAGATGGAGATATTACAAATTACCTGCAGAGCCGTACCTCGCACTTTAAAGTATTGCTGCTGCAGTATAAAACTTTGGTTGGTTTTAAAACCCTTGTTACAGCATCCATGCTGATCGTGGGTTCTTACCTTATGATCAACCAGCAATTAACCGTGGGACAATTTATTGCTGCAGAAATTGTAATACTTACCATCATAAGTTCTGTAGAAAAAATAATTATAAACCTGGATAGTGTGTATGATATCTTAACAGCAGTAGAAAAAATTGAACAGGTTATTGATAAGGAAAGTGAACAACAGGGATCGGTACAATACAGCCCCACAAACCAGGGGATGAAAGTAAGTCTGCATGATCTTGAATTTAGTTTCCCGGGTAGCCCTACTGTTTTAAAAGACCTCAATATAACGGCAGCAGCCAATGAAATAATATGTATTAACGGAGAAGAGGGTGCAGGCAAATCAACTTTATTACGTTTACTGGCGAGTATCTACAGTGATTATAAGGGAAATATTTTGCTGGATGATATACCGCTCAGAAATTATGATCTGCAATCGCTAAGGTTGCGCATGGGGCTGATGATAAGTCAGCAGGATATTTTTGAAGGGACATTACTGGAAAACATAGCCATGGGGTTATATCCTGTGGATATAAATGAGATAAAGGAACTAAGTAATAAAATAGGGCTTGCCGGGTTTTTAGCTTCACTAAATAAGGGTTTTGATACAAAGCTTAGCACCTTTGGCCGCAAGTTGCCGGGTAATGTAATTAAAAAATTATTGTTGCTACGTGCTATCATAAATAAACCTGCCCTTGTTTTACTGGAAGAGCCATGGGACGGGCTGGATGAGCAATCGCAAAAACAGATCAAGGATTTTTTATTGCATGAAATGAAGAGCAGCACTATTTTTATAATAACTAACGATGCTGATTTTGCACGGCAATGTGATAAAATAATCACCCTTAAAAATTAAATTATTTTCATCGCTTAAATAAAATGATAATAAATAAAAGTGAACGAATTTAATAACATTCAAAATCTACCTAAATGACTGATTTAAAAGCATACCGATCTATTTACAGATATAATAGAAACAGTAAAATAAAATACTGGGTAATTGGTTTCTTTGTTGCACTTGGGGTAATCCTTTTTTTACCGTGGACCCAAAACGTAAGAGCCAAAGGAAATGTAACTACGCTGCGGCAGGAGCAAAGGCCGCAGGAGTTAAACAGCATCATACCGGGTAAAATACAGAAATGGTACGTAAAAGAGGGCGATCATGTAAACCAGGGCGATACTATTTTGCAGATATCAGAAATAAAAGATGATTACCTGGACCCCAACCTGGTTAACAGAACAGGGCAGCAAATAGGTGCCAAACAAATGAGTGTGGAATATTACAAAAACAAAGTTACTGCCACCGAAAACCAGATAGGAGCAATGGGTAACAACCGAAGCCTTAAACAATCGCAACTGGAAAATAAAATAAACCAGTTGCAGCTTAAACAACAAAGCGACAGTGTAGATGTAGTTGCTGCTGTTAATGATTTTGTAATTGCATCCAGGCAATATAAGCGGCAGCAAAATATGTACGATAGTGGTCTTGTTTCCTTAACTCAACTTGAGCAAAGGAACATGGCTTTTCAAAATGCCAGTGCAAAAAAGATAAGTGCCGAAAATAAACTGGGCAATACCAGACAGGAATTGCTAATTGCAAGAATAGAAAAAGATGCTATTAACCAGGATTACCTGGAAAAGTTTTCCAAAGCACAGGGTGAGCAATTTCAATCCATGTCGCAGATTGCCGGCGGGCAGGGCGATGTAGCCAAACTGGAAAATCAATACAGCAATTACAGCATTCGTAAAGGTATGTACTTTATAACAGCCCCGCAGAACGGGCAAATTACCAAAGCAAAAAAAGCGGGCATTGGAGAAATAATTAAAGATGGAGAGATGCTGGTTGAAATAGTACCGGATAATCTTGATTATGCGGTAGAACTTTTTGTGAGCCCAATGGATCTTCCGCTGATCGCAAAAAATCAAAAAGTACAGTTTTTGTTTGACGGATTTCCTGCCATCGTATTTAGTGGCTGGCCTAATTCTTCCTACGGCACATTTACCGGAACGGTGGCGGCTATCGAAAATTCTGTGAGTTATAACGGAAAGTTCAGGATACTTGTTATTGAAGATAAATCCACAAAGAAAAAATGGCCTTACCAATTGAAAATAGGAACAGGCGCACAGGGTTTTGCTTTACTTAAAAATGTACAAGTATGGTATGAGTTGTGGAGAAATATCAATGGGTTTCCGCCGGATTACTACAAACCTTCGGTAACAGATAAATCAAATAAAGAGAATACCAAATAAAATTAATGAAACGAATTATTGTAATAATATTTTTACTGATGAGTAATAAGTTTTGCTTTTCGCAGAACAGCAACATGACACTTTCGGCCAATGATTTTCTACAGGTTGTAAAAAAATTTCATCCTGTAGCAAAGCAGGCAGGTTTACAGGTAGATATGGCAAGAGCAGGAGTTACAATTGCCAGGGCGGGTTTTGACCCCTTATTGAACTTAAACGGGGGTAATAAAACATTTGACGGCTTCAATTATTATCAGCATCAATCGGGTTCCATAACCATCCCTACCTGGTACGGTATTGAAATAAATACGGGAATAGAATATTTGAATGGTAGCCGTACCGACCCGCAGGAAACAACCGGTAAAACAAGCTTTACCGGCATTACTGTACCGCTGGCGAAAAATTTATTGATGGATAAAAGAAGAGCAGCACTGCGCCAGTCAAAGATTATGTTACAGGCTTCTGAACAGGAAAAAAGAGCCATGCTCAACGACCTGATGATGGATGCTGCTTCGGCATACTGGACCTGGGTGCAATCTTATCTTATTTACAATTCTTATAGTGATGTAATTGCAATCAATAAAAAAAGAGTTTCGCTTGTTGTTATGGCTTACAACAATGGCGACAGGGCCGCAATTGATACAACAGAAGCAGTTGCCCAGTTACAACAATTCGAATATCTACAGAACGAAGCTTTGCTTGAATGGTTGAATGCAACAGTCAATCTCAATACTTTTTTATGGAAAGAAAATAATACAGGTTATGAATTACCGGCTGCTGTAGTACCGGATAAAAAAATAGAAGTGCTATATGATGCCGTGATTTTTCCTGAGCTGGAAACAATGATTGATATTGCCAGGAAAACACACCCGGATCTGAATATTTATAAATACAAACTGAGTGCACTTGACTTAGAAAAAAAACTGAAGTTCCAGGAATTGTTGCCAAGGCTTGATCTTAGATATAACCAGTTGGGCAAAGGTTATAACATTGCTTCAACGGCCACCAAAACACTGTTTGACAATAATTATACGTTTGGCGCTAATTTCAGCGTACCCCTCAGGCTAAGCCAGGGCCGTGGAGAATACAAACTGGCCAAATTAAAAATAACTGAAACAGGATTACAACAAAGCCAGAAAGAAATTGAGATCATCAACAAAGTAAAAAACTATTATAACCAATTGGTAAATTATAAAGCACAGGTTAATTTGTTACAAAAAACGTATTCCAGTTATCAAAGGCTGTTAACCGGCGAGGAAATACGTTTTTTTAATGGGGAAAGCAGTTTATTTCTTGTAAACACCCGGGAAAATAAGACACTTGAAACTTTATTAAAACTTACAGAAACTGCAGTTAAATACAACAAAACTTCGTTTGGGCTACAATGGGCTGCCGGACAATTGTGGCAATATTAAAACTGTAAAAAACTACTTAAAACAACACCATTATTACGCTGTATAATGCTGTTGTTATTTATTCTACGCCCCTGTTGTAACGTTTGGTTAAAGTAACCGCCTTCTACCGAAACATTTTTATTAATCTTAAATCCGGCAAGTAAAAAGATACGGTTCTGATCAAAAATATTTACGCCCACATTTTTTCCTGCACCAATAAAAATTTCATCTGCAGCAACAATATAAAATTTTGGAGTAATACTGTACTGGATTTTAAAATGGTATCTAAAGCGATGTAAAAACACCCACGCTTCAATCTCCCTGCCATTACCTGCTTTTACCCTACCCAGCCAGCGTTGCTCAATGCGAAAACGATGGGTAAAAGTCCATTTTTTTATGGGTTACTTAAAACTGATCTGTTCATATATCCTGTGTTCCGGAAATGTGCCCGCTGCTGCTATCGGAAAATCGCCGTAGGGAAAAGTTTCAATCCAGCCATAACCCATGTGTACCGTTACCTGTCATTCAGCTTCCTGTTAACGCCGATACGTAAAAGGCACTGCTGCCAGTTTTTTAAACCGTTCTCTCTTCGCCATTGGTACTCTGCATGCAGGCTACAGTTCTTATCAAGTTTAATGGTGTTGAATAGCTGTAGCCAGTTGGTATTGTTATGATCGGTTAACCGGTCATTTTGAGCAAAGGAAAAAAGACTTACAAATAAAACTGGTAAAAAAATATTTTTTTCATGTTAAGAAGACCGGAATGCTACCGGGTGATTTAATTTTTTGTGAGGACCCATAAAAATGCGGAGCAAAATTCTAAAGGCCGACAGCTCAATAAATATCAAACACAATCCCAGTAAAGTAATCAACGCTACCTGGTTGCTATGCACATAAGTAAACATTACATCAATGCCAATAAATGCAGCCGTAACCGGAAAGCCCAGCATGCCGATGGCTGCAAATAAAAACAACAGCCCGGTTGTTTCCTGCTCGTACACATATCCATGAAATTGGTTCAGTGAAATATCGTTATCAATTGCTTTAATTTTTTGTAAACTAAAATAGCCCAATAAAAAAGCAATGGTAATACCGCTTACGTACATTACAATTTCGATGGCATAAATATGCGGCGCATTAAATACTACTGCTGCAATTATAAATAAATGCCCCGTTAATAAATATACCCAGGCTTTTAAGGCCGATCCTCTGAAAGAAAAAGCAAAAAGAATAACAGCCAAAGCAATACTCATTAAAAAAATTGGCAGCGCACCACCCAGAGAAGGAAAAATGGCAGGGTTGGTATATCCAAGAATTAAAAATGCAAGGCCTGTTAAAAAAACAATGCCGATAACTATTTTTGATTGTAAGAATTGTACCTGTTTTCCCAGCCATTTAAAAGGGCTCCATACATATGCAAACATCATGCTGTCTAAATTCCATTCCTTTATCCCCAGCATGTACAAGCTGGCTTTTAATTTTGAAACTGGTTTTTGTACAGGAGCTATGTAATGAAAATATTGATGATGCACCAGGTAGTTTAACACCGAAGGAG
>Ga0209181_10004690_pt1 | contig 20143 bp, 16 predicted proteins | sample MAT05_FD_187208 | JGI IMG/M metagenome (GOLD analysis project Ga0209181, IMG submission 187208) | Freshwater microbial communities from Lake Fryxell liftoff mats and glacier meltwater in Antarctica - MAT-05 (SPAdes) (version 2) | ecosystem: Environmental > Aquatic > Freshwater > Ice > Liftoff... | reverse complement strand
AATACCTTCCATCTGCAAGGTTTAATATTAACCAACTTTTATTAACTACCAATGCCGAAGAAGTGATTCGCAATGCAGATACGATTGTAATTGTGATACCATCTGCCTATGCCATCAATGCATTGAGTGGCTTACCTAAAAATATTTTTGAAGGAAAAAAAATAGTGTCTGCTATTAAAGGTATTTTGCCCGAAGAAAATTTATTATTAAATGATTACCTGAAACATTATTTCAATGTTTCGCTTGAGAATTATTTTGCACTGCTCGGGCCCTGCCATGCAGAAGAAGTGGCACAGGAAAAATTATCTTATCTCACATTTACAGGAAAAGATACCTCACAAACAGTTGAGATAGCCTCGTATTTTAAAACTTCTTACATCAATACAATTATCAATAAAGATATTTATGGGGTGCAGTATGCAGCGGTATTAAAAAATATTTATGCTGTGGCTGCAGGTATTGCCCATGGGCTGGATTATGGCGATAATTTTTTGAGTGTACTCATTGCCAACAGTGCCGATGAGATGGCCGGTTTTTTGCGCAAAGCTGGCTTTGTAAATGCAGAAGTAGGTTATATAGAACATAAAAAAAAGAACAAGACAAATGAAGAACATAACAATTATGCAGCTTCTGTTTACCTGGGCGACCTGCTGGTAACCTGTTATTCACTGCACAGCCGCAACCGAAGTTTTGGAAACATGATTGGTAAAGGCTATGCTGTAAAAGCAGCCCAAATGGAAATGAGTATGGTGGCCGAAGGGTATTACGCCAGCAAGTGTATGTACATCATCAACAAAGAAGTGCTGGCAGATATGCCTATTGCCAGTACGGTGTATAATATTTTATGGAATGGGTTGCAGGCAAGGGAAGGGTTTGAAAAGATTGAAGAAGTGTTGGTGTAAAAAATATTTTGAGAAGGCAATGAGTTATTGAGGATATTTTATTAAATTATTGTATTTAAAAATTAATTTTATCTCCATTATTTTCGCAGTGCTTTAATTTTTTTGTCGATCTGCTCATTAGCCATTGGAGTTATTTTTCCTCTTAAATCCGACACCTTAATACTCTTTTTAAAAGCATTTGGCTCGGCAATATTAAATTCAGTTTTTCAAATTCATGTAAAAGATCCGCAGCTTTTTCATTGGTGAGTTAGTACAAAGAGGCTATTAATCTATTTTATTATTATCTAATTTTTGCACCAGGGTATTAAATGAACTTAATATGCTTTTTAATTGTGCCAATATTTCAGAATCTGCCTGATATAAATTTTGCACGCTATTTACATTACTGCTTCCTTCGGAGTTGCTATTGGTAAAATTAAAAACTTGCATAGGGTTACCGTATAATTGCAACTCCTCTATCTGTAAATGTTTGGCTATTGCCATTATTCTTTTTTTATTCTTATTTATTTTTTCGTTATCGCCATTCATTAGTTGGCTTAAATAACTATTGCTCACATCTAATTTTTTGGCCAGCTCTTCCTGTTTCATTCCTCTTATTTTTAACCACATTCTGATATTGTTTCCTATAGTACTGCTTGTATTCATAAGGTTTAGTTTTCTAATTGGTGAGACAAATTACAAAAGTTTATTAAGCAAAAAAATTAATTAAATTAAGTTAGTTTAAAGAGCAAGAATATATTGCTTTTATATTTTTGTATAATTCTGGCTAGAATTGCGGAACATTTAACAGCCCGGGTGTTCTAAGATTAAAGGGTTTTAATAATTTTAAAATAATTTTATGCTAAAAAAATTTTTTATGATCAGTGCATTTGCGTTAGGGTCAACTTTCGCATTTGCTGCTAATTCAAATTCTAAACTTCCTGAAGTAGAAAATTCAAAAAAAAGAGTCGAGTGCACTTGCATTTACACCCATGGTATATATCAAAATACTATAAATGGAGATATTACTGTATGGGAGCAGTGGGATTGTGAGTGCATAATAATTATTGTTTATTAAGTAATCTGTGTTAGCATATTTTATTAAATATGCTAACATTTTTAAAAATTTGTTTATGAAAAAAATACTAATTTCTATTACATTATGTTTCTTCTTGGCATTGTTTGCCCATAGCGTTTTTGCCCAAATTAATAATGGGGTAAGAGTTGTTTATGCAGAGAAAATAAAGATTGACGAATCAAAATTCAATCACTTGGATCCTGACACAAAAGCGTCACTTTTGGAGAAATTAGCAAAACCTGTAATGGCAGAACTCATTCACCAGGGAAGTAAATCTACCTATACAACAAATTTTGAAGATTCAAAGAGTTATACAAAAAACATCAGTGGAGATAATACTGATATTAAAGTAGCTATAAGTCAGATGGCAACAAATTTTTGGTATAAGGACTTTGCTTCAAGTACCTTCTACAGCTCAGCAAGCATTAAAGACGAAAAATACCTAATTAAAGATAGCATTGCCAGTAATTGGGAGCTGCTAGATGAATTTGAAAAAATAGATAGTTTTAAATGTCAAAAAGCAATATTAAAACAGGCGTATGGGATGAGAAATATTGTGGCATGGTTTACACAAGAGATACCTATAAACGATGGCCCGCAATTTTATGCAGGATTGCCTGGCTTAATTTTGAAGGTGGAACTTGAAAAGAAGATTTTCTATGTTACTAAGATTTCTTTTTTTAATTCGACTGTGAGCTTTCCAGCCATACCAACACAAGGAATAGTTAAAACCCTTAAAGAGTTTAATAATAGCGTTGCTGCGGTGTTCTCTCCTGCAAATAATAAAACAATTAGTACAAATTTGCCAAATGGAACTAAAACAGTTACCAACAATAGTTCTACATACTAATTTATATTGAAGAAAATTTATTTGATTCTCATTTGCTTACTAAGCATGGAGTGCTTTGCACAGCTAACGTACACAGGTACCGTTACTACCCGCAACGGAAACCATATTTCAGGAGTAGTTGTAAAGATTTTTACGGTAGATTCTTCAAATAAACTCTTGAAGTTTGCTTTTACGGATTTAAAAGGAAATTTTCTTATTAAGGCACTAATGCCTGGCAGATATAGAGCCGAATTGTATGCTTTGGGCTACAAACCCCATTCAGACTTTTTCGACTTAAATACAAGTGATGTCTTTAAATCTTTTAGTTTGGACAGCGTCGAAATTACTCTAAAGGAAGTAATTATTGTAAGCATTCCGAAAGTAGCTATTGGAAGGGGTGATACCATTTTTTACAACACAAATGTTGCAAGAAACGGAACAGAAAGAACATTAGGGGATTTGCTAAATAAACTAACAGGCGTAGATGTGGACGAAAGTGGTATTGTAAAAGCGCAAGGTCAGAAAGTAGGTAGAATATTAATTGATGGCAAAGAGTTCTTTGGTACTAAGCACCAGATGGCCACTCAAAATATAGATGCCGATATGATTGCAAGTGCTGAACTTTACACGCAATTTAAAAGCGATGAATCAGTTGAAGGTTTTGATAATGCGACTACTTCTGCCTTAAACATAAAATTGAAGGATAAATATAAAGATAAACTTACTGGTAATTTAGAAGCGGGCGGTGGTTATGAGGGGCGCTATCATTTGCATACAAACATTTTCAAATTTGGCAAAAGGGGCAATGTAGCGTTCATTAACGATGCAAATAACATTGGCAAGAACGCAATTACCATAGGAGATTATATTGATATGCGAGGGGGTATTTTAAATTTTCTCAACACATCGGAGGGAAACACTTCAGGGTCTTTTACTTTAGACGATAGCCAAATACCTACTGTTTTTTCAGAAGAGAAGGTTTCATTAAAAAGAGAAAATTATTTTGGAGCAATAAACTTTACAAACAATCTTTCTAAAAAAATAAAAATTGAAGGATATGGATTATTAAATAAAAGGATGCAATCTATACTTTCTAATGATGAAATTGTGTTTTTGGGAACTACCAATACAGTTAGGCAGCAACTTAATACAACTGCCAATGCATTATTGCCAAATTTGTATTCTAAGCTATACTTTAAGCCTTCTCTCAACTTGGTTGTTTCTCTAACTACTGTTGTTAGCCCATTATTTGACAAATTTAATACAGCCAGAATTAGTAATCACCGTTTAGAAAGTAGAGGGGATAATGACAAACTTTCTATAGGCAATACTATAAACCTTACCTATTCAATGAATAATAAAAATTTGATTCGGGTATATGCTTTCTTTAATTCTAACAAACGGAAAGAAGAATTAAATATTTTGAGTGATGATTCTCTTTTAAACCTACCTTTTCTTAACAATAAGTTTTTGATATCTCAAAAAATCTCAAATAATAAAACCAGTTTTGGAATAGTACCTTCCTATATTTATAAGAAAGCCAAGTTTAAATTTACTTTTACGCTCCCGCTTACAGGCACAGATGAATTCTTTCGGTCAACTTTAGAAAATAGTAATTCTAATAATTTGTCTTATAAGCTAACGTCATTAGCTCCTGGTTCACAAGTTCAGGTTCAAATAAATAAAAACATTAGAGTGGTGGGTGGCGCATCTTTTTGTAATAATTATATTGATACTAGTAATACAAGGCTCAAGTATAATTTTCTAAATAAAAATGCCTCCATATTATATTCGGTTAATGATCTAAATCAATTTGCTATTAATTATTCTGAACGGAATAATTTCGCTGAGCTATATCAGGCAGCCGAAAATTCAGTAGTGGTAAATTATCAGTCATTACAGAAGGGGAGTCAAATAGATATTACTAAAAAGATTACGACTAAAAATTACGAAATTCAATACAGTGGTTACGATTTTGGCAAACAAAAATCTTTTTTTGTAAATATGGGTTATAAGCGCATTCAAAATTTACCTGGTTCAAATAGCAACCCTATATTTGGAGGAGTACTTAATGAATTTAATTATATCGATTTTAACGATGGGCTTTACAGTCGGCTAAAACTTGATCTGAAGAAAAAGTTTTTTTCGTTAAAGAATACTTTCTTTATTAATTATAACAAATCGCAACTCTTCGTAAATAATCAAAAGTATCCTTATTCAAAAGTAAATGCTCAATATACATTTTCAATAGCATCGCAGTTTAAAAGTAATCATCAAATAAATTTTTCAGGTTCTATAAAACTTTTTAACAGCAAACAATTCGATTTGGTGTCAAACACATTAAATTCAGATGTAGGGATGAACTACTTTGGAAAAAATAATAAAAACTTTAATTGGGATGTGGGTATAAAATATAATTACCAGAGAAATAGTTTTGCAACTAATAGTATACTTGAATTAAGCCCGGCGTTGTATTACGCATCCATAAGAAAAAAGTATGAGTTAGCCATAATTGGCAATAATATCTTAAACTTAAAAGAGAATAGACTAATTTATCAGAATTTTGGTGAGGGATTTAGGCAAACAAGCCTTCTCAATATTATGCCAGGTTATATAACATTCAGGTACAAAAGAAATTTTATTTTGTAAATCTCTGATTAATTAAGAATGTGCCTGATATTCATTTTTTTTGGTGTTTACATTACCGCATCATTCTGCTTTGCAATTGGTAAAATTAAAAACCTGCATAGGGTTGCTGTCTAATTGAGCGGGTTCAATTTTTAAATGTTCCGCTATTTCCAGTTTTCTTTTTTGATTTTTATTTATTTTTTCATCACTGCTGTTTATAATCTGACTTAAATAGCCTTCGCTTACATCCATTTTTTTAGCTAATTCCAGGGGTTTCATTTTTCTAATTATGAGCCACATTCTAATGTTGTTTCCAATTGTGTCGGGATGTTGCATAAAGGTTAGTTTTCATTTTGGTAAGACCAAATTACTAAATTTTATTAAGTGAAAAAATAAATTTTATTAAGTGTTCTAAATTAGAAAGAAACTTTTTTAAATATATTTTTAGGTTATTAAAATAATCAGCCTGTTCTCACTATTTAATACTTTGGGTAAGTATAAAGAGCCCTTAAAAATTGAAAAGTAATTTGATAGGATTGATTTTTTTGTTGGCTGAAAGGCTATTCTGACGGCCGTATCTCAAAATCTAAAATTAAGTAAAATGAAAAAAACATTTGTAATGTACTAGTGGGGCTTATGCTCGTAATTACCCTGACACAGTGTAAAAAAACATCTGTAAACGGTGAATTTCAATCGGACAATTCTAAAATGGAACTTGTAGTTTTGCGGCAGCAAACTATGAAAGAAGTTCTTTCTATGGCAAGGAATCAAGTTTTTAAAGAATTTGTGTTGAGTGAATGTCTTAAACAGAAACATGGAGACTATAATGTTTACATAAAAGACATCATTACTAATTTTAAAGGGAATCCCGATTATGAAAAAGGCATAACTACTCTTGAAAAATTAGTATCTCAGATAAAAGCGATAAGTGATAACAGAGAGCCCAATGTTTTTTATCCTAAAGCTGAGAATATTGACAGGGAACGCAGATTATCAAGTGTTGCACAAACACAAACTAATTTTTTGGAGGAGCCAGTAGGTGTTTTTCAAGATGTTTACAACCCCGACTATTCAAGCCCGGGATATATTGTTAATATAGATAATAATTTAGTTTTCTATGATAATATTACGGAAGAATATGCATGGGATAATGATGTTTGGGTTATTGGGGAAGAAGAAAATGTTTCACCCGAAAATATGATTGCAGCCCCAGAAGATTTACTATCTGCTAGAACCCAAGGAGGGGCTGAATATGGAGGAATTATTCAATGTACTGATTTAAACGCAATTGAACACTGGACTTCAGGTAAATTGGAGTTCAAAATATTTATCTTAAATTCTTCTGGCGGGCAGATTTCTGTTAGAGCATTTGGTAAATGGGCAAGAAAAAATTTCAGAGACCAAAAGTGGAAAGATTTTGGACATTTCGTTGGCAACTGGAATACATCTACCTTTGGAAATTGGATGTATGAAAATTGGATTGAAGAAGATGGCGGATCATCAAGTAGCATAACTATAACAATGCCACCTCCAACAGGACAATCAGGCCCAACAATTTCAACAACATTTCCTAGTAAAAACCAAGATGATAACTTAGGCTTAGCAACAATTCAGTTTACGGACAATATTACCCAAGTCTATAATATTAGTTATTCAAATATTAAGAGAAGAAATTAAAAATATCTTTATAAACTTTTAATTTAATTTTAATTAACTACCCTCTCAATGGGTAGTTAATTAAATAAAATATACACTATGAAATATTTGATGTTTATGTTTTTCCTTTTCTTTAATACTATGCTTTTTTCTCAAAATAATTCTAAACATTTAAATAAGTCATTACAACTTGATATTTCCAGGAGTAAGCATGGCACGGGTGATTTGCCTGGTTTTAGTATTAACACTGACTATAAAAAATATTTCAAAAAAAGATTATCATTTTCAATAGGTCTGGGAGCAACAATTCATGATGGTTCGTTTCCAATTTTTTATACAGACCCAAATGGTAATACTATTGATGCTTCATTTCGATACAATACTGATGGACTTCAGTTAACTTCCAAATTAGGGTATAGCTTTATCAAAAATAAAAATACTGATTTTGGATTTCAAATTGGGCCAGTATTAAGGTATCAATCATCTTCTTACTTTGACGAATTAAATGTTTTGTTTCCACTTCTCACAGGCCTTCCTTTTCCTGTTATAGCAATCATAAACAAATCTCCACAAAAAACATATTCCGTTGGAGGAATTGCGCAGTTATACTATCATCACTCAATAAATGAAAATGTATACTTTGGAGTTTCTATCGGTTTACAAACTGATACAAATGGTGATACCATAAAACAAACAGGATTAGCTTGTGGCATGAAGTTTTAGATCTTTTTTTATTAGAATGTAATTATTGATGTCATCGGATTAAAAAAACAAATCCGCTGCCACCCCATCTGCAAAAAACTTCCCCTCTTTTGTGAGTGCCAGTTTAGCATTAGAAATGCTGAGTTTATTTTCATCTAAATATTTCCGTGCATTCATCAAGATAGTTTCTGCATAATTTTCCCCAAAATCCAATTTTACTTTTTCCAAATCCAACCCCTCCATCGTTCTCAGGGATATCATGATGCGCTCATTCAACTGTTGTATAAGCGTAAGTTTTTCTTCTTCAAAAGGAATAATCTTTTGCTCCAGCGATTTTATGTACAAGGCATTATTTGCAATATTCCAGCGGCGGATATTATTACCATCAAATGAATGAGCCGAAGGGCCAAAGCCATAATAGGGTTTACCCTGCCAGTAACTGCTGTTGTGCCGGCTGCGGAAACCGGGCTTTGCAAAATTGCTGATCTCGTATTGTTCATATCCTGCATCTTCCATCCTTTTTACAAGAATGTCAAACTGTTCGGATTGTTTTGCTTCATCAACCGGCTCTGTTTTTTTCTTACTGATCATAGAAAACAAAGCCGTTTTGGGTTCTACCGTTAATGCATAAGCAGATACATGCGGAATATTTTTACTTAAAACCCTTTGTATATTTTTTATAAAATCTTCATTGCTTAGCAATGGAGAACCATAAATAAGATCAACAGAAAAATTAGAGAATCCTGCTGCAAGGATGTAATCTATACTTTGAAGCGACTGGCTGGCATTGTGTGCCCTGTTCATCCATTTTAACTCAGCCTCGTTAAAAGACTGCACGCCAAGGCTGAGCCGATTGATGCCCATCTGCAGCCATTGTTCTAATATACCATTATTAATATCATCGGGGTTGGCTTCCAATGTAAATTCTGCATCTTTATTTACAGTAAAATTTTGTTTTACAGTAAGCAATATATCATTGATCTCCCGGGGGCTTAATAAACTGGGGGTACCTCCACCAAAGTAAATGGTTTCTATTATTGTTTCAGGTAATTTGCTTTGTGTTGTTAAAATAATTTCTTCCCTTAATGCGTTTAAAAGCTGGTCTTTCCTGTCAAGTGTAGTGGAGAAATGAAAATTGCAATAAGTACATGCCTGCCTGCAAAATGGAATATGAATATAAATGCCCGCCAAAGATTGTAGATTTACGTTTTAGAAACCATTGTTTAAATAAATGAATAGTAAGGCTGTAGTTACATTTAAAAAAGGGCTTACTCTCTGTATCCTGCTTTGGTGCATACAGCCTTGTGCATGGTCGCAAAAGGCAGCGGATGCTAAGAGTCCGATTTCACTTTATATTCATCATGTTGGCAAAGATAGCGGCTTTGTAACGGCTTCATTAGGATTGCAAACTGGTTTTGCAGGTGAAACAGAGGCGGTGGGTTATATCAATAAGATTACACAAACACTTGCTTCTAAAGGATATCCTGTGGCATCGTTAGATAGCTTATGGCAGCAGGGAGATACATTTCATATTCAATTATATACGGGCCAAAAATATAACTGGATACAATTATTAGCTTACAATATTGATAAGCAGGCATTAGACGCTACAGGTTTTGCTCCCAAAAATTACAATAACAAACCTTTGAATATTTCGCAATTGCAATCCTTGCAGCAACGGTTACTCAATTATTATGAAAAGCAGGGTTATCCGTTTGCATCGGTTTACCTGGATAGTATTGTAATTTCTGAAGATAAAATGAGTGCATTGCTCAAAGCTGATAAGGGTGTTTTGTATCATATAGACAGCATCAGGATGTATGGTAAAGTAAAGCTGAGTAAGCATTTTTTGCAACGATACTTTGGCATACAAAACGGAAGCATTTACAACAAAGAAAAATTGAAGCAGGTAGATAAACGAATGCTGGAACTTCCCTTTCTTACTCCTGTGCAACCATCAGATCTTACCATGCTGGGCAGCGGATCTGTTTTAAATTTATATGCAGAGCCAAGAAAAAACAGCCAGGTGAATTTTTTGTTGGGAGTTTTGCCTGCATCCTCCCAAAATGATAAACTGCAATTGACAGGTGATGTGAACCTGGATCTGAAAAATATGTTTGGCGGTGCCGAAGAAATCCTTTTGAAATGGCAACAGCTACAGGCAAAATCGCCCAGGCTTAATCTTGGTTATACGCAACCTTATATCCTAAATTCACCTTTTGGCATTAATTTTTTATTCGACCTTTTTAAAAAAGACTCTAATTTTTTACAGGTAAACGCCCAGGCAGGAGTGCAGTATAATTTATCGGCCAACCAGTTTGGTAAATTATTTTTACAATGGCAAAACAATACCCTGTTGTCCGGTGCTGTAGATACCAACCTTATAAAACTTCAAAAGGAATTGCCTCCCAATATTGATGTGAGTGCTGTAAATGTGGGCATCAATTACGAATGGCTGGCCACCAACTACCGTTATAATCCCCGTAAGGGAAATGAGATCAGCTTTATGAGTATTGTTGGTATAAAGAATATCCGGCAGAATACTGATATCATTAATATAAAAGATCCGTCTTTTAACTTTTCCAGCTTATATGATTCTATTAAACCAAAAAGTTACCAGCTCAGGTTTAAACTAAGTGCTTCTCATTATTTCCCCTTGTCTAAATCTGCAACATTTAAGGCCACTATGAACGGGGGTTATTATACCAGTCCCAATATTTTTAGAAACGAATTATTTCAAATAGGGGGTTATAAACTATTAAGAGGTTTTAATGAAGAAAGTATTTATGCAAGCAGTTATGCGGTATTAACAGCAGAGTACCGATATCTGGTGGCACTTAACTCTTACCTGTTTGCTTTTGCAGATATAGGATTGGTGAAGAATAAATACCAGGCTATCAATACAAACAACCAGTTTACGGGTGCCGGCCTTGGTATTATGTACGAAACTAAAGCTGGCTTGCTTAACCTTAGCTATGCTTTGGGAAAAAGAGATGATGTACCTTTTAATATCAGAGAAGCATCCAAACTGCATTTTGGGTATATCAACTACTTTTAATGAATTTAAATAAATGCCCGTTATTTTTGCAGCCAAAAATATAAATATCCCTTTTGAAGCAGTTTTATCAAATCTTATTATTACTATTTATTTTTAACGGGGCATTTGCCCAGCAGGCAGATACTACGTTGCATGTAAAGGATAGTGTACTGCTGCCTGATAGCGTATCTGTTTCTATTGGTCAATCACTTGTTTCACCGTTAGATGATTTACTTGCTGCAAATCGTTATTTAAACAGTAAGGGTACCTCTGTTTCATTAACAATAAGAATAAAAAAGCTGAATGACCAGGATCCTTTGTTTTATTTGCTGGCAGGGTTAATTTTCTTTTTTGGAATAATAAGAACAATATATGCACGATATTTTTCCACCTTATTCAGGGTGTTTTTTAACAGTTCTCTCAGGCAAAGTCAGTTAACAGACCAGTTACTGCAATCTAATCTTCCCTCTTTGTTTTTTAACCTTATTTTTTTAATGGCAGGAGGTTTTTATATTTATTTTTTCATACAAAGACTAAGCACAGATGCGTACGACATCAACTGGATATTGTTGGGCTCATGTGTGGCAATATTCAGTATAATTTACCTGGTAAAATTTCTTACCCTCAAATTTGTAGGTTGGGTAACGGGTTATAAGCAGGAAGCTGATACGTATATTTTTATTATATTTTTAATCAATAAAATAATCGGCATTTTTCTGTTACCTGTTATCGTTGTTTTATCTTTTTCTCCTTATTCGATAGTAAATATTGTTATTATTCTTTCCTATTTATTGATAGGGGTGATGCTATTGCTTAGATTTTTTCGGTCATATGGTTTATTGCAGCATAAATTAAAAGTGAGCAGGTTTCATTTTTTTTTATATATTTTCTCTGTGGAGATATTGCCATTAATGCTTATATACAAAGCAGTTAGCGTTTTTATAGTTAAAATACTTTAACTTTACGATATCATTAGGAAAAAAATAAGTATGTCAATAAACGAAAAGGCTGTAGTATCTGCACCTAAAAAAGTTAAAAAAGTACTTATCGCCCAGCCCAAACCTGAGGGTTTAAAATCCCCTTATTTCGACCTTGCCAAAAAATACAGTTTAAACATAGATTTCTTCCCTTTTATAGTAATTGAGGGTATTATATCAAAGGACTTTCGCAGGCAAAAGATTGATATAGGAGCTTATTCTGCTGTGATATTTACCAGTCGCCATGCCATTGACCATTTTTTCAGGGTGTGTGAAGAAATGAAAACAACTGTATCTCAGGACACCAAGTATTTCTGTATTACAGAGGCCGTGGCACTGTATCTTCAAAAGTTTATTCTTTACAGAAAACGAAAAGTTTTTTATGGTGCCGATGGTACTAACAAAAGCCTGTTTGATGTTATAAACAAACATAAAGACAACGAAAAATTCCTATATCCCTGTTCAGAATCTTTTGATAGTGGCATTACCAACTGGTTAAAAACCAATAACTGTGAGTTTGCTACACCGGTTCTTTACAAAATCATCAGTAATGATATTAAAGAAGTAATAGGGCGCAACTATGATGTTATCTGTTTTTTTACGCCCGGTGGTGTAAAAAGCCTTTTAGAAAACTTTCCTGCTTATAAACAAAACGGAACTAAAATAGGCGCATTTGGTGCAAATACTTTCAAAGCAGCAGAAGAAGCTGGCCTCATACTGGAAATAAAAGCACCTTTGCCGCAAACGCCCAGCATGATCAGTGCACTGGAAAAATTCCTGCTCTCTACCAAAAAGAAATAATTTTACGAAGCAACTAAAACGGTTGCTTTTTTTTTGCCGTATATATCGGTACCATTTAATTTTTACTAAATGAATAAGAAGTATAGTAATGCGCTGGTTAATGAATCAAGTCCTTACCTCTTGCAGCATGCTCACAACCCCGTAAACTGGTATCCATGGGGAGAAGTGGCTCTTAATCTTGCAAAAGAAAAAGACCTGCCCATTTTAGTAAGCATTGGTTATTCAGCCTGCCATTGGTGCCATGTAATGGAAAGAGAAAGTTTTGAAAACGAAACCGTGGCCCAATACATGAACGAACATTTTATTAATATAAAAATAGACCGGGAAGAACGTCCCGACCTGGATCATATTTATATGGATGCACTGCAGGCTATTGCCGGTAATGGTGGCTGGCCTCTGAATGTTTTTCTTACAACAAAAGCTAAACCATTTTATGGAGGTACTTATTTTCCGCCACAAAAAGCATTTAACCGTGAATCCTGGTTAGATGTTTTACATTCTATGACTAATTTATGGACAAATAAAAGGGAAGAAGTAGAACTTCAGGCAGATAACCTGGTAGAACATATAAAAAAATCAAACAGCTTTGGCAGTGCAAAAAATATTATTCCCGCTACAGAAACCGTATCTTTTTTTAATAAAGATGATTGCAGGTTGATGGCAGCAAAAATATTAGCCACTGCTGATACAATTGATGGAGGGTTTGGAAAAGCACCTAAATTCCTTCAAACTTATGCTGTTCAGTATCTTTTTCAATATGATGAACTATATAATCATCCTGCTGCAAAGGAACATGCCCTGTTTACCCTGAAAAAAATGTTGAATGGCGGCATTTATGATCAACTTGCCGGAGGGATATCAAGATATAGTACAGATAATCAATGGCTGGCTCCCCATTTTGAAAAAATGTTGTATGATAATGCTTTGTTTACAAGTGTGCTATGTGATGCTTACCAAATTACCAAACAGAAAACTTTTGAAGACGGTATTCGTAATACGTTGTTCTTTTTTATGAACGAAATGAAACATGCTGAGGGAGGTTATTATACTGCATTGGATGCAGATAGCGAAGGAGTGGAGGGTAAGTTTTACGTTTGGCAACAAAAAGAAATCTATCAACTCCTTGGCAAAGATGCAGCCTTATTTTGTGATTACTATAATGTAACCGAACAAGGAAATTGGGAAGAAAATAACATTTTAAATATTACCAGCCCTGCAGAGGAAATTGCAACAAAGAATCAATTGAGTATTGAGGAATTTGAACAGATAATTAATAGGTGTAAAAAGATATTATTGGTTGTAAGACAACAACGTATCCGCCCCGGCACCGACGATAAAATATTGCTGGGTTGTAATGCACTTATGTTAACTGCTTTTTGTAAAGCTTATGCAACGCTTCAGGAAGAAGCTTACAAAACAGCAGCAATAGAATTATATAAATTTATTGCAGATAAATTTAAAGACGATATGTATGAGGGTGGTTTAAGGCATACTTATAAAAATAAAGAGGCCCGATACCCTGCATTTTTAGATGATTATGCTTACCTCATTCAGGCCTGTATTTTATTGCAGGAAATTACTTCCGATCAGCAATATCTCTATAAAGCAAAGGAGCTGACAGTATATGTTTTAAAATATTTTGCTGATGAAGAAAGCCCGTTTCTTTTTTATACTCATAAAGATCAAAAAGACATTGTAGTTAGAAAAATTGAGCTATATGATGGTGCCACCCCTTCTGCAAATGCTATAATGGCTCATAATCTACTATACCTGGGAATCGTTTTTGATGAGCAATCATGGCATTTACAAGGCACAGAAATGCTTAAATCTGTATTTAATGCATTGAAAAAATATCCAACTTCCTTTTCAGTTTGGGCATCAGTTTACCTGGTTCAAACAGCAGGTGTGCACGAAATTTCTGTTACCGGAAAAAATATCAAACTATTTTTAAAAGACATTTTAATCAATTACATACCAAATAAAATAGTACAAAGCAGTACTAAAGAAATGGATATGCCCCTGCTTATTAAAAAGCAATACCAGGATGATGTAACCATTTATTTATGTAGAAATTATAGCTGTGGGCTCCCGTTAAAAGAGGTTTCGGCGCTATTAAATTCTATAAGAGAAACGAGGAATTAAAATCGTTCTATCACAATATTTATTTATTCGCTTCGTTTATATTATTCTGTGGAATATAATAGTGTGTAGAAAAATTAATAAAAACGAAATTCAGTCAGGTGATGTTAATTCAAAATAATCATTACATTTGCTATTACCCCTCAAAGATTTAAAAATGAACAATCGGATATTCTATCTATTAGCAGTCGCTGCTATCGTTACATCTGCAAGCAGTTGTAAAATGCTTAGCGGAAAAAAGAAATCTGGCTCCTTGACAAACGACGGTCAGTTGCACGGCGTTGCACCTGGCACTAAATGGTCAATGCCAAAACCATTCGGAATGGTATATGTGCCACCAGGCACATTTCACATGGGTCCCAGTGACGAAGATGTGAATTATGCCTATACAGCCCGTAACAAACAGGTGTCAATAAGTGGATTTTGGATGGATGCCACAGAAGTAACTAACAACGAGTATCGTCAGTTTACCAACTGGGTTAGAGATTCTATAGCTGCCAAATTGATGGGTTTTGTTAAACAAAGTCAGGATGGTACAGAATTGATAGATTGGGCAAAAGTTAAAACAATTAAATGGGGCGATAAAGCAACTATTGAAAAAATAGATGCCATCATCGTTACTCCGGATAACCGCATCTTTGGTAAAAAAGAACTCGATGCAAAAAAAATCGTATATCAGTCAGAGATATTTGATTATAAAGCCGCCGCTAATAACAGAGATGTTACAATTCCACGTTCTGCTTTTATAGTTAAACAACAAATTCCTGTTTATCCGGATTCATTATGCTGGGTAAGAGATTTTGCATATTCTTATAACGAGCCAATGGCAAAAAAATATTTTGGTCACCCCGCTTTTGGTAATTACCCTGTAGTGGGTGTTAATTGGAAACAAGCCACAGCCTTCTGCGAATGGAGAACTATCTTTTACAATAGCTTTTTAGAAAGCAAAAAAAGAACCTCTGAAACAGATTACCGCCTGCCTACAGAAGCCCAATGGGAATATGCAGCAAGAGGTGGCCGTTCTCAATCTCCCTATCCATGGGGCGGACCTTACCTTAGGAATAAAAAAGGTTGCTTATTGGCCAACTTTAAACCAGGTCGTGGTAACTATCCCGAAGATGGTGGTTTTTATACCGTAAGAGCAGATGCTTACTGGCCAAACGATTTCGGGCTATATAACATGGCAGGTAATGTAGCTGAGTGGACTTCTTCATTATATTATGAGGGGGGGTACAACTTCCAACACGATATGAACCCGGATATACGCTGGACAGCGAAGGAATCAGATCCTCCACGTATGAAGCGTAAAGTATTGCGTGGTGGAAGCTGGAAAGATGTAGGCCATTTTCTTCAAACAAGTACCCGTAATTACGAGTACCAGGATACTTCAAAATCATATATTGGTTTCAGATGTGTGATAGATTTACCTCCTTCTACAAGTCGTAAAAAGTAATTGTCCGCTGATAAAGCACAATTTTTTTTCCCCTTTATAATAAACTTATTAATTACCCGTTCTAACTAAAACTAGAACGGGTAATTTTAACGGTCTTACTTAATAATTCACAAACATTCCCACTTAAAACATTTTAAAATCTAAAAACAATGGCCCAAAAGAAAAGAACCTTTTTAACCCTTATTGATGTTTTGGTTAGTGCTGGTGCAGCCGTAATTATTTTTGCTGCCTGGGCTAAATTAACTCATCAGTCTTATGCAGATATAATGCTTACAGTTGGTATGTGGACGGAAACTGCAATCTTTCTTGTATATGCCGGTATTGAGTGGGTAAAACCAAAACATCATGAAGAAGATGATGAAGAACCGGTTTTAGCTTTAGCAGGAGGCAATCCAGCTTTGCAATCAATGGATAAAATGTTGCAGGAAGCAGATATTACTCCAGCAAATCTTAAAAAATTAGGTGAAGGATTTTCCAAATTAGGCACAACTGTAAGCGGGATAACTGATGTAAGTGATGTAGTAAAATCTACTAATGAGTTTGGAAATAAAACCAAAGAAGCTACTGTTGCCATTACCAATATGGCAACCTCTTTTACCAATAGTGCTAATACAATGGCATCTTTCAACAATGCATCTGAAAGTGCAAGAGGATTTCATGAGCAGGTACAGGTATTAACCAAAAACCTTGGTTCATTAAATACTATCTATGAATTGGAACTTAAAGAAAGTAACAATCACCTGAAGGCTTTAAATGGTTTTTATGGTAAAATGGCTGAAGCCAGTCAGGCAATGATGAATAGCGTAGAAGATGCCAATAAAGCAAAAGATCAGATTAGTACTTTAGCTACTAACCTGAGCAAACTGAACGCAGTTTATGGCAATATGCTAAGTGCTATGCAAGGCAGATAATTTTTGAAAGTTAACTTTTAGAAATTAATATTCAGATCCAAACAATATTAAATAAAAACATTAAATATTAATCAGATATGGCTTTACCCAAAGAGCCCCGGCAAAAGATGATTAACATCATGTACCTGGTGTTAACAGCTATCCTGGCGCTAAACGTATCGGCGGAAGTTATTGAAGCTTTTAAAACAGTGGATAAAAGTTTAGTAAACTCTAATACGAATATAGAAGCATCTAATATTACATTATTTAAATCCCTGGAAAAAAAGAAATCAGAGGCTACTTCAAAAGCTCTTGCAGAAATATGGGCCCCTAAAGCTGACCAGGCTAAAAAGTTGTCAAATGATATGATGACTTATATTGAAGCGCTTAAGTTAGAATTAAAAACTTCTTCAGGATTAACAATAGAAGAAGGTGTTGAAAAATACAAAGAAGATGATTTGAATGCAACTTCAAGAATATTTGATACAGAAAAAAAAGGGAAAGAATTAGATGATAAAATGAAAGCTTACAAAGCAGCTATTTTGGCAATTGATCCCGAAATTAAGTCAGCTTTTGCAACAACCTTACCGGTAGATGTAGTAGAAGGAAAAGATGGCACTACTCCTAATTTTAGAATGATGCCTACTGTAGCCGCAATTACTTTATTAAGTAAAATGCAGAATAATATTAAAAATGCAGAAAACCAGGTAGTAACTTTTGCTCATAACAAAATTGGCGAAGTTGCTTTAAGAATGGATGAATCTGCAGTATTGGTTGGCCAATCAAGCAACTATGTAATGCCAGGTGAAGAAGTTACCATTACTGCTGGTGTTGGTTCTTATAGTTCGCAGGGTGGAACCAGCATTAATATTGGGGGCCAGAGTGTACCAGTTGTTGCAGGTCAGGGCAGTGCAAAGTTTACTGCATCAGGGTCAGGTCTTCAAAAAAGGCAGGTTACTGTTACTTACCTGGATCAAAACAAAAAGCCACAAACCAAAACAGTAGAAGTTGCATACACTATTGGTACCCCAGGTGGTGCTGCTGTAATGTTAGATAAAATGAATGTGTTTTACATTGGTGTAGATAACCCGGTAACTATCGGCTCTCCTACAGGTTGGGATAAAACAACGGTAAGCATGAGCGGAGGTACTATCAGCGGAACAGGTTCTAAAAGAAGTGTAAGAGTTTCTGCAGTAGGAAATGCAAGTATTACAGTTAGCCCTGATGGTAAACCTAGTACTTATTCTTTCAGGGTTAAAAAGATACCAGATCCAATTTTTAAAGTTGGTTCCGGTAAAATAAGAATGACTTCTGTAGAATTTAAAAACCAGCAGTTTTGCAGGGCAGAGTTGGAGAATTTTGATTTCGATCTTAAATTTAACGTTGTAAGTGCAACTGTTTACTTTTCTGGTGCTAACTTTCAGAACGTTGCAACCAGGAACATAAGTAGCAACAGTTTGGCAGGTTTACAGGCTGAAATGCAAAAATGTGGTCCCGGTTCTGTTATTTCATTTGATAACATTAAGGTTTCAGGCCCGGATGGTACCAGATCAATTGAAGGTAAATCAATCGCATTATATTAAAATTTAGAGCTATGAAAAAGCGTTTTATTAGATTATTATTCCTGGCCGTTTTGCTTTGTGGCTTTTCTGATGCCGTTATGGCTCAAAAGAAAAAGCCCGTGGCTAAAAAGCGTACCTCTACAAAAAGAGCTACAGCTACTAAAACAAAAGCAAAGGTTCAACCAACTGTTGCCACTGTAGATACTATACAGGCAGTAGCAGAAGCCCCTAAACCAGCTAATGATAGTCTTCCAATTAAAATGGTAAAAAAGTCTCTTCGACCAGATGAAGCAGTAGAAACTACAGTTTTGAGAGATAGAACTCCATTGGCATACGAGCATTTACGTGCAGATGATGCAGTTTACAGGCATAAAATATGGAGAGAAATTGATACCCGTGAAAAGATCAACCTGCCATTCAGGTATTCGGCTGATGAAAATAACGGTAATCAGCGTTTTATTTCAATTTTATTACAAGCTATTCAGGATAGTGTTGTTACTGTATTTAGTAGTGTAGATGATCGTTTTACTACCCCAATGACTAAGTCTGAAGTTGGGAAAGTAATTTCAGGAGATCCGGTAGATGTACCCATTTATGACGAAAATGGTAATTTAACAGGTACCAAGCAAATGGTAAATGATATCAACTTTGATTCATTTTATAAGTTTCGTATTAAAGAAGAAGTTATTTTCGATAAAGAAAGTTCACGTTTGTTTTGGCGTATTCTGGGCATTGCTCCAGTTAAAAATGTAGTTACTTCTCAGGGGGTAAATCTTGGGGAAACTGAACTTTTCTGGGTATACTATCCGGATATGAGAGAAACTTTTGCTAAATACGAAGTGTACAATGGTAAAAACTTTGGTGCACGTATGAGTTGGGAAGAGTTATTTGAGAGCCGCATGTTTTACGGTAGAATCATAAAAAGTACTATTGACAATCCTTACGATCAATTTATAAAAAATTATAAAGGATTAAATGAAAATGGTATTCTACAACTGCTTGAAGGTGAAAATATTAAAGACAAGGTATTTAACTATGAGCAGGATTTGTGGAGCTATTAATATCAATACTAACTTCTTAATAAAAGCCCTCTTTTTTAGAGGGTTTTTTATTTGCAGAATATACCCAATTTAGGGTATATTTCTATGTGCTGATTGCGTTTAATTTTAAATCGGTTTTTCATAGGATATTGGATTTTAAACGGGGCTGGATTTTTATCCTGGCCCTTTTTTATTTTTGCCCCTTAATGTTTTATGTCTTGCAATATAAATACCCCATATGTGGTATTGTTTGGTTTACATTATGCTCTTATTTTTACTTCGGTTTTTCATAGGATATTGGATTTTAAACGGGGCTGGATTTTTATCCTGGCCCTTTTTTATTTTACTCCTTTTCCTTCAAACCCTTTATCAGCAATTCAGCTTTACGTTTCCCTATCAGGTTGGTTATTTGTTCAAGCGTCTTTTCTTTAATTTTTGTTACAGATCTAAATTCATTTAATAACAAATCA
>Ga0209181_10004689_pt1 | contig 20145 bp, 14 predicted proteins | sample MAT05_FD_187208 | JGI IMG/M metagenome (GOLD analysis project Ga0209181, IMG submission 187208) | Freshwater microbial communities from Lake Fryxell liftoff mats and glacier meltwater in Antarctica - MAT-05 (SPAdes) (version 2) | ecosystem: Environmental > Aquatic > Freshwater > Ice > Liftoff... | reverse complement strand
AAGCTCGTTTCGGCTGCGGTCGATCATTTACAGGCCGCCGCCGGCCCCAAGGACCGAATCAGTGGGTGCTCAAGCGCCTTGCCGGGGGGCCTTTGGGAGAAAAAAAGGGCGTTTAAATTTCCTATCCCCTGCCGCCGCAGATGATCGGCGCGGGCAAAGGCGAGGCCCTTCGCGACAGGGCCTTGCACCGGGGTGTGGACCTCCGCCACCCGAGTCATTGGCCACCAAAGCCGAAGTGGCAGACTGGTGAAATTTCCCGTCTAGATGGCCGTGCCGGCGACCAACGCGGCCTGGTATCTCGCCAAGGTTTCTTCGCTGGGCGGGTAGATGCCGTTGATCGAATGCCCGGCTTCGACCTGCGCGTAAAGAAAGCGCTCGCGGCGGTCCATCTCGGCGGCATCGGCGGCGATCTCGTCGGCCAGATGGCGGGGGATCACCACCACCGCTTCGGCATCACCAAAGATGATGTCGCCCGGATAGACGGCCACGCCGCCGCAGGACACCACCACATTCATGTCGGCCGCGTGGTGGCCGGCATAGTTGGGCGGCACCGATGCCCCCGCGCAGTAGACCGGCATCTCGATCCGGGCCAGCGCCATGGTGTCGCGCACACCGCCGTCCAGCACGATGCCGGTCAAGCCCTTGTGCATCAGGCGTCGGCCGAGGATCGAGCCGATACCGGCGATGTCGGTGACCTCACGACAGTCGACCACGAACACATGGCCCGCCGGTGCCACTTCGATCGCCTGGCGCTGAATGTTGGTGGGATCACCGCCCGAGCCGTAGGCGTCGAGGTCTTCGCGGGCCGGCACATAACGCAGCGTGAACGCCGGGCCGATCATCGGCGGCAGGTCGGCGCGCAGCGGCTTGACGCCGCGAATGGCCACATTGCGCAGGCCGCGCCGGATCAGTTGGGTGCTGATGCTGGCGGCGCTGGTGCGGCTCAAGGTGGCGCGCAGTTCGCTGGAGATGTCGTCAAAGCTCATTCAGGCCGCCTTCAGGTGGAGAAACGCTGGTGGCCGGTGGCGCGCTCGGCGTCGCCACGGTAGTCGGCGTCGGCAAAGTAGCCTCCATGAAAGGGCGAGGCGGACTTGCCGACCGCGCCGGGCTCGATCTCATGGGCGTAATCATCGGCACTGTGCGCCGGGACAAAGGGCAGTCGAGTCGACGGCGGGTTGAGCCACAGGGCGCGAGAATTGCGCGAAACACCGTAGAGGATGTCGGCCTGCAGCGGCTGCTCCAACCCCAAGCGTGACGAGCTGAAGCATGTCATCGGGATGCAACCAGGCGGCCAACATGCGCTCGTCGGTGGGTTTGTCTTCGCAGCGGCCGATGCGCAAACCCAGCGAGGGCAAGCCGAATTTCTCATAGTAGAAACTCGCAAGTGTTTCGGCAAACGCCTTGGTGACGCCATAGCGCGAATCGCATTTCACCGCCGCATCGATGCCGATTTTTTCGGTGACCGGGTGAAAGCCGACCACATGGTTGGAACTGGCATAGACGATGCGCTGGACGCCCGCCTGCAGTGCGGCTTCCCACATGTTGACGCTTGCGATCAGATTGGCCGGCACCAGTGTCTGCCAATCGGCCTCGCGCGGGTAGCCGGCGAAATGGACGACTGCGTCCACGCCGTCCAGCAGGCGCGCAACGGCCTTGGCATCGGCGAGATCGCAGGTCTGCACGTCTTCATTGGGGCTCAGGGCCTCCAGCGGCACAAGGTCTGTGCTGCGCAGATGGGCGTAGCGCTGTGCCAGCGGCAGCCGCAGCCGCCGTCCGAGTTTGCCGGCCGCGCCGGTGAGGAGAATCGTCTTGGGTTTCATGAGCAGGTTCCGATTCATTCTGTCGTGATCTGGTGCTTCTTGATGAAGTCGCCTCAGCGCTGCAATTCGGTCAGAGGGTGCGTCTGGAAACCGCGAGCAAGGAGTAAACGTCAGGCATCGTCTGTGCGCAGTGTGCGCCGATGCTAGCCCGATGCGCGCTGCGCCGTTAGGACGAAACGGGCGGGGGCTGGTACTTTTCCGAGCCCATTCGCTCGGTCTTCGGCGAAAGTCGCCTGGCGAGAGTTGAGTGCGCTGCCTGAAGAACCGACCGAAGTAGGCTGGGTCGGCAAAGCCGAGTTCAAAGGCCAGTTCGGCCACCGGCTGGCAGGTGAACATCAGCCGACGTTTGGCCTCGAGCAGCAGGCGGTCGCGAATCAGCTGCGCGGCGGTACGTCCGCTTGCGCGCTTGAGCGCCTCGTCGAGTCGGCCGACGTTGCTCTGCAGCAGCTCGGCGTAGTCAGAGGCTTTGTTCAGCACCAGCAAGTGGGTTTCCAGCAGCGCAAAAAAACGCCGCGCAACGTCGGGCGGTGGCGTTGCCGGGGCACCGGTTGCAGGTGTCGGCAGCAGCCGCGCCAGGCGCAGCAAAAGCAGGCGCAGCAGGACGGCCAGCATCTCATGGCAGTGCGGCGCCTGGGCCGCCGATTCGCCTGCAATTTCATCGGTCAGTTGCTCGATAAGCGGCAGCACATCGGCGGCCTGCTCTGGCGTCAGATAGGCGGCCGGCGCCTGCCGACTGCGCTCAAACGGAAAACCTGCCAATGCCGCGCTGGCGGCGACGACCTGGTCGAGGAACTCAAGACTGAACTTGAGCGAGTAGCCAGCCACGGGCGTCTCTGCGACCCAGTGGTGCACCTGGCGAGGCGCGATGAAGAACAAGGCGTGCGGGCACAGGCGGTACGCCTCGAAGTCGATCATGTGCACGCCCTGCCCGGCGGTGATCCACAGGAGATGGCAGTAGCTGTGCCGATGTGCAAAGGCGCGTCGTGTGCGCGGCCCGACCTCCAGCCGCGCCAGCTCGAATACAAGCGGCGTGAGCTCGAAGTGCGCTGCGTCGTAGCCGAAGCATGGAATGGTGGCAGGCAGGCTCATGAACGTCCGGCAAGGATTCTGAAGATCACAAAATGTAGTCTGAACTTCAAGATGAATCAGCCCGCCGCCCGCCCACGGCGCACGGGCGGCCTCAGGCGTTGACGTCGCGGGTGCCAGCCAGATCTTGAATGACTCGCCGCTGCGGTCGACGTGCTCGTTCACCACGCCTTGCGTTACCCCGACGAAGCGAATGGTGGTCTGCTCGTCATCGAGCGACCTGCCGAGGCGCGCTGCTGAGGCCGCCGATTCCCCAGTAATCGAAAGCTGCTGGCATACGTTCCGTACGAACTGACCCTCCTCGGTCACCCTGCAAAGTCAGTGGGCATGAGGGGTTAGAAGGGTTTGCAGGGCAGACGGCTTTAGAACTTATCCGTAAATGGTCGGGTCGACTGGCGGTCGCCTATTCACGGACAAGTTCTAAGTCACTTCGCCGTGGCTTTCCATGCGCCAGTTGCGCGGCAGCACGCGCGTCGCTGCGCCGAGAACTTCGACGGCGCTGCGCAAAGGCAGGTTTGCGCTTGATGGCCCGACCAGCAGGTCGAACCATCCCGGCTCGACCACGCGTTGCCCGCTGTGGTCGGTCAGGTTCAGCATGTCTACGGGAATGGTGAAGTGCACGGTGGCGGTTTCGCCTGCGCCGAGGGTGAGTTTCTGAAACGCTTTCAGCTCCAGAACGGGACGCACGACGCTGGCGTGTCGGTCGCGGATGTAGAGCTGCACCACGTCGGAGCCGGTGCGCTCGCCGACGTTGGTGAGCGTGACGCTGAGCTCGACGTCGCCGGTGTCAATGGCGATTTGCGGCTGGCGCAAGTGCAGATGGCTGTACTCAAAACGCGTGTAACTCAGGCCATGGCCAAAGGGATAGCGGCTGCCGAAATGCAGTGCCACCGGCGAGCCGCTGCTTTTGTATTTGTGGTTATAGACGCAGGGCGTCGCACCCATGCTTTTGGGTACGGAAAAAGTCAGACGCCCCGATGGTTCGTGCGCGCCGCTCAGGATGTCGGCGATGGCTTTGCCGCCTTCTTGCCCGCCCGCAAAGGCCATGACGAAAGCGGCGACACCCTCTTCCAGCCCGCCGAGATGGTAGGGGCGCGCACCCGTCATCACGACGACAGTGGGGGTGCCGGTCGCCACCACGGCTTGCAGCAACTGCTGCTGCACGCCGGGCAAGGACAGCGTGTCGGTGTCGGAGCCTTCTCCGACGGTGCCGGTCTGAAACAGGCCGGCCAGGTCGCCGACAAACACGATGGCAAGCTCGGCGGCGCGGGCCGCCTTGACCGCATCTGCGATCAGGTCCGTGCGGGTGGCGACGCCCGAGATGCCGCCGCTGAGCTTGCTCATGGCGCTGGCATCGCCAGGGAATACCGGTGCCCCGAACGCGCGCTCTTCAAAGATGGCACAGCCCTGCGCGTAGCTGACGTTCGCAGCGCCATAGGTCGCGCGCAACGCTTGCAGTGGCGTGACGATGAAGGCGGTCGTGTCAACGGATTCTTGCAAGATCACCTGCACCGGAAAGCTGTAGCCGCTCAACAGCGCAAACGGATCGTCAGCGGTGGGGCCGATGACGGCAATGCGGTTGCTGGCGTCCGGGTTGGGGTGTGTTTTCGCCTTGGAATCCGGCGTCAGCGGCAAGATGCCGTTGTTCTCCAGGATGACGATGGCTTGACGCGCGACTTCCAGGGCCGTGTGAACAGCCGGTGCTTTGCGCAAGGTGACAGGCCTGTCGGCGAAGGTGTTTTCAAACAGGCCGACACGGAACTTTTCGGTCAAAATGCGCGCGACGATTTCATCAACTTTTTCCGGCGAAATCAGCTTGCGTTCCATCGCCGAGCGCAAGTGGGTCGCGCAGGCGTTGTCGGGCAGCTCGACGTCCAGCCCCGCATTGAACGCCATTGCCGCCGCCTCGGCGGCATCATGCGCCACTGCATGGTGCTGACTGAGCAGTGCGATACCGGCGTAGTCCGCCACGACGATGCCGTCGAAGCCCCATTGATCACGCAAGACCTCGGTCAACAGGTGACGCGACGAATGGCAAGGCTCGCCATCGATGTCGTGATACGCCGGCATGACTGAGCCGGGGTTGGCCTGCTTGACCGCCATCTCGAACGGCAAAAGGAACACATCATTGAGTTCCCGCCAACCCATGCTGACCGGCGCATGATTGCGCCCGCCCTCGCTTGCGGAGTGGGCAACAAAATGCTTCAGCGTCGCCAACACATCGCGTGATTCGCCCTGCAGGCCGCGCACATAGCGCGTGGCAAATACGCCCACCAGATACGGGTCTTCGCCAAAGGTTTCTTCCACCCGCCCCCAGCGCAAGTCGCGCAAGACGTCGAGCACCGGCGCGAGGCCTTGCTGGCAGCCGAGCTCCCGGCACTCAAGCCCGATTTGCTCACCGACCTGAGCGATCAGCGCCGGATTCCAGGTGGTGCTGTAAGCAAGGGCCGACGGAAACAAGGTGCCGTCACGCGTCATGATGCCGAGCAGGCATTCTTCGTGGGAGAGCGCTGGGATACCCAGCCGGGTTTCATCGCGCAAAAACCGTTGCAACTGATTCAGCGCACGCAGACCCGCGTCCGCGCTGACGCTGTGCGTCCCCATGGCCCGCGAGATCTGGCCCAGACCCTGCTGCAGGGCGCGTTTGATATCAAAGGGGTCGTCGGTGTTGACGGCAATTTCGCAGGGCCTTGGCTCATGCCGCCCGTCATCCTTCAGCACCAACCACAAGGCATGCATCTGCGCGATTTTTTCGTCGAGGTTCATGCGCCCGAGCAGGTCCTTCACGCGTTCTGGCACCGGACGGGTTGCGTCCTTGTATCTGGGGAGGTGGGTTGTCATTGGTTTGGTGACACATTCAAAGGTTTAAGGTCTTCCTGCGCGTCCAACAGCACGAAGGCATCGTTCGCGCCGGTCAGCGTGAAGCCTTCGACGATCAGGTACGCAGCAGTGATCTGAATGCCCGCCCAGCCAACCGGATGGATTCGGGCTGGTGGCCCGGGCGGGCCTTCCAGGTGATCCAGGCATCTGCCCTGCCCGAGCTGCGCATGTTCGTACCGCGCTGCCGTCGCTGGTGCCGGCGCTGGTGTACAGGCCGTTGCCGACCGGCACGACGTCGCCGGGTTGTGCCGCGCTGTCGGCGCGCTGAAGCGTGCGCCAGGCGTTGGCCGGGGCGCGGCCGTCACTGCCATCGTTGCCATCACCGGCCACATGCCATTCAGCGGCCAGCGCCGAGACAGCGCAGCCCCGGGGCCAGACTCAGGCCCACAAGCGTACGGATCGCCTTGAAGCGCATCATAACTTCTTTTCCAGCTCACGCAATCCGGCCAGGTTTTTCTGCAATACCAGTTTGACGTCTTCGTCTTCGACATGGCCTAAAACGCCCACGCTCCCACTGAAACCGCTTTCTTTCAGGATTTTCAGCATTGCCAGATCATCCTCACCAGTTCCGATGGGCGAAATCTTGTCTCCCGCCGTATTCATGCCATTCAAGTTCACGGTTCGCAACCACGGCATCATTTTGCGCATGAGCGAGGGGAACGATTTGATTTGCCCGTGCGCATGATGAAAGTTATAGACCAGCCCGTACGAGGAATCATTCAAGACCTCCAAAATCTTGATTTGATTCTCGGGTTCGCCAAACCAATCACCATGGCCATACAAACCGATCTCGGTCACATTGTCGGGTACATGCTGGCGCAAGAAGCGCAGCATCTCAACGCCTCGCTCGAGCTTGCCTGCCTCATCCAGGCCGTCAAAGATATTGCTGTTGATGCCGACCCAGAGATTCGTTTTTATGCCCGAGTCTTTGACGATGTCGAGCATTTTTTGATTGTTGTCACTCAGCTTGCCCACCGTGTCATAGCCCGCATCGATCCAGATCCAGACAGCGGTGATGTGAACCTTTTCTTCTTGGGCCAAACGCAACTCCTCGGCGATGGAGGGCAGATGTTCGGGCCGCCAGTCGTAAGCGTATTGCCTGAAATTCAGTTCTTTCAGCAACGCGATGCGCTGTCGCGGGGTGCGGTTCAATTTATCGTAAGGAACAATACACCAGGCGACGAGATTTTCCTGACGAAAAATATTCTCGATACTCCCGTCATTTTCAGCGAGGCCGGACGCGCTGCCCGCCATGACAGCGGGTGACATCAGTTTGAGGATGGTTTTAGCAATGCGTTTCATTTAATCAATTTCCTGCGAAAGATCGTGAATAGCGAGGGTTTCAGGTTTTCTTCACTTGAAACCCGTGACCGAAGTTGAAGACAGCGCCAACGCGCGTCATCCGCCCTCGCTCACTCCAGTTTCAGCACCAGTTCAGTACCGCCTTCGCCGAGTTCGACCGTCGCCTTGGCGTGCTGCGCACCGCGCTTGGCAGTTACCGCATAGCGCCCTCGGTGGCCTTGCGCCTGCACCAGGCCCAAGGCGGTGGTCTGGGCGCTCACGCGCGTCTTCCACTGGCCCAAGACCAAGTCCTTCCAAACCTGCAGATTGGGTTTGGCGCTCCAGTCGGCCCGGTACATCGCCGCATTGGGCTTCCATTGCGCCGATTCCCAAAAGCCCCACATGACGAAGCCGCTGGCCGCCTTGTGGCTGTACAGCGCGATCAGGAAGTCGCGGGTGTAGTCGGCCTGCAGTTGCTCGTCGGTGGTGTTGAAGTCGAACTCGGTCACCTGCACCTGCTGACCATCGGTGGCCAGCAGATTCAGGTCATTGAGCACCTCCACCGGCGGCCGCGGCGTCTGGCCGATATGGCCCTGCACGCCCAGCACATCGACGCGCGCACCGTTCTTGCGCAGCATGCGTGAGAACTCGAGGAACTCCTGGATGAACAAGGGGCTCGAACTCCGGTTGAGCATCGAATACTCGTTCAGCGTCAGTTGCAGCTTGGGGTCGCTGGCCTCGGCGAGCTTGAACCAATGCGCCACCTGCTCGCGTGGCATGTGCTTGAAGTAGTCGGTTTCGTGGACCGGTTCGTTGACGACGTCCCAACCGATCAGCTTGCCCTTCGTCGCCTCGGTGATGTCGCGGATGTGTGCATCCACCAGGCCGCTGATCTTGCTGCCGCGCTCCGGATCGCTGGCGATATCTTCCGGGCTGAACTTCCAGGCCGGCCAGACCAGGTTGTGCCCCTTGGCGCGCAAGCCTTGAGCGAGCAGCCAGTCCAGCGCTTCGAGCGCTTGCGCCCGGCCGGCAGGCTTTCGCCAGCTTGGCCATTTGAGGCCGTTCTCGATCACGGCGGTGTCGAACAGCTCAACCACGGCCTTGCGATAGCGCTCGGCATCGGCGCTCTTCTCAATCAGCCGCCCGGCGTCAACGGCCGTGCCCCACAGGAAGGCGGACTGCGTCAAGGTCGCTTCGACTGCGGCGCCGACCACCGGCTTGCCGCTTGCATCCACCACCTTGATCGTCAGCGGCGCGGTGCGGATTTTCTCGATGCGGGCCAGCGCCTCACGGCGCCAGGCGGCATCGGTCTCGCGGCCGAAGTAGTTGAAGCGGGTGATCGGCAGATCGGCCAGCTTCAGGCGATTGCCAAAGCTGTAGATCTCCAGACCCGCGATCTCCAAGGTTTGCTCAAGGTTGCCGTAGCTGATGTAGGTGGCGGCCTCGCCGGCCGCTGCATCGTCCAGCACCACCAGGGGGACGTTGATCACGGTCCAGTCCGGGCCGACGCTGAACGCCTGCACCGCCCGGCCGCTGGAACCTTCGACGCGGCGGAAATAGAACATGCCCTCGGCCTCGCCCGACTCCTGGCGCGCCTTGAGCGCCCGCGCGGCAAAGCGGGCGAACAGCACGTCGCCCTTCTTCACGGCGTGCGGGCTCTTCCAGTGCACGTTGATGCCGTCGTAGTTGGACGAGCCCTTGCGGTTCTCGGCAACGAACACAGGCTTGCCCAGCAGTTCACGCTGGCGCTTGAAACTGCCCGGCGCTTCCTTGCTGTTGAGCCCGTCGCGGAACACAAAGGCCTGCGCCACATCGGGCGGCAGCAGACTGACCGGCTGGGCCTGTTGGAGCGCCGGGGGCAGGTCCGGCATGAGCAGTTCGGCTGCCAACGCAGCTTGCCCGGCGATCAGCAAACCGGTGGACATTGCGAAGCGGTAAACCAAGACGCGCCCCAAACGGGCAACGACGCGGGCGAACAAGGGAATCAAATGCATGGTGTCTCCAACGATGCAGGGGCCAGCATCCCCGCGACGTGGTCGCGGGTGTTGCCGGCCCCCCGGGCTGCAATGCTGCAGTATCTACTTGCCTGCGTCGGCGCTGGCAAGCTGGCGGCGACGCAGGATCAGATGCCCTCAAAAGAAAGGGCGAAGGTGGGCGGGACTCAGGCCTTAGAAGTTGCCGCGCAAGCTGATCGAGAACCCTCTGCCCGCCTGCAGGCCACCCTCGATGCGTGAGTTTTCGTCACCGAACCGGCCTTCAAATTCGCGGAACACTTCGCAGGTCTTGGTGTTCGTGAGGTTGATCGCATCGAAGCGCACTTCCAGCGCCTTGTTGAACTTGTAGCCCACCGAAGCGTCGAGATAGCCGCGCGCAATATTGAAGCGCTGGAAGCCATAGTTGTTCGCGCCGGTATCGGTGCTGGCCCACTCGGACTTGTGGTTGTAAGCCACGCGCAGGAACACCGGGCCCTTCTCGTAGTAGGCCGCCACCGAATAGGCATCCTCCGGCACCAGCGGGACGGAGTAGGTGTTGCCTTTCCAGATGCGATCAACGCCCAGGGTCTTGTTCTTGGTGTAGCTGCCGTACACGCCCAGGCCGTTGAAGGGCGCTGGCAAGAAGCTGAATGACTGCTGGTAGGCCAACTCCAGACCCTTGATGCTGAAGGCCTCAGCGTTCTTGGGCAGGAAAACGGTCACGTCCGGGTTGTCGGAGAGGGTGAAGTTGTTGGACGTGAACAGCGACTTGGGCAGGCCGATTTCGTCAAACTTCTTGACGGACTCGCCGTTCGCCAGACGGCCGGTGAATGACTTGTCGTAGCCGGCCAGCGCCAACACGCCGCCCTTGGCGAAGTACCACTCCAGGCCCCAATCGCGGCTGCTCGATTCTTCGGACAGCAGTTCCGGGTTGCCGGCATTCACCTCCAGGTTGCCGCCAGTGCCCCGCACGCCGTAGGTCTTGGAAATGGCCGAGACCGAGCTTCGCTTGAAGGTCTTGCCGACCGAACCGCGCAGCACCAGGTCGCGCATCAGGTTGTAGGCCAAGCTGGCGCTTGGCAAGGTGTGGCTGTATTCCGAGACCCGGTTGGCCGGGGCAAAACCGCCCTGACCGTCGGTCAGGAAGTTGTCGATGTCGACGTCTGTCTTCACATGACGCACGCCGATATTGGTTCGCAGAGTGCGACCGAAGACCTCGGTCTCCAGATCTGTTTGCACGAACGCGACAGAGACCTTCTCGACGGTGTTGAACGAGGACGGCTGGTTCAGCGGCGCAGCACGGTTCAGCGCCAGTGCATTGAACCTAAATCCGGCAGTTGACCGCTCACTACCGGTCTACAGAGCGGCTTGACGCCAGCTCAACTGACGGAACCTTTAGCGCATCGACTGCGCCGACAGGGTCAACTATCAATCCCAAACTCCTCATGCCTCAATTGCGAAACTGACCAAGCGAACTCATCATGTTCGGCTATTGTTGCTGCCAGTCGGCACCCCTTCGGGCGAACCCCTAGCGCTGGCCGCACAACATGTTCGGCGGCGTGCTCAACAGCGCGTCTGAGCCAAGAGAAAACCCCCACCAAGCGCTGCGAACGCGTTGAACAGTCGGGCGCTTAATCAAGCTGCAATGCGATAGCAAAGCGCATCAGCAGGCCCCTCGGGTGTTGGTGTACGTCGCGTAGAGCGAATGCCCGCTGGCCATGAAAAGCCGGTTGCCCTTGGCACCGCCGAAACACAGATTGGCGCAACGCTCGGGCAGCGCGATGTGCGCCAGCGGGCGACCTTCGCGGTCGTAGACCCGCACGCCGTCGAGCGCGTCGAGATCGGCACCGGCCGCGCCGCTGCTTCCAAAGCCGCACCAGACATTGCCCATCTCGTCGACCGCGATGCCGTCGTAGGCGCCGGGGCCTTCGGCATCGACGTAAACACGCTTGTTGATCAGCGTGCTGCCGTCCACGCCGTCCACCACGTCATAGGCCCAGATGCGGCGATGGGGCTGGTGCCGGCTCTCCACCACGTAGAGCAGCTTTTCGTCGGGGCTGAAGGCCAGGCCGTTGCTGCCTTGCAGGTCGTCGAGCACCATCGTGAGTGCGCCGCTCGCGCCGTCAATGCGGTAGACGCCGTGCGGCAGTTCGGGCGTGGCCGGCTCACCTTCCCACCAGCCCTGGATGCCGAAGGGCGGGTCGGTGAACCAGATGCTGCCGTCGCGCTTGCAGACGATGTCGTTGGGGGAGTTCAGGCGCTTGCCCTGGTAGTGATCGGCCAGCACGGTGATGCGACCGTCGTACTCGGTGCGGGTGACCCGGCGTGTGCCGTGCTCGCAGGTGAGCAGCCGGCCCTGGCGGTCGCGCGCCAGGCCGTTGGCGAAATTGCTGGGCTTGCGGAAGTCACTGGTCACGCCGCTGGTTTCGTCCCAGCGCACGATGCGGTTGTTGGGGATGTCGCTGAACAGGAGGTAGCGCCCGTCGCCGAACCACTGCGGCCCCTCGGCCCAGTAGAAGCCGCCGGCCAGCTTCTCCACCGGGGCCGAGAACAAGCGCAGGGCAAGCCCACGCTCGTCGAGGATGCGAAAGCGCGGGTCCGGCAGGCGCGTCGAGGATTGGAAGTCAGTCACGCGCCTCCCCTGCTTGTCACAAGCCCAGGGTGCGCGGTAGCCACAGGCTCAGCGCAGGGATGTAGGTGACCAACATCAGCACGATGAACAGGGCGATGAAGAAGGGCGTCATCGCCTTGGCCACGACGCCGATCTTCAGCTTGCTCACCGCAGCCCCGACGAACAACACCGTACCGACCGGCGGGGTGATGAGGCCGATGCCCAGGTTGACCATCATGATCATGCCGAAGTGCACCGGGTCCACGCCGAGCTGCGTCACCACCGGCAACAGGATGGGCGTGAGGATGAGGATCAGCGGTGCCATGTCCATCAGGCAACCGAGCAGCAGCAGCATCACGTTGATCAGCATCAGGATGACGGTCGGGTTGTCTGACAGGCTGGTGAAGAAGTCCGTCACCTGCATCGGAATCTGCATCAGCGTCATCAGGTAGCCGAAGCAGGCCGCGAAGCCGACGAGGATCATCACCACGGTCACCGTCTTCACGGTGCGATGCACGAGCTTGGGCAGGTCGCGCCACTTGTAGTCGCGATAGATGAACATCGTCACGAAGAAGGCCCACACCACGGCGATGCTCGCGCTCTCGGTGGCGGTGAAGACGCCGGACAGGATGCCGCCGAGGATGATCACCATCGTCATCAGGCCCCATATCGCCTCGACGCAGATCTTCAGCGCCTGCTTCAGCGGGATGACTTCGCCCTTCGGGTAGTTCTCGCGCTTGGCGATGATCAGGCACAGGATGGACAGCACCAGGCCCATCAGCAGCCCTGGCAACACACCGGCCATGAACAGCGCCGCGATGCTCACGGTGCCGCCGGCGGCGAGCGAGTAAATCACCGCGTTGTGGCTGGGCGGAATGAGCACCGCCTGCACACTGCCGCTGACCGTGACCGCCGCCGCGAAGGCGCGCGGGTAGCCCTTCTTTTCCATCTCGGGGATCAGCACGCTGCCGACGCTGGCCGTATCGGCCACGCTGCTGCCGCTGATGGCACCGAAGAAGGTGCTGGCCAAGATGTTGACGAGCGACAGCCCGCCGCGCACGAAGCCCACCAGCACGCCGGCGAAGTCCACCAGACGCCGCGCCATGCCGCCCTCGGCCATGATGGCACCGGCCAGCACGAAGAAGGGAATGGCCAGCAAGCTGAACTTGTTGACGCCGCTGGCGAGCTGGATCATCACCGCGTCCAGCGGCACCTCGATCCAGAGCGCGCCGATCAGCGCCGCCAGGCCGAGCGAATAGGCCACGGGCAGGCCCAGGATCATCAGCAGAAAGAAGCTGCCGAGCAGTACGAATGCATCCATGGATCAGGCTTTCAGGCGGCTTCGCCAAAGGCCACGATGGGCCGGTGTTTTTGTTCGCCGAAAATCAGGCGTTCGAGCACGAAGATGGCCGTGGCCAGAGAGCCGAGGGGAATGGCCAGGTAGGTCACACCCACCGGCAGCCAGGGCAGCTCGGCAGTCGACTGCCCCATGGTCTCCCAGCTCAACCGCCCGCCGTAGAACACGACGAAGCCGCAGATCAGCAGCATCAGCCCATGGACGATGCGCGCCAGCACCGCCTGCGCCGCAGCGGGCAGGCGGTCCACCAGCATCGTCACCGCGATATGGGCGCCGGCCCGGTAGGCCGCCGCGGCACCGATGAAGGTGAACACCACCATCAGCAGGATGGCGATGGGCTCGGGCCATTGCGCCCCGACACCGAAGGCGTAGCGCAGCACCACGCCGATCGGGATGATGATGGACATCAGCGTGATGGCGATGCCGGCGGTCCAGATGCAGCCGAGGTACAGGCCGTCGAGCGCGCGCTGCGCGGGCGTGGTGGTTTGGCCCATCACTTGACTTCGCCGATGCGCTTCATGAGGTCGGCGAACTGCGCGCCGTACTTTGCGCGCACGGCGGCCGTGGCATCGAAGAAGGGTTTGTTGTCGATCTCGATGAACTCCACGCCATCGGCCTTCAGGCGAGCCGTGCTTTCGCTGACGGACTTGTCCCACAGCGCGCGCTGTTCCATCTGCGCCTCACGCGCCAGTTTTTTCACCAGAGCCTGGTCGGCCGGCGGGAGCTTGTCCCAACTGACCTTGGACATGACCAGGAGCTCGGGAACCATGAGGTGCTGGGTCTGCGTGTAGAACTTGGCCCCGGCCTTGTGATGGTTGGTGGTGAAGTACGAAGGCGCGTTGTTCTCGGCACCGTCCACGACGCCGGTCTGGATGGCGGTGAACACCTCGCCGAAACCCATCGTGATGCTGTTGCCCCCCATGGCGTTCATCGTGTCCACGAACAGCGGGTTGCCCATCACGCGAATCTTCTGGCCCTTCAGGTCAGCGGGCTTGCGCACCGGCTTATTGGTGTAAAGGCTGCGGCTGCCCGCGTCCATCCAGGCCAGACCCACAAGACGCGCCGGGCTGGCGCTGATCTTGTCGAGCAGCTCCTGCCCGATCGGCCCGTCGATCACCGCCCGCATGTGCGCGGTGTCGCGAAAGATAAAAGGCATGTTGAAGACATTGGCCTCGGGCACCACCGGACCGACCGGGCCAAGGCTGGTACGCAAGATCTGGATCGCGCCGACTTGCGCCTGCTCGATCATTTCCTTCTCGCCGCCCAGCACGCTGCCCGGGAACATGCGGAACTTGATACGCCCCTGCGTTGCCGCACTGAGCTTCTCGCCCATGTTCTCCATCGCCACCACGGTGGAATAGCCCGCCGGATGAACATCGGCGGCCTTCATCACCTGGGCCTGGGCGCTGAAGGCGCTTGCGGTATTCAGGGCGAGTGCGGCAGCGGCCGCGCTGAAGAGCATCTTGAGTTTCATCGTTTCATCTCCTTGGATTCCGGTGGGAATGGGAACGGGCCCACCCCCAGAAAGCGTCCGCCCTGCAAACGCTGGGTCGGGTCATTGAAGTCGGCGGGTGCCGCCTCGGCCTCGATCTGCGCGCGGTAAGCCTCGGCACTGTCTTGCGGCCGGTAGCCGATGTCGCGCGCCATGCTGTTGTCCCACCAGGATTGCGGGTTGTCCGAAACGCCGTAAACCGTCGTGCAGCCGACGTTCTCGGCACGCAGGCTGGCGACGACCAATCGCTCCAGATCGTCGTGGCTGAGCCAGATCGCCAGACCGCGCCGATCTGCCGGCTGGGCCGCGCAGTTGCCGATGCGCAGGCTCACCGTCTCGATGCCATACCTGTCGAAGTAGAGGCTGGCCATATCCTCGCCAAAGGCCTTGCTGACGCCGTAATAGCCATCGGGGCGAGGCCGCGCGGCGGGGGTGATCGACTCGCCCTGCCGGTAGCAGCCGGTGACATGGTTGGAGCTGGCAAACACGATGCGGCGCACGCCCTGCAGCCGCGCCGCCTCGTAGAGATTGAAGACGCCGACGATATTGGCCGGCAGCACCACCTCGAAGGGCTGCTCGACCGACACGCCGCCGAAATGCACGGCCGCATCAACGCCTTCCAGCAAACTCAGCATGGCGGCCGGGTCCTGCAGATCGGCGGGCACCAACTCCTCGCCCGCAGTGGCCGCGCCGAGCTCGGCCAGATCGCTGACACGCAGGGTCTGGCAGTGCGCGCGCAAGCGCGGCCGCAGCACCCGCCCCAGCGCGCCTGCGGCCCCGGTCAGCAACAGCCGGGGATACTTGCCGATCAAGTCAGTTGTCATGGGACTGCGGGCAGGATTCTGCTAAAGTGCTGCAGAATCAACTCATAGGTTGTCATACAAGTATTGTCTACCAATGATCACTGGCGTCAATGGCTTTGGCTGAGGGCTAACCCGGATGGCAGAAATCTCGATGAACCTGCGCAAGACACGCAGCCTGGCCTATGAGCTGGTGGACGCCATGGGCGACCGCATCCGCGATGGCCGACTCGCGCCGGGCGAGAAGCTGCCGCCCGAGTCGGCCATCATGGCGCAGTTCGGCGTCAGCCGGACCGTGGTGCGCGAGGCGATCTCGCGCCTTCAGGCGGCCGGCCTGGTCAACACCCGGCACGGCATCGGCACCTTTGTGGTCGGGCCGGCGCAGGCCACCCCGTTCTGCATCACCGCCGAGCATTTCGCCACCCTGCGCGACGTGATCTCGGTGCTGGAATTGCGCATCGGCATCGAGACCGAGGCCGCCGCCCTGGCCGCCATGCGCCGCAGTGAACAGAACCTGCTGGACATGCGCAGCACATTGGACGCGGTGAGCGCCGCCATCGAGGCCGGCCAGGATGCCGTCGGCCCCGACTTTCAGTTCCATCTGGAGATCGCGCGCGCCACCCAGAACCCTCATTTCGCCGAACTGATGAGCTCCCTCGGCACCTCGATCATTCCGCGTGCGCGGCTTGACGACGCCAAACCCGATGCACAGGAGAAGCCGCCCCGCAGTGCCGCGCAACTCGACTATCTGCGCCGGATCAACAACGAGCACGAGAACATCTTTGACGCCATCACGCAGCAAGATGCCGATGCCGCCCGGGCAGCGATGCGCACCCATCTGGCCAACAGCCGCGAGCGTCGGCGACGCAGCCACGCCGAAGGATTGCTGACCTGAGCGACTCGGCGGCGACCCTCGATTGACAAAGCCGGTTTATGTTGTACGATGACTTATAACAAGGCCGCCACAGTCTGGAACACCGATGTCCCCCTCAGAGTTGAAACAAGCACTTGGTCACGGTCTGATGTCGTTCCCGCTGACCGACTTTGACGATCAACTGCAATTCGATGCCCGCAGCTACGCCGCACGCCTTGAATGGCTGATGCCCTACGGTGCCACCGTGTTGTTCGCCGCCGGCGGCACGGGCGAGTTTTTCTCGCTGGAGCCGCAGGAGTTTGTCGAGGTGATCAAGACCGCCACCGCCACCTGCCGTGGCCGTGTGCCCATCGTGGCAGGTGCCGGCGGCGGCACCACCCTGGCGATCCGCTATGCCCAGGAGGCCGAGGCCGCCGGCGCGCAAGGCATCCTGCTGCTGCCCCACTACCTGACCGAAGCCACGCAGGAGGGCCTGGCCGCCCATGTGGAGGCCGTCTGCAAGAGCGTGAAGATCGGCGTGATCGTCTACAACCGGGGCGCCTGCAAGCTCAACGTGACCTCGCTGCGCCAACTGGCCGAGCGCTGCCCGAACCTGATCGGCTTCAAGGACGGCCTGGGCGATATCGAGCGCATGGTCACCATCTACCAAGGGCTCGGCGACCGCTACGCCTACATCGGCGGGCTGCCAACGGCCGAGGTCTATGCGCATGCGTACCGAGCGCTGGGCGTGCCGACTTATTCGTCGGCGGTGTTCAACTTCATCCCGCGTACCGCCATCGAGTTTTACGACGCCTATGCCAGTGGCGACACCGCCACCACCGACCGGCTGCTGAAGGACTTTTTCATCCCCTACCTGGACATCCGCAACCGCGGCGAGGGTTATGCGGTCAGCATCGTCAAGGCCGGTGCAACCCTCGTCGGCCACAGTGCCGGGCCGGTACGCCCGCCGCTGTCGGACATGAAGGTGGCCGAGGTCGAAGCGCTGCGCGAACTGATTGAAAAGCTGGGGCCGCAATGAGCGCTGACAGCCCGGTGGTCACCGCGCTGCAGGTCATCCCGGTGGCGGGGCAGGACAGCATGCTGCTCAATCTAAGCGGTGCGCATGCGCCCTTTTTCACCCGCAACCTGCTGATCCTCACCGACAGCGCCGGCCGCACCGGCATTGGTGAGGTGCCCGGCGGCGAGAAGATCCGCGCCACGCTGGACGAGGCGCGCGAGCTGGTGGTCGGCCGTGCTGTCGGCAATGTGCAGGCGGTGCTGAACCTGATGCAGCAGCGCTTTGCCAACCGCGACAGCGGCGGCCGCGGCCTGCAGACCTTCGATCTGCGCACCACCATCCACTGCCTCACCGCCGTCGAATCGGCCCTGCTCGATCTTCTGGGTCAGCACCTGGGCTTGCCTGTGGCGGCCCTGCTCGGCGAGGGGCAGCAGCGCAGCTCGGTCGAGATGCTGGGCTATCTGTTCTATGTCGGCGAGCGCCGCAAGACCGACCTCGCGTATCGAAGCGAAAGTCAGCGAAGTGAAAGCGCCGCAGCCAACGCCTGGTTCGCCTTGCGCAACGAGGCAGCGCTGGACGTCGATGCCATCGTGCGTCAGGCCGAGGCCGTCCAGGCCCGCTATGGCTTCAATGACTTCAAGCTGAAGGGCGGCGTGCTGGCCGGCGAGGACGAGGTGGCCGCCGTCAGGGCGCTGCACCAGCGCTTCCCCGCCGCGCGCGTCACGCTCGACCCCAATGGCGGCTGGCGGCTCAAGGACGCAGTGCGCCTGATGCGCGACATGCATGGTGTCGTCGCCTATGCCGAAGACCCTTGCGGTGCCGAGGACGGTTTTTCGGGCCGCGAGGTGATGGCCGAATTCCGCCGCGAAACAGGCCTGCCCACGGCCACCAATATGGTGGCCACCGACTGGCGCCAGCTCACCCATGCGTTGGCTCTGCAAAGTGTGGACATCCCGCTGGCCGACCCGCATTTCTGGACCATGGCCGGCTCGGTCCGTGTGGCCCAGACCTGCCGCGACTGGGGCCTGACCTGGGGTTCGCATTCGAACAACCATTTCGACGTCTCGCTGGCGATGTTCACCCATGTGGCCGCCGCCGCACCGGGCAAGGTCACCGCCATCGACACCCACTGGATCTGGCAAGACGGCCAGGGCCTGACGCAAGCGCCGCTGCAGATCGTTGGCGGCCATGTGCAGGTGCCGACCACGCCGGGCCTCGGCGTCAGCCTGGACATGGCGCGGGTGGAGCAGGCGCACCAGCTCTATCTTCAGCATGGCCTGGGGGCGCGCGACGATGCCGTCGCCATGCAATACCTGATGCCCGGTTGGACCTTTGACAACAAGCGACCTTGCCTGCAACGCTGAAGCAAGGCCCATTGCCCACCTCACACCAAGAAGACGGAGACCCCATGACTGTTTTACGCCCCCTGCTTCCCGCCCTGTTCCTGATGGCTGCTGCGCTGCTGCCCGCCACCGGCGGGGCCGCCACCCCGAGCACCCAGGCGCTGCGCCCGGCCGTGCTGCTGACCAATGCGATCAACCGCAGCGGCGACGACCTGTCGGGCACCTGGACCTATTCCAAGGACCGCTACCGAGTCAGCCTGAGTGAGATACACAACACAGCGCCGGACCTGCGCAACCTGCGCTACCGCGACGTCAACGTGCAGGCCGAGGAGAAAGCCAACCCCGGCATCTTCTTCGAGTACGACATGCAGCGGGCGCCGCGCGCCGACCTGCCGGGCTCATGGAACATGCCCAACACCGAGCTGCGCTTCTATGACGGGCTGATGTGGTATCAGCGCACCTTCCAGGCGCGCGATCTGGGCAAGGACAGCAACACGCAGCGCGCCTTCCTGCGCTTCGAGGCGGTCAACTACAAGGCCTCGGTGTATCTGAACGGCAAGTACGTTGGCAAGCACGAAGGTGGCTTCACTCCCTTCACCTTCGATGTCACCGGTCTGCTGCGCAAGGGCGAGAACCAGATCACCGTCGGCGTCGACTCGAAGCACACCGATGAGAGCATTCCACCCACCCACACCGACTGGGAAAACTATGGCGGCATCACCCGCCCAGTGCGAGTGATCTACACGCCCAAGACCTATATCGACGACCAGTACATGAGCCTGAATGACGACGGCAGCATCAGCGCCAGCGTCAAGCTCGATGGTCCGGCTGCCGCCCATCAGCCGGTGACGCTGAACATTGCCGAGTTGGGCGTGAAGCTGACGGCCAGCACCGATGCGGCTGGGCAAGCCAGCTTCACGGTCAAGCCACCGGCTGGCCTGCAACGCTGGTCACCGGAGTCGCCGAAGCTGTATGAGGTGCAGGTGCAAGCGGGCGACGACCGAATGAGCGACCGCATCGGCTTTCGCACCATCAAGGTGGTGGGCGAGGACATCTTGCTCAACGGCAAGCCGATCTTCCTGCGCGGCATCAGCATGCACGAAGAAGAGTTCGGCCCGACGCCGGGCCGCATCATCACGCCGCAAGCCGCGCGCGCGTTGCTGTCCGAAATCAAGGTCGGCCTTAATGGCAACTATGTGCGCCTTTCCCACTACCCGCACTCCGAACTGACGGTGCGCATGGCCGACGAGATGGGCCTGCTGGTGTGGAGCGAGATTCCGGTCTATTGGTCGGTTGACTTCAAGAGCGAGAAGGCGCTGCTGACTGCCCGCAAGATGATGGCCGAGAACATCCTGCGCGACCGCAACCGCGCCTCCGTCTTCGTTTGGAGCATCGGCAACGAGACGGAGGATTCCCCCGAGCGCCTGCACTTCCAGAGCACGCTGGCCGACGACACCCGCGCCCTCGACCCGACCCGCCTGGTCAGCGCCGCGCTGTGGGCGGGCAAGAAAAAGGTCAACGGACGCCTCGAAGCCAAGATCACCGACCCGCTGGCCGCCAAGCTCGACATCCTGGCCATCAACACCTACACCGGCTGGTACGGCGACGACTCGCTGGACGACATCACCACG
>Ga0209181_10004688_pt1 | contig 20146 bp, 15 predicted proteins | sample MAT05_FD_187208 | JGI IMG/M metagenome (GOLD analysis project Ga0209181, IMG submission 187208) | Freshwater microbial communities from Lake Fryxell liftoff mats and glacier meltwater in Antarctica - MAT-05 (SPAdes) (version 2) | ecosystem: Environmental > Aquatic > Freshwater > Ice > Liftoff... | reverse complement strand
ACATTTTATCGTCCAAATTTCCAGTTGTTCTTTACCCGGCAATAAACTCCTAAACCCAGCTAATCAGCAAACACGGTTATTTTTGAGATCTTGCCTCAAGCCCCTTTAGGGGTTTGGGCATTATCCTTCCAGCCCCACAAATACCTGCAGGCATAAGTTCTGTAAGGGCTCCATTTAGCAGAAAGGTCAATCATTTTTTCTCTCAGGAGTTTTTTATTGGCAGTATCTAAGTTGTACAATTTCGCCATGCTTTGCTGTATGCCCAAATCATCCAGGGCAAATATATCTTCTCTGCCCAGTGTAAACATCAATATCATTTCCACTGTCCACTGTCCCACCCCTTTTATCTGGCTGAGGTAATTAATGAGTGCTTCATTGCTCATCCTATCGAGCTTGCCATCCGTAATTTTTTCTGCTATAAAAAATACACAAACATTCTTTACGTAGCTGGTCTTTGCATTACTGAGCCCAATACTGCGAAGGGTGTCAAACGGTGTTTCGATAATCAGATGCAGGGTGGGTTTGCGATTTGGATAAAGATTTAAAAACCTGTTGTAGATTACATCTGCCACTTTGGTATTTAGCTGCTGGCTCATGATGGAGGCACACAAATGCAGCCATACGGGCTTTCTTTTTTTCAGCATATACGGCTCCTGCAGATCAATTATCTTTTTTAGTTTTTTGTCTTTGCAGAGGTGAAGAAGGTGTTGCATAATGATAACAATATCCAAAATAAAATGCAACCGCAAAAATAAAATAAACGAACCCGTCAGGCATCTGCCCACGCTTTAAAATCACTCACCCTTTCCCGGCTGATAATGATGTCTTCGTCTGCTTTAATCCCTTTAAGTATTAGTTTAAACCTGTTGTTGAAATAGGGTTTTATTTGTTCGATGGCTTTGGAGTGGATGATCATTTTCCGGTTGATGCGGAAAAAATCAAGCGGGTCTAGCAACGGCTCTAGTTTTTCCAGCGTAAAATTGATGATAAAACGGTTCCCTTCTTTATCCACAAGATAGACAATCTTATTATCGGCAAAAAAATAGGCAACTTCATTGGCCTGTAGAAAAAAAGAACGCTGGCCCACTTTTGCAAGGAACCGGTTTTTATACCGGGTACTGAAATTTTCCCTGATCTGGTCGGATAAGAGCGAATAATTATTTACACCCAGGCTGGATGCCATGCTCTTATATTTGTTAAAAGCTGCTGCCAGCGCTTCGGCTGTAATTGGTTTTAAAATATAATCAATGCTGAAAAGCCGGAAGGCATCCAGTGCATAATTATCAAAAGCAGTTGTAAAGATGACGGGCTTTTGCAGGTTTATTTTTTTGAATATCTCAAAGCTGTGGCCGTCACTTAAATGTATGTCCACAAAAAGCAGGTCGGGGTGTGGTTTTGTCTGTAACCAATGCACTGCTTCTTCAATACTTTCCAGTGTGGCAAGTATATTGATGGAGGGGTCATAGTTTTTTATCAGTGTTTGCAGCCTTTCTGCTGCCAGCATTTCATCTTCAATAATTACAATATCCATTCAGTACTAATTGATATTTAACAAAGGCAGGGTTACCACAAACTGGGTGTCATTTTTATCAATATTCACTTCTTTATTGCTGACGAGGCGGTAGCGCTTGATGATGTTTTGCAGACCAATACCGGTTGAGTTTTCAATGGTTTGTTTTGCCTGCAGGTTGTTGCTTACCACAATCGTATTGTTGCCATTGGTATGCACATCTATTATCAGCGGCCTGTTCCTGCTCACTACATTGTGCTTGATGGCATTTTCAATAAGCATCTGCAGGCTGGCCGGGATAATGTACTGGTCTTTGTAGTTTTCTGCAATATTCACTTTTATCACCAGCCCCTCTGCAAATCTTTTCTCCAGCAAAAAAATATAGGGCTTTATAAAATCAAGTTCCGTTTTTAGTTCCACTACTTCTTTGTGATGGTTACTCAGGATATAGCGGTACACTTTTGAAAACTCTTCTATAAACCTATTTGCCTCTGCATTGTCTTTCATGATAAGGGCGCTCAGCACATTGAGGTTGTTGAAAAGGAAATGTGGGTTTATCTGGCTTTTTATCAATTGCAGCTCTGCCTGTGCAGTAATGTTTTTCAGTTGCTCTGCCTCCAGGCTGGTGGTTTTGTATTCTTTAAAATAAAAAATAATGGCATTGATAAGGTGGTACAAAAGGTTCACCAGCCAGCAGTACGTAATGTTAAGTTTTAGCGGAATAAAATTTTCCTTCAACGAAAATGGATGAATAATCATGCCCACTATCAATACGATGGCAATGGTAAGCGTGGTGGCCGACATACTCCCCACCACAAAAAAAGCAACCTTGTACCTTATTTTGTTTTTAGCAACCGGCCATATTTTTCTTACTAAAGGGTCGGTGTGCCTGTTTATCTCCAGCACCAAAAAAGTAATGGCCAGTATGGTGGCAAAAGCATAATACCATTCAATGCGGATATTAAAATAATAATATACCCTGCAAAACTCCGTGTTGAGGTATGTGTACAGAGAAAGTAAAAATGCAAACCAGTACCTGTAGCGGTGAGTAAACATAGCAGGCAATTTTATAAAATGCATCAACGGCAAATAAAGAAAATTGTTTGCCGTTGATGTATAAAAATGAAAAGAGGGTAAACAGGAATTTAATTACAATAGTACCCTTTCAATTACATGTATTACCCCATTGGTAGCTACTATATCAGTGGCAGTAACCACTGAAGCAGGGTTTGCACTTCCGGTTACTTTTACTGTTACTGGAGACAATGTTACAGTCAATGTCTTTAAAGGGTTTACCATTGCCCCGGTAACACCTGCCGTTAAGTCGCTGGCAAAGATATTAGTAGCAAAAGCATGCTGGCCTATTATTCCAGCTGCATCAGTGGGCGATATGCCGGCAAGTGAAGTAATACCCGAAGTAACAAAAGCAGCATTGGTAGGCGCAAATACTGTAAACTTGCCTGGTCCGTTAAGTGTGCCATCTAATCCAGCTAAAATTACAGCCGCTTCTAAAGTAGAAAAATCATCACTTTCTACAACAATTTGTGTTATTGTTTTGGTGGGAGGAATCAGTACGCCATTTATTTTATGAACAGTGCCATTAGATGCGGTTAAGTCGGCGGCGGTTACTTTTTTGCCATTTACAAAAACTCCATTTGTATTTTTTGAAGCATAAATATTTTTGCCATTAAAAGTTTTAACTGTGTCACTGGCTGGCACTCCTGTTGATGCCACTCTGCTAAGCAGCACATGATATTTTAAAACATCTGTAAAGCCTGCTGCAGCCTGTGCATCCGTAAGCCCGTTAATTACCCCATCCGTGTAGCCTGCCGCCCTGAAAGCTGCATTCGTAGGGGCAAATACCGTTATGTTGTTGGTGCTGCTTAAAGTAGTTGCGAGGCCTGCTTTAGTTACCAATGCTACCAGCAGGCTCAAGGTGGTGTCGCTTTGAGCAAGTTCTACTACATTAGGTGTTGTTGGGGCCGGGTCATCTTTTTTGCAAGAAGTAGATACTGACGTAATACATATTCCTATTGCCGCAGCAAAGAAAATGGTTTTGAAATTTGTTTTCATGTTAGTGAAATTTTTTGTTGTGAAATGATTTATATAATTTTATAACAACTTGTAAGGGCACAGCGACAGCTAACATAGCGTGAGTTGTATAAAAAAGGGTGCAGGTTGTTTATATTACCGGCTTAATTGCTTTAACGCCGGTTTTAAAGTAGAATGGTACAACAACGAAACTAAATCTAACGAGGGTATCAAATGGAATGCAGGTAGGTATCAGGGATTATTTTTGGGTTGCAGGGACAGTGTACTATTTGGAAATGAAAAAACGCCCTGATATATTTAGCTATGCAGCAATTGGAAGCTGCAATAGATTATAAATTTCAAAAGCTGGTTTTACTAATGATGTAGGGTTGATTTAATAAATAAACCTTTGTAATTTTTTTGTCTTTGCTGTGGTGACGGAACTGTTTCATTTAAGGAACAATACCTGCAATAAAACGAAACTGCAGAAATTTTTTTAATGTGCATGCTGCAGATTACCACCAGTTTTTACAGTAAAGTTAGCACCAGGCTTTACCCACAAAGTTCTGCATTGCCCCTCCGTGTTTATTTCAACCATATTGCCGGTTTTAAGTATAACATCTGTGTTGATATCGGGCAATTCACCACACTCCCAGTTGGCGGGGTTTTCCCAGGCAGTACCCGCAAGCCCTTTCCAGTTGCTCTTAAATTTGATGCTGGTAATATTGCTGTTATTGCCATCTACTACACAACGGTATTGATAGCCGTACCAGCCAGAAGGGATGTCTTTTAACAGGAGTGTATTGGTGTTGGTACCGTTGTAATTGTCATTGTCTGTAATATTGGTAAAGCCACTACTGTCATTCAACTGCCATTGAAAATTTGTGCCCGCCAAACCTGTTGTAATAACAATGCCCTGTGAAGCAGGTGGGCAGATATTCACTGCTCCATCATTTACCGGAACCACTGTACAGGCAGGTGCAGCAGCATTGATATTTACATTAAAAACAGCCCCGTTTACATACCAATCCTGCCAGGTGCCGCCAGCGCCGGTCTTCCAGTGGTTTAACTGAAAGCTGTTGCTGCCCGTTTGTGTGCCGGCTACCTTATATACTTTCAATGCCTGGTTATTTCTTAGCCAGGTAAGCGGCTGGCCTGCTGCACAGTTTTCAGGAACAGCAGGCAACGCACAATTGGTTTGCACAAAATAAGCATAATCATCCCTGTTGGGATAATTACCATATATCGTTGCGGTGCCATTGGTATCAATGCACACAGCGGTATATTCTTCGCAGGCAATGGCATAAGCTGGTACATGATAATCTTTGTACACCCTTGCACAAAAGGCAGCCAGCCTTCCCCGCCTGTCGGGATTATCAAAATGCGTATCTGTTACTACATTGTTCAGCCAGCGGTTAAAAATAAAATCATCTTTTAATAAGGTAACGCTGGTGTTGTAAGGGTTACTTAAAGCGGTGGAAGAAGTGACGCTTCCATTTTGGGCAGTAAAAACAATATTCCCCTGAATGGCCATGCCGGCAGAGGTACCGCCAACGGGTACATGCTTTACGTTGATAAGATAATTGATGGCAGTATCAAGCGGGGTATTATTCCAGTAGGAAACATATTTCCATTGGTCGCCACCGGCAAACCAGACAGCTTCTGCGTTTCTTACCTGCCGCAGCACATAGGGATCATAAGATGCTGCAGCGTTGTTGCAGAGAATGGTCTCTACTGAATTAACAGATACACCCAACCCTGAGTACAGGTAATCATTGTATCCATTGCCGCCACTTGCCCTCAGTACCACAATATCGCCGCCTCCGGAATGTTGCAAAAACCAGCGCATGGCATTGTCATTTTCGGTAGCACCACCCATCAGTACAGTTACAGGCTGTGTGGTAGTTGATACATCTGTAATATCGCCAGTAAAGTAACTGGAGTAAGACTGGCTGTAGGAAAGTTGAAGCAATAACAGGAATGAAATGAATAAGAGGGTACGTTTTATTGAACAACTCATAAGTAAAGTGTTTTGTATTGATTATAACTAATCACTATTTTCCGGCTAAAAATCAACCCAATCGTTCAATTGCTTACTGGTTAAGAGTTCTGACCCCTCTCCCTGTCCGTCCGGCCAGGCGGGCTTTGGAGTTCCTGTGCAGAGCAAATGGAACGAGCAACGCTAATTGGGATGAGGTCATGCAGGCTTGACAAGGGTTTCAGACATTTAGCCGGACAACAATGATAGCATACCACGAATTTACCACACCATATCGCCGTATAATCATCAACTCAAATCCCAGCTCACACTCCCATCCTTTTCATCCTTTACTGCGATGCCCAAAGCGGTCAACTGGTGGCGGATTTTATCCGAAGTGGCATAGTTTTTTTTTAATTTAGATTCTTTACGGATGTCTATCAGCAATTCCATCACGCCCTGTAAGATATTGTTATTGCATGTTGCCATTGTTTTTAATCCAAATATATCTTCCAGGTAAACAGTAAACTGTTGTTGCATCAATGCCACTGTACTGCCGGCAAGTGCTGTGGCAGCAACATGCCCGTCTTTGATGGAGTTGATAACAGAAGTGAGTTCAAACATATTGGCCAGGACTTTGGCGGTGCTGAAATCATCGTCCATAAATTCGTCCAGCTCATTTACCATTTTCAGCACTTTTGTATCCAGGTCAATATCTTTTGGCGGGTGAGTGTTTTCGATAGTCAACTTTTTCAACACGTCGTATGCCTCCCACAAACGCTTCAATGCTTTTTCACTGGCCACCAGGGCATCGTTGCCAAAATCAAGCGGGCTTCGGTAGTGGCTTTGCAGGATAAAAAAACGTATCACCATTGGGTGAAATGCCTGGGTCAGTAATGGGTGGTTGCCACTGAACAACTCTGTTAGCTTGATTACATTATTGTAACTCTTCCCCATCTTTTTACCATTGATGGTTATCATGTTATTGTGCATCCAGTATTTTACCGGGGCATGATGGTTGCAGATGGTGCTTTGTGCTATCTCGCTTTCATGGTGTGGAAACTGCAAGTCCATTCCTCCGCCATGGATGTCAAATTCGGAACCTAAATATTTGGTTGCCATGGCAGAACATTCGATGTGCCAGCCGGGAAAGCCTTCGCCCCAGGGGCTTGTCCACCGCATGATATGCTCTGGTGCTGCCGATTTCCACAAGGCGAAATCTGCCCGGTCTCTTTTTTCTTCCTGGCCATCCAGCTCCCGGGTGGTTTCCAGTAAGTCATCGATCACCCTTCCGCTCAGTTTTCCATAATCATGCGAAGCAGCATATTTTTTTACATCAAAGTACACCGAGCCATTTACTTCATAGGCATACCCTGCCCCGATAATTTTTTGAATCATGTTTATCTGTTCTACAATATGGCCGGTAGCGGTTGGCTCAATGGTTGGTTCCACACAGTTAAACTGCAGCATGGCCCAATGAAAAAGATTGGTATATTTCTGTACCAGTTCCATCGGCTCCAGCTTTTCAAGTAATGCTTTTTTGCTCACTTTATCTTCTGCTTCCCTGCCCTCTTCTTCAAAATGACCGGCATCGGTGATATTGCGTACATAGCGCACTTTATTGCCCTTATGGGTTAAGTAACGGTACACAATGTCAAAAGTGATGTATGGCCTTGCGTGGCCCAAATGGCTTTCGCCACTCACAGTAGGTCCGCATACATACATGCCCACATGGCCGGGAGTAATAGACTGAAAAACTTCTTTCTGGCGGGTGTAGGAGTTATAAACTTTTAAAGACATGTATTGATCGTTGTTTGGGTTTGTATTAATTATTTTTTTACGGGCAATTTATCTTTTATCAACATCATGAAGTTTACCCTGAGCATAACTGAATTGTCACTCCCGTCCGAACGGTATTGAGCAGTGCGGGCACTTGTACTGATTCAGCTTTGAGGGACTTGTTTGTGCAGTCATTTTTTTTTGGGGCAAATGCAGACCAGTATGTTAAGCGCTGCAACAGCCGCAACGGAAACATAGCAATTGATATGAAATGATCCTGATGTACCTATTCAGGTGCAAATATAACCGTTTCCTTTTATCATTTTTCTTTGCCAATATCAGCTATTACAGGAAAGTGGTCACTCAACTTCTTGTCGATCGTTACAAACTGGTTTACGCTAAACGTTTTACTCACAAAAATATTATCTATCCTGAGTGTGGGTGCAATGCTGCTGAAGGTTCTGCCAAACCCTGCTCCTTTTTGCACAAAAGCATTCTGCAGATCATCCCCAATTTTTTCATAAGCGTATGAATTGGGTACATCATTAAAGTCGCCGCAAACAATAACGGGATAAGGGCTCTTGTCAATTTCGGCCTTTATCCTGTCTGCCTGCAACTGTCTTTTTAAATACCCCGTTTTAAACTTATTTAACAGGCTTTTCGAACGCTGTATATCCTGCTTTGTGTCTAAAGAAGGATTGTCAATATAAGCAAGGTTGCCCTGGGTAAATTTTAAAGATTGTAAATGACAATTAAACACCCTGAATGTATCAGCATCCTTTACAATATCAATGTACTGAAAATTAGAATTATAGTCATGCGGAGCAATGCTGAGTGTTTGTTTATTAATAATAGGATACCTTGAAAAGATAATCAGGCCAAAATGCTGGCGGTTTAAAAAATCATCTTTAAAGTTGTAGCTGAAAAAATACTCCGGGAAATTAAGTTTGGCAGCATATTCAAATACAGAAAAAAAACTGTACTTTTTATAGTATGGTGTATTCAGGTTTATCAGGGTGTCTGCAGCAACCATCTCCTGAAAGCAGGCAATGTCTGGCTTGTATTGATTTACCACCGCAATCATATCATCTCTTATGTCTGGCCGTTGCTTATTGTATAAAATATCAAACTGTGCTACGTTCCAGCTCATTATTCTTAAGTCGTGTGCCCTGCCTTGCAATGCAAACGCTGGTGAGGAGAACCTGAAGGGAAGGATATTGTTTACCGGCTTGTAAGCGGATAAAATGGCCACAATGGAAATCAGGGTCCACCCGGGCTTTGCGAAAAGCCAGAATACGATAAATAAAACCAGTATAACCAGTAAATAAAAAGCAGAAAGGGATAACAGCCCCACCGGCCACCAGCTTGAAGAAAAAAAGAATTTACTATAACAGCCCATTAAAAAAAGTACCGCCGTGATGAGGTTGGTGATAATAAAAAACTTTTTTGATAACCGTCGGAAAAGGCTTTTAGGCATGGCATAAAGATAAGGCTTGCACGGTAAAATGTTAAAAACAGCCTGTTAATTGAGGTCTTCCTCTGCAGCCCTTTTTAGAATACTTTTTTCTTCATCGGTAAGAAAATGATAACCTTTCTGGTTGATTTTATCCAGAATTTCGTCTACCCGTTGTTGTGTAATATTCGACGTTTTTTTGTAAGGTTTACGTCCATCGGAATTGTAGAACACTTTTTCCCGGATGCTTCCGCTGCTGATTTTCCGGTTGGGATTAAATAAATTCATAAACCAGTGGTACAACTTGTTCATCCACACACTACCATCATACCCTTTACGCATGAAGTAAATAAACAGGAAGCCGGCAGCACCACCAGCAAGGTGCGATAAACTGAATGCGGCACTTTGAGAGGCAACACCGGCAAAATCTATCAGCACATACACCAGTGTAAGCACCCATATAGGAATGCCACCGTTAAGGTTGCGGAAAAAACGATAGTCAGGGGCAAGAAAAGTGGTGGCTGTTGCGAGCGCCATTGTGGCGGCGTTGGCACCTAGCAGTGAAGCATTGTTTATATAGGGCTTCAAAGGCGCAATGGAATAATTGGCTATAATAAAAACCAGTGCCCCGGCAAGCCCGCCATACAGGTAAATAGGGATCAGCTTTTTATTACCCGTAAGTTCCTGCAAAATGTAACCAAATGCCCATAACCACAACATATTGCTGAGCATATGGATCACCCCGGTATGAGTAAACATATGGGTAAAAACAGACCAGGGCCGTTCACTCAATTTCACGAGTTGGGCAGGCATCTCAAAATACTGCACCACCTGTTGGGTAAACGCACCGGGTTCTGCCTGGAAAAAAAAATACACCACCTGTATCACCATCAGCAATAAAAAGAAGACAATGTTGATGGTAACCAGCCCTACCAGCGCATTGTTATCATCTCCCAGGGTAAACCTCCGCCGTGGCAGGCGGTAGTCCGAATATCTGTCTGATTCTCCCATAATAAATGTTGTTACACAAATTTACAATACCATTCTTAAATAACAGTTAAGGTCAGTAAAAGGTTTTTCGGTTTGTTTTGTTCCAGTAAAGTACCAGTAAAAAGCCAACCAGGGCCCCACCAAGATGAGCAAAGTGGCCAATATTGTCGCCGGCAGATGGATTGATACCGCCAAATAGGTCAATTAACATAAATCCGGGAACCACATATTTTGCCTTTATGGGGATAGGGATAAACATGATGAACATTTCTGTGTTGGGAAACAAATAAGCAAAGGCTGCCATGACGCCCATAATGGCACCCGAAGCGCCAATCATGGAATATTGGGCTTTGTAGGCTTCCACTATTTGTGATATATCTGCGTTGTTTAACGCGGCAGCATGTACACCGGCTGCGCTTTTTGCAAACTGGTCGGCACTGTAGGGTATGGTAAGTTGTGTCAAAATACCTGCGCCCAGTCCGCAAATAAGGTAAAACAGCAAAAATTTTTTTGAGCTGATATGGTTTTCAAGAACAGTACCAAACATCCAGAGTGCAAACATATTGAATAGCAGGTGGCCAATTCCTCCATGCAAAAACATGTGAGTGATCAATTGGTGTGGCTTGAAGGTGGGGGAACTGAAATAATGTAATGACCCCCATTCGGTAATATCAAAGGGCGAAATTTGCTGGCCAAAAAAGACCAACACATTAATGATGATCAGGTTTAAAACAATGGGTGTAGTTCTTTGCATTTACAGAAATAATTTACGATGCAATTTCGGGATTGTTATTGGATATTTAGCACGGGGAGAAACAGGAGATTGTTAAATAAAACATACAAAGAATAATTACAACCCGTATGCTGCGGCCAGTTGGCCCAACAGTTTGCTTTTTAAATCTTCCGGGATAAATGCGGCTTTCAAGGCATTTACATTACAGTCATAAAAGTCCTGCTTTGTCCAGCCGAAATTGTCCGTAAGCTGTTGGTATTCCAGGTTTAAAGTAATATCAACAATTGTTCGGCAATCGGTATTGATGTTCAATGAAACGCCCGCTTTCTTTAATTGATCAACGGGATGGTCCTTGTATTGGTCATACATAGAAGTTTGAACATTGCAGCTTGGACAAATTTCCAGGTGAATTTTTTTATCGCGTAGATGGCTTACTAAATTTTTATCCTCGATACTTCTTGCACCATGGCCAATACGTGACGGTGCAAATTCTTTTAATGTTTCCCACACACTTTCAGGTCCGCTTGCTTCTCCTGCATGTGCAGTAATGTCGATTCCTTTTTCCCTTGCATAGTTGAAAGCCGCTATATGGTTGGTTACAGGGCAGCCAGCTTCATCCCCGGCAATATCAAACGCTGCCACATAAGTTCCTTTAAATTGCTCCACCAATTTAACGGTTGCCATGCTTTGCGCTTCCGTATAATGGCGCAGGGTGCAGAGTATCAGCCTTGCTTCTACACCTGTTTGCTGTACTGCTTCTGCCGTGGCAGCCTCAATGGTTTCCACCACTTCATAAGGAGTTAAGCCTTTTTCCAGGTGCAAAAAAGGGGCAAACCTTATTTCTGCATATAAAGTATTGTCTGCTTTTAATTGGTTAAATACATCCTCCACCACCCACTGCAGTTGCTCCCTTGTTTGCATGAGTGAAAATCCTTTTACTGCCCTTTTTAAAAAATCAACCAGGTCTAAACATTTGGCAGGCGCAATAAAATCATCACGGTATATTTCTTCTGTTACCGAGGGATCAATTTTTTTTACCACATCATAACTCAGGCTGCAATCCAGGTGCAGGTGCAGTTCTACTTTTGGCAGGGCTGCCTCACCCCCGTTCCTTCTCTCAAAGAGAGAGAGGCCGTGCTTTACATCTTTACTATTCATTTGTAATGTAGCATTTCTTCTTTTGTTCATTAATCAACACCAACACGCAAACTCCGGCTATTATAACGGGCTTTAAGTTTTTGAACTTTTCTTAAGCCCCTCCTTGGGAGGGCCTGTCCCGGTTTGTCGGGAGTGGGGAGGCCAGGAATTGTAACACTTCATTTAAATGTATCACGTTCCGGAAGTTCGGATGCTCCACGTTATGCTCGATCGTTTCATGTGCCCAGGTGGTGTGATAAGGGATATGTACTGCATGGCCGCCGATAGCCAGTACCGGCAGTACATCCGACTTAAGTGAATTGCCCAGCATAAGAAATTCACCAGGGGAAATGTCCAGGTGCTTAATCAATTTTTTATAGTCCGATTCCTGCTTATCGCTCATTATTTCTATGTGGTGAAAGTAATGTTCCAGGCCTGACTTTTTTAACTTTCGTTCCTGGTCAAGCAAGTCGCCTTTGGTAGCTACTACCAGCCGGTATTTATTTTTCAATGCTTTTAAAACATCCTCCACACCCTCCAGTAATTCAATCGGTTTTGCCAGTAATTCTTTACCAAGCTGCAATGCTTTTTCTATCACTTCCACATTAAGTGTATTATTGCTTACCCGTAAAGATGTTTCAATCATCGATAACATGAAACCTTTTACACCATAGCCATACAAAGCGAGGTTATCTATTTCTGTTTTAAATAATTCTTTCACCAGTGAATGGCGGGGCAGATAATCTTCCAGGAGGTCGCAAAACTTTTCCTCTATCTCTTTAAAGTAAGGTTCATTTACCCAAAGCGTATCGTCGGCATCAAATGCAATTACTTTAATATCCATTGTTCAAAAATTATTACCTGCGTCAAAGCACAAATGTAAATGAAGCTGCGGTAAAATTAATTAGTGTTTGTTTTTGCCTAATAAAAAGCTGCAGCAATATCAAATCTTTTTTGCCAGTTGGCTTCGCTTTGATCTTCCCCGGCAGGCTGTTCCAAAAAACTGTTTCGTCATTTAATTTTCTTTAATACCACAGATGAAAAAGGCGCCAGGTTGATCTTTTTGATACCTGTATATTTTTTTGCAGTCAGCAGATCAATATAATTACCGGGAACATCTATTTTAAAGGGCTGTTTGGTAGCTTCCAGGTTGAAGTACACAATTATCCTGTCTGTGTCATTGTACCTGGCATAACCGAATTTTTTTCCTTCCGCTTTTACAATATCCATTTCGCCTGTTGACAGCACCGGGTTGGCTTTCCTGATGTGGATTAGTTTTTTAAACCAACTAAACTGCTGCGGGTTAAAAGCCACTTTATCATATTTTTTTTCTCCCGGCTGGTAATTGTTAGTTTTTTCATTGTCAAATGTAAATTCCTTCCACATCAGCGGCTTGCGGCAGTGGGGATCATCTGCACCCCACATACCGAGCTCTTCCCCGTTCCAGATCTGCGGCGCACCAACAGTGGTAAACAGGTGCACTAAATACAATTGTAACCTGGCGTATGTTTCAGCATCGGGCTTACCGGTTTTGTAAGCAGGATCATCATTGGGGGTAGCTTTATATTTATATTGATTGGGATTGTAAAAATCCGAAAGTAACCGCGGTGCGTCATGGCTGGACGATACATTCATCATGGCTTGCAGGTTATCAATATTAAGGCGCTTCCATTGATATTCCAGGCTATCCTGCAATTGTTTAGCCGGGTAATCAAAATTTGTTTTCGCAAAAAAATAACGGGCAGGCCGGTATGCCTGGTAAAACATCACCGCATCAAATGCATCACCCTGTGTATAGGGTGCCGGATCCATCAGTTTATCCGGCCATTCCTGCCACCATATTTCGCCGATCAAATAAGCATCCGGTTTTATACTTCTTACGTGCTTCCTGAAATTCCTCCAGAATCCAAGTCCTATTTGATCCGCCACGTCCATCCGGAAACCATCGATACCTTTGTTGACATCTCCACTGGGTGCCAGCCATCTCTTTGTCACTGCAAACTGGTGCTGTTTGGCTGCTTCGTTGATATTGCCTTCGTATGGGTTGCCAACAATTCTTTCAGTAGTGATGTCAACTTTTTTTATTTCAGGCAAGCTGTTGTTGCCCAGCCAGCCTTTGTAAGCAAACTCATTTTGTGTAGTGGAAGGGTCATCAAAGGAAGTGATATCATACCAATCTTTATAGGCGGACAACTGTTGATTTTTTACGATGTCCTGCCATGCCCAAAATAGTATACCAGTATGGTTCCAGGAAAAATCCATGATGATCCGTATCTTTCTTTTGTGAGCTTCATCAATCAATTTTAAAAAGAGTTTATCCGCCGCAGTCCATTTCCAGGTAGCCGGATCAGCGGGATTTTCTGATGCAATCATTTTATTGTCACCTGCAGGGTTAGGCCCAAAATTTACATCTATATGATGATAATTTCTTGCATCGTATTTATGTAAAGAAGGAGCATCATTGATGGGATTAATGAAAAGCGCATTGATACCGAGTTGCTGCAAATAATCTAATTTATTCAATACGCCCTGCAGGTCACCACCATAGCGGCGAAATTGTATGGTTTCATTAAATGGTTTTTTGAGTTTTTGTTCCCATGCCTGCTGGCCGTACCAGTTTTGCGCCCAGGGCGTAATGCTCCAGCCTGGCGGAGGCTCCATTTGTGCTGGCACAGTAATATTGGCTAAGGTGGGATCATTCTTTTTATCGCCGTTGTAAAACCGCTCAACAAATATTTGATACCAAATAGCAGTTTTGCTCCATTCTGGTGGTTTATTATATTGCGTAGAGTTTGTTTGGGAGAAAATCGCCTGTGAGAAAATTACAGACAGAAAAAAGAAAATATTTTTCATTGCAATCGATATGTATGCAAAACAAATTACAATGAAAGATTGGACTGTCCATATTAATGTGTAAAAAAAAGACCCTTTTGGTAAAGAATCAGTGCCGATCCTCACGCAGAAGAGCAGCGAGCGCTGAGTAGAATTATGATGGTGGTGTTCATCAACTGTTTTCTCTTTGATCTCCGCGCCACAGCGTCCATATCTCAGGCAGAGGAGCTGAGAGTGCTGAGTAGAATTATGATGTTGGTGTTCATCAACTGTTTTCTCTTTGATCACGGCGCCATAGCGTGCCATATCTCAGGCAGAGGAGCTGAGAGTGCTGAGTAGAATTATGATGTTGGTGTTCATCAACTGTTTTCTCTTTGATCTCCGCGCCACGGCGTGCCATATCTCAGGCAGAGGAGCTGAGGGCACTGAGTAGAATTATGATGTTGGTGTTCATCAACTGTTTTCTCTTTGATCTCCGCGCCACAGCGTCCATATCTCAGGCAGAGGAGCAGCGAGCGCTGAGTAGAATTATGATGTTGGTGTTCATCAACTGTTTTCTCTTTGATCTCCGCGCCACAGCGTCCATATCTCAGGCAGAGGAGCAGCGAGCGCTGAGTAGAATTATGATGTTGGTGTTCATCAACTGTTTTCTCTTTGATCACGGCGCCATAGCGTGCCATATCTCAGGCAGAGGAGCTGAGAGCGCTGAGTAGAATTATGATGTTGGTATTCATCAACTGTTTTCTCTTTGATCACCGCGCCACAGCGTGCCATTTCTCAAACCGAGAAAACGCTCTATTTCAGCTTCAACAACACCACACACTCTATATGATGGGTATGCGGAAACATATCCACCGGTTGAATTTTGTCTACCGCATATTTTTCACTGAGCAGGGCAAGGTCCCTGGCTTGTGTAGCAGTGTTACAACTTACATACACAATTTTGGGAGCTTCAATTTCTAATAATTTGATAACCAATTTTTCATGCATTCCGGCCCTGGGTGGATCGGTAATGATGACATCCGGCCTGCCATGCTGAACAAAAAAATCATCATTGCAAATTTTAATTACATCTCCTGCAAAAAAATCGGCGTGGGTAATATTGTTGAGTGCGGCATTTTCTTTTGCATCTGCAATGGCTTCTTCAATTGCTTCTACACCAATAATTTTCTTTGCCAGCTTACTCACAAATATGCCGATGCTGCCGGTGCCGCAATACAGGTCGTACACAATTTCATTGCCGGTGAGCCCAGCAAAATCTCTGGTAATGTTGTACAGATTTTCTGCCTGTTTGGTATTGGTTTGAAAAAATGATTTCGGGCCGATCTTGAATTTAAAATCCTCCAGTTGTTCCATTACATACCCTTTGCCATAATACACCTGCGGTGTAAGGTCATAAATGGTGTCGTTCCATTTGGGGTTGATGGTGTACAGCAGCGTGCTGATGGACGGCACTTTGCTTAATAAAAAATCAAGCAGTTTTTTTGTTTCCGCGGCATCTTCATAGCCCAAACAAATATTTACCATCAGTTCGCCGGTGCTGCAGTAGCGGATGATGATATTGCGTAGCCAGCCGCTGTGCTGCTTGATATCGTAAAAAGAATAATTATTTTCCTTTGCAAAATCACGGATGCTGTTACGAATTTGATTATTTACATCCTCCATTAAAAAACATTCGTGGATGTCAATGATTTTGTCGAAGATCCGGGGCACGTGAAAACCTAAAGCCCCCTCCATACCTCCCGCGGAAGAAGAAGTCTCCCTAACTCCCCGCCTGAATGAAGACGTCGGGCAGGCCTCAAAAGGAGCGACTTCTGGTGCCTGCGAGTTAATAGCGTTATCTGTTAAGCCAGGTTTTGGCTGGTCAATATTATATGTTGCAATTATATTATCAGAGTCCTCTAGGCCCCTACTTTGGAGGGGTTTGGGGAGGCTTTTTATCTCCTCGCTGGTAAGGTATCTTTTATTACTAAAGGTAAACTCAAGCTTGTTCCTGTAATATTTTGTTTCATCAGCACCTACGATGGGCAGCATTGCGGGCAGATCAATTTTACCAATGCGCCTGAAATTTTGTGCCACTTCCTGTTGCTTGTATTCGAGTTGTTTTTTATAAGGAAGCATCTGCCATTTACACCCGCCGCAGAGGCCAAAGTGTTTGCAAAAAGGCTGCACCCTTTCTGCTGACAATTCATGAAAATGAGTGGCTTTACCCTCTCCCCAATCTTTTTTATTGGTACTTACAAACACATCCACCACATCGCCGGGTACAGCGCCTTCTATAAAAATTACTTTGCCATCAATCTTTGCCAATGATTTACCTTCGGCTGCATAACCGGTCACCAGTACTTTTTCCAGCGTATATTTTTTTCTTTTCACAGCGGCAAAAATAAGATAACCTGTTTTGTTAACGATTTGTAATTTTTGAAATACCCCTATTTATAATATACGGCCAAACCATTCGTTTTAGATATTTTTGTGGCCTTATCAATTCAATATGAAGCGTATATATCTATTCTCCCTGTTTTTATTTTTTGCAGCAGCCGCCGGGGCACAAAGTTTTAAGATCAACCTGCAGGCTACAGGATATACCTCCGGTATTGCCTACCTTACCTACCACAGCGGTAAAAATCTGAACGTGGAAGACTCTGCTGCCGTAAGCTCCAAAGGCACTGCCGTGTTGGAAGGAAAAAGAAAATTACCTGGTGGCATTTATTCCATCGTATTGCCCGGCAAAAGTAAACTGGTGGATTTTTTTATTGATAAAGAACAGCTCATCAATATTTCAATCGATACCAGCGACCTGCTGAATAAAACAATCATCACCGGCTCCAAAGAAAATATCGCTTTCCAGGATTACCAAAAATATATGGCGGTAAAAGGAAAAGCATGGGAGCAGGAAAGGATCGCTTATACACAGAGCCGTACCAAACAGGACTCTGTATTGCACGAAAACAACTACAACCGGCTGAACAAGGAACTGAACGATTACCGGGAAGGGGTTATCAAAAATCAACCGCAATCAATGATGGCAACAGTACTAAGCGCTATGAAGGAACCGCCATTGCGTCATGCCAATCCTAAAACGCATACGGACTCACTCGAAAACTATTATCATTATAAAAAGCACTACTGGGATGGGGTAACATTCATGGACGAGCGAATCATCCGCTCGCCGTTTTTCATTCCCAAATTTGAAAAATTTTACCGCGATATTGTGATACAGCATCCGGACACCATCATTAAAGAAATGGACTACCAACTGCTGCTAGCCCGCAGTTGCCCCGAAATGTACAAGTTCATTCTTAACTGGGCCACTGATGAATACATCAATCCAAAATACATGGGACTTGATGCTGTGTTTGTACACCTGTTTGAAAAATACCACAGCAAAGGACTTACTGGCTGGCTCAATGAAAAGCAAACGGAAACCATCAGCCGCAGGGCGTATATGCTGATGGGAGGATTAATTGGAGCCAAGGCAGCCGACCTCGAGATGCTGGATACGACAGGTAAACCTGCTTCTTTGTACAACTTAAACGCCGATTACACCATCATTGTTTTTTGGGATCCCAACTGCGGCCATTGCAAGGACGAAATACCAAGATTGGATTCTATTTATAAAGCAAGCTGGAAAGCACATGGGGTAAAAATGTTCGGCGTACTATCCGGCGATTCAAAAGAAAACCTGTTGCCTGCGTGGAAAAAATTCATATCCGAGAAAGACTTAGGCAACTGGACACATGTGTATCAAAGCAAAGCAATGGAAGACGCAGATGCTGCTGCGCAAAAGCCAGGTTATCGACAGTTATATGATGTTACCATGACACCCACCGTGTTTTTACTCGATAAGGAAAAACGTATTTTCGGTAAAAAACTTACCTGGAAGCAATTGGATGAATTGCTGCAGGTAAAATGGAAAAATGAAAAAACTAACTAAAGAAAACAGGATCAACATGAAGCAATTTTTTTTACTGATCATTACCGGGCTGGCTGTAGCGAACGGTTTTTCTCAAACATTGTTTACTTACGGCACGAATGAAACAGGCAAAGAAGAGTTTTTAAGGGCTTACAATAAAAACAAAATGCCGGTTGATGATAAAGAAAAATCCTTACGGGAGTACCTGGAGCTGTACACTAAATTTAAGCTGAAAGTAAAGGCTGCAAAAGAATTACGACTCGATACGCTGCAACAGTTAAAATATGATGTGCAAAATTTCCGCAGCCAGGTTGAAGAAGGATATTTGAATGATGAGGGGGAAGTAAACAGGCTGCTGGATGAAGCCTTTCATCGCAGCCAGAAAGATATACACCTGTTGCATTTTTCTATTGCCGCAAGCAACAGAATGAGTGCCACCGATTCGGCGAAAGTGTTTACTTCAATGCAGGAACTAATGGACGCTCTACTGAAAGGGAAAACTGACTATGATGAGATGGTGGGTGGCATGACGCAAAAATCATTGCCTGTAAAATGGAAAGACCTGGGTTATATAACCGCGTTTTCAATTCCTTATGAAATGGAAAACCTGGTGTATGCTTTAGAAGCCGGTGCTGTTAGCAAGGTGTACCGTACCAAATCTGCGCTGCATCTATTTAAAAATGCAGGGGAACGAAAAAATACCGGCAAATGGAAAACTGCACAGATACTGTTTGCACTTCCGCCAGACGCCACCGGTGATGGACGCAAAGAGATAGCAAACCTGGCTGATTCTGTTTATGACCTGCTGAAAAAGGGTGCTGACTTTGGCGAAATGGCAAAAAGGTACAGCAACGATAAAATTACTTACCTCAACGGCGGAGAAATGCCTGAGTTTGGCACCGGAAAATTTGAACTGCCTTTTGAAACCGCTGTATTTGCTTTGCAGAATGATGGGGATATCAGTAAACCCATTTTTACCGGTTATGGTTTTCATATTGTGAAAAGGCTGCATCAGCGCCCAACACCGGCTGATAAAGCGGATGAAGTGTTTATGAACAACTTAAAACAACAACTGCTGCAGGACACAAGAATTAATATTGCCCGTGTTAATTTTATTAAAACAGTAAAAACTAAAACTGCGTTTAAGAAAAACCCGGCGGTAAAAGAGGAACAATTATTCCGCTATGCAGATAGTGTAACGGCCAACAAAGAAGTGGGGAAGTACCCAATTAATAAAACCACCATTTTCTCCTTTGCAAAATCAAAAGTGGTGGGCAGCGATTGGCTTAATTTTGTAAAGGATTACAAACTCAATACAGATGTATACAAAGGAGAAGATAATAAAGCGTTGCTGGAAAAATATATTTCCACCATTGTTGTAGAGTATTATCGCAAGCACCTTGATGAATTTAGTGAAGATTTTAAATACCAGATGCAGGAGTTTAAAGAAGGCAACATGTTGTTTGAAGTAATGGAAAAAAATGTATGGAGCAAGGCCGCAAATGACAGTGTGGGGTTAAGGAAATTTTATGATGCCAATAAAAGCAAATACCAGTGGAACGAAAGTGCCACGGTGAATTTGTTTACCTGCAACAGCTTAACAACAGCAGAGGAAGCGGTAGCAGCTTTAAAAGCTGGTAAAAACTGGAAGCAAATGGCGGAGGAAAGCGATGGCCGTATACAGTCTGACTCAGGCAGGTACGAAGTACAGCAGTTGCAGTTGCCCACAGGTACAGGAGTGTCGGAGGGGCTGGTGACTGCACCCGTAGTTAACAATGGAGATAACA
>Ga0209181_10004687_pt1 | contig 20151 bp, 17 predicted proteins | sample MAT05_FD_187208 | JGI IMG/M metagenome (GOLD analysis project Ga0209181, IMG submission 187208) | Freshwater microbial communities from Lake Fryxell liftoff mats and glacier meltwater in Antarctica - MAT-05 (SPAdes) (version 2) | ecosystem: Environmental > Aquatic > Freshwater > Ice > Liftoff... | reverse complement strand
GAGGGACAAGACGTCGAGATGTTGGTCGATGGTGTGCCGTTCAACGATCCGTCGAACGCGCACGGGCACGGCTACGCAGATGCCGGCTTCATCATTCCGGAGCTGGTCGAGCGACTGCGCTTCGTCGAGGGGCCCTTTGACCCGTCGCAGGGCGACTTTGCCCTCGCCGGCAGCGCGGAATACACGCTTGGCCTGGCGCGGCGCGGCGTGCGCGCCACGGCGGAGGCCGGCACGTATGGGCACCAGCGGCTGCTGCTCACCTGGGGGCCGGAGGCGATGTCGCACGAGACGTTCGTCGGCGTCGATCTGCGCCGCGGTGACGGCTTCGGCCCCAATCGCGCGTACGCGTCCGCGTCGGCGATGGCGCAAATCGCGCGCTCGCTCGGGCGCGGCTGGCGTGGTGCGCTGTTCGCGACTGGCTACATCTCTGACTTCGCCTCTGCAGGCGTGGTGCGGCTCGACGATATCGCCGCCGATCGACTCACCTGCCCGAGCGGTGGAGATCCGTTCTATTGCGTCGCCGACCAGGCGCAGGGCGGGGCGAGCAGTCGCGCGTCGGTGGGTGCGCGCATCGCGTGGCGCAAAGGCCACGCACGCTACGAACAGACGATCTGGTTCGCCGCGCGGCGGCTGCGCATCCGCGAGAACTTCACTGGCAACCTGGTCGACGCGCGCGGTGATGGCCTCGACGAGCTCTACGACACGAGCACCGTCGGCACGCGCGGTCGCTATCGCATCGAGCGCCGCATCGGCGGGCGACAGCAAGCGCTCGAGCTCGGCTTCATCGCGCGGCGCACCGATGGCGAGACGCGCCAAGATCGCCTTCGCGCGGGCGGCGGCGCGCCGTATGCGACGCTGTTCGACGACGGAATCGGACTCACGAACATCGGCGCATATGTCTCGCTCGACGTGCGGCCGTGGTCGTGGCTGGCATTGCGCGGCGGCCTGCGCGTAGATGCGTATGGCTTCGCGCTCGAGCGGCGCTCGCTGCCGACGATGGATCGCGAAGGTACGCGCCTCGACGTGGAGCGCGCCGATGCGCTCGGTCTCGCGTTCGCGCCGCGCGGCACCATCGACGTGCGCCTCGTGCGCTCGCTGCACTGGCTCACCAGCGCCGGTGTCGGCACGCGCAGCTCCGACGCGCAGGCGCTCTCCGACGGCGAGCGGGCGCCATTCGCGCAGGCCACTAGCGTAGAGACCGGCCTCGCGCTCAGCCACGGCAGCGCGCGCAAGATCGCGCTCGACTTGCGCGCCGCCGCGTTCGACACGCGCGTCACGCAAGACCTCGTGTTCGACGCCGAGCGCGGCCGCAACTCGTACGTCGGACCGTCGAATCGCTATGGCGCGCTCGTGTCCGGGCGGCTGCGCGTCGGCAAGTCGCTCGACGCGCTGATCAGCGGCACTTGGACCGAGGCGCACCTCGCACCGGCGGGCGCCAGCGTCTTCGATCTCGCGGCCGGCGCGCGGCTGCCTTACGTGCCGCGTTTCGTCGGTCGCGCCGACGTCGCCGGACGTCGCACCTGGCGCATCGCCGGCGAGCCCATCGAGTTCGGCGCGTCGATCGGGCTCACGGTGCTCGCCGCGCGACCGCTGCCGCTCGGCACGTTCGGCGAGCCGTATGCGCTGGTCGATGCGTCGGTGCGCGCGCGCTGGCGGATGCTCGAGCTCGCCGTCGTCGGGCGCAATCTGCTCGACGCACAATGGCACGCATACGAGCTTGCCTATCAGTCGAATTTCGGCTCTGGCACCGCGTCGATGTTGCCCGCGACCCACATCGCCGCCGGCGCGCCATTCACATGTTTCGTCTCGCTCTCCGTGACGGTCCCAACAGGCGAAGAAGAGGAAGAATCCCCATGACCAAGGCTCGAACCAGACGCGTATTCACAGTCGCGCTCATCGTCGGCGCGCTCACAGCATTAGGCGCAGTCGCATGCGACAGCGGCACCGAGGGACGCGCTGTCACGTTCGAGATCGCGCTCGAGAGCGCGGTGTCAGCGGGCGGCACCGAGCGCGGCGTGTTCGACACCGACACCGGCTGGCACGTCGTGCTCGACGAAGCGCGCATCGCGCTTGGCCCCATCTATCTCTACGCCGACCCGGGCGCCCTCTCGCTGCGTACGATCTGCCGCGCGCTCGTGCCGACCGCCCACGCACACGGCGGTGCGGACATGTACCTCGGCCGCATCGTCCGCGGCGAATACCTCGACCCCGTCGTGTTCGACGCGCTCGCGCCCGAGCGCCGCGCGCTTGGTTCCGTGAGCGGTCGCGCCGGACACTCGAGCACGCTGCGCGTCGACATCGCTGACCCAGCCGCCGACGTCGCCGGGCTGCTTCGCGCACACAGCGCTTGGGTCCACGGCGTCGCGACCAAGGATGGCGCGCGCGTCACCTTCGAGGGCGGCCTCGACATCCCCGACGAGGCACTCCTGCGACACGTCGACGGTGTCCCGATGGACGTCGCCGTCGACGACGGCGTGACCGTCGTCGTCGCGCTGCACCTGCGCGCGTGGCTCGCCGCCGCGCAGTTCGATCGACTCACCGAGCAAAGCGCAGACGGCACCTACGCGATTGGCAGCACCACGCAGGTGCACACCGCTTGGTACCTCGGCGCCCGCAGCCTCTCCGCGTTCAGCACAACCCACGAGCCCGCGCTCTGATTCCACCCCTCACTCGAACCACTCAGACCCACTCAGACCCGAAAGAATACGATGATGACTTCCACGAAAAATTATGTACTCGGTCCCTCTACCCTTGCCGCGCTGTTCGCGCTCACCGCATGCGGAGGTGATGAGACGGGAGGCAATGGCAGCCTCCGCGTCAGGCTCTCTGCCGAGCAAGGCGCAAAGGTTGGCTATCCGTTCACCGCAGACGGGGAGACAATAGGCTTCGTCGACGGCTGGTCTCTCACCTTCGATACCGTCGTCGCAGGCGTCGGTGGCCTACGCCTGCGCACCGCGTCCGGCGAGGAGGCGGTGGTCGACGTCGACGATGTCGTTGCCGAGCTGCAAGTCGAAGATCCGCTGGCGTGGACCCTCGAGGGCATCCCCGCGCGTCGCTGGGACCGCGTCAGCTACGACCTCCGCGTCCCACCAGTGGGTGCGCGCAACCTCGGCGCGGTGAGCGAGACGACGCTCGCGCGGATGCGTACTCTCGGGGCCGCGCTCTACGTCGCCGGCACCGCGACGCCAGCGACTGGCAGCGCCGTCACGTTCGAGCTCTATCTGCCCGACGCCGTCGCCGCGGATCGCTGCCTCAGCGGCCTCGACGACACCGACGGAGTCGTCGTCGCAGCGAACACCGTGAACGATGTCGAGCTCACCCTTCACCTCGACCACTTCTTCTTCGACTCGCTTGCCGACGATGCGGTGATGCGCTTCGAGGCCATTGGCGCCGCCGCAAACGCGACCAACCAAGTGACGCTCGACGACCTCACGACACAAAGCCTCACGGACATGCGCAACACCGCGGGCGATCCGCTCGTCGACGAAGCGGGCGCGCCGATCGTCTACGATCCGGGAGCCGCGCCGCTCGCGGCCCAGACGCTCCGCGAGTTCATCCGCGCCAACGCGCGCACCGTCGGCCACTTCAACGGTGAGGGTCACTGCGACTACAGCGTCGAGTAGGGCGCCCTCGCGACTCCGTGTCTGCTGCTACATACGGCCGCGTGGACATCCTCCTATTCGGCGCCAATCCGCAGCTCGAGCGCTGGCGCGCGCGCGCCATCTACACCGCGATTGAGCGCGGCCCGGGCCCACGCGCTTACCGGGACCAGTTCGAGCGCGTCGTCGCCCAAGAGCCACCGGGCGCGCCGCTCGCCAATGGTCCACATCGACGCGTGGCCGACGCGCTCTTGCGCTACGACATCTTCGATCCCCAGGTCGTACAGCCAGTGCTCGCTCGAGCGCCGCTCGAGGTCGGCGACGACGTCGGCCCGCACTACCGGCTGCTGCCCGGCGTGCACTTGTTCTTCGCGTCGCGCGTCACCGCGCGCTTCGACGAGCAGCGCGGCAATCGCTGGTGGACCGGCTTCACCTACCGCACGCTCGAAGGCCACCCCGAGCTCGGCGAAGAGACCTTCAGCGCGGAGAAAGATCTCCTCACCGGCGAGGTGATGGTGGCACTCCGCTCTTGGTCGCAGCCGGGCACGCTCCTCGCGAAGCTCGGCCGCCCATTCGTCCGCCGCCTCCAGCAGCGCGCCAACACCGGCGCGCTCGACCGATTGGCGTCGATCGCGCGCGGCGCGGAATGAGTCGTAGCGAAGGAGGGCCAAGGGCAATCACGCTCAGCCCAGCCCGCCCCTCGTTGGAATTTCCAGCGGGCCAAGCGAGCGTGCCGTCGAACGCGAAGCACGCAGGCGAAAGCGCTCCGTCTGCTACGCTGCGTCCCATGCTCTCGCGTCTCCCAGGATGGGTCGTCGACGACGTGACCTCCGTGCGCGAAGAGGTGCGCGAGCTCGTGTCGACCACGCCGGCCGCCCGGTGGCGTCTTGCAGTGCTGTGCTCACGCGACGCCATGTGGGCGATTCAGGCGAGCGGCCTGCGCGAACGTATCCTCGCGCAGGTGGACCCGGTCCCTGAGAGCACGAATCGCGCGCTCGAGCGATTGCGGCGGGCCGCAGGGTGGGGAAGTGCCAGTCGTTGACCGCGGCGCGGCCGAGGCCGCCCAGCGCATCGCCGATTCACTCGAGGCGAGCGGGATCTCTTACGCTATTGGCGGTGCGCTCGCGCTCGCCGTCGCAGGCGTGCCGCGCGGCACCGCAGACGTCGACGTCAACACCTTCGTCCCAGATAGCGAGCTGGGTCGGGTGATGGATGCGCTCGCTTCGCTTGGGATCGTCATCGACCGCGAGGCGTCCAGTAGCCGTGCCGCACGCGACGGGATGTTCATCGGTCACTGGGACGGGATGCGCATCGACGTATTTCTACCGAGCATCCCTTTCGCACACGAGGCGGCGCGGACGCGGGTGCGCGTGACGACCGCCGACGGATGGAGCGGATGGTTCCTCGCGCCCGAGGCCATCACCGTGTTCAAGCTGCTGTTCTTCCGCGGCAAGGACATCGTCGACCTCGAGCGCCTCGTCGCCGTGCGGGGCGAGCACCTCGACCACGCGTACGTACGTCGCTGGATCGTCGAGATGATGGGCGAGACCGACGAGCGCACACGTCGGTGGGACGAGCTCGTCGCGCGCTTCGGTCCTGCGATGTAGTCGCCACTCACCCCATCGCCGCCCGCGCTGCTTCGACGCTGATCGCGCCGCTCTTCACCAGATCTTTCAGCGCCATTTCGAAGGTCTGCATTCCGTAGGGGTGAGTGCCACGCTCCATGACGTCTTTGAGTGGCACGTTGCCTTCGGGGCGACGTAGGGATTCACGCGCGGTGCCGGTGGCGACGAGCACTTCCGCGGCGAGGACCAGGCCTTGTCCATCGGCGCGCGGCAGCAAGCGCTGGGCGATGATGCCGCGCAGGTTGTCGGCGAAGCGCTCGCGCGTCTCGCTCACTTGGCGTTCGCCGGCAAGCGCGATGATGCGGCCGACGGTGCGCGCGACGTCGGGTGTGTGCAGCGTCGAGAGCACGAGATGGCCGGTCTCCGCGGACTTGAGCGCGATGTCCATCGACTCTTCGTCGCGGATCTCGCCGAGCAGGATGACGTCGGGGTCTTGGCGGAGGGCGGCGCGCAGGCCAGTGCCAAAGCTCTCGGTGTCGAGGCCGATCTCGCGCTGGGAGATCGAGGCGAGCACGTCGGAGTGCAGGAATTCGATCGGATCCTCGATCGTCACGATGTGAATTCGCTGCGTCTGATTGAGGTGGCCGACCATCGCGGCGAGCGTGGAGGACTTGCCGTTGCCGGCAGCTCCGACGACGAGCACGAGACCGCGCTCCATCTCGGCGAGGGTCGCGGCGACGGCCGGCGAGCCGAGCTCTTCGAACGTCGGGATGCGCAGCGGGATCGAGCGCATCGCGATAGCGAGCGTGCCGCGCTGGCGATAGACGTTGACGCGATAGCGGCCGATGCCGGGCACGCTGTATGCGGTGTCGAACTGCTGGAGCGCGTCGACCTCGCCACGAAAGCGCGACGCCCCGAGCACGTGCTCCGCGAGGCGGAGCGTGTGGTCGGGGCGCAGCTTGTCGCCTTGCAGATAGTGGAGCTCGCCGCCGATGCGAAACGCGGGAGGCTGGCCGACCTTGAACAGGACATCGCTGGCGCGGTGCTGTTCACCTTTTTGGAGCAGGGCGTGAAACGTCGACTCGTCCATCGACGCGGGAGGATATCAGGTCACTCCGCTGCGCTGCGCGCTTCATCGGGGCGACGCACGACGATGGTCGCCATGCGCTCTTGCGCCTCGAAGGTGTGCCGGTAGGTCTCGGCCTCGTGCAACGCATCGAAGGGGCCGATGCGCACGCGGTAGTGGCGGCCGCGCCCGGGGATGTCCGCGGTGGTGACGAACGCGTGGTGGCCGCGCACCCGCAGCGCGGCGGCGAACGCGTCGGCTTCTTCGCGCTCGGTGCCAGAGATGACTTGCACCGTGTACGCGCCCTCGCTGCCGGCGCGCGCGAGGGCTGGCGTCGCGGCGCGATTCGCGGCGGGCACCTGGGCGACGAGCGCGTCGGTGGTCGTGCGCGTGAAGACGCGGCCAGCGCTGCCAGCGGCGACTGATGCTGGCAGCGAGGTCGGCACGGCGAAGGCTGCCTCTTCGCGCATCGACGGCGGCGCGACGAGGGCGGCGGCTTCGGCGCCGGCCGCGGCGATCGCTCGGTCGACCTCGGGGCGCGCGTCGTCGTCCTCGGTGAGCGCGGTGGGGAAAGTAAGCGCCTCGCGCGAGACGGGCGGTGGTGCGGCCGCGACGGCGGGAGCGGCCGAGAGGCCCTCCATCGCGTCGAGGCGCGCGAGCGGGTCCTGCGCCGGGCCATCGGACGCATCGGCGCGATCGGAGACGAACGCTCCCACCGCGAACACCAAGCCAGCCGCGGCCACGGTCCCGAGGGCATAGAGCCCCAGGCGCCGGCCCGCGCCGTCATCCCGCTCCCTGATCTGCTCGAGGTCTCGCATCGTCATGTCCATCTCCGCCTCCAGTGCTGACGCCCTGAGGGTGGATGTAGGACACTCGAATACATGTCGTCAAATAAGCGTCAAAGTACGTCGCTGACGCCTATCGCCCCATCATCGATCCCCCGCGAGGCAGTCGATGCAGACCTCGAGGAAGGGCCCGCGATCATTGTCGATTTGCTGCCACACCAGGATCGAGTCGCCAGCCTGCGCCGCGATCTCCAAGCTGAACCGGCCCGCATCGTCCGCGCGCACGATGACGCCAGACTCGAGGCGCAAGTTCACCGCCGAGACGAACGCGCCAGGCAGCGCCTCGCCCGAGATCGTCACCAGACCGGTCACCGGATCCGGGCTCGACACGAGCAGCGCGGCCGGCGGCGGCAGTGGCAGCGTCGGCGCAGCACACCCACCGACCAGCACGGCCACAGTGAACCCGAGCCAGAGCGCCATCGCACCCAGCGCCCTTGCGCCCAGCAGCCCAGCCCGTTTGCCTGCGATCACTCCAGTCGACATCCAGCCTCCAGACGCATCTCGCGCCATCCCCGCACCAAGCAAACCAAGGGCCGCACCATCGCCCACGAGATCACGTCGCTTTTCACCGCCCAGACTTCCATCCTGCCAACAACATTGCCGCTAACCTGCCAACTCCGTTGCGACATCGCGTTGCGCCCCCCTCCGAAAGCCCCCTTTCCAAGGGGGTTGGGGGTGCCTCACACCGCCGCGATTCGAGTGCACGCGACGCCCACCGACGCCATCGGAAAGCCCCCCTCGAACGAGGGGCTGGGGGAGGTTCCCAGCGCGGGAGCGCACGATTGAGGCTCGAAAAAGTGATCAATCTCAAGGGAGTAGCTGCCGCGCGCAGCCTATCCGCCGCGCGCAGCGCATCCAACCGTTGGGAGCCCCTCGCGCGCGTGATACGGTCCGCCCCCGATGGCCGAATCAGCGCAGAAAATCCCCGTCACGATCGAAGAAGAGCTCCGCTCCTCGTACCTCGGCTACGCGATGAGCGTCATCGTCGGCCGGGCCATCCCGGATGTCCGCGATGGGCTCAAGCCGGTGCACCGGCGGATCCTCTTCTCGATGCAGGACCAGAAGGTCCTGTGGAACCAGGCGCACAAGAAGTCGGCGCGCATCGTCGGCGACGTGCTCGGCAAGTATCACCCGCACGGCGATCAGAGCGTCTACGACGCGCTCGTGCGTATGGCGCAGGACTTCGCGCTTCGCTATCCGCTCATCGACGGACAGGGAAACTTCGGCTCGGTCGACGGCGATCCGCCGGCCGCCATGCGCTACACGGAAGTGCGCATGGCGCGGCTCGCCTCGGAGCTGCTCGCCGACATCGACAAAGAGACCGTCGACTTCGGCCCCAACTTCGACGAGACGGAAGAAGAGCCGAGCGTCCTGCCGGCGCGCTTCCCGAACCTGCTCGTCAACGGCTCGGGCGGCATCGCGGTCGGCATGGCGACCAACATCCCGCCGCACAATTTGTCGGAGATCCTCGACGCGACGCTGCGCATCCTCGAGGACCCGGAGATCTCGATCGATCAGCTGATGGTCGACGACGCGGAGCGCGGCCGCCTCGGCGTGAAGGGCCCGGACTTCCCGACGGCTGGCTTCATCTACGGCACCACCGGCATCCGCGCGGCGCTGCACACCGGCCGCGGCCGCATCGTCATGCGCGCGCGCGCGACGATCGAGCCGATCCCCGGCAACAAGAACGATCGCGAGATGATCGTCGTCACCGAGCTGCCCTATCAGGTCAACAAGGCCGAGCTGCTCAAGAAGATCGCTGAGCTCGTGCGTGAGAAGCGCATCGAGGGCATCAGCGATCTGCGCGATGAATCGGACCGCGACGGCATGCGCATGGTCGTCGAACTCAAGCGCGACGCGCCGGGGCAGATCGTGCTCAACCAGCTCTATCAGCTGACGGCGCTGCAATCGACGTTCGGCGTGAACACGCTCGCCATCGTCGCAGGTCAGCCGCAGATGCTGAACCTGAAGCAGGCGCTCGAGCACTTCATCGAGCATCGCCGCGAGGTCGTCACGCGGCGCACCCGCTTCGATCTGCGCGCCGCGCTCGCCGCGCGCGAGATCGTCGAGGGCCTCGGCATGGCCACGACGGAGATCGATCTGGTCATCCGGACGATCCGCGAGTCGTCCGATCCGGACGTCGCGCGGGAGCGCTTGATGCAGCTGCCGCTCGCCGGGCTCGAGGACTTCGTGCGCCGCGCAGGGAGGCCCGAGAGCGAGATCGAGATCGCGCGTGGCCGCGTGAACTATCGGCTCAGCGAGCGTCAGGCGAAGGCGATCCTCGACATGCGCCTGTCGCGCCTCACCGGCCTCGAGCGCGAGAAGCTCGCGGCGGAGTACGGCGAGCTCTCCGATCGCATCGCGTATCTCGAGTCGATCCTCGCGAGCGCCGCGGTGATGCAGAAGGTCATCTCCGACGAGCTGCAGGAGATCCGCGATCGCTACGGCGACGCACGGCGCACCGAGATCGTGCCGCAAGAAGGCGAGATCGACATCGCCGATCTGATCGCCGACGAGGAGGTCGTCGTGACCGTCTCGCACCTCGGCTACATCAAGCGCGTGCCGGTCACCGAGTACCGCGCACAAGGTCGCGGCGGCCGCGGTACCCGCGCGATGGACACGCGCGACGAGGACTTCGTCAACCAGATCTTCGTGGCGACGAACCACTCGTTCATCTTGGTGCTGAGCGACAAGGGCAAGGCGTACCTGAAGAAGGTCTACGAGATCCCGCCGGCGTCGCGCACCTCACGCGGCCGCGCGATCGTGAACTTCGTCGGCATGGAGCCTGGCGAGAAGGTCGCCGCGATCGTCTCGGTCAAGGAGTTCACCGAGGGCGCGTTCATGCTGACGTGCAGCAAGCTCGGCACGATCAAGAAGACCAGCCTCGACGCCTATTCGAACATCCGCCAGACCGGCATCATCGCGGTGCTCATCGACGAAGGCGACGCGCTGCTCGCGGCGCGCATCGTCTCGGAGAGCGCGCACGTCATCATCGGGACCGCGCGCGGCATGTCGATCCGCTTCGAGGCGACCGACGTCCGCGCGACGGGGCGTGTCTCTGCCGGCGTGCGCGGCATCGATCTGCGCGATGGCGATCGCGTCATCGGCATGGACGTCGTCGAGGACGAGGCGACGCAGCAGGTCCTCGCGGTCAGCGCGAACGGCTACGGCAAGCGCACGCCCGTCGGCGAGTGGCGCCTGCAGAATCGCGGCGGCATCGGCATCATCGCGATGGACGCGAGCGAGCGAAACGGCGACGTCGTGAAGCTGTGCCTCGTGCGGCCCGACGACCAGCTGATGGTCATCACCGACAAGGGGCAGATCATCCGCACGCACGTCTCGCAGATCCGCGAGACCGGCCGCAACGCGCAGGGCGTGCGCGTCATCCGGCTCGGCGAGGGCGAGCGCGTGATGGACGTCGAGCCGATGGCGGACAAGGAAGAAGAAGCCGGCATTTCGCTGGTGCCGGTGCCGCCGGAAGCCGGTGTCAGCGTTCCGCCTCAGGCGGGTGACAGCGCGGCCGATGCGAGCGCAAGCAGCGATGAGCCGAGCGGCGGTGCGGGCGACGAGCCGAGCAGCGACGAGTAGCGCGTGGCGGACGTGGCGGAGCGCAGCGCGATCTACCTCGACGCGCTCCGCCGCGAATTTCCTCGGCTGCGGCTCATCGACAAGCGCGATGACGGCTTCTCGCGGCTGGTCGACGGTGCGCTGCGCGTCGTGACGTTCGGCGGGCAATCGGCGTATCTCACGCGATATGTCACGACGATGGGGCAGACGATCTATCTGCCCGCGGGCTGGGCCGAGCGTGACGACCTCGCGCGGTACTGTGTGCTGCGCCACGAAGCCGTGCATTTGCGCCAGTTTCGCCGCTTTGGGCGCGTCGGGATGGCGCTCCTTTACTTGTTGCCGCTGTGGCCGCTCGGGCTCGCTTGGGGGCGCGCGCGGCTCGAGTGGGAGGCGTATGCGGAGACGCTGCGGGCGACGGCGGAGGTCTACGGCGTGGCGGCGGCAGACGCGCCGGAGCTGCGCGCACACATCGTGCTGCAGTTCACCGGGCCGGCGTATGGCTGGATGTGGCCGTTTCCGCGCGTCGTGTCGCGCTGGTACGACGCGGTGCTAGCGGAGCTGCGCGGCGCGCCATAGAGCGCGAGCCGCGCCTACGACGGGGCAAATTGTGTCGGCGACGGCGGGAAAAATCCGGCCGGGGAGTAGAGCCGCGGCACCAGAGCGTGTAGACACTCATCGGCAAGCGCGATGTCTGGCCCAGTCCTCGGAATCGATCTCGGTACGACCAACTCTGCCGTCGCAGTCGCGATCGGCAGCGAGGTGCGCGTGCTGCGCGACGCCGAGGGCAACAGCCTCGTCCCCTCGGTCGTCTCGTTTCATCCGAACGGGGAGGTGCTGGTCGGCTATCCCGCGCGCGAGCGGCGGCTGCTCGATGCGAAAAACACGATCTACTCGGTGAAGCGGCTGATCGGTCGTCCGTTCTCGAGCGACGAGGTGACGCGCGCGCGAGAGCGCTTCCCGTTCATCCTGCGCGCAGCGCCGCAGACTGGGACGACCGTCGTCGAGGCGCGCGGCGAGACGTATCCGCTGCCGGAGATCAGCTCGTTCGTGCTGCGCAAGGTGCGCGACATCGCCGAGGCTGCGCTCGGGGTGGAGTGCACGCGCGCGGTCGTCACGGTGCCGGCGAATTTCAACGAGCTGCAGCGCAGCGCGACGAAGGCGGCAGGCCGCATCGCCGGGCTCGATGTGCTGCGCATCCTCAACGAGCCGACGGCCGCCGCGCTCGCGTATGGCTATGGTCTCGGCTCGCACGAGCGGATCGCGGTCTTCGACTTCGGCGGCGGCACGTTCGACCTGACGATCTTGCAGCTCTCGGGCGATGTGTTCGAGGTCATCGCGACGGCCGGCGATACGTTCCTCGGCGGCGACGACATCGATGTGCTGATCGCCGATCAAATGGCGGCCGCGGCGCTTCAGCAACATCGCTACGATCCGCGCCGCGATCCGCAAGCGTACGAGCGCCTGCGCGCAGCTGCAGAGTGGGCGAAGTGTCAGCTGTCGAGCGAAGGCGAAGTGCAGCTCAAGGTCGAGGAGCTCGCCTACGACACCGGCGGGCGGCCGATCGATCTGACGTTCGGCCTCGCTCGCGCCGCGCTCGAGAAGCTGATTCGTCCGCTCGTCGCGCGCTCGTTCGACGTCTGCGAGGACGCGATGCGCGTCGCGGGGCTGCGCCCGACCCAGCTCGACAACGTGATCCTCGTCGGCGGCACGACGCGCATTCCGCTCGTGCGCGGCATGGTGCGCGACTACTTCGCGCGCGATCCGCTCGGGCACATCGATCCGGATCTGGTCGTCGCGCAGGGCGCAGCGATTCAAGGGCTCGCGCTCGCGGGTCAGGCGGTCGAGCGGCCGCGGCGCCCGACGCAGCAGGTGGCGAAGGTCGCGCTGAAGAAGGTCACCGTCGAGGAGCTGCGTGACTCGCAGGTGCGCATGCCGAAGGGCCCGGCGTTCGCGCCGCGCGAGCAAGGCGCGCCGGACAAGCCGCCGGTGCCGAAGCGATCGTCGCCGGGAACCGACTCGCTGTTCGACGACTTCGATCTCGACGCGCACGACGCGCTGACGCGGCCCGGCGCGATGGCGTCGCAAGGTCCGCTGCAGGACGAGCCGACAGTCGTGCGGCGCTCGGATCCAGCGCCGATGTCCGCGTCCGCGCCGAAGCCTGCGCCGAGCGGCCCGCGCAGCTCGCCGTCGTCGGTGTTCGTAGCTGGTCAGGTGGCGATCGAGGGCTCGCAGCCCGGCGTGCGCTTGGAGTCGACGCGCAAGCCGATAGCGCCTCCCGCGCTGCCCGCCACGCAGGCGCGCCGCGACGTCACCGCGCGCTTCGGGACGGGCGCCGCGGATCCGGGCGCGCTGCCGCCGCCGCTGCCTTCGCGCCCGCCGGAGCCGCCACGCCCACCGTCGTTCCCGCCGCTGGTGGAGGCGAGCAGCGAGTTCTCGTTCGCGGATCTGATGGAGCCAGAGCAGGCCGCGGCGCCGCGCGCACCGGTGGGCAGGCAGACGGGCGCGATGGAGCTGCCGGAGCCGGGGCCGATGCCCCCGATGCCGCTGCACGGCGCGCCGCAAGGTCCGCCGCTGCCGCAGAGCGCGGCGCTGCCGACGCAGCCGCAGCGGCAGCAAGCGCGCGCGCAACAGGCCGCGCCGGCGCCGATTCCGCAGTCGGTGCGGCCGCCGCCGCTGCTGCTCGACGTGACGCCGATCTCGCTCGGCATCGAGACGGTGGGCGGCTATTGCGAGCACGTGATCATGCGCAACGCAGCGATCCCGGTGGAGCAGACGCGCGTATTCTCGACCGGGCAGGATGCGCAGACGGCGGTGAGCGTGCGCATCTGTCAGGGCGAGTCGCGCAAGCTCGCGGACAACCAAGAGCTCGGCGCGATCGAGCTGTCGGGCTTGCGCGCGGCGCCGCGCGGCGCGGTGGGGATCGCTGTGACCTTCGTGCTCGATGCGGACGGCACGCTCGGCGTGCGCGCGCGCGACGTCGAGACGGGGCGCGAGCAGGCAGTGCGCATCAACCTCGTCGGCGGGCTCGGCGAGCAAGCGATCGCCGAGGCGGCCGCACGGCAGGCGCAGAAGCTCGGGCGCTGAGATGAGCGACGAAGATCGCCTCGACCAGCTCGACTACTACACGCTGCTCGGCGTCGATGACGCAGCCAACGTCGACGCGATTCGCAATGCGTTTCACGCGTTCGCGCTCAAGTTTCACCCCGACCGACACGCCGCCGCGAGCGCTGAGAAGCGCGAGCGCGCCGGGACCATCTACCGACGCGGCGCGGAGGCCTATCGCGTGCTGCAAGACGCCGAGCTGCGCCGCCACTACGACTCGCAGCTCGCGGGCGGCAAGCTGCGCTTCGACGCCGAGCGCGCTGGCAAGCAGCAGCGCGCTTCGACGCCGAGCGGCGCGATCAGCGTGAAGAACGCGCTCGCGCGGCCGTTCGTCACCAAGGCCGATCAAGCGCTGCGGGCCGGCGACCTGAAGACCGCGCGGCTGAACCTGCAGATCGCCATGAAACACGAGCCAGAGAGCGCGCTGCTCCAAGCGAAGCTCGCCGCCGTCGAGCAGCGCATCGAGGCCGCGAAGTAGCGGCGCTCGTGCCGTAGCGATGCCCTCGTTGCGGCGCCCCGCGGCACGCGCCGAGACCGCCATCCCTTGACCCCACCGCGACCGCGCTGCACAAAAGTGGCCTCGTGGTCGCTGGCGCTCTCTACCTACTGCTGTTCGTCGGATGTTTTCTGTTCCTCGTCGTCGTCGGCGTCATCGCGTGGGTGCTCTTCGCGGTGGGCAAGCGGCAGGAGGCGGGTGCAGCGTCGGCACGCGCGCAGAGGGCTAAGGATCGCGACGAAGCTGCCGTTCTTGCCGGAGCGGCGCTGAGCCGCGAGCCCCGCCCCGAGGACGCGAGCGACGGCGGAGCGCAGTGACGCGGAGAGCGCAGTGACGCGGGGAACGCAGTGACGCGGAGAGCGCAGTGACGCGGGGAACGCAGTGACGCGGAGGGAGCAGTGAGCACGCGCGTACGCATCGGTGACATGCTCGTCGGAGCCGGCATGCTCACGGCCGAGAACCTGACGCAGGCGCTCGCGCTGCAGAAGCAGTACGGCAAGCGCGTCGGCGAGATCCTCGTCGAGCAGGGCTTCGTCACCGAGGGCCAGCTCACGCAGACGCTTTCGAATCAGCTCAGCGTGCCGTGGGTGTCGCTCTATCACGTCGACTTCACGCGTGCGCTGCTCAACTACGTGCCGCGCGAGCTCGCCGAGCGCTGGTGTCTGGTCCCCGTCTACGTGCGCGCCGTGCGCCGCGAAGGCGACACGTTGTTCGTCGCGATGGACGACCCGACGAACGAAGAAGCGATCGCCGCCGTCGCTGCAGCCGCCGTGCTGCCGGTGAAGCCGATGGTCGCGGCGCCGAGCGAGATTCGCAACGTGATCCGCGTGTATTACGGCGGAGGCCGCGAGGCGCCGCGCACATCGATGCCGGGCTACGCGCCGCCGCGCGCGTCGATGCCGACGCCGGCGCCAGCGGAGCGCGCGGCGGTGACGGCGGCGAGCGGGGTAGTGGCGCCCGTGTCCGCGCCGAGGACGGCGTCAGCGACGGCACCAGCGACCGCGTCAGCGTCCGCGACCGCACCAGCGGCAGCGTCCGCACCAGCGGCAGCGTCGGCGTCCGCGACCGCACCAGCGACAGCGTCAGCCGCCGCGCTTGCGCCCGCGTCTGCACCCGCGCTCGGAGCGGATCCCACTTCCGCCGCCGCGCCGGCATCCGCGGCGCGCATGACGCCCGCCGCGGGCATGATCCGCACTGCGAAGAAGCCGCGCATGATCTCGATCACGCTGCTCGACGGCACTTCAGTGTCGCTGCCAGCGCCCGGCGACAAGCGCGTCGTCGAGTCCGGCGCCGCCACGGTGGACGGCGCCGAAGACGCGCTCACCGCCACCGATCTCGTCGCAGCGCTACGCGCCAAAGCCGCCGGCGCCGACGTCACCGACGTGCTCGGCAACGCCACCTGGGAGTCCATGTTCGCCGCGCTCCTCAGCGTGCTGCTGAAGAAGCACCTGATCGCCGACTGGGAGTTCGTCGAGGAGTGGAAGAAGCACAAGCGCTGATCCGCGTGGAAGAAGCACAAGCGCTGATGCGCGAGGAAGAAGCACAAGCGCTGATGCGCGAGGAAGAAGCTCAAGCGCTGATGCGCGCTCTGCCCGCTCATCCAGATCTGCAGGCTCTTGGTCGGTCTACGTTGCGCGCGCTCGCGCGACGATCTGCTCAAGCTTCGTTTCGAGGTCCTCGCCCCGATCGAACCCGCGCGATCGGATCAGGTCGAGGCAAGCGCGCGTCCTTGCCATGTCGAGATCGGGGTTCGCGAGCAACAACGACTCGGCGTCGATGCGGTCCTGCGCGCGGCGGTCAGACATCGAGAGCACTTTCATCGCGAGGAGTTCCTCGGCGCGCGCGACCTCGAGCAAGCCCACCCCCGGCACGTCGACCGACGAGGCAGCGGCTACGATTTCGCCTTCTATTCCGGAGCTCGCGACGAGAAGATCGAGGTAGATGCCCGTTCGCGAGCGGAGTCGTGCGATGGAGAGTCGGCCCCGTTCGGTGTGCTCGACCAGCGCAGCGACCTCGTAGCCGGCGACTGTGACGTCACGGACCATCGACTCCGCGTCTGCGTCGGAGGAAGTCTCGACCGCGAGATCGACGTCGCGCGTGAAGCGTACCTCGCCGCGGATCGACACTGCCAGACCGCCGACGAGAGCGAACCTGCGATTGAGCCGCCGCAGCGTCGACGCTGCGTGGTTGAGGGTGCTCTCCAGACTCGCTGCAGCCTCACTCATCCGAGCCCGCGAGCCACGTGTCGAACATGGCGTCGATCTCTGCCTCGCTCGCGGTCGGATGACGCGTGCGCAGCGCGACGCGCTTCAATCTGATCCCCGTGCGCATCGCATCGAGCGTTTGCGCCGCCTTCTCCGAAGGTGACGCCCGACGCATCTCCTCGACGTCTAGCTTGCGCAGCGGATCCACACGTCGAAGCTACCACGCACCGCGTCTGTCCCGCACCGCACCGCACCGCACCGCGCCGCGCCGCGCCCGAGCGCGCTCGGACGTCCTGAACCGCGCCGCGCGCAGCGCACTGATCGCGTTACTTCTTCGCGTCGTTCGCGACCATCGGCGCCGTCGCCTCGAACGTCCACGCGGTGTTGTCGCGCGCTACGCGGCGCAGCTCGTACTCGTCGCGGAGCAGCGCGACGGGGCGTCCGTCGACGTCGAGCACGCTGACGGAGATGCGGGCGTCTTCCATCTGATTCGCGGTTGGCGGCGCGCCGCCGTCGGTGCGCGCGACCCAGCGTGCGAGCGAGACGCCGAGCGGCTCGAGCTCGATGCGCGCGCCGTACTCGTGCTCGAGGCGATACTGCAGCACCTCGAACTGCAGCTTGCCGACGACGCCGATGACCGGATCTTTCTCCCGGCCCTTCTGCGTGAACACCTGCACGGTGCCCTCTTCGCTGAGCTCGTCGACGCCCTTGATGAACTGCTTGCGCTTCATCGGATCGACGAGCCGCAGCCGCGCGAAGTGCTCGGGTGAGAAGCGCGGCACCGAGTCGAACGAGAGCGCGCCGCCGGTCGAGAGCGTGTCGCCGATGCGGAAGATGCCCGGATCGAACAGGCCGACGACGTCGCCCGCGTAAGCCTCCATGATCGCCTCGCGATCTTGCGCGAAGAACTGCTCCGCGCGCGCGAGCCGCACCTCTTTGCCGAGGCGGTAGTGCCAGACGCGCATGCCGCCCTCGAACTTGCCGGAGCAGATGCGCAAGAACGCGATCCGATCGCGGTGCGACGGATCCATGTTCGCCTGCACCTTGAACACGAACGCGGTGAAGCGCGCGTCGTCCGGCTGGATCGTGCCGATGCTCGTCTCGCGCGGGCCGGGCGGCGGACAAATATCGGCGAACGCCTCGAGGAATGGCTCGACGCCGAAGTTGGTGAGCGCGCTGCCGAAGAACACCGGCGTCTGCTCGCCGCGCAAGAAACGCGCGCGATCGTAGTCTTCGCCCGCGCCTTCCAGCAGCTCCACGCCCTCGCGCATCTCGTTGGCGAGCGCTTCGCCGGCGATGCGATCGATCTCCGGATCGTCGAAGCCGCGCACGGCCTTCACCGGCGCGCGGCCGCCCTTGCTGCCCGCATCGAACAGCATCACCTCGCGCTGCACGCGATCGTAGACGCCCTTGAAGCGGTCGCCGGATCCAATAGGCCAGGTGCGCGGCACCGTGTGCAGCTTGAGCACATCCTCGAGCTCCGCCATCAGCTCGAACGGATCGCGCGACGGCCGATCGAGCTTGTTCACGAAGGTCACGATTGGCGTGCCGCGCTGCCGGCAGACATCGAACAGCTTGCGCGTCTGCGTCTCGATGCCCTTCGCGGCGTCGATCAGCATGATCGCGCAGTCCGCGGCGATCAGCGTGCGATACGTGTCCTCGCTGAAGTCTTGGTGACCCGGCGTGTCGAGCAGGTTGTACTCGATGCCGCCGTAGGTGAAGTGCAGCACGCTCGAAGTGATCGAGATGCCGCGCTTCTTCTCGAGCTCCATCCAGTCGCTCGTCGCAGACTTCTGCGCGCGCCGCGCTTTCACCGCGCCCGCGGTGTGAATCGCGCCTCCGTAGAGGAGCAGCTTCTCCGTGAGCGTGGTCTTACCCGCGTCAGGGTGAGAGATGATGGCGAACGTACGTCGCCGCTGAGACTCGGTGGACATGGCGCGGCCGGGTGTATGGATCGCGAACGCGCGGGGCGCTTGTGAGCAGCGCGACGCGAGAGGTGCGCAGCGCTCAGAAGCGGCGGCCGTTGGTCAGCACTTCGACTTCGGCGGAGTCGGACTTGCCAATGAGAAAGATGCTCACGATGGACGCGACGGTCGAAATCACCGCGCCGCCGATGAGCACCGGCATACTGAGCGAGTTGCGGCACGAGCCGAACGAGCAGTCGGTCGGCCCGGCGTCGATGCTCAAGACCATCAATGCCCCGCCGAGAACATTCCCGCCGATGAGCATGAGCCAGCCGGCCACGCGCGTGCCGGTATGGTCGTTGTAATGCAGGTCGAGTGTCGTGTCGCCGCTGAGCAGGATTGGCGCGCCTGCTCGGACCGCGCGTTCGTCGTCCTGCGCGACCCCGAGCTGGTACGTCCCCTCCGCGATCTCGATGTCACAGGGCGCGTTGCAGAGGACGCTGAACTGATCGATGTAGGCGGTACCTACGTGGCGTCCTGTAAATACGACGACCGTATCTGTCCCCTGCAGTCGCTGCAGCGAGAGCTGGGGCTGATCGGACCGCACGTGTACGCGTGCGGCACCATAGCGCGGCGCTGCGACCGGAATCTGGGCGGCCTGCGGGATGGCGGGGATGCTCGACGGCAGCGCATCAGGAGCCTCTGGCCCAGCAAATTCGACCGCGTCCGCTGGGTACGTGCGCGTCTCGCCAGTTTGCAGCAGCACGACGACTCGCGTCGGTGACCGCTCGACGAGCGTACCGCGGAGAAAGGTCCCGTCGCGTAAGCGGACGACGTCCGGTGGGGTGCTCGTCTGCGCGAGCGCGAGCGACGGGACGCACAGCGCGGCCGTCAACACGGCAGCGGCGGCAAAGCGGAGAGTGATTCGCATCGGCGACGAGTATCACAGACGGCGCGGAGGTCGCGAGGGGCGCGCGCGGATTCCGGACAGCGCCCGCAAGTCGCTCAGTGGATGATCACCGAGCGATTCGCCCCGCGACGCGCTTCTGGCGCTGTCTCTTCCGGCGTCGCGCGCGCACGCGGCGTCTCCGGCTGCGGCGTTTGCACGGCTGGCACCGCCACTGGCGCGGTTCGCCCCGCCACTGGCGCTGTGACTGTCGGCGTTGCGTTGCGCGTGCGACCGTTCGGCGCCCGCGTATCCCGCTGTGTGAGCGGCTGCGCTGCCGCCGGGCTCGGTGGCTCTGCGCCGCTCGGCACTGCGCGCTCGAGCACGAGCTCGCTCGGTGGGGCCGCGTCGCGGAACGTCACGGTGCGCTCGACGAAGCCGTCTGCACGCGCCACCAGCTTATGTGACTGCCCGTTGTGCGGGAGGCGCGTGCTCAGCGTGCCCGTGCCGCCGGGCTCGTCATCGAGCAGCAGCGTTGCGCTTGGCGGCGTGACACTGACGTGCACTTCGTATTGCGAGTCGATGGGGGCGTGCGGCGCTGACACCACGATGGGCGTGACCGCCGTGCCGCGACCACCTCCATCCGAAGCGAGCGCCACCACCACTGCCACGCTGGCGACGAGCGCCACCGCCGCCGCGCCGATGGCAAGCGGCACGCGCGAACGCGAAGGTGGGACTGTCGATGCGCCCTCGGTAGGTGTCGTGAAGGGCGTCTGGGTCTCTGGTCCGCGACGGACGGCTTCGACAGACGCGGACATGGCCTCCGGTGCGACCGTCGTCTCCTCGAGCCACTCCGCGCCGAAGGTCGACTCCCAGATGGCACGCAGCCGTGGGCTCGCGAACGGGATCAGCGCGCT
>Ga0209181_10004682_pt1 | contig 20177 bp, 19 predicted proteins | sample MAT05_FD_187208 | JGI IMG/M metagenome (GOLD analysis project Ga0209181, IMG submission 187208) | Freshwater microbial communities from Lake Fryxell liftoff mats and glacier meltwater in Antarctica - MAT-05 (SPAdes) (version 2) | ecosystem: Environmental > Aquatic > Freshwater > Ice > Liftoff... | reverse complement strand
TGTGTGCTCGGCGCTGCGCATCGGATCCGCGTCGAGTCCGACCAGACCGAGCAGCGCCGAGACGGTCGCTACTGCGCGCTCGCGGGCGAGCTCAGCGTCGGCGCCGGCCGGCGGCGGCTCGAACGATCGCAGCAGCGACAAGCGCGCACCGGCGGACGCGCCTGGCGTGTAGATCGTGCGCTCTACGCTGCTCGCGAAGCGCGCGATGCGTGCGCCGTCTTGGCCGCTCTTGGCGAGCCCCTCCTGCGCGCGCGCAGCGATCACCACAGGGTCTTCGTTTGGCGGAGCCCACGGCGCGAACTGATCCGCGCGCAGCTCCGGGAACGTCAGTAGCAGGTTGCCGAGATCGCCCTTTGGGTCGATCGCGATCGCGGGGATACCGTCGATCGCCGCTTCCTCCAGCAGCACTGCGCCGAGACCCGTCTTGCCGCTCCCGGTCATGCCGACGATCACGGCGTGCGTGAGCAGATGCCGCGAGTCGTAGAGCAGCGGCTGATCGAGCGGCGCGCGATCGGCCGACGCTACCGGCCGGCCGAGATAGAAGAGGCCCGAGCGCTCATAGGTGTCGGCGGCGAACATCGACGCGTTCGTGGCGTACTCCGCGCAGCGCGGCAAGTGCCCGCGGGCGCGCTGCCGAGGTGCCTATGGCGAGCGTCGCGCTGCGTCCTCAGGCGTCGAGATCTGCGGTGTTCTTCTGCATGATCGCGACGGCGCCAGCGCGGCTGATCACCCGACCGAGAAAGAACGTCGCCAGCTTGTTCACTGCGCCCGGCACGACCAGCGGCCCGTGTCCGAGCGCTCCGAGCGTGCGCTCCGCGACCTGCGAAGGATCGAGAGTTCCCGGCGCGTCGGGCTTGTTGGTCTTCGTGTAACCGGGCGTACGGATCGCGCCCGCGCCACTGACCAGCACGTCGACGCCCTCTGCGCGCAGCTCACCCCAGAGGCTCTCGCCGAGCACGATGTTGAACGCCTTACTCGCCGCGTACGTCGCGATGCGCGGCGATCCGTGAAACCCCGCGAGCGACGACATCAGCACCAAGGCCCCGCGCTTGCGTAGGCGCATCTCGGGGCCGAGCGCGTGAACGAAGCGCACCGGGCCCTTCACGTTCACGTCGATCACCCGCAGCGCGTCTTCGAGCGGACGATCGAGCAGCGGCCCGATCGCCGAGAACGCCGCGTTGTACACGCCGATGCCCACCTCGCGGCCAGCGATGGCGTCGTGCATCGCGGGGACGAACGCAGCGTCGGCGAGATCGCAGGCGACGCAGCGCACGTCGACCTCCGGTGTCGTGCTGCGCAGCTGCGCAGCGAGCGCGTCGAGCACCGCCGCGCGGCGCGCGAGCAGCACCAGATCGTGGCCCCGTGCCGCGAGCGCCGTGGCGAACGCAGCGCCGAGCCCCTCCGATGCGCCAGCGACGACGGCGACTTTTCCATAGCGCTCGACCGACGGATTCCTGGGAGGCGACGACACGGCGCGGCGACGCTATCACGTGACGCCGACCGCGGAGCGCAGCGAGGCATCATCGACGTCCGCGCGCAAATGCAAAGTCGAAGAGGTCGCGAGACCCGAATGCGAACAGCTCGCATGATAGGTTGCGCGCACGATGGGTGAGGCAGTCGACGCGCTCTCCGTGTATCGCGCGAAGCTCTTCGCCATCGCCTATCGGATGCTCGGCAGCGCGGCCGACGCGGAGGACGTGCTGCAAGACGCGTGGCTGCGCATGCACTCGGTCGACGACATCGCCAACGCGGAGGCGTGGCTCACCACGACGGTGTCGAGGCTCTGCATCGATCGCCTGCGCTCCGCCCGCAGGCAGCACGAGATGTACGTCGGTCCGTGGCTGCCTGAGCCTGTGATCACGGCGATCGACGAGCCGGATCCGCAGTCGATATCCCTCGCATTTCTCGTCATGCTCGAGCGTTTGTCGCCGCTCGAGCGCGCGGTGCTCCTGCTGCACGACGTGTTCGACTACGAGTACGCCGAGATCGCGCAGATGCTCGAGTCGAGCGAGGCCGCAGTGCGACAGCTGCGACATCGCGCGCACACGCACGTCAGCGACGCGCAGCTGCGCTTCGCGCCGTCGAAGGAGGCGCACGAGCGCTTGCTGCTCGGCTTCGTCGGCGCGTGTCAGGCCGGGGACGTGGCGACGATCGCCGCGATGCTCGCGGCGGATGCGCGCGCGGTCACCGACGGCGGCGGCAAGGTGCGTGCGGCGCGCAACGTCGTGCTTGGCCGCGATCACGTGGCGCGGTTCATCGCCGGGCTCGTGCGCAAGGGCGGCACCGACGGCGTTGTGGTGACGCTCGTGCAGGTGAACGGCTGGCCTGCGCTGCTGATGGCAGTCGATGGTATGCCGAGCGGCGTCGTCTCGATCGAGACTGACGGAGCGCTCGTGCTCGCGGTGAACCTCGTGCTCAACCCGGACAAGCTCGGCGCGCTGCGCCCGAGTGCGCAGACCGCGCCGTGATGCCGGTGCGCCGCGCGCCGTGCGCCGATCGGCGGGCTGCTAAGGTGCGCGCGTGCCGATGTCGCAGCCGCTGAATGGGATGACCGTCACGCTCGTCCACGGCCCCGCAATGCCTCGCTTCCGCTTCGGCCTCCGCGTCTCCGTCGCGGTCCTCGCCGCGCTCGTCGTCTCCGCTACTCCCGTGCTCGCACCACAGCGCGCCTCTGCGCAAGTGGCGCGACCGCTCTCCGGCGGCAGCGATGGCGCCGCGCAAGTCTCGACACCGCCGCGCGATGGCACCGCGACGCAGCAGCCCGTCGCTGCGCAAACGCCGCTTATTGGCACACCGACCATAGAGCCCGGTGCCGCGACTCCGGCGCCGATGCTCGTCGCGTGGAGCCCGCCTCCGCCGACGCCTGAAGACGTGCGCGGTCTGCCGCCGTGTCCGCCCGGCGCGCCGAGGCCAGCGCCCGGTGAGCTCTACACGTGCAGGCCACACTTCGAGTCGCTGTCGTTTCACGGGATGCTCACGGTGGAGCTCGCGCCCGGCTGGGTCGATGCGCGCGGGCCAGCGATGGGCAGCGCGTTTGCGTTCGCCGCGGGGCTCGATATCGGGCTCACGCGCGCCGTCGCGCTCGGCTTTCGCTATGCGTATCTGACTGGCGGTGACGCGGGCTTCGACGGTGACGACGAAGACTCGACCGACGACGAGAACACGACGAACCTCGGGGTTCATCTGCTCGGCGCCGGGCCGCGCTTTCGCTTGTTCACCGACGAGACCGCGCGCGAGGCTTGGTCGCTTGAGCTCGACGGCGGTTATGCGTATTCGTGGAACGACGTTTCGCCGAGCGGCGCGTTCGTGCGTGTTGGCATTGGACGACAGATAGGCATGTTCATCGCGGGCGACGGCGCCGCGCAGATCGGACTGCAGCTCAGCTACTACCAGGGGCTCGGCGTCGCCGCGGATCTGCGCGGCATCACGTTCGGCGTGCGGCTCTTGCCCGAGTGGGGAGTCCCAGAGCCGAAGAACATCGACACGCGGCCGGAGTCCGCAGGCTTCGCCTACACGCTCGGCATGCGCTGGGCGTTCTTCGCCGCATCGCTCGACGGCGAGCCCGGCATCGCGCTCGCGTCTGGGCTCTTCGGCCTGACATTTGGCTTGCCCGTCAATCGCTGGTTCGAGCCGCGCGTGCAGGGAGATATCTCGTACATCGGCTCTGGCGGCGACTCGAACGAAGACGCGCCATTCCACTACACCGGGCTCGCCGGTTTTCGCCTGCGCGGCAATGGCTTCGTGCCGATGTACCTCGAGGCGATGGCAGGTTGGACTCACGTCGTCGGTACCGCGCCGATCGACTATCGCTCGGGCGTCGTCGTCGATGTCGGCCTCGGGCTGAACTTCAGCGGCTGCGGCGGAGGCGGTGGCTTCGGCGTCCACTATCGTTTCGGCGTGCTCGCGCAGAACGAGCGCTACGACGCGCTGATGTTGGTGTTCTCCGGCGAGTACGGGAGCGAGCGCGGCGCACTCGCGGGCGAGGCACCGCCACCACGGCGCAGCCCGCCGAGCGCTTTCCGATGTGGCGGCGAGTACTCGCCCGCTCGCGTCGCCACGCCGCCGTATCTCCCGCCGCCAGCCCCACCGCCCCCGCCGCGCACTGACGTAAACATCGACGTCAACGGTCGCATCGACGTCGAGTTGCCCGATGTCCGCGTCGACGTGCGCATCGAGCCGGTCACCGTCGAGGTCACGCTCGGCCTCGCGCTGTTCGGCGGTGCCGTGCGCATGGACATCGACGTGCGCTCTCTCCCGCTCGCGCAAATTCGCAACAGCGGCTTCGTCAGCGTGCAGCTCATCGGGCCGCCCGCTGCGCTGCCGCGCGCGGAAGCCGAACTACGCGCCGCGCTCGGGCCGGACGGCGCCAGCGTCTCGGGCTTCGCTGCCGTCGCCGCACCGGAGCGGATGGACGTGCGCGCAATCTTTACCATCTGGCCGCCGGGCTCGCGGCCGCCGGGGCAGTGACGGAACTCGTGACGCGGCGCCGCGTCGTCAGTGGGCGCCGACCGGCAGTTTGCGCACGATGCGCAGCGCTGCGCCGTTGCCGCCGCTGCTCGGGTAGAGCAGACGAAACGGTCCTTCGTCGGGCGCGTCGTCACACGCATCGAGGAGCGCGCTTCCTACCAGCGCTAGCAGTGCAGTGATGCGCACGCGCACGATGACTCGTCGGGACACGCCGTCGCAGATACCACGCGATGACACGCGCTTCGAAGAACGGCGCGGCGGGTCGTCGATACGATCGGCGCGCGTGTCGTGCGATGCCGAGCGTATGCTCGCGCGCGGAGGTCACGGATGAAGACTCGCGCCGCGGTCGCATACGAAGCAGGCAAGCCGTTGGTCGTCGAAGAGGTCGAGCTCGATGGGCCGCGCGCTGGTGAAGTGCTCGTCGAGATGAAGGCGACGGGCGTCTGCCACACCGACGAGTTCACGCGCTCGGGCGCCGATCCGGAGGGGCTCTTCCCGGCGATCTTTGGCCATGAAGGCGCAGGCATCGTCGTCGACGTCGGCGCTGGTGTGACCAGCGTGAAGAAGGGCGATCACGTCATCCCGCTCTACACGCCCGAGTGTCGCGGCTGTAAATCGTGCCTGAGTCGCAAGACGAACTTGTGCACGGCGATCCGCGCGACGCAGGGCAAGGGCGTGATGCCCGACGGCACGAGTCGCTTCTCGATCGGCAAGACGAAGATCCACCACTACATGGGATGTTCGACCTTCGCGCAGCACTCGGTGATGCCGGAGATCGCCGTCGCCAAAGTTCGCGAGGACGCGCCGTTCGACAAGATTTGTTACATCGGCTGCGGCGTCACGACGGGCATCGGCGCGGTGATCTACACCGCGAAGGTCGAGCCCGGCGCGAACGTCGTCGTGTTCGGCCTCGGCGGTATCGGGCTCAACGTGGTGCAAGGCGCGCGGCTCGCAGGCGCGGACAAGATCATCGGCGTCGACATCAATCCGGCGCGTGAAGCGCTGGCGCGTGAGTTCGGTCTCACACACTTCGTCAATCCGCAGCAGCTCAGCGGCGACCTGGTCGCGCACTTGGTCGAGCTCACCGGTGGCGGCGCCGACTACAGCTTCGAGTGCGTCGGCAACGTCGAGCTGATGCGCCAAGCGCTCGAGTGTTGTCATCGCGGCTGGGGCGTGAGCGTCATCATCGGCGTCGCCGGCGCCGGGCAGCACATCACGACGCGGCCGTTTCAGCTGGTCACTGGTCGCGTGTGGAAGGGCTCCGCGTTCGGCGGGGCGCGCGGTCGCAGCGACGTGCCGAAGATCGTCGACTGGTACATGGACGGCAAGATCGAGATCGATCGGCTCATCACGCACAAGCTGCCGCTCGAGCGCATCAACGAGGCGTTCGATCTGATGCACTCGGGCGAGTCGATCCGCACCGTCGTCGAGTTCTCCTGACCACGAGCGCACCGCCGTTGAAGCGCCCGCGGAAAGGGCGCCTCGCGCTCCTCGCCGCACACGCGGCGCTGGTGACGCGCGCGCGCCCTGGTGTCGCGCCGGGCCAGTCGCTGCCGCGACTCTCGCGCTCCGTCGATGGGCTCGTCGCAGATGCGGAGTGGCTCGCCGCGTACGCGCAGATCGTCGGCTGGCCGCTCGGCGCCGCGCTGCCGCCGCTCGCGCCGCAAGTGCTGGCGATGGATCTCCATCTCGCGCTCCTCGCCGATCACGCGTTTCCGCTGCGCGCGCTTGGTCTCGTGCACGTCGCGAACACGACCGAAGAGCTCGCCGTCATCGAAGCGGGCCAGCCGCTCGATCTCTCGGCGTTCATCGCGGGGAGCCGCGAGGTCGCGCGCGGCGTCGAGCTCGATCTGGTCACCGAGGCGCGCGTCGCGGGTCAGCTCGTCTCGCGCAGTACGACGATAGCGCTGTCACGTCGCGGAGCGTCGCGCGCCACGCCGCGCTCGTCCGGCAACGCGCCCACCGACACGAGCGTTCCCGATGACGGCGTTGCGCTGCGCTCCACGATCGAGCGCGTGCCCGAAGATCTCGGCCGCCGCTACGCGCGCCTCGCCGGCGACCTCAACCCGATCCATCAGCGCGCGTGGATGGCGAAGCTGTTCGGCTTTCCGTGCGCGATCGTGCACGGCATGTGGACGCTCGGCCGCGCGCTCGCGCACTACGCCGATACGCTGCCGCCGATCCCGCGGCGCATCGACGTGCGATTTCGCAAACCGGTCGCGCTGCCGTCGTCGATCGCGCTGCGCGGCTTCTCGCTCGACTCAGGCGCGCTGCGCGTCGTCGTCAGCCCGCCCGAGGGCGGCACGCCGCACCTCGAGATCGACGTGCAGCGCGTCGATCCCGCAGAGCGTCCAACAGCGCGCGAAGGCGTCGATTAGCCAATCGCGCGCGGCCCAGTTACATCCTGCGAACCGCCGTGTCCAACGACTCCACTGATTCGCCACCACAGCCGCCCACGATGAACATCCCGACCGTCGACCTCGCCGATCTCGCGTCGAGCGATCCCGCTGCGACGGCGCGCGGAGCCGCCGCGCTGCGCGAGGCCTTCGCCACGTGTGGGCTCGTCTACATCCGCAACCATTCCGTCGATCTCGATGCGCTCGAGCGCTTCTATCAAGCGTTTCGCGCGTTCGTTGCACGGCCAGAGTCGGAGAAGCGGCCTTATGCGCGGCCGGACCTCTGGTATCAGCGTGGCTGGACTCCGCCGAACACCGAGGTCGCCGTCGCGGGCGGCGGCCAGCCGGACTTCAAGGAGTGCTACTTCGTCACGCCGTTCGACAACGATCCAGAGAGCGCGCTGACCTATCCGGAGATCTACCCGGAGAACGTCTGGCCGAGCGACGCGCCGGCGTTTTTTCGCGAGGGCTTCATCGCGCTCGGTCAGCAGCTTCACGCTGCGGGTGTCGCGCTGCTGCGCGGCTCGGCGCTCGCGCTCGAGCTGCCGGTGTCGACGTTCACCGATGCGTGCGAGAAAGGCCCGCACATCACCCGCGTGCTGAACTATCTGCCGCTCGCGAAGGAGCAGGTCGGCACGGGCCTCGTCTGGGGTGAGGAGCACACCGACTTCAACCTGCTGACGCTCCTGCCCGGCGGTCGATTCTTCGATCCGGGCGGCGCATCGTCGTTGGCGCCAGATGATCAGAGTGGCCTCTACCTGCGCACGCGCCCGATGCCTGACGCGCCGAACGGTCACAAGGTGCGCGGCGTCGCGCCGAAGGGCTGCATCATCGCGCAGGTCGGCCAGCAGCTGGAGATCCTCACCGGCGGTGCGTTCCTCGCGACGCCGCACGTCATCACCGCGCCGGGCGTGCCGGGCTGGTCGCGCCTGTCGAGCGCGCACTTCATTCACATGCACTCGGACAAGCTGCTGTTCCCGCTGCGGCCGTTCCGCACGCCCGAGACAATCCGCGCGTATGCACCGCCGGTGCTCGCTGGGACATACGGCATCAAGACGCTGGTCGACATCGGCCTCGCGCCGCAGAGCGCTCTCGCGAAGCTCGGCTATCGCCACTACGATCGACTCGACGCGATGCGCGCCGACGAGAAGCGCTGACTTCGCGATGACGACGCACGCAGTGATCGACGGCTTGCCCGAGCTGCCCGCGAGTGGGCTGATGGGCCCGCGCGAGGTCCGCGGTTTGCCGCACCTGTTCGGCATGCGTCCACCCGATCTCGTCGCGCACGCGCAGAGCCACGGCATCACGCTGCGCGACGATGAATCGCGGCGATATCTCGCGCAGCATCTCTCGTATCTCCCCGGCACGCGCCCGCCGACACGCCGGCCGATCGCGCGGGCCACGGTCGCCGCGCTCGAGGCGACGCTCGCCTTTGATCGACTCACGTTGGTCGAGCGCGTCACCGATCCGGGCGACGGTTTCGTGAAGTATCTGTTTCGCTCACCCGACGGCGCGCTCACCGAGGCCGTGCGCATCCCGCTGCACACGCCAGGGCGCTTCACCGTGTGTCTCTCGTCGCAGGTGGGCTGTGCGATGGGCTGCACGTTCTGCGCGACGGGGCGTCTCGGCCTCACGCGCAACCTCGCGAGCTGGGAGATGGTTGATGCGCTCTTGCAAGTGCGCGACGAAGCGCCCGGGCGCGTCAGCGGCGTCGTCTTTCAAGGGCAGGGCGAGCCGTTTCACAACTACGACGCGGTGATTCGCGCAGCAGAGGTGCTGAGCGATCCGTGCGGCGGACGCATCTCCGCGGACGCGATCACGATCAGCACGGTGGGCCTCGTCGCGCAGATCCGCCGCTTCGCGCGCGAGGGGCATCGCTATCGCTTGATCGTCTCGCTCACCAGCGCGCTCGCCGAGAAGCGCCGCACGCTGCTCCCAGTCGCGGGCCGCTTCGCGCTCGCCGATGTTGCCTCCGCCATCCGCGAATACGCGCAGGTGGCGAAGGGTCGCATCACCATCGCGTGGGTGGTGATGGGCGGCGTCAACACCGGCGTCGACGAGGTCGAGGCGCTGCGCGAGCTGCTCGGCGATCTGCGCCTGCGCGTGAACTTGATCGACGTGAACGACGCGCGCGAAGACGGCTTTCGCCGCGCCGATCCGGTCGAGCTGAAGGCGTTCCTCAACGCGCTCGGCGCGCTCGGCGTGCCGCTGGTGCGCCGCTATTCGGGCGGCAGTGCGCGTCACGCGGCGTGCGGGATGCTCGCCGCTACACATTGGAACGACGCAGCGAGCGCGAGCGCGAGCGTCGAGACGCTATCGCTGCCGCCGCTGCCTCTGCCGCCTGAGGCCTGATGCGCGCCGGTCGCGCCAGCTTCACCGCGCAGGTCGTCTCATTCGCGCGCGGCCTCGCGACGCTGTCGTCGCCGCTCGACACGCCGATCGACGACTCACTCGCGCGCGTGCTGCTGCCCGCGCCGCTCTCGACGGTCCTCGGCGCCGCAGCGCACACGCCGCGCGGCGCACGCGCGCTGCGCCGCGGGCTCGATCTCGCGAGCGGCAACATCGTGCAGCACATGGCTCTCCGCACGCTGACTATCGACGCGGCGGTGCGCGAGTCGATCGCGCTCGGTGCGCGCCAGCTGGTGCTGCTCGGCGCGGGCCTCGACGCGCGCGCGTACAGGCTGGACGGACTGCGTGACGTCACGGTGTTCGAGGTCGATCATCCCGACACGCAGCGCGAGAAGCGGACCCGCATTGCCGGTCACGCGCCGCGCGCGCGCGAGGTGCGCTACGTGCCCGTCGACTTCGCTCGGGATTCGCTCGAGCGCGCGCTGATCGACGCTGGTCACGACGCGACCGTGCCGACGTGTTGGGTCTGGGAGGGCGTGACGATGTATCTGCCGAAGCCAGCAATGGCAGCGTCCCTCGATGCCATATCGGCGCGCAGCGCGATCGGCAGCCGCCTCGCGGTGACGTACGTCGAGGGCAGCATCGCCGACGGATCCGTCGGTGCATCGCGCGTCACGCACGCGCTGTTTCGCGCCCTCGGCGAGCCCTTTCACGGGCTCTACGAAGTCGACGAGCTCGGGCGCGTCCTTCGGGCTGCGGCGTTCGCGGTGTGCGTCGACACCGGCAGCGCAGACTGGCGTCGTCGCTACGGTGTCCGCGCTCCGTTCGTTCGTGCGTTCGACGGCGAGCGCCTCGCGGTAGCGGAGCGCATCTGAGCCTCGATCATCGCGGCATCCGCGTCGAGCCCGCCGGGTTCGCGCGCAGCGAGCCGCCGCCGAATGAGCCGCCGATCTCCCACTGCAGCGCGCCGTCCGGTGTGCGCGCAGCGCGCAGGCGCGGCACCACGTCGATCATCGCGAACAGGCCACGGGTGCGGTCGTCGCGCGTCTTGAATGCGTCGACGAACTTCACGTTGAGCAGCACGTTCTCGAGGCGCGACATGCGCACAGGTAGTACCAAATGGATCTTGCCGCTGCCGGTCACCGTCAGATCGCGGCCGCCCTCGGTGCCGAGCTTGGTGAACTTCGCGAGGCCGTTCTCGACCGTCGCTTGCACCACCACCTTGCCGACCTCGATGCGACCGACGCTCATCCCTTCCGCGCCCAGGCCCTCGATCTTCAGCTTCGCGCGACCGTCGCCGACGACGACGTTGGCGATCGCGATGTCGACGCTGCCCTTCGTGGCGCTCGACTCCTTGCCGATGGTCAGATCGATCGTCCCGCCGAGTACGCCAGAGACCGGCAGTCCGATCAGCGCAGAGAGCACCCCGAGCCGCCGCAGATCAACGTCCTCGAGCTCCGCCTCGATGTGCGTCTCCTCTTCGCTCAGCGCGAACTCACCGTCGATGCTGCCCTCGCCGATGGTCGCGTCAAAGCTCACCGCGGTCGTGCCAGCGAGCAGCGACAGCAGCGAGATGCGGGCAGAGACCTCGTCGATCTGGATGACGATCGGCTTCTCCTCGATGGTGCCATCCGGCGCCGCGGTGGCGAGCTTGGTGAAGCGCACTCCCTCGAGATCGACGCCAGTGAGGAACGAGGGCGACAGCTCGTCGATCTCGAGGCGCAGTCCGCTGTCACGTCGATCTCCGCCAGGTCCGACCGGATATTCGACCTCCTGCACGATGTAGTCGCGCACACGATCGTACGGGAACGTCCAGTACGCGAAGACCACGAACATGAAGATCGCGAACGCCGGATAGCCGACGAAGTTGAGCAGCAGCTGACGCGTCTTTGGGCTCATGGCCGTGGTGGTCCTGCGCCGGTCGTCGGTCGCGCTGCCGCTGCGTTCTTCGTCGGGCCACCTGAAGCCGGACCGGAGCGGTCGTACGCGACCACGCCGAGCTTCACGTTGTATTGGTCGCCCGCTTGAAAGTGCTCGACCTCGATCTGCTCGATCGCGACCGGAAACGGGCTGTTCTCGATCGACGCCATCAGGTCGACGATCGGCCGCAGGTTCACGTTCGGCAGCTGCACGTTCACCGAGCGGCGCGTGTATCGGCCGCTCACCTCTTCCGGCTGATCGGTGACCTCGCGCAGCGTCAGTTCGTTCTCGCGCGCGGTCGCCTCGACGAAGCTGCCGAGCGCGGGCGCCTTGGTCGCGTAGCGTCGCTCCGCGGTCTCACGCTCGGCGGCGCGCTCCTCGAGGCGCGCGCGCGCGCGACCGATGTCGGCGAGCGCAGCCTCGAGCTGCACGTTCTCTTCTTCGACATCGTTCACCGCGCTCTGCGACATGTAGAAGATGCCGAAGATGACCAGGCCGACGAGCGTCAGCCCCATCATTCCGACGAGCTTGCGCTCGCGCACGTTGAGCCCATCCCAGCTGCGACGCAGGCTCTCCATCAGGCTATTCATGGGCGCGCCCTTCGATTGCGGTTCTTCGTCGCCGCTGCGGGTCGTGTGCCGCAGTTGATCACCGCCTCGAGCGTGTAGTTGATGCGCTCCTGCCCGACAGCCGGGCTGGTGCGGCCCTTCTCGATCTCGTGGAAACACGCGTGCGCTTCGAGCGCCTCGACGACGCGATCGCGCTCCGCGATGTTCGCCACGGTGCCCTGCAGCTCGAGCTTGCCCTCGTGCTCACCAGCGCCGATCTCGATCTCGAGGCGCCGCGTGTCGTGCACGACGTCGCCGGGGATCGCCTGGCTCACCGCGTCGAGCGCGTCGAACGCGTCGAAGCGCGGCAGCGGATCGAGCGGCCCAGAGCGACCATCGAGCAGCCGCTTGGCGCGCGCCGGATCACGGGTCTCTTCGCCGAACGACTCGAGCGTGACCCGCGCGAGCTCCGACTCGAGCGTCTTGCGGCGCTCGTCGAGCATTCGATAGCTCGCCCACGTCGAGAACACGAACGCGAAGACGACGGCCGCGGTACACGCCGCGAGCAGCGGGATCTGAGCGCGCAGCGCGCCCATCGCACGACGGTGCGCGAACTCTCCCTGACGCAGGTCGAGCCGCTTGCCCTTCAGCAGCGTGCGGCCCGCGAGCGCCGTCGCGCGCGCGAACAGAGGGCGTACCGCTTCGTCTGCGCCTGGCGCCGCAGGCAGCGACAACACCGTGACCTCAGCGCCGTCGAGCTTGCTGGCGAGCCACGGCACCAGGCCCTCGACCAGCGCGCCGCCGCCGCACACGAACGCCTTCACCGGTGCCGGCGCACCGGCTGCACGGAAGCTCGCCAGCGTCTGCACCAGCGCGCGCGTCAGCTCGCCCTCGTTGCGCGGCAGCCCGGCGGTGCCCGCCGCGACGGTGCGCGCGATCTCGGTTCGACCGTTGTGCAGGATGTTGACGTCGAGGTGATGCGCGCCGACGTCGAGCACCACGAACGGGCCCGGCTGCGCGAGCTCCGGCACCAGCCCGACCAGCCCATCGAGCGCCGCCGCGCCGACCGCGATCTCTTGCGGCACGACGCCCGCATCGCGCAGCTCGGCGAGCAGGCTCGCGATGCGTGCCTTCGGCGCGGCCGCCGCGAGCAGGCGGATGTGCGTGCTGTTCTTGTCGATCAGCTGGTAGTCGATCACCGCGTCGTCGGTGGGGAAGGGCAGCACCGCCTCGAGCTCGAACGGCAGCACATCGGCGATGCGCTTCTGTGCGGCGGCGGGCAGCTCCACCGGCCGCACCGACGCGTCCTCACCAGCGATGGCTACGATGATGCTGTCGGGCGCGCGGCCGACCGCCGCGAGCACTTCACGGATCGCCGCAGCGAGCGCGTCGGCGCGCGCCGCCGGACCGATCGCGACGCCATCCTCCGGCGGGGCGAGCTGCGCCTCGACGTAGCGCTCGAGCTCGACCTTGCGCAGCGCAGTGCGCAGCAGCGTGCCGCGCACTGCCGTCGTCCCGATGTCGAGCCCCAATATCCTGGCCATTCGCGTCGATCTCCTCGGGCTCAGTCGATCCGATAGTAATGAAAGATCCCGAGCGCAGGCATCGAGCCGGCGTTCGGTGGAGGCGGCGTCCAGCTATCTTGCATGTTCACCACGGTGCGGATGCGGACGTGCGCGCGGCCGACGTGGCCCTCGCCGCGAATCGTGAGGATGCGCGCGGCGGTGACGAACGCGCCATCGACGCCGGTGCCTTGATCAGCCGGGATCGTCACCGGGCGAAACATCAGCGGGTTCTGCGGGCCAAGCACGCTGAGCAAGATCGGATAGAGATCTTTCGGACCGCCGCGACCCTGGACGAAGTTGACGAAGTCGCCAACGCGCGTGAAGAACGGGATGTTCATGAACATCTGCCGCGCCATGCTCACGAGCTGCACGAACTTCATCGCCTCGCCCACGTCGGCGCAGAGCGGCTGCTCGGGCAAGCCGCGAAACGAGCAGAGACGCGCCAGCAGCACGAGCGGCGGCGCCTCGTTCGGGTTCACTGCGCCCGATCCGTAGATGGTCAGCTGTTCTTTCTCGAGGTCGTCCGGATCCGGCTGCACCACCGTCGCCCAGAAGTCGTCGCTGATTCCGCGCACCAGCCGGATCTCCTCGAGCGAGTCGAACGGCGCGTTCTTGATGACGTACGGATCTTTGTAGCGACGGTAAATCTCATCCTCACCGCCGCCCGAGGTCACCGTCGCCGCGCCCGGATCGAACTGCGTGCGCTCCTGATCGGTGTCCCACCAATCGGCGAGCGACGAGATCACGTCGAGGCGCGTGTTGAACTGACCTTCGTTGTCGCGCCGCTCGAACAGCGGATCGAGCGGGCTCGGTGAGCGATAGCCCTCGAGCATCGCGAAGACCTGCATCGCCATGCTCTGCCGCGCGGCCGTCGCGTCGAGGTTGAGCGGATCGTTGACGTTGGTCTTGCTGTTCTCGGCGACGGCCATCACCGAGCACGAGCCACCGATGCCGCCGAGCCCCTCGACCGCGCTCGAGTCGATGCCGGCCGCGTCGAGGCCGCCGTTTGCGCCTTCCGGGCTACAGAACGGCGCGAGCAGCACATCGGCGAATTTCCAGATCGGCAGCTGCGGTGGCGCGCGCCCCATCAGCGGCTGGTACATCATCGTGACGACCGCGCGGACCTGCGGCTCGCGCATGACCAGCATGCGCGTCAGATCGATCGAGCTCTTCGCCAGATACTCGGCGCGCAGCGTGTCGCGCTGATTCGTCGCGACGACGAACGAAGTGCTCGTGCTCTCGTGCATGTCCGCGAGCATCACGCCGAGCACCGCGACCGCCGTCATCGCGAGCACCAGCGCGATGCCCTCCTGCCGGCGCGCATCGCCCGACGCGCGACCGCGCCGCACGCGCTGTCCGCCGCGCTCCGCGTGCATGCCGCTGCGCTCTGGGCGCACGCCGCCACAGCGCTGCGCGGGCCGAGGGCCGGTCGCGCGTCGCGCGTCGCGTGGTGTCGGTGGCTGCGCGCTCATGGCGTGTAGATCGCGTGGTTGAGGCCGTAGCGAATCGGCAGGCTGACGCGCGTCCCGATCTTCTGCGTGCGGCGACGGCCGTCGATGCTGACGACGCCGAGCGTGATCTTCACCTGCGCGGGCAGACGGTTCGGCTGGCCGGTGCCCTGCACCGTGTCCCAGGTGCGGACCCACTCGTTGGTGATCGGATCGAGGTACTCGAGCTCCAGCGTCTCGACGTCGTGCAGCACGACCTGCAGCGTGCCGCCCTTGAGCGGATCATCGTCGATGCGCGCCTGCTCGCGCCGCACCAGCACGCGCCGATCGGCGGCGTCCGGATCACGCGCGATGAAGTAAGAGAGCTCGTTCTGATCCGACTCCTTTGCGTCGCGATAGAGCCGCTGATGCGAGAACGAGGTGAAGTCGATGCGATCGCGCCGGCCGCGATCGGTGCCGATGAACGCCGTGCGCACGACCTGCAAGCTCGGGCTCGGGTTGATCTGCGCCGACACGTATGCCGACTGCAGCTCGCGCACCATGCGCTCGAGCGCACCAGTGACCTCGAGCGCGCGATCCGTCTGCCCCTCGACCCGCGCCTTGTTGCGCGAGGTCTGCACGAAGCCCGAGTAGATCAGCGTCGAGATGATCGCGAGGATCACCACCGAGATCATCACCTCGATGAGCGACATACCGAGGCGACGCGCGCGCGCACGCCGCGTACCCACGCGCGCCATCACTGCTGCCCCCCCGCCGCGTTGTTGATCGCATTGTCGATGGCGTCCTGCGTGCCGGCGGCCATCGCGGCGTCGGCGACGAGGAACTGCACCACCTCGAACGAGTGATCGCGAGAGCCCTCTTGCCAGTGAACGCTCACCGTGACGCGGCGCACCTGCTCCTCGATGGTCGTCTTCAGCACCGGATAGGCCATCGACATGGCCATCTCGGAGAGTCCGCCCATACCGCCGCCGCTCTCCATCAGCGACTCGGCCGTCACGCCGGCGAGCGGATCGGGCGCGCCCTCGTCGTCCTCGAGCACGCCGCCTTCTTCTTCCACCTGATCGGGCAGCACGATGCGCTCGATCGACCACTCGCAGGTGAAGCCCTCGATCTCCGCGTCCTCGCAGCACTCGTCGGTGTCCGCGGCGGAGATCGCCGGCAGCCCCTCCTTCATCACCTTCTCTTCGATCTCGCCGAGCTTGCAGCGCGCCAGGACGGTCGCGTACGACGTGCGCCGCGCGCGGTTCGCGACCTTGATCGCGCCCGCCTCGCTCGAGAAGATCGACGACAGCGACAGTCCGAGGATCGCGACCGCGACCAGCACCTCGAGCAGCGTGAAGCCGAGGCGGCGCAGACGCGCACGTCGCGAGACGCGGGAGACGCGGGAGACGCGGAAGACGGCGGAGTATCGACTCGCGCGCTTCACTCCTCCACCTCGGACTGCTCTTCGCCGTCTTCGTCAGGCTCGCGCGGCTCCCACGCTCGAGGGCGCACGGTGCCGCGGCCGGTCAGCGGGTGAATCTCCACGGTGTAGACGTCGTCGCGCGCGTCGGTGAGCTGAATGATCGCGTGCTCGGTGCGCCCGCCCGGAAAGAAGTAGATCGCGCCGCGCCCGTGCTCGCGCGCGTCCGGCTCGTGCGGCACGACCATCTTGATCACGCGGATGCCGCTGCCGAGCGAGTGCGGCGCGTAGCGATCGAGCGCCTCGCCGTCCTCGTTCGCGATGGGCCCAAACGGCGACCGACCGAAGGTCGGCCGATCGGTCTTCTGCAGCGCCGCCTGCGCCGCCGCCCACGGATCGATGCCAGTGCGATCGTCGCCGCTGGCCTCGTCGTCGTCCGCCATGGCCTCGCTGATGCGATCGGTCGAGCGCGCGAGCGCCACGTGCCCGTGCGCCTCCTCGATCGACAACTGCGCCTCGTCGAGATTGAGCACCACGCGCACGGTGCCCCCCTGCGTGACGCTGCGCGTGTACGCATAACGCGACGCCGCGAGGATCTTCAAGCACGCCGAGCGCAGGCTCGTACGCATCATCAGTCCCATCCCGTAGGTCACGCCGGTCGAGACGATGGCCACGATGACCACCACCACCATGATCTCGATCAGCGTCATCCCCGAGCGCCGGCGATCCGGCGGACGGATGCGATGCACCGATGCACGCGCAACTCCGCCATCGCGACCGCTTCGGCGGGGGCGCGCGATGGCGAAGGACGCCGAGCGTGGCGTGCGAAGGCTCCTCATGATCAGCGAATGTCGTCCTCGGTGCCCATCTGCTTGTCGGGGCCGCCGGACTTCACCGAGATGTCGTTGCCCTCGCACTCGATGACGTATTCGCCGTCCCACGGATCCTTCGCTTCGCGGTTTTGCGGGAGGTCCCCGCTCTCCTTCAAATCGGCGACGGTCGGACACTCGCCTGCGTGATCGGTGATCCAGATGGTGGCCGCCGAGCTGATCGCCGACGCGTCGCTCATCGCAGTCTTGACCCGCGCCTTCTCGAGCTGCGGCAGCACCGCGACGCCGACCGCCGTGGCGATGAGCGCCATGATGATCACGACGACCATGATCTCGACCAGCGTCATGCCCTCGACCGCACGGCGCGCCAGGCGGCGCATCACCCGCCGCGTCTGCTTCTTCTCGATGTTCGCTTGCTTGTTCATCTCGCCCTCCGAGCGTTGAGCCGGTAATCGGTAGTCATTCGACATGGTCATTCGAAGTGGTCATTCGACGTTGTCGTCGACGAAAAAATCGCCGCTCGGCCCCGCCGAGACGACGTCCACTCCGTCTGGGTTCATCACACCGGGGCAGCGTACGTAGAGCGCATGCCCCCAGCCATCCACCGGCAGCTCCGCCAGGTAGCGCACGCCGGTCCGCGGCGGATGCACGAGCTCCACCGTCGAGCGCGGACAACGCGCCATGTCCTCGCGAAACTCCGCGACGCCGCGCTTTACCGTCGCGATCGCCGCGCGCGTGGCGCGAATCCGCGCACGCTCGTCCGCCGTGCCCCACAGGCCGAGCACCGCCGCGATCGCTGCCACCCCGCTCACCACGACGCCGAAGCGGCGCCGCGTGAACAGCTGCCCGAACCACGCGCTGCGCCGCTCCCATGGAAGGAAGATGCCGCGCCGTGCTCGCTTCGCCTTCGCCACTCGCCGCCTCCATCACTGCACGCGCCATCGCTTCGCTGGACATCACTGCACGAACTCGTTGATCTGCATCAGTGGGATCAGGATCGCGAAGGCGATCCCGCCCGACATCCCGCCGACCAAGATGATCATGGCCGGCTCGAGCAGCGCGGTCATCACGCCGATCTGCGCGTCGACCTGGCTGTCGTACGCGCTCGCGACGTTCTCGAGCATCTCCTCGAGCTGCCCGGAGCGCTCGCCGATCGCGATCATGTGCGTGACGATCGGCGGGAAGCGCCCGGAGCGCTTCAGCGGACCGGCGATGCTCTCGCCCTCGCGGATCGAGACGCGCGCCTCTTCGATGACGCGCATCAGCTCGGTGTTGCCGAGCACGTTGCGGGTGATCTCGAGCGCGCTCAGCAGCGGCACGCCGCTCTTGAGCAGCGTCGACAGCGTCCGCGCGAAGCGCGACACCGCGACCATCAGCGTCAGCTTGCCGAACACCGGGACGCGCAGCGTGAACAGGTCCCAGCGGCGGCGTCCGTCCTCGGTCGCGATCCAGCGGCGGAAGCCGACGACGCCCCCGACCGTCAGCATGATGAGCAGCCACCAGTAGCCGGTGAACACGTTGCTGGTGAAGATCAGCAGCCGCGTGTACCAGGGCAGCGCCTGCTGAAAATTCTCGAAGATGCTCGTCACCTTCGGCACGACGGCGACCATCATGATCGAGACGACGCCCATGCCGAACACGACCATGAACATCGGATAGGCGAGCGCGCCGAACACCTTGTTCGACAGCTTCGACTGCGCCTCGAGGAACTCCGCGAGGCGCTGCAACACCGAGTCGAGCGTGCCCGATGATTCTCCCGCCGAGACCATGTTGATGTAGAGCGGCGTGAAGATCTTTGGGTGCATGCGCAGCGCGTCGTTGAGGCTGGTGCCCTCGTTGACGCGGTCGCGGATCTGCGTGAGCGCGAGCTTCAGATCGGGCTGCTCCATCTGATCGATGAGCGCCGTGAGCCCCTCGACCAGCGGAATGCCGCTCTTCAGCAGCGTCGCGAGCTGCCGCGTCGCGACGGCGACGTCGAGCGTCGAGATGCGCCGCAACATCTTCTTGAAGTCGACCTCGCGCGCCGCCTTGGTGCGCGCCTTCGACTCCTCGAGCACCTCGGTGACGAGCACGCCGTCTTTGCGCAGCACGAGGCGCAGCGCCTTCGCGTTCTCCGCGTCCTTGACGCCGGAGACCTTTTTGCCGCCGGCGTCGATGCCGCGATAGGCGTAGATGGCCATCGCTATGCCTCGATCTCCCCGGCCTGCGTCGAGGCGAGGACGTCCTCGAGCGAGGTGCGGCCGGCGAGCACTTGGCGCGCGCCGTCTTCACGCAGCGAGCGCATCCCGCGCTGCACGGCGATGCGCGCGATCGTGTTGGAGTCGGAGTTGTCGAGGATCGCGCGGCGCACCGGCTCGTCGACCTGCAAGAGCTCGTAGATGCCGAGGCGGCCGCGGTAGCCGGTGCCGGTGCACTCGGCGCAGCCGACCGCGCGGTAAAAGACTGGCGTGTCCTGCACGGCGCCGAGGCCGAGCTGCGTGCGGATGCGGCCATCGGTCTCGCGCAGGCGCAAGTGCGCGGAGTCGATCACCGCGCGCTGCTCCGGGGTGAGCCGCTCGAGCACATCGGCGGGGACGGGCGGCGGGCCTTGGGGCCGCGGCGGTCCGACGTGCGTTAGCTCGCCGTCGAGATCGTCGGGCTCGAGCAGGTCGGACAGCGCTGTAGTGTCGTCGACGGCGCTCGCAGCAGCGCTCGCGACGTTGCCATTCTTCGCGCTCGCGACCGCCGCCGCTTTCGCCGAGGCGGCGAGCCCGGTGCGCTTGTTGTTCTCGACCAGCCGACGCGCCTCCGCCATGTCGATGCCGAGCGACTTCAGATCCGCCTCGCTCGGCTCGTACGGCTGACGACAGTGCGGACAGAGCCGACGCACGAGGCGCTGCGCGAGCACCGCCAGCAGCGACGACGCGATCAGGAATGGCTGCACGTCCATGTCGACGAGGCGCGTGATGGCGCCGGCCGCGTCGTTGGTGTGCAGCGTCGACAGCACGAGATGTCCGGTGAGAGACGCGTTGATCGCGATCTCGGCCGTCTCCTTGTCGCGAATCTCACCGACCATGATGACGTCCGGGTCCTGACGCAAAAAGGCGCGCAGCCCGCTGGCGAAGGTCAGCCCGATCTTCGTGTGCACCTGCGTCTGGCCAATCCCCGCGAGCTCGTACTCCACTGGATCTTCGACAGTGAGGATGTTGAGATCGGGGGTGTTGATCTTGCTCAGACACGCATACAGCGTCGTCGTCTTGCCGGAGCCCGTAG
>Ga0209181_10004680_pt1 | contig 20179 bp, 17 predicted proteins | sample MAT05_FD_187208 | JGI IMG/M metagenome (GOLD analysis project Ga0209181, IMG submission 187208) | Freshwater microbial communities from Lake Fryxell liftoff mats and glacier meltwater in Antarctica - MAT-05 (SPAdes) (version 2) | ecosystem: Environmental > Aquatic > Freshwater > Ice > Liftoff... | reverse complement strand
CTCTAGCACAGCGCGCGCCGCCCGCGCAATAGGTGACGTGAAATGTGCGCTCATAAACTTCACTTTAATTTAGAGGTTTAGTAAGCTATAATAATCTGAGTCCGGCACGAAGTTTTTAGAGGCTAAAAAATGATCGAAAATCTGCAAACTGGTTATGATGATACGGCGGAAGATGCTGCGGAAAGCGAAACTCTACCGCCACTTACACGCTATCGAGTTTCTAGCTTTGGAACTGATTTTGATGTTGAAGGGTTAATGAAAAGATTAGAACGTAACGATATCTTCATCCCTGATTTTCAACGTGCTTACGTCTGGAAACCAATACAAGCATCTCAATTTATCGAATCAATCCTTTTGGGATTGCCCGTCCCCGGAATTATGCTTGCGCTTGATGATGACGATAACGAAGACACAAAAGCACGACGCTATGTCGTAGATGGGCTTCAAAGGCTAACAACTCTACAATCATTTATTAAAGGGAAATTTCCAAATGGAAAACCCTTTATTCTTACAAAAGTTGAGGACGAATTTAATGGAAAAAGCTTCAACCATCTATCGTATGGCGATCAAAGAGTGATTTTGGATTATGTCATTCATGCGACCATTATCAAACAGGAAAAACCTGATAAAGATAAATCTGGTATCTACGCTGTCTTTAGAAGACTGAATACCAATGGTACACCTCTCACCCCCCAAGAGATTCGCTCAGCAATTTATCAGGGGACGTTTAACAAACTTTTGGAAGAACTCAAAGAAACAAATGAATGGAGCAAAATTTTTCTGGGACGCGGTGTTCGTAAAGAAAATGAGGAGTTAATTCTTCGTTTCCTAGCTTTATATGACAATCACGTAAGATATGAAAAACCGTTAGAGACTTTCTTAAATGTTTTTATGAGTGAACATAAGAACGCCTCAACGAGTTTCCTCGAAAAGCAACGCAAGCTTTTTATGGACACAATTTCTCTAGTCTATAGAGAGATTGGCGATAAAGCTTTCCGTATCGTCATCAGCGTAAATCGTCAATTTAACCGCGCCGCCTATGATTCGATAATGGTAGGCTTAGCGACTCGGTTAGAGCGCGGTTCTATTAAAGATGTAAATGGATTTCGCGAACGTTATGATAAACTCATCGCAGACCCTGAATATATTCGACTAGTGACAGGCTCTACAACAGATGAAAATAATCTGCGCGGACGCATCAAAATGGCAATCAATGCTTTTGTGGATCTGGAATAATCTGAATGAATTTGACAGATATAATACGGTCGGATAAAGATCGGATAGATAAGCTATTAAAAGCACTTCGCAATCTCGATCCTCTTTCAGATGATATTTTGTATCCAGCGCTATCAGAATACATCTGTGTAAGAATTACAGGCTATTTGGAAGTTGGAGTCGATAGCCTGTTAATTGCTTTTGTTGAGCGAAGCACAAAAGACCTTAAATTGCGAAATATCGCGATCCAACATATTAAAGGCTATCACTCAGCCAATTATCAAAAAATTCGTCAACTTTTAGCCACTTTTGATAAAGAATTAGACATAGCCTTTCAGGCTGAAATTACAAAAGAACGCCGCACTATTCCGGCAGATATTAACAATTTATTCGAAGCGCGCAATCTAATCGCTCATGGAGGTAGAACAGATTTAGGACGCGAGAAACTCAACGCATATTTTAGCGCCGCTCAAAAAGTTCTTGAGATTATCGCCGATTTGTTGAATTAAGCTCTCTTGGTGGCTTTTCTCGACGCGCGAGCATCTTTAGGAACGTGCAAAGACAGATTCCCTCACCCCCTCACCCATATCCCTGTACAATACGCTCCACACACACAAACATCCTAACGGAGGCGCGGCATGACGAGCGATCTGCTCGATATTCTCAATCCACAACAGCGCGAGGCGGTCACGGCGGGAGACGGTCCGACGCTGGTCTTGGCGGGTCCCGGCAGCGGTAAGACGCGCGTCCTCACCCATCGTATCGCTTATTTAGTCCAAGACATGGGCGTCTATGCCTCCAATATCGTCTCGGTGACGTTTACCAACAAAGCCGCCGCCGAAATGCGCGAACGAGTCGAAACCATCTTGGGTGGCAGGCTCGACGGCTTGCAAATCGGCACCTTCCACGCCATCTGCGCGCGCTTGCTGCGCTTTGAAGCCGATCACACCCCGTACGGGCGCGATTATGTGATCTACGATAGCGACGATCAGTCGGGGGTCGTCAAAGGCATCTTGACCGAACTCAATGTCGATCTCAAACGCTTCAAGCCGGGCGCGGTCTTGGGGGCGATCAGCAGCGCGAAAAATGAACTCATCGGACCGACCGAGTTCATGGCTGCCGATTATTTTGGCGAGATCGTGGCGCGCGTCTATCCCCGTTACCAAAACGCCCTGCTCGCCAGCAATGCGATGGACTTCGACGATCTGCTCATGCAGACCGTCTTGCTGATGCGCGACAATGCCACCGTGCGCGAAAAATACCAATCGCGCTGGCGTTATGTCTTGGTCGATGAGTTCCAAGACACCAACACGGCTCAATTTGAACTAGTGCGCCAGTTCAGCAACCCCCAACGTAATGTCTTTGTGGTGGGCGATGAAGATCAGGGCATTTATGCCTTTCGCGGTGCCGATTACCGCAACGTCATGACGTTTAGGCGCGAATACCCCACCGCCAAAGTGATCTTACTGGAACAAAATTATCGTTCGACGCAAAACGTCTTGGACGTGGCGCGGGCGGTCATCGACAAAAACGGCAATCGCACCCCCAAAAAATTGTTCACCGAACATGGTGCTGGTGCCAAAGTCATGATTCAGGAAGTGTATAGCGAAAGCGAAGAGGCGCAGTTTGTGGTCGAAACCATCCGCCAACTGATCCGCACCGAAGACCGCACCTTCCGCGACTTTGCCATCATGTACCGCACCAATGCCCAATCACGGTCGCTGGAAGAAGCGTGCGTCAAGTTCAATATGCCCTACAAGTTGATCGGCGGAGTAGGCTTTTATAAGCGGCGGGAAATCCGCGATATCGTCGCCTACCTGCGGGTGATCAACAACCCCAACGATGCCGTCAGTTTTGACCGGATCGTCAACACCCCCGCGCGCGGCATCGGCGAAAAGACCATCGCCACCCTGCGCGCGTGGTGCGCGGCACAAAGCTGGACGATTGCCGAGGCGCTGGACGCGCTGGTACGCGGCGTGCCCTCACCCTTGACGGGCAGGGCGGCGAAAGGCTTGGCGGAGTTTGCGCGGTTGGTGACTCACCTGCAAGCCTTTGCCGAGCTAAACACGCTTGATCTACTCTTTGACGAGATCATCAAACAGGTCAATTATTACCGCCACGCCCAAGAGATCAGCGAGACCGACGAGCAGCACGAAGAACGCATGGAAAACTTGGCGGCGCTGCGCGGCATTATGTCGGAAAAGAAAGATTTGGCGCTGCGCGACTTCTTGGAGGAAACCGCCCTCGTTGCCGAGATCGACTCGCTCGATACCACCAAGAACGGCATCACCTTGTTGACCTTGCACGCCGCCAAAGGCTTAGAATACCCAGTCGTGTTTATCACTGGCGTTGAGGACGGCTTGTTGCCCCATTCGCGCTCGATTGGCGAGGTTGAACCGATGGCGGAAGAACGCCGTTTGCTGTATGTCGGCATCACCCGCGCGCGCGAACGCCTGTATCTGACCTATGCTTTCCGCCGCTCGCTGTATGGCGAAAGTAGCGAAGTCACCCCGTCCCGCTTCTTGGTCGATATCCCGCCCGCGCTGACGACCGGCGAATGGTTCCGCATCAACACCATGCGCGAACGCGCCGCCGTCAAACAAGCCACCACCTGGGATCGCCCCAAAGCGGCGGCGACGCCCCCATACGCACCGACGGTGGTCTCGTTTCAGCAGGGAGTCGATAAATTGATCGCCAACAAACGCGCGGGCGTCACCGTGCCAGTGGCGGGCGTCACCCTGCCAGCGGCGGGCTTGCGCTTTACGACAGGCACCAAAGTGCAACACGCCAAATTTGGCGAGGGTGTCGTGGTCTCCAGCAAGAAGGTGGGCGATGATGAGGAAGTCGAGATCGATTTCTCGGTGGCGGGGCGGCGCGTGTTGAGCGCCAATTTCGCCAAGCTGGTCATCACCGGAAAATAGCGTTTTGGACATTCGGCACTACAAAATTTGAGCAATCCGCCCTATAATGGGGTCTTGTACGACCCCGGGTGTTGTTGGGTCTTTTTTCTTGTGGAGATGAAACGCCAATGCAAATCGCAGATGGTAAGGTCGTCAGCCTGAGCTACACGCTGACAGTTGATGGCGTCGAGATCGCCCGCACAGAAACGGGTGAGCCGATGGAATATCTGCATGGATTCGCAGAAATCCTGCCCGGGTTAGAAGCTGCACTGACTGGTAAAAATGTCGGCGACGCCTTGTCGATCACGTTGGCACCCGCTGATGCCTATGGCGAGTACGACGAAGAAGACATGGAAGAAATCGATCGTAGCGACATCCCCAACGCCGAAGACCTCGAAGTCGGCATGATTGTCGAAGTGGAAGACGAAGATGGCTATGCGTATACCGCCACCGTCGCCGAAGTCCGTGATGATGTCATGATCTTGGATTTCAACCCGCCCCTTGCGGGCAAAACCTTGAGCTATGATGTCGAAGTCCTCGCCGTGCGCGACGCCACCGAAGATGAACTTGAGCATGGTCATGCTCATGATGAATTTGACGACGACGATGACGATGACGAATGGGATGGCTATGAGGATGACGATGAGGAGTATGACGCAGACGCAGACGAAGACGCAGACGAAGACGCAGACGTAGACGTAGACGCAGACGCAGACGCAGACGCAGACGCAGACGCAGACGCAGACGCAGACGCAGACGCAGACGCAGACGCAGACGTAGACGCAGACGCAGACGTAGACGCAGACGCAGACGTAGACGCAGACGCAGACGTAGACGCAGATCCCAAAACCGTCTAGCGCTTCCTCCTTCGCCAGTCACACCACCTCGTGAAATTGTAGAGGCAGAGCGGGCATAAGTTTTTGCCCCCTGCCTTTACTCATATCAATATCCCAAGTTCCGTAAATTTTTATTCCTCAACGCTTGTTTAGACAACCAAAAAACAGTCCCATGCTATAATCACTTGCAACTACTCATTGATGCGGCGTGTCCTTCACAAACCCGTTGCCATACGCTTTACCGAAGCGAAAATGATAGCGGCTTGTGAAGATAAATTAATGGAAGCCCTCCGATGAAATCCGATCTTGATCAACTGATGGCAAAACGTGGCTTAGATGCCATTCTTGTGACCGGCGATGAGGGCGATAACCCGATGTTGTCCTACCTCGCCAATGATGCCCATATCACCGGCGGCTATGCCCTCAAGCGGCAGGGTGCCGAAGTCGTGTTGGTCGTTAACGCGATGGAAACAGAAGAAGCCGCCAAAAGTGGGCTAACGGTCTTGTCCTATTATGATTTGGGCTATGCCCAAATGACGGAGGCGGCACAGGGCAACCGCACCCAAGCCAGCATTACCCTTGTGCAAGCGATGTTGACTCATATCGATTTGCCAGCGGGTAGAGTCGGTCTCTACGGGCGCGGCGCGATCAACCATTTCATCGAATGGGTACGGTCGTTGACGACGGCACTGCCAAATTATGAATTTGTGGGCGAAACCGAAAAGACGCTTTTTGAAGAAGCCTATATGACCAAAGATGCTGCCGAACTCGAACGCTTACGTTCTATCGGGGTACGCACTTCCGAAGTCTTAAGCGCAACATGGGATTTCATCAGTGGGCACCGTGCCGAGGGCGAGCGCGTGGTGGATGCCGACGGGCGCGCCTTGACCATTGGCGGGGTCAAACGGTTTGTGCGCCGCGCCTTGCTAGATCGCGATCTCGAAGATACCGATATGATTTTTGCACAAGGGCGCGATGCCGGCTTCCCACACAGCCGGGGCGATGCCGAAACGCCGTTGCAATTAGGGCGATCGATTGTTTTCGACTTGTTCCCGCGCGAACTGGGCGGCGGCTACTTCCACGACTGCACCCGCACTTGGTCGATTGGCTATGCCACGCCCGAAGTGCAGCAGGCATTTGATGAAGTGACCGAGGCGTTTGACATTGCCGTCGATAATTTCCGCGTCAATATGCCCGCCAAACACCTGCAAGAAGCGGTGCAAAGCTATTTTGAGGACAAAGGGCACCCGACTTCGCGCAGTCAACCCGGCACCACGAACGGCTATGTCCATAGTTTGGGGCATGGCGTCGGCTTGAATATCCATGAGCGCCCCGCCTTAGGGCACCTTTCGGAAGATGTGTTGGCGGCGGGCAGCGTGGTCAGCATCGAGCCGGGGCTATATTATCCAGATCAGGGCTTTGGCGTCCGTCTTGAAGACTTGGTTTATGTCGCGCCCGATGGACAACTGATCACTTTAACAGATTTTCATAAGCGGCTTGTCTTGCCGTTGCTAGGCTAACCGGAAATGCCCATCCATCAGTTTGTCAAACTCGCTGCCCAAGTCATGAATGTGGACGCCATTTTCCTGAGTATTGTCGCGAATGGTGCTTATTATGTCGCCGCCGTCGCCGGTTTGACCGATCTGCAAATCATTCATAAGTTGATGCCGTTTGTCGCCACAGGCGATCAACCGGTCTTTATTGAAAACCTCCACGAGCCGCACCCCATCGCTGACATCGCGGTAGCGGCGCTGGCAGGGATGCCTTTGTATCGCAGCGGGGTTTTGGTTGGCTTTTTGGGGGTAGCGCATGGGATGCCGATTGCTTGGAACGAAGCGCATCAGGACCAACTGAGCAATCTTGCCGTCATCGGCGCAGATTTGTTGAGTTTACACAGCATCACGGATTATTTTCTGCCGAGCATGGGACGCGGTATAGGGGATGAGGACAGGGGCGAGGAACGCCTGCGCGAGAACGGGTTGACCGATGAGCAGCGCTTGATCTTGAAACGGTTAGAGCGCGAATTGATGGAAACGCTCGATATCAACGTGGTGTATGCCTTCATCATGGATGCCGCGTGGCGCGCCACCCGCGCCGAAAACGGCTATCTGGCGTTGATCAGTGCCCAAGAAACCACCGAGATCGTGCATGTGTTGGGGGATCACTATCGGCGCAGACTAGTGGTCGCAAAAGATGTCCTCAATAAGCCGGATCAGTTTCTGAATCAATGGATCGTGAGCCAAAAACAGGCGCAAATCATCCCCGATATCCATCGGTTGCTCATCAGTTTTCTGCCTACACCGAACGACCGTAACCCGTATGCGGTGTTTTTTGCCCCCCACACCAGCGCTGCCATGTTTTTGCCGATCACCTATCGGGGCAAAATCATCGGGATACTGAGTTTAGAAACGCAGCATGCCAAAAATTTTACGCCTTCATCGTTAGAGTTCCTCAAATTGCTGATGGATCGTGTCGGGTTAGCGATTGATAACGCGCATACCCACCAGACCGTGCAAGACCAATTGGTCGAACTGCAACGGTTATATGAACAAGTCAAAGGCTTGGAACGCATGAAGTCCACCCTGCTGGACTTGGCGGCGCATGATTTGCGCAACCAGATCAGTGTCGTCAATACCAACATCGGGCTGGCGCAGCGGATCGATGAACTGAGCGAAGAGCGGCGCAGTCACTTTTTGACACAAGCATTGCAAGCCAGCAAAAATGCCGCTCATATCCTTGATGATTTGATGGTGCTTCAGCGGATTGAAAAAGGCGGCAAAGATTCGACCTTCCAACTCTTGGACTTTAACGCCGTCATCAAGAGCGTCGTGACCCAACAATCGCCCCGTGCCGAAGCGCGCAAACAAGCCATTATCGCCAACTTGAACAGCCGCCCGTTGATGATCTTGGGGGAGCCAGCGTTGTTACGGCAAGCATTGGCAAATTTGGTCGATAACGCCATGAAATACAGCCCAGAGGGGGGCACGATTGATGTTTCCTCCATGACTGAAGGCGACGACGCTATGATCACGATCCGCGACAACGGTTATGGCATTGCCCCCGCCGACGCGGTTCATGTTTTCGACGCTTTTTATCGCTCCCCCGATGCCGTCAAACGCGGGATCAGCGGCACGGGCTTGGGCTTGCACATTGTTCAGCAGATCGTGGAACAACACGGCGGCACCATCAGCGTGCAGAGCAAAACCAGTGATATCGAGCCGGGCACGACCTTCAAGATCGTCCTGCCGATGACCTCTAAACTTTTTGCGATATGAGTTTTATCGCCCCACCCCTAAGTTCTCGCGTCTGGGATGTGATCTTCATCACGCTCTCGACGTGATGCCCTCCTGATTTTGCGCCATACGCCTCGTGTTCGTGTTATAGTCTAAGGGTTGGCATCAGTTAAATTGCCGGGCAACAGAACGTTGCCTGTGAGGTGTCTGTCCCCTAAGCTTTCGCATCCTATGATAAGGAATTTGTCGGTATGACTCTTCCAGTCAGCGCTCAATCGTTGCGCGTCGCCATCATCGGTTCCGGCCCATCGGCGTTTTATGCAGCCGAATATTTGCAAAAGCAGTCCCCGACCCCCGTCAGCATCGATATGTTTGAACGTCTGCCGACCCCGTTCGGCTTGGTGCGGGGCGGGGTCGCGCCGGATCACCCCAAAATTAAGACGGTGACGAAGGTCTACGAGAAAATCGCCACGCAGCCGGGCTTTCGCTTTTTCGGCAATGTCACGTTGGGGCAGGATATCCGCCATGATGAACTGACCGCGCGCTATCATGCCATCATTTATGCGGTCGGTGCCCAAACGGATCGCCGCATGGGGATCGAGGGCGAAGATTTATCCGGCAGCCACCCCGCGACGACGTTCGTCGGGTGGTATAACGCGCATCCCGATTATCGTCACCTCAGTTTTGATTTAACCCAGTCCGCGGTCGCGGTGGTCGGCAATGGCAATGTGGCGATGGATGTCGCGCGAATCCTCGCCAGCACGCCCGAAGAACTGGCGCAGACCGATATCGCCGATTATGCGTTGGCGGCATTGCGCGCCAGCCGCGTGACCGATATTTATGTATTGGGGCGGCGCGGACCGGCACAGTCAGCATTCACCAACCCAGAGCTGAAAGAATTGGGTGAACTGGCGGATGCCGAGGTGATCGTTAAGCCCGAAGATATCGACCTTGACCCGTTGAGCGCTGCGTATATCGTCAACGACAATGATCGCACTGCCGAACGCAACTACCAAACGTTACTGCGCTACAGCCACCAACCCCTACAGGGCAAAAGCAAGCGGATTCATATGCGTTTTCTGGTCTCGCCCACCCGTTTGTTGGGGCATGACTGCCTAGAGGAGATGGAACTGGTGCATAACGAATTAGTGCAAGCCGAAGATGGCAGCCTCCGCCCGCGCCCGACGACGATCACCGAAACCTTGCCTGTTGGCTTGGTGTTTCGGTCGATTGGCTATATGGGCGTGGCGCTAGAGGATGTGCCGTTTGATGCCCGCAAAGGCGTGATCCCCAATATCGATGGGCGCGTCACCCGTGACGGCGCGGTCGTCATAGGGGAATACGCCGTCGGCTGGATCAAGCGGGGACCGTCGGGCATTATCGGCACCAACAAGCCGGATTCGCAAAGCACCTGCGAGCAACTGTTGGCGGATGCCGCCGACGGCAAGCTGTTGACACCAGTGTCGGAAAGGGTCGATATCAGCGCCTTGTTAGAAGCACGGGGTATCGAGGTGGTCACGTTTGCCGATTGGCAACATCTGGATGCTGCCGAGCAAGCGCGCGGGCAAGCCGAAAATCGGGTGCGCGCCAAGTTTAGTGATGTGGATGAGATGTTGGCGGTGATCCGCGCGGCGCGCGGCTAACTGTTCAGGGGGAGATGTGTGGTTCAAACGGGCGGACATATGGCGTGCAACCGTCAATAATCATGAAAGGCTCCCCATACGCCTAGTCCGCACCCTACGACGACTCGCGTTGCGGGCATCCTCCAAGGGTGAGGATCACGGTTTTTTTGGGCGTCGCCTACTCCATGTGTCCCATTAACGTAAATGTAGGGGCGGATTAGGCGCTTGTCGAACGTTGCCAACGGGAGCGTTCCCGCGCCGTATATCCGCCCGTTTACCACCGACGGTCATTTTCCCCTTTATGATCACCCATTTTCTAGCCTGTGTAGTTACACCAAAACTCGCAATTAGGACACAAAACTCATGACCGATTTTGAAAACAGCTCTCGATCCCCCACCGAACTTTTAGCGACGTTGCGCCAATTGCGTAGCACTGTTGCCGCACAGGGCGCGGAACGGGTCGGACGTTGGTCCGCCCATATTGACCGCCGCGCCGGGTGCCTCAGCGCCACCAACATGGCGGATTATCTGGCATTGCGCAGTGTCGATCTGCGCCCCTTGCAACCGCTGCTAAGCCGTTTTGGGATTTCCTCGTTGGGGCGTGCCGAGGGGCGCGTCTTGGCAAACTTAGATGCCGTGATCGCGGCGCTAGAGGCGATCTGTGGCGCGCCGGATATGCGCCACTTCCCGCGTGAACAGCGGCTTTTGCGCGGGGTGCGGATGCTGCATCACAACAGCGAACAAGTTTTTGGGGCAGAACCCGTCGAGCGCAGCGTCCGCGTGATGGTCACGTATCCCAGCGAAGCCGCGCAGGATTACGATTTTGTGCGGGATTTGGTGGTGCGCGGTATGGATTGTGCCCGCATCAATTGTGCCCATGATGACGCCACCCAATGGGGGGCGATGATTTCTTATACCCACCAAGCCGCCGCCGAGGTGGGGCGCAACGTCAAAATCTTGATGGACTTGGGCGGTCCCAAAGTACGTACACAGGAGGTGACGCTCCATAAAAAGCGCTTGTTCACGGGCGATGCGCTCTTGTTACGGCGCGATGCCCCTAGCAAAGACTCGCGCTATGTCAACCAAGTACGGTGCAGCCTGCCCGAAGTGATCGATCAATTGGCGGTCGGGCAAGCCGTGTGGATGGACGACGGCAAGATCGGCGCGGTTATCACTCAGATCGAAGACGAGGGCGCGTTGTTGCGCATCACCCATGTGGAAGACGAGGGCGCACGTTTGCGCGATGAAAAAGGCTTGAACTTCCCCGATACCCTCTTAAATTTATCGCCCTTGACGCCCGATGACTTGAGCGCGCTCGATTTTGTCGTGCATCACGCCGACATGATCGGCTATTCGTTCGTGCAAAACCCCGACGATATCGATTTACTTCAGCGCGAGATGGCGGCACGGCGCGCCGACTGGCAACGGGTGGCGATCATCGCCAAGATCGAGACGCGGCGCGCCATCCATAACCTGCCCGATCTGATCGTGCGGGCGATGGGCAAGCAACCGTTTGGGGTCATGATCGCGCGCGGCGATCTGGCGGTGGAGGTCGGCTATCAGCGGATGGCGGAAATCCAAGAACAGATTTTGTGGCTGTGCGAGGCGGCACACGTCCCCGTGATTTGGGCGACCCAAGTCATGGAAAGTTTCGTCAAGAAGGGCACGCCCTCACGCGGGGAAATGACCGATGCGGCGATGTCCGCGCGTGCCGAATGTGTGATGCTGAACAAGGGCCCGCATGTGGGCGAGGCGATCTCGATATTGAACGATCTGCTCTCGCGCATGCAGGGGCACCAGTTGAAGAAAACCCCGCAACTCCGCCAATTGAAGGTGTGGGCGGATGTGTTGCGGGATTAACCACACGGATGGCTAATCTGCCGCTGTCTCTGCCAAGAACGCCGCCACCGTCGTGTCCACATTGAGCGCCGCCCCACGCGCCCGTGCCGCTTCGATGATCACCGTATCTGCACTAGGGTGGGCGCGCAAGGCGTCAAGGATCGGCTCGGCAGTGTTCTTGACATCGGCGCTCGCCAGCGGATGTGCCAGCGCCAAGCCGAGCAGTTCTGCCGCCTGTATGAGATCGCCTTGCAGCAACTTGAGTAGTGCCACACCGCACAAGACATCCAGCGTCATTGAGATCGCCCGAATCTCTTGCGTGATCGGCAGCGCCCGCCGGAAATAACCAGCGGCAGCGTCCAAATCGCCTTGATCACAGGCGATAAAACCCAATAAATTCGTGAGGTTGGCAACTTGCCAGCGTCGCCCCATTTGTTCACTGGCACGCAATGCCAGTTGGGTATAGGTGATGGCTTCCCGCGACCATGACGGATGGACAGGAAGCCGTGATCGTGTCTTGCCGCAAGTTGCGCAGTGACCGACTCCAGCACGGTGATGATGCTGGGGTGCCACAACGACGCCAGCAACCGAAATTCGTTGGCGAGTTGGTGCCGGAGGCGTTGGTCATGGGCGTTGAGCGCGGCGGCATCGAACGAGACCCGCTTCAGGGCGATCACACGGTCAAACAAGCGATCACGGACGCGAAAAACGACGCCCATGCCGCGCCCAATCTCGCCTAGAATATGATAGCGCCCATCAAGCGCGTTTTGAAGCGAGGGTGTGGAAACCATAGCGGTTGTCGATCCTGTGATCTGTGATTGGGATGTCCCCAAAGTTTACCCCAAGATCGGAGAAAAATAGCAACTTTAGCGGATTGCACCGTTCGTCCGCAAATGGGCAAGCGCGGCGGGCGTCAGCGCCAGCCGTTCTGTCAATACGGCGTCGGTGTGTTCGCCCAAATCGGGCGGGGGCAGCCGAAACGAGGGCGGCGTCTCGGAAAAACCAACGGCGTGCCCGACCATGCGCAACGGCGCGTCGGCGGTGCCCACATCCCAAACCAAACCCCGTGCGGCGATATGCGGATCGTTCAAAGCAGCGCGCACCCCGTTGATACGTCCACAGGGGATGCCCGCCGCCAAAATCTGCTCGATCCAGTGATCGACCGGATGCCGCGCGAACACCGCCGCCAATAAATCCACCAGCACGACCCGGTGGCGCACGCGCATCGGGTTGCTGGCAAAACGCGGGTCATGCGCCCAATCGCGGTGCCCGACCAGCCCACACAATGCCGCAAACTGGCGATCATTGCCGACTGCCAGCGCGAAGGCACCATCGGCGGCGTCAAACGGTTGATAGGGCACGATACTAGGATGGGCATTGCCATAGCGCTGTGCCTCGCGGTCACTGACCAGCACGCTGCTGGCGATATTGACCAGCGCCGCGATCTGCGAGTCGAGCAAATTGATATCCAGATGTTGCCCGATGCCCGTGTGTTCGGCATGACGCAACGCCGCCAAAATCGACGCGGTGGCGAACATGCCCGCAAAGACATCGCTGACGGCGACGCCGACCTTGTTGGGGATGCCGTCCGGTTCGCCCGTGATCGCCATGAGTCCGCTCATGGCTTGGATGGCGAAATCATAGCCGGGGCGCTCAGCATAGGGTCCGGTTTGCCCAAAGCCGGTGATGCTGGCATAGACGACCGCCGGATTGAGCGCCCGCACGTCTTCAAAGCCCAAGCCGAAGGATGCCATGCCGCCGACACGGAAGTTTTCGACCACGATGTGCGCTTGTGCCGCCAGTTGCTGCGCGATCTGTCGCCCGTCGGGGTGTTTCAGGTCAAGGGCGATCCCGCGCTTGTTACGGTTGATGCTCAGGTAGTAGGCGCTGCGCCCTTTGGCGTCAAACGGGGGACCCCAAGTGCGGGTGTCATCGCCGTCGAAGCTTTCGACCTTGATGACATCCGCGCCCATGTCGGCAAGCTGCATAGTGCAAAAGGGTCCCGCCAAGATGCGGGTGAAATCCAGCACGCGCACGCCAGCGAGCGGGAGGGTGGGGGTGGAAGGTGTAGGCATTATTCAGCTTCTTGCACCGTGACCGGCAATAAGCCCCGTAAGCGTTCATAATCGCGGTGGGTGCGGTTGGTCAGCCCGATGGCACCATGAAAACCCTCCCCCGCGAACAAGCCGTGACATTGGTAGGGCAGCCCCAGCGACGGGATGACCAGCATCACGCCTTCGGCAGCCTTAAATTTGCGCCGACCGACGAGCGCCTTGCGGGTGATCTCGGTATCGGGTGACGGCAACAGCGGGTAGGGCTTCGCTTGGGTGATGGCACCCCATGCGACGAACTGATCACGCCAGATGAGCGGGTGCAAGGTGATGCCCTCGTCACTCACGCTCACGCCCGGCGTCGCCGCCGTCCACATCAAGCTGACGGGCAGCATCAGCACACAGGTCACGACGATCAAAATCACGATCAACAGCGGAAAGCCGAGCAAGAGCGCTGGAATCTGCACGGCGATCAAGCCGCCGAGGAGAACAGAGACGCCCAAGCCAAGATATTGCGTCGTGCGATCTGCCAGCGGGTTGGGATGATCAAAGGTTTGGGATTTGGTCACGGAATAATGACCTCGACCCAATAGCGCCCACCCGCGCCCTCGGCGATCCAACCCGTCGTGCCCGTCGCGACGATGCGCACATTCCACCAGTTGTAGCCACCGCTGCACACGGCGGTTCCGTCGATCACGTCAAAGGCGATGCCATCAAGCAGTTCTAGCACCAAAGGCGCAGTCGGGTTGGGGGCAGCGCGCAACCGACGCGGGACGCCATCGTTGTAGCTGACCGCCGCACGGGTGCCGACATCCCAACTGAGCGGACGCACACACGGGAGCAGTGTGGCGGCTTCGCTGCTGAGCGCGCGAATCCAGTATTCGCCCGGATAGCCTTCGCCGACCCAGCCTTCGATAGGGGTGTTGGTCGTCTCGAAGGGGGTACGCACGCGCCACCAGATCAAGCCGTCATTGCAGACCGGACCGTCGATCACGGTGACGACTCGTTCGGCAGGGGTCACGGTGATGACTTGGGAGGTCGAGTTGGCTTCGGCACGCACGCGCACATTGTTCAAAATACGAATTTGCCCCCCCACCGCCACGCCCGTCGCAGGGGCGAAACAATTGATGGTATCGGGGTCGTTGTATTGCTGGATGAGATAGCGATTGGGCGTGCCCTCGATCACCCAACCCGGTTCACCGATGCCGGCGATGCGCCACCAGTTGTAGCCGTTGGTGCAAACCGGACCATCGATTAGGCGGACGAGTTTTTCCTCGGCGAAATAATTGAGCAAGACGCCCGATACCGACGGCGTGGCGCGGATGTTGACGCCGCTGGTGACGATCACTTGACCGCCGATGCGCAAGCTCAAGGGGGCAGCACAGCCTGCTGCTGGCGTGACCAACAGGACGGGTAGCCCCGGCGTCGCGGTGACGAATAGCGTCGGCGTGGCGCTGTCGAGGACGGGGGTGACGGTGGCGGTATTTTGTGCCAGCACGGGCGCGCCCAAAAGCGCGATCATGACGAACACGATACCGAGCAGGAAAATAGGTATGGCAAACGTGAGCGGGTTCCGATTCATCGCATGGCACCGTCTAATGATCTGTGAATGCCCCCATTGTAACGGCAAGTCACGGCAAAAGAAAAAAAGCCGACGTGAAGACAAAGGCGCACAACAAAAAAGGCAACCTCTTGGCTGCCTTCCCTGCTGAAAAATGTTCGAGTCTGATCCCACTAGGTGAGGATGGTGGGAGTCGAACCCACACGTCCGTAAGGACAGGTGATTTTAAGTCACACGCGTCTGCCATTCCGCCACACCCCCAATGGAATTTATGAAGTGTATCAAACCACCCCGCCATTCGTCAATTGGTAGGGGAGGCTATCTTCGCAAACAACACTTGCGCGATGCGGGCGATATTGCGCGCATCATCGATCCCGCGATGATGTGTCCCCTCTAGCGGCAACCCCAGCGTCGCCAACGCCTCCGTCATGCCCACGCGCTTCTTATGCACCGTCTTGAACAATTTCTTCAAATTGAGGTGATTTTCGAAACTTTCGGGGAACGCTAGTCCCACCCGTCCGCAATCGCGCTTGAGTTGGGCATAATCGTAATCGCCCCACGAGCAAAACAAAAAGGGGGCATCCCCGATCCACTCGACAAAATCGGGGAACACCTCGACAAATAAGCCCGCCGCATCGACATCCTGCTGCTGTATCGAGGTGAGTGCCACGCAAAAATCGCTCAGAATCGGGTGCGTGAAGGGGCGCACAAACCGTTGGTACTCCGGCGCGGGCAAGCTCAAATCGGGCGACATCATCACCGCCCCGATCTCGATGGTCTCCATTTTGCTGTTGTCGCCGTTCCGGTGCCAGCAGGTGGCTTCTAAATCGACGATCAAGACGCGCATATCGGGGAGCAGTTTACGCATCGGGTGTCCTATTTTCTGCGGCGTGCAACAATGCGGCGGCACGGGCGATGATCGCCTCGCTCACCTGTGCTTTGGACATCAAGTCCAACGGCGTAACGGCATCGGGCGTCAGCAAAATCACGCGGTTGGTATCGACATCAAAACCAGCATCAGGCGCGCTGATATCATTGACTACCAACAGATCGACCCCCTTACGCGCCAATTTTGCTTGCCCATACGCTAACACCTGCTCGCTTTCGGCAGCGAACCCGATCACCACCGTCGGGCGGCGCGTTTCGGCACGCACGGCTTTGACCTCCAGCAAAATATCGGGGTTTTGCGTTAGTTCCAAATGCAACCCCGCCGCACCGTCTTGTTTCTTGATCTTCTGTTCCGACGCAGCAAGGGGGCGAAAGTCCGCGACCGCTGCCGCCATGATCAGCAGATCGGCGTCGGACAACCGCGCCATGACCGCATCCCGCAGATCGCGCGCCGACTCGATCAGCACGATATCCGCGCCCATGGGCATGGGCAATGTGCGCGCCGCCGTGATCAGCGTGACCTGCGCCCCGGCATCAAGCGCGGCTTGTGCCAAGGTATGCCCCTGCTTGCCACTTGAGCGGTTGGTGATATAGCGCACCGGATCAAGCGCCTCGCGCGTGCCGCCCGCCGTGACGATCACCCGCCGCCCTGCGAGTGCGCCGCCCCGCCCCAACGCAGCACGGAGTGCGCCGATCAGCGTCGGGGTTTCGGGCAAGCGCCCCCGCCCGACCAATCCGGACGCGAACCGCCCGACTTCTGGTTCGATCACCCACGCCCCCCGTGCCTTCAGCAGATCAAGGTTGGCGACCACCGCCGGATGGCTATACATCGATCCATCCATCGCCGGCGCGATCACCAGTGGGCACCGTGCCGCCAGCGCCGAAACCGTCAACAAGTCATTGGCGAACCCATGCGCAAGGCGGGCGATGGTGTCGGCGGTGGCGGGGATCACCGCCAGCAGATCGGCACCTTCCGCCAAGCCGACATGGGCAATATGCGTGGGCAAGTCACTGCCGGGTGCCGTTTGCCATAAATCACTGTAGACCGGACGCCCCGTGACCGCCTGAAACGTGAGCGGCGTGACGAACTCGCGGGCGGCGGCGGTCATGATGACATCAACCAACGCGCCCGCTTGCGTCAGTTTGCTGGCGAGATCGACGGCTTTATAACTGGCGATGCTGCCCGTCACGCCCAGCAGAATCCGTTTTTGGCTCAGGACGGTGATCGCTTCCGCTATCATCGCACTGCCACGCGCCGCGCGATCTCTTCCCGCACAACCGGCGCAACCTTGGTGCCCAACAATTCAATGGCGTGCATCACCTTGTCATGGGGGATGGTGCCTACGCTCATTTGCAACAAGAAGCGCTGATGATTGAAGATGTTGTGTTGGAACAAAAGTTTCTCGATGATCTCATCCGGCGTGCCGACAAAATTAGACCCGCGCAATGCCGCCGCTGCCTCATATTGCTCTTTGCGCATCGGTGCCCACCCGCGCTCCCGCCCGATCTTGTTCATGACCGCTTGGACAGCCGCAAACGAATCGTCAATCGCTTTTTGGCGGGTATCGCCGATAAACCCATGCGAATTGATGCTCAGCGGCAACTTGGCGAGATCGTGCCCGTATTCGTGCGCCGTCTGCCGATACAGATCAAGAAAGGGCGCGAACCGTTCTGGCATCCCCCCGATGATCGCCAGCGCCATCGGCAGTGCCTTACTCGCCGCCCGCACCACCGACTCCGGCGTGCCGCCCACACCGACCCAAATGGGGAGCGATTCTTGTACCGGACGCGGATAGACGGGTTGGTCTTTTAGCGCTGCCCGATGCCGCCCGTTCCATGTGACGCGGTCGTGATCCCGTAATTGGATCAGCAGATCGAGTTTTTCGCTGAACAAGGCATCATAATCATTCAGGTTATAGCCGAACAAGGGAAACGACTCGATGAATGATCCCCGTCCGGCGATGATCTCGGCACGTCCGTTGGAGATGAGATCGAGCGTGGCGAAGCGTTGAAACACGCGCACCGGATCATCCGAACTGAGGACGGTGACGGCGCTCGTTAATTTGATGCGTTTGGTGCGCGCCGCCGCCGCCGCCAAGACGACTTCGGGCGCGGACACGACAAACTCGTCGCGGTGATGTTCGCCCAGCCCGAACACGTCTAAGCCCACTTGATCCGCCAGTTCAATCTCTTCTAAGAGATGAGCGGTCCGTTCTACCGCGCTCAGTTTACGCCCGGTGACGGGGTCGGGCGTGAGTTCGCCAAAAGAATAGAGTCCAATTTCAAAGGGGCGTGCTGCGATCCCTATTTCTACGGGGGTAGTTGTCATCTTGAAGTCCTTTTTTGACACCTTCATCATATATTCTGTCGTTGGCTGATCCCACAATCTTACCTTCGTTTTCAACCCTAGCGATGAGAAATCACTTTGTAAATGGGTCTCCTCATAGAACAAATTTACTAATCCCTGATTGACCCAATGGCGTTTCGGGGTTATAATAAAGAGATAACAACCTGACGAAATGATTTGTTTTATCAAAAAGGGAAAACCCTATGCCGCCTAGAAAACCTGCCAAAGAGAGAGTATCAGAGCATATCGAGAATGCCTTCACGCCGATGGATCAAGAAGGGCGCAAAAAAGCCCTTGAATCCGCACTGGAGGACTTGACCAAACGTTTCGGCGATGGCACGGTTATTCGTTTGGGCGATGCCACGCATATGGTGGTGGACACCATCCCCAGTGGCTCATTGACCATCGATATTGCGCTGGGCGTGGGCGGGATGCCGCGTGGTCGCGTGGTGGAAATTTACGGACCGGAAAGCTCCGGCAAAACGACCCTCTGCTTGCATGTGATCGCCGAGGCGCAAAAGCGCGGTGGTTTGGCAGCATTTGTGGACATGGAACACGCGCTCGACCCCAGCTATGCCAAGCGTTTGGGCGTCAATGTCGATACCCTCTATGTGTCGCAGCCGGACACTGCCGAGCAAGCATTAGAGATCACCGAGGCGTTGGTGCGTTCCAGTGCGCTGGATGTGGTGGTGCTGGACAGTGTGGCGGCGTTGGTGCCGCGCGTGGAAATCGAAGGCGAGATGGGGGATAGCCATGTCGGGGTGCAAGCGCGTTTGATGAGCCAAGCGCTCCGCAAGTTATCGGGCGCGATCAAGCAATCCAATGTGTGTGTGCTGTTCACCAATCAAATCCGCGAAAAGATCGGCGTGATGTATGGCAGTCCCGAAACGCAACCGGGTGGACGGGCGCTAAAATTCTACGCCACCATTCGCTTGGATGTCCGCAAGCTCGAATCGATCAAGGGCAGTGGCGGCGAAGTCCTCGGTTCCCGCACCCGCGTGCGTGTGACCAAGAATAAGGTCGCGCCCCCCTTCCGTGAAGCCGAATTTGACATCATGTTCATCGAAGGCGGTATCAGCAAGACGGGGGAAGTCCTCGATCTCGCCACCGATCTCGGCATTATCGAAAAGCGCGGTGCCTTCTACCGTTATAACGATGGGCTGCTGGGTCAAGGACGCGAGAATTCGAAAGTGTATCTGTTGGAAAACCTCACCATTCGCGACGAAATCGAGAACAAGGTGCGCGTGCATTTTGGCTTGGCGGCGATGAAGTAAAAAGACGGGGCTTAGGCGGGCGCGCAAGGGCGCGTCCGCCGGCACAATGCAAAAAGCTATTGTTGAGGGACAAGTAGTGGAGAATTTTGCATGGAAACCATGTTGTCACGCATCACCGTAGACCCCGACGTGTGTCATGGCAAGCCCGTCATTCGGGGGTTACGCTACCCCGTGCAGATCATCCTTGAACAGCTGAGTTCGGGAATGACATTTGAAGACATTCTTGAGGATTATCCCGACTTGGAACGCGAAGACTTATTGGCGGCATTGGCGTTTGCAGCAAAAACGACTGAAGTTAAGCGTGTCTATTCGCTTTCGTCATGAATTTTCTGGTGGATGCCCATTTGCCGCTGAAGCAGCGTAGCTTTCGCGGGCTAAAGCCCTACTTCTGTAAAACATACGCTGGATTTGCC
>Ga0209181_10004677_pt1 | contig 20189 bp, 18 predicted proteins | sample MAT05_FD_187208 | JGI IMG/M metagenome (GOLD analysis project Ga0209181, IMG submission 187208) | Freshwater microbial communities from Lake Fryxell liftoff mats and glacier meltwater in Antarctica - MAT-05 (SPAdes) (version 2) | ecosystem: Environmental > Aquatic > Freshwater > Ice > Liftoff... | reverse complement strand
GCGTGGTGGCACTGGTCGGGCAAGACCCGTTGGAGGTGATTCAGGTGCTGGTGCACGGCGCCTTTGGTACAGCCCGCGGCATCAGCTACACGCTGTATTACGCCACCACTTTTGTTTTTACCGGGCTGGCGGTGGCGGTGGCTTTTCATGGCGGGCTGTTCAATATTGGTGGCGAGGGGCAGGCGGTGATGGGTGGCCTGGGCACCGGACTGGTGGCGCTGTGGTGGTCGGCATTTTTGCCTGCGTGGCTGATGCTGCCAATCATGATGGTGTCGGGTGCGTTGTTTGGCCTGGCCTGGGCAGCCGTACCGGGGTATTTGCAGGCGTATCGCGGCAGCCATGTAGTGATCACCACCATCATGTTCAACTTCATTGCCAGCACGGTGCTGGTCTATGTGCTGGTGAACCATTTGCGGCCCAAGGGCTCGATGTCGGTAGAGAGCGCCCCGTTTGCCGCCTCCGCAAAGATGCCAGGTGTGCATGAGGCGCTGGGCGCAATCGGTATCGACTGGCCGTCATCACCGCTGAACTTGAGCGTGATGCTGGCGCTGCTGGCAGCGCTGGCGGTTTATTTTTTTCTCTGGCGCACGCGGGCTGGGTATCGGCTGCGGGCAGTAGGGTCTAGCCCGAGCGCAGCCGAATACGCAGGTGTTCGGGCCCATCGTCAGGTGTTGGTTGCTATGTCGATCTCCGGGGCGCTGGCTGGGCTGGTGGGCATGAACGAGGTTGCCGGTGTCAGCGGCAAGCTGATGCTCGAATTTGTCAGTGGCGCGGGGTTCACCGGCATTGCGGTGGCGCTGATGGGGCGCAACCACCCGCTGGGCATTGTGCTGGCCAGCCTGCTGTTTGGCGCGTTGTTTCAGGGCGGCGCTGAGGTGGCGTTTGAGGTACAGGGCTTCAGCCGTGACATGGTGGTCATGCTGCAAGGCTTCATCGTGCTGTTTTCCGGGGCCATGACCTATGTGATTGCGCCGATTCTGGCGCGCCTGCTGGGCTGGGTCAGCAAACCGTTTGCCAGTAAAACGACATCAGGAGCGGCGCATGGATGAAGCGCTGGTTGGTTCCATGCTGGCGTCCACATTGCGGGTGTCAACGCCGCTGATTTTTTGCGCACTGGCCGGCTTGTTTTCCGAGCGAAGCGGCGTGGTGGACATTGGCTTGGAGGGCAAGATGCTGCTGGCAGCCTTTGCGGCCGGGGCCGTGGGTGCGTCAAGTGGTTCGACCTGGCTGGCGTTGCTGGCGGCCATTGGCGTGGCGGTGAGCATGTCGTGGGTGCATGGCCTGGCGTGTGTGAGCCATAAAGGTGATCAGGTGGTGTCCGGTGTTGCTATTAATATCATTGCTGTCGGCCTAACTGCTGTGCTGGGTGCAGCCTGGTTTCATCAAGGTGGTCAGACGCCGCCGGTGGGCCCGGAGGTGCGCATTTCGGCACTGATGCCAGGGCTTGCGCAAGCTGCGCGGGTGCTGCCGGTGTTGGGCACGGTGCTCGGCGACGGCCTGCTGGGGCACAACGCGCTGGTGTATCTGGCGCTGGCCTTGGTGCCGCTGGTGTGGTGGGTGGTGTTTAGAACCCGTTTTGGCTTGCGCTTGCGCGCGGTGGGTGAGAACCCGCAGATGGTGGATGCCGCAGGCGTGTCGGTCATGCGGCTGCGCTACACCGCGCTGACCCTGAACGGTGTCCTGTGTGGGCTGGCGGGCAGTTACCTGGTGCTGGCGCAGAGCGCGATGTTTTCGCCAAATATGACTGCAGGGCGCGGATTCATGGCGCTGGCTGCTCTGATTTTTGGTAGATGGCACCCGGTGAAAGCGTTGTGGGCGTGCCTGCTGTTCGGCTTTCTGGACGCAGCTGCGATCCGTTTGCAGGGTGTGCATCTGCCCGGCATTGGCGAGGTGCCAGTGCAGGCGATTCAGGCACTGCCTTATGTGCTGACGGTGGTGTTGCTGGCGGGGTTCATCGGCAAGTCCGTCGCCCCCAAGTCGCTGGGCGTGCCTTACAGCAAAGAGCGCTGACACAGGGCGTTGAGCAACCTGCCCAAAGGCGTGACGGTTTTGCGTGGCCAAACCCCAAACGTGGGTTGGAGCGGCTCAACCGCGCAGGGCGTTCAGCGCTTTGGCCAGATTGGCTTCTACCGGCAGCGGCTCGGCCCCCATGCGCGCCGCCAGTAGCTCGGCACACAGCACCGAAAAACTCAAACCTCTGGAGCCCAGCCCGGCGCAGATCCACAAGCTGGGGTTGTTGCCTTCATTGAGCGGACCAACCATGGGCAAGCGGTCCAGCGTGGTGCAGCGCGTGCCTCGCCAGTTATGCAGCGCATAGGAGGCAAAGGTCTCTGCCAAACACTTGGCCAGCTCTGGCAAGAGTTGCTGCAGGTGCGCAAAATTGAGGTCGTGGTTGTCGGTGTCGCTGCGCTGAAAATGGTGCGCTGGCTGGTAGGTGGAGCCCATGAACCAAGCGGGGCCGCGCTCGGTAGGAATATGCGGCAGCATGCCGCCCAAGCCATTGACCGGAAACGCTGGAAACGCCGCAGCGGGCACTACAGCGTCGTCATGCAGCGCCCAGGTCAGTAGGCCGCGCAGGCCTTGCGTGGCGGGCAGACGCTGTAGCTGTTGTGCCAACTCTTCGTCGTGGCTGGCCATGCCCTCTAGCAGCGTGCGCGCTGCACAGGCGTTGGCAAACACCACCCGCTCTGCGCTACACAACAGGCGCCCGTGGCTGTCGTGCAGATGCCAGACCTCGCCTTCGCGATGCAAAAAGCTGACCTCGGCGTCGCCCTGAAAAGTCACGCCTGGCAGGCGCAGCCAGGCGCGCACCAGCTCAGCAGGTTTCACCCAGGCAGCGTGTGGGTGCCACAGTGCGGGGTCTGGATTGTCTTTATCGGCACCCGTGAGTAGCCCCGTTTTTTGCACGGACCAGTCTTTGCCTTGGGCTGGCCAGTGGGTTGGCAGCTGGGGTGTGTCGCCTACTTGTCGCTCAAGTACACCGCTGGCTGCCCATTGCACGCCGTCGTGCAAATGCTGGCGCGCTTGCTGCAACATCAGCCGCACGCCAGCGCGCGACAGACGTGAAAGCTGGCAGTCGTCACTGGAGGTGTGTGGCACCACCAGCCCCACCGGCAGGCTAGAAGCCCCGGTAGCGGGCGTCGCTGCAGCGTCCAGCACTTGCACTTGCCAGCTGCGTCGCGCCAGCGCTGCGGCCACGCTGGCACCGGCCAGGCCAGCGCCAATCACCGCGCAGCGCTGAATGGGCAAAGCGGCTTTACTGGCGCGGCGGGTGGTTTTCAGCGTCCAGGGTGGGTCAAATGTTGCTTGCCATTCGCAGCAAGCCGAGTTGGCGTCGGGTAGGGTGATAGCACTGGTGTCGAAGCCGCAGGCGCGCAGTTGATTGATCAGCTCTGCCGCTTCAGCTTGCGCAGGCGCCGGGCCATGCAGCAAGGTGCCACGCTTGCAACAGCGCGCCAGCGCCTTAACGGCCCACGGGTCGCACAAGTCAAAAGCACCTGGCACCGACCTGCTTTCAAGCGAATAAACGACTTCATCGGCATGAAACGCGTGCTGGCGCAGTGACTGCAAGGCATCACCCACGCACAGCGTCAGGATGACCTGGCCATCAGAGAGCAAAAATCGGTGAAAGCCCGGCAGCAGACCAAACCAGTTCGCGCCAAGGGTGTGCGCCAGTGGCAACAGGCTCGTGTCATCGGCGCACGCCAAGAGTGACGCTTCAGCGCTGGGAGGGTGCTGACACAGGGCTACATAGTGCAGAACCTGGGGGCGGTCGGCGGCCTGCTGCCAAGCGCGCCAAGTCTTTAGCAAATGTTGTCCGTTGCCAAAGCCCGTATCCAGAATTTGCCAGCCGGGCAAAGCCTGCCATCTGGCGAGCATGGGCGTCAAGGGCACAGTGTCCGCGTCAGACGACTGCGCCGGTGCCAAGCTCACGCCTTGGGTGGCACGTAACCTTGCGCCGCGTCTGCGCCTTCACCAAAAAAGTGGTTCTCCATCTGCCGTGCCAGATATTGGCGTGCCCGCGCGTCGGCCAGGTTCAGGCGGTTTTCGTTCACCAGCATGGTTTGGTGCTTGAGCCAGTCTGCCCACGCCTGCTTGCTCACGTTTTCCCAAAGGCGTTTGCCCAGTTCGCCGGGGTAGGGGGCAAAGTCAAGTCCCTCAGACTCGATGCCCAATTTGATGCATTTCACCGTGCGCGCCATGATTTACCTTCTTTATATGCTGCTAAAAGGTGTTAACTTTAGCAATGTTTTAGCACGCGCCATGCACTGCAGTAAAATCCGCCCCTATGGCAAAAGCAGATACCAAAACCAAAATCGTGGCCGATGGCCTGCGTTACAAATCCAAAGTGTCGGGTTCACCCTTCACCGCGGCTACTTCCTTTGGTGCAGCCACCATGTCTTGCTTTTTATGTGGCAAGCATCGCGCCCGATCCCAGATGATTTCCAAAAAGATTCTGGGCAAGTCGCAGGCGGTGTGTTCACCGTCTTGCAAGGCGCTTGACCTGGCTCTGGAAGAGGCCAACAAGAAGCCCGCCAGCGATTGATGTTCTCTCGCCTGCTGGCTGTGCTGGACAACGCCCCACGGCGCTTTTTTCTGGCACTTGGCACCATTTGTTTCGTCATGCTCGGGTACGGCTTGTACCTGCAGCTTTATGGCGGACTCAACCCCTGTCCCATGTGTATCGTCCAGCGGTATGCTCTTATTTTTGTAGCTATCGTCGCTTTGTTGACGGGGGCTACAGGTCGAAAAAGCCTGCATATTGCAGGGGCGGTACTGCTCCTGTTGGGCTCTGGTTTTGGCGCCTTTGTGGCGGCGCGCCAAAGCTGGTTGCAGTGGTACCCGCCTGAAGTGGCTACTTGCGGGCGTGACTTCTACGGCATGATCGAGAGCTTCCCGCTACAGCGCGCCATCCCGATGATTTTCAAGGGAAGCGGTGATTGCTCTGCGGTGGACTGGACGTTTTTGGGCGGCTCACTGGCCAACTGGTCGTTTTTGACCTTTACCACCTTTGGCGTGCTGGCGGTGCTGATGATCTGGCGCCAAGTGCGCCAGGCCCGCTGACCGCCGCCGCGTTTAGAGCACGAAATTGCTCGGGTGTTCGCCGCGCTCGTAAACCACATGGGCGCGGCCCACCAGCAAGGTGTCCAGCGTGCCAATATTGGCCACCTCCTTGTTGGCGTAGGGTAATTTGTGCAATACATAACGCATGGCGTTCAGGCGCGCGCGCTTTTTGCAATCTGACTTGATCACTGTCCAGGGCGCATCAGCGGTGTCGGTTTCGAAAAACATGGCTTCCTTGGCCTTGGTGTAGTCGTCCCATTTGTCCAGTGATGCCAAGTCAATCGGACTGAGTTTCCACTGCTTCAGCGGGTGCAACTCGCGCTCTTTGAACCGGCGGAGCTGCTCCTTGCGGCTGACCGAGAACCAGAATTTGATCAAATACACCCCGCTTTGCACCAACTGGCGCTCAAACAAGGGGGCTTGGTGAATGAACTGCTGGTACTCGTTTTCCGAGCAAAAGGCCATCACCCGTTCAACGCCCGCACGGTTGTACCAGGAGCGGTCAAACAGCACGATTTCCCCGGCTGTGGGCAAGTGCTGCACATAGCGCTGAAAGTACCATTGCCCGCGCTCGGCGTCAGATGGTTTCTCCAGCGCTACCACGCGCGCACCGCGCGGGTTCAGATGCTCCATGAAGCGGCGAATGGTGCCGCCCTTGCCTGCTGCATCGCGCCCTTCAAACAAAATGACGACACGCTGGCCAGTTTCCTTGGCCCAGCTTTGTAGCTTGAGCAGCTCGACCTGCAACTTGTATTTTTCAGCCTCGTAGCGCTTGCGCGACAAAAGATTTTTGTAGGGGTAGCCACCAGAGCGCCAGTCGGCAGACAACTCATCATCAGCCTTGGTGGCCGGGCCGTTGGGGTTGACCTGGCTGCCCAGCAGCATTTGGCGCACGGCCTCAATATCGTCCTGCGAACTGCCTGCAAGCAGGGTACGCAGGGCGTCAGCCTTGTCGGTGGAATTGGCCAGAATGTCTTGCACTGCACTTTGCTGGCTGCCTTGCGCGGCATCGATGCCAGCGCGAACGGTTTTGCGGCTCACACCGGCGCTGGTTCGGGCACCAGAGGTGTCGCCTTGCGCCACACGGCGCACCCTTTTAGGCGTGGTCTTTTTACTGGCTGGAGTCAGGTTGTCTTCAGGCTGGGCCATGGCTTGTTTGCTCAAGGTTAGGGTAGTTTTAACTCACACCGCACCTTGCCGCAAAACTGGGCGAGTGTCAATCACTTCGCCCCGAGTAGCCATTGACCCATCTGGTCTCGGCATCTGTTTTGCAGCACTTCCCATTACTTCTTGTCGTCCCCGCCCAGTCGCAGGAAATCACCATCAGCGCCCAGCGACAGCAGGCCGCTCTTGGCGTAAATGCCCAGCTTGGCGCGGGTATCGACGATGTCCAGATTGCGCATGGTCAGTTGGCCAATGCGGTCCAGCGGGCTGAAAGGCGCGTCCTCGACCTTTTCCATGCTCAGGCGTTCGGGCGCATAGGTCAGGTTGGGGCTTTCGGTGTTGAGCAGGGAGTAGTCGTTGCCCCGGCGCAGTTCCAGCGTGACGGTGCCGGTCACGGCGCGCGCCACCCAGCGTTGAGCGGTTTCGCGCAGCATGATGGCTTGTGAATCGAACCAGCGGCCCTGGTACAGCAGGCGGCCGAGCTTGCGCCCGCTCTCGCGGTACTGCTCAATGGTGTCTTCGTTGTGGATGCCGGTGACCAGCCGCTCGTAGGCGATGAACAGCAGCGCCAGGCCGGGGGCTTCATAGATGCCGCGGCTCTTGGCTTCAATGATGCGGTTTTCAATCTGGTCGCTCATGCCCAGGCCGTGGCGGCCACCAATGCGGTTGGCTTCCAGGAACAACTCCACCAAATCTGTGAATTCGACGCCGTTCAACGCCACCGGGCGGCCTTCTTCAAAGCGTACCGAGACTTCTTCGGCCTTGACGACACAGTCGTCACGCCAGAAAGGCACACCCATGATCGGGTTGACGATCTTGATGCCGGTGTTGAGGTTTTCCAGATCTTTGGCTTCGTGGGTGGCGCCCAGCATGTTGGAGTCGGTCGAATACGCTTTCTCGGCGCTCATCTTGTAGCCAAAACCGTGCGCAGTCATGTAGGCGCTCATCTCGGCGCGGCCACCGAGTTCGTCGATGAAAGCTTGGTCCAGCCAGGGTTTGTAGATTTTCAGCGCCGGGTTGGTCAGCAGGCCGTAGCGGTAAAAGCGCTCAATGTCGTTGCCCTTGAAGGTGCTGCCGTCGCCCCAGATGTTGACGTCGTCCTCTTTCATGGCGGCCACCAGCATGGTGCCGGTCACGGCGCGGCCAATCGGGGTGGTGTTGAAGTAGGTCACGCCAGCGGTGCTGATGTGAAACGCGCCGCTTTGCAGCGCGGCCAGGCCTTCGGCAGCGAGTTGCTGGCGGCAGTCGATCAGGCGAGCTTTTTCGGCACCGTACTCCATCGCTTTGCGCGGGATTTCGTCGTAGTCCGACTCGTCAGGCTGGCCCAGATTGGCGGTGTAAGCGTAGGGCAGGGCGCCCTTGAGCTTCATCCAGTGCAGCGCGGCGCTGGTGTCCAGGCCGCCCGAAAAAGCGATGCCGACCTTTTGGTCAACGGGAATGTTTTGCAGAATAGTGTTAGACATTAAATTGGCCTCTAGCCCTTATGGAATATGCGTGAGTAGCTATCAAATTAACCGAAATGGCAGATGTAGTGGTACGCCTCTGTCACACGAATATCGAAGCTGGAATTGCCTGGAATGCTGAACTTGTCGCCCGGTGCAGAGGTGAGCCAGACGTCAGTGCCTTTGAGTTTGTACTCGCAACCCCCAGCCACACACTCCATGATTTCGGGTGCGCCGGTGTTGAAGGTCAGGCTGGCGGGTAGCACCACGCCAACCGATTTTTTTGTGCCGTCAGCGAAGGTGATGCCGTGGCTGATGCATTTGCCGTCAAAGTAAACGCTGGCTTGGGTGGCGACGGTCACGCCGCTGATTTCGGTGGTGGTCATGGTGGGTCTGGTTCCAGGCGATGAAAGCGTTGGATTTTAGGGGAGCCCTGGACTGGACTTGGCCAAGGGCGCGATTCAAAGCGATGGTGACCTGAGATGCGTCTGTTGGGTCGTGGCGTGATATCACCGTGGTTGGTGAATCAGCCGGGTGATGCGCTTTGCTACGTGTCCCCCGCCCGCTGCGCGGTCTCCTCCTTAACCTACGCAAAGCGCATCACCCGACTGATTCTGCGAGCGTTTTTGGTGCGCGAGCAGGGTGGAGTCAGAAGTGGCCTCAGTTGGAAATGGTGGGTTTGATGTGAATTGATATGGATTGTTTGCAGCAGAAATCCTGACCCAGACAGCGCTAGGCACGGTGATTGGGTGATGCGACCGGGCTTCGGGGTGAAAGGCGCGCGCCTACAGTTGCGGGCGTGCTGATTCTTCCGTTTCGCGTGTGATTTCACCTAGAGGCCGCATGCGCATCACCCAGTCGCCGTGCCGGGTTTGACATGAAGCGCTGCGCCGGGGTTGAAGCGCTGCGCCGGGGTTGACGTGAGATCTTGATGTCTTCAGGATGTCACATCAGTTTGAATCGCACCCCTCGGCGCACTAGCGGGCCTCAAACCCGCCCAGCAAACGCCTCAGCAGAAAACCCCACGCTCACCGAGCCATCGCCCCACACCACCACCGGCCGCTTGATCACACTGGGCTGCGCCAGCATCAGCGCCGTGGCCGATGCATCGTCTACCACCGCCAGCCGGGTGGCCTCATCGAGCTTGCGCCAGGTCGTGCCCTTGCGGTTCACCAGCGTTTGCCAGCCCACCGCCGTCAGCCAGCCAGGCAGCAGCTCAGCCGGAACGCCTTGTTTCTTGAAGTCATGAAACGCCACCTCCAGCGCCTGCCCAGCCAGCCAGGTGCGGGCCTTTTTCACCGTGTCGCAGTTGGGAATACCGAAAACGGTGACGTTGGAGGTGGCTTTTGCGGGATTTTTCATGCAGGTAATGATGCCATTAACAGGGTTAACCCGGCCAGATACGCCCACCTGCGCGACAATTCGGCCCGCTATGACACATTCTTTCCAAACCCTCAACGAGTGGCTGGCCTACTGCGAGCAACTCCACCCCACCGCCATCGATATGACCCTGGAGCGGGTGCGCACCGTGGCGCAGCGCATGGCCATCAGCATGAAATGCCCGGTGATCACCGTGGCCGGCACCAACGGCAAAGGCTCCACCTGTGCCATGCTGGAAGCCATTTTGCTGCAGGCAGGCTACCGCACTGGCGTCTACACCTCGCCGCATCTGGTGGACTTTGAAGAGCGACTGCGGCTCAATGGTGCGTCAGTAGATGCTACTGAATTGATGGCATCTTTCGCAAGCGTGGAAAGGGCCAGATGCCAAAATGATGAGCTTATTTCGCTCACCTATTTCGAGTTTTCCACGCTGGCGATTCTGGACGTGATGCGCCACCACACGCTGGATGTCGTGGTTCTGGAGGTGGGCCTGGGCGGACGCCTGGATGCGGTGAACATCATTGAGCCAGACTGCGCCATCATCACCAGCGTCGACCTGGACCACATGGCTTTGCTGGGCAGCGACCGGGAAGCCATTGGTTACGAGAAGGCCGGCATCATGCGCACTGGCAAGCCGGCGATCATCAGTGACCCGGTGCCGCCGCAAAGCGTGCTGGACCGGGCGCTGGAGGTGGGTGCGGATGTGTGGCGCGTCGGGCTGGACTTCAATGTGTCTGGCGACAAGCAGCAGTGGGCCTGGGCCGGGCGGGGCAGGCGTTATGCGGGCATGGCGTACCCGTCGCTGCGCGGTGCCAATCAGCTGGTGAATGCCGCAGGCGTGCTGGCGGCGCTGGTGGCGCTGCGCGAGCAGCTGCCAGTGACCGCGCAGGCGGTGCGCTGCGGGTTGCTGTCGGCAGAACTGCCCGGGCGTTTTCAGATCGTGCCGGGCCAGCCGACCCTGGTGCTGGACGTGGCGCACAACCCGCATGCGGTGGCCGCGCTCACCGCCAATCTGGACGCAATGGGTTTTTTCCCGACCACCCACGCGGTGTTTGGCGCCATGGCCGACAAAGATTTGGACGCCATGCTGGCGCGCATCGGCCCCATCATTGACAAGTGGTATTTCACTGATTTGCCCACGCCCCGTGCGTTCTCGGGCGCCGCATTGTTGGCGCAATGGCAGGCGCAAAACAAGCGCACAAATGTCACTGCCACGCTGCACGCCGACCCCGAATCCGCCCTGCAGGCGGCCCTCGCTGGCGCAGACCCCGCTGATAGAATCGTCGTCTTCGGGTCGTTTTTTACCGTCGGCGGCGTCTTGAAAGACGGCACGCCCCGGCTAGCGGCCAAACACCTCCCCACCTCCTGATTCACCACCACACACCAGCATGGCTTTTTTCAAGTTTCGCAAGGGCACTGATGAATCTCCCAGGGCGCCGGCGCAACCGCAAAGCATCGAAGCCATTCGCCAGCGCGCCAAATACCGGCTGGCGGGTGCCACGCTGCTGGTGCTGATTGGGGTCGTTGGCCTGCCCATGCTGTTTGACAAGCAGCCTCGGCCGATTGCAGTGGACACGCCTATCTCGATCCCAGACAAAAACAAGGTGCCTGCGCTGGTGATTCCCGTCGCACCGACGGCAAAGCCCCAGGTGGCGGTTGCGCCAACGCCAGAGCAAGAAGTGATTACCGAGACGCCCGACAAGCTGGCAGCACCCGTTGCCCCAGCGAAGACCGAAACGCCTGTGGCTGCCAGTGCAGATAAAAATAATACATCAAAATCGCCTCTAGCCCATACAGATAAAGCGCAGGCAGCTACAAATACCATAGAGAAGACAGCGCCTGCGGGCAGCAAACCTGAGCCGACCAAGCCAGAGACCAATCGGGCGCAGGCCCTGCTGGACGGCAAAGAGGCTGATGCCAAAGCCGCCAAAGCAACCCAAACCGTCAAGGCAGAGGCAGCCGACGCCAATCCAGTCGCCACCAAGCCGCCAGCGACTGAGGGACGTTTTGTGGTGCAGATTGGCGCCTTTTCTGAGAGCGCCCGCGCCCAGGAGGTTCGCATGAAGCTGGAGCGCGCCGGGCTGAAGACCTACGCACAAACCGCGCAAACCAAAGACGGACAGCGCATTCGCGTGCGGCTGGGGCCCTTTGCGACACGGGCCGAGGCCGAAAAAGCGGCCGAAAAGGTCAAGAAGTTGAGCCTTCCTGCCGCCTTGCTCACGCTGTAGGGGCGGCTGCTTGACCATGTCCGCGCTTGACTGGATTTTTGCGGTAGTGGTGTTGCTTTCGATGGCGCTGGGTGCTTGGCGTGGTCTGGTCTACGAGGTGTTGTCGCTGGTCAGCTGGGTAGTGGCGTTTGTGCTGGCCCGGCTGTTCGCCCTGGATGCCGCGCAGCTGTTGCCCATGAGCGGAGCCAGTGCCGCCATGCGCTACGGCGCAGGTTTTCTGCTGGTGTTTGTGCTGGTGCTGGTCGTCGGTGGTCTGCTGACGGTGGTGATCAAAAAGCTCACCGCGGCGGTTGGCTTGAGTCCGGTGGACCGTACCCTGGGCGCTATTTTTGGTGCCACGCGCGGGGTGTTGCTGCTGTTGCTGGCCACCGTCGTAGTGCATCTGACGCCAATGAAAGACAGCGTGTCCTGGCAAGAGTCGGTGGGTGCCAGGCTGGCGGCGGGCACCCTCAAAGGGCTCAAACCAGCGCTGCCGCGTGATCTGGACAGGTTTTTGCCCGCTTGAGGCGTCATTGAATAACCAGGAATCTAAAAAATGTGTGGAATCGTCGGTGTTGTCAGCCAGTTGCCGGTCAACCAGCTGATTTATGACGCGTTGCTGCTGTTGCAGCACCGGGGTCAGGATGCAGCCGGGATCGTCACCCAGCAAGAACGCAAGTTTTTCATGCACAAGGCCAAAGGCATGGTGCGCGACGTGTTTCGCACCCGCAACATGCGCTCGCTGCCCGGCAACTGCGGGCTGGGCCAGGTGCGCTACCCCACGGCAGGCAATGCGTTCAGCGAAGAAGAAGCCCAGCCGTTTTATGTGAACGCACCGTTTGGCATCGTGCTGGTGCACAACGGCAACCTGACCAACGCACAGGTGCTTAAGGCCGAGCTGTTCAACGCCGACCACCGCCACATCAACACCGAGAGCGACTCCGAAGTGCTGCTCAACGTGCTGGCGCACGAGATTGAAGCCACGACACGCGGCATGCCGCTCACGCCGGGCGATGTGTTTGAAGCGGTGCGCAAAGTGCACCGGCGCATCAAGGGGTCTTACGCGGTGATTGCCATGATTGCCGGGCATGGTGTGCTGGCGTTTCGTGACCCGTTTGGCATTCGGCCGCTGTGCCTGGGCCGCACCGACGACACCTGGATGATGGCCAGTGAATCGGTGGCGCTGGAAGGCACGTCGCACAAGTTCGAGCGCAACATTGCGCCCGGTGAAGCGGTGTTTATTGATATGCAAGGTCAGATGCACGCCCAGCAATGTGCTGACGCGCCGGTGCTGAACCCGTGTATTTTTGAATTTGTCTACCTGGCCCGGCCAGATTCGGTGCTGGACGGTATCTCGGTTTACCAGGCGCGCCTGAACCTTGGCGAAACCCTGGCCAAGCGGGTGATTTCCACCGTGCCGCCCAACGAGATTGACGTGGTCATCCCCATTCCCGAATCCAGCCGACCCAGCGCCGCTCAGCTGGCACAACTGCTGGGTTTGCCTTACCGCGAAGGGTTTGTGAAGAACCGTTATGTGGGTCGCACTTTCATCATGCCGGGGCAATCGGTGCGCAAAAAATCGGTGCGCCAGAAGCTCAACGTGATCGCCAGCGAGTTCAAGGGCCGCAATGTGCTGCTGGTGGACGATTCCATTGTGCGTGGCACCACCTCCAAAGAAATTGTGCAGATGGCGCGCGACGCCGGTGCCCGCAAGGTCTACATGGCCAGCGCTGCGCCGCCGGTGCGGTACCCCAATGTGTATGGCATCGATATGCCCACCTCGCAAGAGCTGGTGGCGCACAACCGCACGGTGGACGAAATTCGCGAGATCATCGGCTGCGACGCGCTGATTTATCAGGATGTTGAGGCCATGAAAAAGGCTGTGGGTTCGCTCAATCCAGCGGTCAAGGGTTTTGATGCCTCGTGTTTTGATGGCATTTATGTCACCGGCGATATCACCGCTGCCGACATCGAGCGCATGAACACGCACCGTGTCGGTATCGAAGAAAACCAGGACGACAACTCACGCCTGGCGCTGCCCAACCACGAGGACTGAACATGTCCACGCAGAAGCTCCCCGATCACCTGCACGCTGAAACGCGGGCGGTGCGCGTTGCCAGCGAACGCAGCCAATATGGCGAGAACTCCGAGGCGCTCTTCCTCACCAGTGGTTATGTGCAGCCCAGCGCCGAGGCCAGCGCGCGCCGCTTTGCCGGTGACGAAGAAGGCTTCACTTACGGGCGCTACGGCAACCCCACTGTGGCCAGTTTCGAGCAGCGCCTGGCGGCCATGGAAGGCGCACCGGCTTGTATCTCCACCGCGTCGGGCATGTCCGCCATCCTGATGATGTGTATGGGCCTGCTGAAAAGCGGCGACCATGTGATCTGTTCACACTCGATGTTCGGCTCCACCATCAAGCTCATTGGTACGGATCTGGCCAAGTTTGGCGTGCGTTCTACTTTTGTGCCGCAAACCGATGCCGCCGCCTGGCAGGCCGCCATCGAGCCCGCCACCAAACTGCTGTTTGCCGAAACCCCCACCAACCCGCTGACCGAGGTGTGCGACATCCGAGCGCTGGCAGACATCGCCCACAACGCCGGTGCGTTGCTGGCGGTGGACAACTGTTTTGCCACGCCAGCGCTGCAGCGCCCCATGGCGCTGGGTGCCGACATCGTCACGCATTCCGGCACAAAGTACCTGGACGGGCAGGGCCGGGTGATGGCCGGTGCCTTGTGTGCCAGTGAGAAACTGGTCACTGAATCCTTTTTGCCGGTGCTCAAAAGCGCCGGTATGACACTGGCGCCTTTCAATGCCTGGGTGGTACTCAAGGGGCTGGAAACGCTGGACATCCGCATGCAGGCGCAATCTGCCCGTGCCTTGACACTGGCGCAATGGCTGCAGGCGCATCCCGCAGTGGCAGCTGTGCATTACCCTGGCTTGCCGAGCCATCCGCAGCACCTGCTGGCCATGGCGCAGCAGTCCAACTGTGGCGGTGCGGTGCTGTCGTTCGAGGTGAAAGCCACGGGTGACGAGTTGGCCCGCCAGCGCGCTTTCCACGTGCTGGACAGCTTGCAAACCCTGTCGCGGTGCACCAACCTGGGCGACACCAAAACCCTGCTGGCGCATCCGGCCAGCACCTCGCATGGTCGTCTGACGCCTGCGCAACGCTCACTCGCTGGCGTGAGTCAGGGGCTGATTCGCGTGGCGGTGGGCCTGGAACACTTGTCTGACATGCAGGCAGATCTGGAACGTGGCCTTACTTCTTTTTGATATGAATGCACCTGTGACACCTTCTCAACACACCCGCACCCGCTTCGCACCGTCGCCCACCGGTTTCATCCACCTGGGCAATATCCGCTCAGCGCTGTATCCGTGGGCGTTCGCACGCTCTACCGGTGGCGATTTCATTTTGCGCATTGAAGACACCGACCTGGAGCGCTCCAGCCAGGCGGCAGTTGACGTGATCATTGAGGGCATGAAATGGCTGGGTCTGGACCATGACGAGGGTCCGTTCTACCAAATGCAGCGCATGGACCGCTACAAGGAAGTGCTGGCCGACCTGGTGGCCGCAGGCCATGTTTACCCGTGCTACATGAGCCTGGTAGAGCTTGACTTGCTGCGCGACCGCCAAACGGCAGCCAAAGAGAAGCCACGTTACGACGGCACCTGGCGACCCGCTGAAGGCAAGGTCTTGCTGCCGATTCCCGATGGGGTGCAGCCGGTGCTGCGTTTCAAAAACCCCCAGAGTGGCTCGGTGGTGTGGGAAGACAAGGTCAAGGGGCGCATCGAAATCAGCAACGACGAACTCGACGACCTGGTGATTGCCCGCCCAGACGGCACACCCACCTACAACTTCTGTGTGGTGGTGGACGACATCGACATGGCCATCACCCATGTGATTCGCGGTGACGACCATGTCAACAACACGCCGCGCCAGATCAATATTTTCAAAGCGCTGGGCAAAGAGCACCCGGTATATGCCCATCTGCCCACCGTGCTCAACGAGCTCGGTGAAAAGATGAGCAAGCGCAACGGTGCCAAGCCGGTCACCCGGTACCGCGAAGAAGGCTACCTGCCTGAGGCCATGGTGAACTACCTGGCGCGCCTGGGTTGGAGCCACGGCGATGACGAAATCTTCAGCCGTGAGCAGTTCTTGCAATGGTTCAACCTGGACCACCTGGGCAAAAGTGCCGCGCAGTTTGACGAGGCCAAACTGCGTTGGGTCAACGCCCAGCACCTCAAGGCCAGCGCTGACGAGGTGCTGGCGCCGCTGGTGCAAGAGCAGTTGCAAAAGCGCGGCATCACAGCGGACGTGCGCCTATCAGGCATTTGCGCCTTGTTCAAAGACCGTTGTGACACCACGGTGGCGCTGGCGGACTGGGCGGCGGTGTTTTATGCCGACGTGACACCGCTTGAAGCCGAGCTGGCGCAGCATGTCACCGATGCCATCAAACCCGCTTTGAGCCTGCTGGCCGACAAGTTGGCAACTTGCATCTGGGATAAGGGCGGTATCTCGGCGGCCATCAAGGAAGTGCTGGTTTCTTGCAGTCTGAAGATGCCGCATTTGGCCATGCCGGTGCGTGTTTTGGTGGCGGGCACCGCCCACACGCCGTCGGTCGATGCGATGCTGGCGCTTTTTCCCAGAGAAAAAGTCATCCAGAGGCTGACCCAAGTCTGAATTGCATACTATAATACGAGGCTTGGAAATTACGAGCGGCTTGTAAGAGCGGCAAGTAGTTTTGGGGGTATAGCTCAGCTGGGAGAGCGCTTGCATGGCATGCAAGAGGTCAGCAGTTCGATCCTGCTTACCTCCACCAAATTTTCAAGGTTGACTGGTTAGTCCAAAAGGTTTTGACCCCATCGTCTAGAGGCCTAGGACACTACCCTTTCACGGTAGGTACCGGGGTTCGAATCCCCGTGGGGTCGCCAGGTTATCCCCTGATAACATGGCGCAAGTTGGTAACGGTTTGCTTGAAAAAGCAGATGACTTGGCTTGAAAGAGTAAACGTTAGCTACCAGGAGTGGTAGTTCAGTTGGTTAGAATACCGGCCTGTCACGCCGGGGGTCGCGGGTTCGAGTCCCGTCCGCTCCGCCAAATAAGTTATTGAAATCAATGACTTACGGAAAAGCCCTACTTAAACAGTAGGGCTTTTTTTATGCCTTTTCACTTCCTGAGTGTCCCCAAATTGTCCCCAGTTGTCCCTTAATTGCCTGTTAAGTCCCTAGGTGATTGTCCCCAAATCGTCCCCAGTGCATTGATGCTCGGCCACTCAGTGCCATGTAGGGCCGGTAAGGGATAGGGCGGGCTTGGATCGTGGTAACATATTTACAGTTAGTGGTTTTATCCACAAAAATCCAGATGCAAAACTCTGGTCTCTGCGGCTGACTTATCAGCCCTTCAACAGCTTATGTTCCGGTTTACATGCGGTGGCTCACACAGCCGACGCCGCTGCATGGGAGCAAAGCACTCATTTATTGATTTTTGAACCGCTTTGGTTTCCGTCCTCAATTGACGTGCGCAATTGGTGTTACGGGCACGCGGGAAAAATCCATTTGTCTCGTCAATCCCTCATTTGCTGAATCAAATCGTTTCCCGATTTGATTCAGCAGGTGATGCAGCGATTGGCAATCCTCAGTCGGCTTGGATTGGGGCGCCTAAGAGCGCCGAAACGACAGATGAGTAACAACCATGGACAAAACACTACTGGTATCGGTGCAAGAGGCAGCACGATGCCTCGGAATCGCTGAAAAAACTGTAAGAAATTGGATGAGCGCCGGAAAATTTCCGGTTCGAACATTTCGTTTGGGAACACGTCGTTTAGTTCGACGCGTTGATTTGGAATTGTTTGTTAGTAGCCTAGGGGGTGGTCAACCTATCCCAGTTTTGGAGTCGGAAAATGTTACCAGTGTTTCGACCCCAGTAGTTGTCAAGCAACGTGGTCGGCCAAGAAAGACGGTTGGCAAAGGTCCGGAGGCTGGCCATGGGGCAAAGTAGACTGCCACAGGTCCCCGGAGGCAGATTTATACAAATCCACGGCTGGGCAGTCAGTGAAGTTGGACTTGCCGGTGCGGCAGTGCTGGGTTTTCTCGATTTTTTAGATAGAAATCAGTCGCGACCGAACACGCCAGTGGCGACCCGTCTCGACATTTCTGCATCATTGCAAGGCATCGTTGGACGCGACGGAGTCGACCACGCCTTGCGCGACTTGACGCGCATGGGTTGGGTCACTCGAAGCTTGCATAGACTCAAGAACAACCCGGCAGAGCGCTACAAATTCTCACTCAATGCCATGGCAATAAAAGAATACCTGCAAGTTGGGGGGTGTCATCCTGAAATCAGGACGACGCTGTCCGAGATTCAGGACGAATGTCAGACCGGCGGTCAGGGCGACCCTATAAAGAAAAAAGAAGGAGAAGAAGAACCACCACAGGAAATGCAGGGTGGTGGCCACTTGAAAGAGCAAAACGTTCAGAACCCAAACATATGTGAGGTTCACCGGGCAGGAGGCGAGATGCAGATTGAGTCTCCAGGCATCCTTCCAGCGCTCAGCAGTCTTATTGCAGCCGGCAATCACGGAGAGTCAACCTTGAATCGGCTAAATGACCTAGTCAAAAATATGCCAGTGGAACTTCAAGCGGACCTACTGGCTGTCGCACAGAAGAAATTACCGGAAGCTCGCGACGCGACAGCGTATCTCATGACACTTGCGCGCAATGCTCGTGACGGATGTTTAACAAAATCTTGCAGTCTTGAAACCGAAAGTCATATAGGGGTGATTGAATCAAATGGCTTGATGTCTGAATCGGAAATCGCCTGCCTCATTCACGGCAAAACGACAGTCATGAAAGGTGATCAGACCGTTGCCGAAATCAGGAATGATGGCCTGTACCAGGGCGAGGGCAGATTTGCTATTTCACAGGCTTCCAGAATAATACTCGCTGTCAAAGCAGGCGAACTGAGGATGCTATGAGGAAATCAAAACCGCCTGAAATTTTCTTTCAATCGGTTGATCTCAGCTAGTTCACGCTGTGCGGCTTCAAGCCTGGAGTTGGCATTGACACCAGCTTGTTCCATGGCTTTTACAGCGGCGGAAAACCGCTGGTATTCCCGCTTCATTGCGGAAGTCTCCTGTTGAGTCTGCGTCCGCTTACGATTTGCGTCTTTGACTTTGGTATCCAGGCCCTCAATCAACTTTCTTGCCTCGTCAACTTCCTTCTGTGCCGGTCGTGTGAACAGTACAAACAGGTGCCATGGCAGCCAAAGCAAAGCGCCCATGACGGCGGCAATGGAGGTGAGCTTGCCTGCAAATGCCGCCCACCACCAAGCAGAAGAAGAACCTGAGAATCCCTCACGTACATATTTTTCACCAACGGCTAGCGTGACTTCAGGGCACACATTGAATAAGAAAGTGCATCCTTGGTATATGCCGACCGCACGCTCAGCAAAGTCAAGTTCAGCGGCTCGTTTTCCGTATTGTTCATTCAACAACGCGTTAAGTTGGCTGATTTCTGAGTTGCGCTTGTCCAACTCTTTCTTGGCGTCGCAACCACCCAGAAAAAGGATGATCAAAGCGAAAGCAATAAAGAAATGCTTTCTCATATCAATTTCCACATGATGCGCTCATTCGACCAACTTGGCACCTGAGCTTGTTGAACAGCGACCCAACGCCCCTTGTCATTTTTCTTCCAAAGTGAGTAAGTCGCACCGGGCAGGAAAGCAGCTTGGTAGCGTTTGCAAATGGCAGGTGAATCGGTCACTAATACCATTCGATCAAATCTCGCAGGGCCGTCTTTTTTGCTCAGTGAAACCAAGGTCGAATGAACGAAAGTGTGGAGGTCGCGCTCCCACTTTGGTGACAACTCGATTTCAACTGACACTGTCAAACCATCTGGAAAAATCCAGGCCACATCGGGGTGCTTGAAGCAGTTCATGCTCCGGCTCTGCATTTCTTTCTCAGTAACGTAGTCCTTGATCGTGCCAGCAGCTAAGCGCTCAGCGGTGGCGCGTTGTGCCATCTCGTCATGGAGCAGGTGGTTCTGATTGATGCGTTCCGGTCGGCACTCATATTGCATTTGGTTTTCACGATTCACTTCTGCCAGGTGCCTGCCGGTGTGTGTCAATGTCAAGAACGTACCGGGTAAAAATTTCTCCGTGCGCCGACTCAACGTTTTGGTGCTGACCAACAGGTTGTTTTTCAAGAGCCGCAAGGCCAAACCCGAGCGTTGAGTTCCCGCCAAAATTTCCAGCGTGGTAGGGCTGGCCCAACCCCAGCGATAAATCCACTCGACTGCTTTTTGCGTGCGCTCTCTGCCTTTTTCCAAAGATGACATATCTCCTAATTTGGAGGCAAGAACGGCTCTGGCAGCCGTGGTGCGGCTTGGTTTATTTGTGGCTACTTCCATGATTTTATTATAGTGATAAGCATTGGGTTTGCAATCACTATATATCGAACTAAGTATATCGATTTGCACTCACTGGGTTGTGTTCTGTGTTGTGATCTGGCCCCAAATGCAAGCGCCTGTGGCGGGAGTTGCACTCCCCGCTACGCGGCTCCCCTTGCAGCGCAGGGCTTTCAGCCCTACGGGAGGGGGGAGTGGCTTTGCCCCTCACCCCTCCCCGCCGTTGGCGGCTCCCCACCCCATCCCCAACACGTGTGCGCCGCTTCGCGGCTACCCTGCCTTTTGCAGACTCACACTGACGTGATCGGCCCGTTGGGCTGTGCTAACGCACATCTTGAAATGCAGAGTAGCCGCGAAGCGGCGCACACAAGTCCTGTCGGACGGGCTGGCGCCCCCCAGCTGGGGCTGGTTTCCCCCCTCAGTCCGTCCCGGACGGGCTTTCGCCCCCCGCGAGGCGGGTGCCCCCAAATGCACCTGGCGGCGCATTTTTGACCGGCTTGCACTACACGCTGCCACTGCCGTTTTTCGCGGA
>Ga0209181_10004676_pt1 | contig 20190 bp, 19 predicted proteins | sample MAT05_FD_187208 | JGI IMG/M metagenome (GOLD analysis project Ga0209181, IMG submission 187208) | Freshwater microbial communities from Lake Fryxell liftoff mats and glacier meltwater in Antarctica - MAT-05 (SPAdes) (version 2) | ecosystem: Environmental > Aquatic > Freshwater > Ice > Liftoff... | reverse complement strand
GTTCATGTTGATGTCGCTCGCGTCGGTCCAGGTTTGTTCGAAGTCGAGGAAGCTCGGCGCGTGCATGCCGTGCTTCCTGGCGACCGAGGAGATGCGCTTGCGCTCGAAGTCGTTCTTGCCGAATCTCGTCACACCGATGACCCGCAGACCGCGGGCCTCATGCGTCGACTCCAGCGCGTGCACCGCGGGAATCGACGCAAGGCAAGCGTTTCACCCAGGCGCCCACACTTCGATCAGCACCGGGTGACCGCGATGGGCGGCGAGCGTCTGCGGCTCGCCGTTCACCCAGCGCACGTGCTCGTCCGCGTAGAACTCTGGCAGCGTCTGCGCCTGGACCGCGCCGCCCCACGCCGTGGAGGAGCCAGTCGGGCCGCGATAGATGCGAAAGCCCAGATATCCTGCAGCGCCTACAGCTAGCAACGCCGCGGCCGCGAGCGCACGCTTGTTCATCCTGGGTCAGTCTACCACTCTCGTCAGAAATGCCAGGTCAGCCCGTGCTCGTTCAGTCCACCATCGTGAGCTCGCCGAAGCGCCGAAACGCGGCGTTGGCGCTGACAAGCGTGAGACCGCAGACCACAGCGATCGCGGCGATCTGCAAATCCTCGCAGGCCACGGCGATCCGCTCCGGCAGACGGGCCGCCCCGGACACCAGCGCTTGCCACGTGATCACGCTGACGGCCGTAGAGCGTTGTGCTCCCGCAGGTGCCGTGGGGGGGTCTCCGACGGCGCCGGGCGAAAGGGGTCACTACGGCATTCGTGTCGAGGAGGTACCTCATGCGACGCGTCGCCTCGTGGGCCGACCCGCCGGCCGCTCGAAGTCGACGCCGCCGGTCTCGTCGCGGAGCGCCTCGAGCTGCTCGAAGAACCGATCCGTCGCACGAAAGTCGCGCTCGGCCACGAGCACGAGCGTCGCGTGCCCCTTGCGGGCGATTCGCACCGGCTCGCCGGCCTCCGCGAGATCGGCCAACCGGGCCAGGTTCTCCCGCGCGTCGCGGATCGTGTAGGTCTTCATGCGTACACATCCGGTTGCATGCAACACGCAGTCGGTTGCCGCCGCGAGCGCGCGCGTGCTCAGCCTGGGTCAGTCTACCGCTCTCGTCAGAAATGCCAGGTCGCGGTGGCGGTGCCGGCGCCGACATCGACCGACGGAACCCAGTCGGCGACCGGCGGGTCGACCTTCTCCGCCGGTTTGGCTCCCGAGACCCACAGCGGAATGCCGATGCAGGTCAGGATCAGCCCGTCGGCCAACAGCGGCCCGCCGATCACGAGGCCGAACGCGCGGCCGAAGCCGCCGTCGCCAGCGTCGGCGGTGAGGAAGGAGCCGAGCACCACCGAGCCAGCGAAGCCGTGGTACGCGCCGATCACCGTGAGCACGATGCCGGTGATCTTGCGCGGCTCCGATGCGTCGACGCGACGTACGGTCGGCGGCGCGATGGGAGTCATGTTGGGAGGCGACTGCGGCGTGCGAGGCGCGCCAGGCTCGGCCTGCGCAGGCACACCCTCGAGCGCGGTCGGCGCTGGCGGGGCCGCGGCCGCATCGGCGGGCGGGCTCTGCGCCCACGCAGTCGATGCGGAGAGCACGCTCGCCGAAACGACCGCCAGGACCGGCGCGCGCAGGGGGTGGGGAATCATCCGGAGGAGCCTGAACGTGCCGCAGCTACCGCAATCGTTGCCGCAGACCTCACAATCGTCGCTGAGGTATTCACCATTGAAGTTCTGCAGAAAGACGAAGCGGCCACCGTCGGAGACGGCGAACGGGGTGGAGGCCACCTACATGGAGAGATAGAGTTCGTCGTCGAGCGGCAACCGCTCGACGGTACCGTTCTGGATATCCCGTACGAAGATTCCGCGGCCGGGGCTGTCTGTGTCGAGGTCCTCCGCATCGGAGCGGAAGGCTACGTACCATCCGCTCGCCGAAATCTCCGCCCCGCCACTTACGCCGTCGGCGGGGTCGCCAGCAGCGTTCACGGAGAGCGTCCCGGTGCCCGCGAGGGCAATCTGCCCGCCCTGTGCATAGACGATCCGAGCGCCGAAATCGAAGGGTCGAAGGCGTTCGAGGCGAGGACGTCGCTGAGCCCCAGGACGATGTCGTTGTCGGTGGTGGTGCGGACGAACGGACCCGACTCCGACTAGGGAGCGGGTTCACGTCGGGGACGCCGCAACCGAGAATGGGCATGTGGCTGGCGCCGACGGCGGGATCACACGCGTCCGTGGTGCACCCGTCGCCGTCGTCAGCGGGGGCGCGAACGCGGCGTGCAAGCGCCGGAGGCGTCGCAAGTCTCGATGCCATTGCAAGCATCGCCGTCCGAGCAGCTGCTGAGCGTCGGCTTCCGCGGATAGACACAGTCCCCCGTGGCGGCATCGCAACTGCCTGCCCCGTGCCATGGCCTGCGAAGAGCTCTTCTTGGGCTTGTTGCATCAGCGAGAACCGTGAGGTGAGGGGGCCGTGAAATGGGCGCCGACCAAGCGAGAATTATACTCTACTTCTTCGGCTTCTTCGGATCCTCGAACGGCGTCGCCGGCGGCTGGAACGGCGTTGCCGGCACCCTGGTCGCCGGGTCGAGGCTGTCGTCGTCGGGCAGACCGGTCGTGCCTTCGTCGGCGAAAGGCAAGGCTTGCCCCAGCTTCAGCGTCGACTGGAGATCCATCGTGCGCGTGAGCGGGTCGTCCTCGGCCTCGATCTTCGGTTGCGGCACGGGTGCGGGCGCGCGTGAAGGAGGCGGGATGCTGGGGACGCGGGTGCTCGCCGGTGGTGTCGTCGGAGAGGCGCCGTATCGCCCAGGCTCGCCCGGCATGCCGCGCATGAACGTCGGAATGGCGACCGCTGGATCCGCCGGACGCGCGGCGGGTTGGAAGGTCGCCCGCGTGGAGAGCAGGATCGGTCGCGCGTAGCTCTCGAGCGTGTGCAGCTGACGCGCGATATCGGAGCTGAGTTCGTCCTCGATCTTGCGTGTGGCCAGGAACAGCGCGCCGCCGTCGGCCATCTCGATCGCGAAACCGGGCGAGGCTTGGCCGGTGTCGGGCGCGCCGGGTGCGGGCAGCGCGGGGACGCGCGGCCAATCTTTGTTGACATAGGTCGCCCAGCCGAGGTGCAGATCGCGCGGGCGGTCGATCACCATCGCCGGACGCGGCAAGTCGATGAAGCCGAGCTCGGGCTGGAAGGCCATCAGCATCAGATCGAAGAGACGGAGCAGATACTGGCTGCGGGGCGGCTTGATAGCGGGGGCTTCGCCGGTTGCCGGCAGCGGCGGCTCCGGCGGCGTGGCGGCTTCGCGCCCGAGGCGCAGCTCGGCAACGAAACCGGGGCGGATGGGGTCGACGGCGCTGCCCCAGCTGAGATGCAGGTCGACCACGGCGTCTGGCGTGGCGCCCTTGTTGAAGAAGCGGAGCTCGAACGTCGGGTCGTCGGCCATTCGCCCGAATGGGTAGCTGACCTCGGCGCTCTCGAGAAACGGCCGCAGATTGTTCTTCTCTTCGGTCTTCACCGGCACCGTGTCGTATGCGGTGGTGAGCCCAAACAGGTCCAAGCCGATGGGGTCGAGCCCCGCCAGTGCCAAGACCAGCCAATCGAGCGGACCCAGCAAGTCCTCCGCCCGGGCAACAGGCGCGCTGCGCACGACGCACAGGCGGTAGTGATCCTCCGGCACGGTGGTCGTCACGTCGACACCTGGCAGCTCACAGCGCGCGAGCCTTCGTCAGCTCGGTCGGCGTCAGCTCGACCCGCTCTTTCGCGACGACCTTGCCGCCGACGATCGCTGGGAAGTAGCGCAAGTACCAATACATCCTCGCCGAGTTGTCGATCTTGTTGTCACTCGCATCGTAGAACTCGATCATCTCTCGCGCCATGAACGAGTTCACAGAGGCCATCGTGCTGCTGGTCCAGTCGGCGATGCCCTGCGCGTACGCCGACCCGTGGTGCATCGTGATCTGCCACTCGAGGTACTTCAGAAATTTCTGATTGGGCAGCGGCGTCGCGTACGCGTGGTAGCTGACCTTGTTGGGCCCCTGGATCTCGAGCGCCACGTCCTGGTTCTCGGGCACCATCGGCGCCCCCGACTTGCGATACGGGCCGGTCGCGTCCCAGCCCTTGGTCCACTCTTTGTCCTCGTTCACCGACCATCGCCAGTGCGTGTGGTAGCAGTCGTGCGAGCAGAATGGGGCCATGTAGATCGGGTCGAGCTTCATCGCCGCATTGGTCAGCGGGTAGCCGTCGCCGAAGCCGAAGGCGAGCATCGCCCGCGCTTTCACCGCCTTGAGCGCGAGCGAAGGCGCCAGGTGCAAGTTGTCGAACTCCCCCTGCCGCGGCATCTTCTTCATCTCCGTGATGGTGAGCCAGTCGCTCTTGAACACGGCGAGCGGTGAGTCGACGTTGAACACCAGGTGGCGCTTGCCGAGCGTCCCCGTGCGCTCGCCCGTCTTCGCTCGATCGACGACCTTGAGCTTCTTGCCGGCGATGCTCGCGTCCTTGTGCGCGGGGCCCACGAAGTACGCGAACACGCCCGCCCAAAATGGCTTTTGCGGCAGCGTCGTGTAGTCATTCGAGTCGGTCACCAGGATCGGCTCGATGCTCGTGTTGGCGCCGCAGCAGTTGCCGATCACGTTGCCATTGCCCCTGTCGAGCATGGTCGTACCGCTCGGCCGCTCGAGCGTAATGGTCGACGCGACCTTGCTGAGCTCGGCAGATGATCGAACCATGATATGAGGAAAGATCTTGGCCATGCCGACCAAGCCACCCGGCTCGAAATCGGCGCGCTCACGGAAGGTCGAGAAGCTGACGACGACGATGATGCGCGGTCGCGCGACCGGTACGTTCTTGCTCTGGCCCGTCGTCGCGGAAGCCGCGGACGCGGCGCCAGGCAGCGCCATGAACGGCCCCGACAGCGCTTCCAGCCAAGCCGCTACGTCGCCGACGCTCGCGCGACCCGCCATGTCCTTCAACAGCTTGTCGTAGGCGGCGTTCTCGGGCGTGTACTTCCCAGTCGGCGTGAACGGCTGCAGACCCTTGACGCCGCCTCCCGCCATGTCGAGCTCGTATACGAACGCCAGCACCAAGCCCGAGTCTTGCAGCGCTTCCAGCGGGTAGAGCTGGTGGCCGCCTTTGGGCGCCCAGCCACCGCTCGTGCGCCATTTGCTCTGCAGATACTTCGCTTCGAGCGGCAGCTTCAGCACTTGACCCGACTCGTGTGTGACCTCCACGAAGGCCTTCTCCTCGAAGCCCCAGCGCAGCTTCTCCAGGGCGACGTGGGCCTTGTAGCCGGTTTCGCGCACGCGGCAGTGCACCGCGCTGAGGCCGCCGAGATCGCCGGCGGAGTGCTTCCAGCTCCACAGCAGCGTCTCCTTCACCTGGGTCGTCAGATCCGTCCAGCCGAGCTCCTTCTTGATGGCGGGGACTGGCGGCAACGCGTGGTCCACGTCGTCCGATGGCGAGAGCGGCTTCAGGAAGCGGATGAGCGAGCTCGCGGGCGGCACAGGGACGCCGGTCGACGCGCGGGCGCCTTGCATTGCGGCGTAGATCGGCAGGGCGTCCAGCAGGTGTTCGAATAGGCCGGGCATTGGTTCCTCTCGTTGGTGTGCTGGAGTTACGCCTTCGCCGGCTTGTGCAGCGACTGGCCGTCCTTGAGGACGTCGACGACGGTGAACTTGCCGCCCTCTTCGCCTTCCAAGGTGATCTGGTTCGAGCCGTCGGTTTGCTTCTCGATGACCTCGCCGTCGGGGGTGGAGACGAGCACCGTGAAGGGCCCCTTCATGCCAGCGGGTGGCTCGATCGTGAAGCTGACCTCCCCCTTCTTGCGCTCCTCGGCCTCGTCGGGCGGCTTGCCTTTGCCAGCCATGCAGTTGAGCAACACCTTGCCGCCGTCGAGGTGCGCGTCACCGTCGAGCACCAGCGACGCGCCGCTCGAGGTGAGCTTCTGTTCCTTGCTGTCGATCTCGACCTTGGTCTTGGTCGCGATGCGAACGACGTCGGCGTTGGTGACCTGCTCGCCCTTCACGAAGGTCTCGATGCGGTCGGCCTCGATATGGATATGGTCGGGGTGGATCTCGACCAGCGAGGTACCGACGGCGAAACGGATCTTGGTCGAGGAGCGCAGCTCGAGCAGCTTCGAGCCGCTCAGGCGGTGCTCACCGAACACGCTGGTCAATGCTTCGGTCTCTTCGCCTTCGCCGATGATCGTCGTCTGCGGACCGGCGACCTTGACCGTGCTCGAGTGCCCGACCGAAAGCGTGTGGTTGCCATCGATGCGCGCCGACAGATCGCCGCCGATCGAGGCGATGCTGCCGCCCACGACGATGTCGACAGAGTTGCCGCCGACGCTGCGCTGCGCATGGGCGCTGATCTTCAAGGTCTCGGCGCCGCCGACCTTGATGTGACGATCGGCGCCGATCTCGAGCTCGAAGCGGTTGCCCACGCTGACGCGTTTGTCGTTGAGGATGTTCTCTTCGAGATCGCGCTCGGCTCGCATGGCGAACACTTCGTTGCCGGCCGCGTCGTCGAACATGATCTCGTTGTAGCCACCGGTGACGGCGGGCGTTGTGCGCGAGCGAATCGCGCTGCGCGTCTTGTCTTGTGGCAACAGGTGCGGGAGCGTGTCGAAGGTGCTCGGCAGACAGCCGGTGATCACGGGGTGATCAGGGTTGCCACCGAGGAACGAGACCAACACCTCGGAGCCGACGCGCGGCACGAACTGGAAGCCGTAGTTCGGGCCAGACCAGGCCTGCACCACCCGCAACCAACACGAGCTGCTCTCGTCGTTCTTCTGCAGGCGGTCCCAGTGGAACTGCACGCGCACGCGACCGTAGCCGTCGGTCTCGATCTCTTGCCCGGCAGGGCCGACGACGACGGCGCTCTCGACGACCTGCACCAAGCGTCGCGCTGGGGCGGGGGCGCGGAACAGCACGCTGCTCGGGACGGCGTCGAAGTCGTTCACGTAGCGCGGCTCTTTGGTGCCGCCGAGATCATGACCGCGGTGCTCGACGCGTGTGAGCACGACCTCGTCTTTGGCGTCGTGGAACGGGTGGTCGAGCAAGCGGAACGTGCGGCCCGGCAGCAAGCGCCGCACGTAGGCACTGCCGGCAAAGCTCTTGGCTCCGCGCCGCTGCTGCTCGAGCCGCACCTTCGCGAGCTGGTGCACACCGCGCCGGCGCGGCTCCTCGACGTCGTGGTCGTACACCTCGAGCGTCTCGATATCGCTAGGCTGGTCGAACTTCAGCACTGTGGTCTTGGTGCCGCCGAGCACGATGGCTGTCGGCTGCGTCGTCGGGCCGGAAGGGTTCTGCAGGCCTGCCACGGCGGTGGCGAGCTCGAACTCGAAGTCGCGCAGCGTCTCGAGGTTTACCTCGATGCTCGCGTGGGGGCTGAAGCGATGCACGTCGTCGACGCCGCCAGCGATCGCCGAGCGACCTTCGGGCTTGTAGACGAGCAGCGGCGAGCCAGTCACGGGCGAGTACATGGCGCGGTTGTCACCGATGACCCAACACTCGGTGGCTTCCTCGAAGCCCAAGCGACTGGCCGCCTCGAGGTGCGGCAGGTGATCGAACAGCGTGACGAAGCCTTCTTCGCGCAAGAGTCGCTCGACGAAGGCGAGATCGCTCTCGGCGTACTGCAAGCAGTACTCGCGCTTCTGGTATTGGCCGGCGATGCTGAAGAGGTGCGGGATGCGGTGACGCGTCAGCACCTCATCGACGATCTCCTCGACCGTCATCTCCTGGTAGACGCGGCTGTTCTTTGTCTTGCCCAGCAGCCACAACGCAGGCACCACCTCCAGCGAGTAGACCGCACGGTCGTAGCTGGACGTGACGAGATCGGCGCTGGCGATGATGCCGTGCACCAGGTGCGGCTCGGGCGGCTCGGGCAGAGTCATCAACACGCGTGTGCCGAGCAGCGCAGCGATGTCCGGCTCGACCGCCGTGCGCTCGACAGAAGTAAGAATGTGGAACGTGTACAGCTCGTTCAGGGCTTCGGTGCCGCGAAAGGCGACCACGCGCGGGTCAACGAACCACGGTGCTTTCGGCAGCGTAATGGTGAAGTCGCGGCCGTAGGCCTGACCGCCCACCGCACCTTCGAGAACCGGTACATCCCAATGGGTGCGGAACGGGGCATTCACTGCGGACCTCCTTTCCTTTATTTATCAAACGATCGCAATGCGGATCCGACAGGAGTCGTTCGGCCGGAGGCCGATAATCAGAACGGGCTTGGCTGGACTTTCAGCGTCAGCCCCCGACGATGACCGTCGAAGAGCCTGAAACGATCACGCCACCGTGCTGGGTCATGTCGCCGATGCGGGCGACCGCCTTGTTGCAGGCGAAGACCGAGCTCGACCCTTTGGAGATCTTGTCGGGGGGACCGACGCAAATGCAGGTCGCGCCCACGACCCCAACCAGCAGGAATTCGGAGAACACGCTGGTTTGACCGGCTTCCATGACCGGACCGCCGACATGCGGCTTGGGGCCATCGGACATCGGGCACGTGTGGTTGTCGGTGAGGCGCGCCGCGGGCTGGGGCATTCAGAAAGTCTTTGGAGGATCGGCCAGAATCGGTCGGGATACAAGGGACGACGCTCGCGTGCGAAGTGAAAAGGATCAGGGAAGCGGCAGCACCGCTGCTCGGATCACTGCGCGCTCGGTGGCAGTTTCGAGCCAGACGACAAACAAATGTTCCCGACCACGGCGGCAGAGAGCGAGCCGATCTCGAGTGACGGTGGGCACTTCCAAACTGCGACGGAAGCGCGACTTTGGGTCGAAGCGGTTGGGCTTCGAATCCACCTCGGCGTCCGACCAGCCCGGGGTGAGCTCGACGTTTGGGTGATAGTAGGCGTCGTCAGTGCCACTCTAGCCCGCCACGCCGACGGGCCGCATCAACATCACGCGTTGTTCGCGGCGAGTGGCTCGCCGTCGATCGCGGGCAGCTTGGTGAGGAAGCCCTTCGCATCGAACTGAAACTTGAACGGTTTCAGCTCGGCCTCTTCGTCGTCTTCCTCGTCGCTCTCTTTGGCGTCACTCGCGTTGGCCTTACCCTTGGCGAGGAAGGCACGCGGGATGGCGCCGTCGAGCTCACCCAGGTGAACAGCCTGCCTGCGCGACCGGCACCGTTGCAACAAGGCGCCCTACTCGAGGTAGTACGTCGCCATCAGGGGTGCGTGATCACTGGCGATGTCGACGTCGCCTTCGTGCTGGATAATGGCACTGGTTTCGTCCAGCTTGCTCATCATCACGGGGTTGCCGATCTGGTGGTCGATGAGCTCGAGCGAGCCTTCGAAGTCGAAGGTCCAGCGATCGACTTCGGCGATGAAGGATGCGACGTCCACGTAGACCGGATCAGCGCCGGTGACCGCGTCGAGCGGGGGTGACTCGGGCAGGTCGTTGTAGTCGCCCAACACCAAGACCCCGAGCGACGGGTCGGCAGCGGTAAGCTCGTCTGCGACGGCGCGTGTCCGCTGCGCTTCTGCCAGGCGCTTGTCGGGGTTGTCCGGGGGGCCTTTGGCTTTGTAATGCACGCCCAAGAGGACGACCTTCTGTGCGCCGACCTCGAAATGGTACTCGAGCAGATCGCGGGTGAAATTGAACTCGGGCGCGACAGTGCCTTCGACCACGAACGATTCACCCAGGTGGGAGACGACTTTGGTGAAAGGAATTTTGGATAGCGCTGCGATCTCGATCGATCGCGGATCGTTGCCTTCCGAGATGCGGCTGTCGGTGTAGGCGTTGTCGAGGCCGGCGTTGATGTCGTCCAGCACGCCTTGGTTCTCGACTTCGCAGAAGACGATCACGTCCGGGTCGAGCTCGGCGAGAATGCCCACCACCGCGGCGAGCTTCGCGTTGTACTCGTTCTGCGAGATCGAATCGTCTTCGCTGTTTTCGGGGTCTTCGGTTGTGTCGAAGAAGTTGTGCAGGTTCCAGTTCAGAATCTTGATCGGCTCGCCTGTCAGGGGCGCCCCCCCCGACCCACCGCTGCCGCCTGTGCTGGGGCCCGCACCGGCACCGCCGCCGCCCGAGCCAGAGTCACCGCAGGCCGCCAACGCAAGGCCGAGTGCGAGCGCGCCAAAGGAAGCAAAAAACCGCATCCAGTCAAGGTATCACGACTCGCCGACGCGATCAGTCCGAGAGCTTTCGATATCGGAAGGTGCGGGGTTGGTCGGCGGCTTTGCCGATGCGGCGTTTGAGGTCGGCTTCGTATGCTTCGTAGTTGCCCTCGAACCAGACGACCTTGGAGTCGCCCTCGAAGGCGAGGATGTGCGTCGCGACGCGATCGAGGAACCAGCGATCATGGCTGATGACCACCGCGCAGCCCGCGAAGCCGAGCACGGCTTCTTCCAACGAGCGCAACGTGTCGACGTCGAGATCGTTGGTCGGCTCGTCGAGCAGAAGCACGTTGCCGCCAGACTTGATCAGCTTGGCGAGGTGCACGCGGTTTCGTTCGCCACCGGATAGATCGCCCACCTTCTTTTGCTGGTCGCTGCCAGCAAAGTTGAAGCTGGAGACGTAGGCGCGGCTGGCGACCTCTCGCTTTCCCACCATGATCTTCTCCTGACCGCCGGAGATCTCTTGCCACACCGAGTTCTTCGCGCCGAGCGAGTCGCGCGACTGATCGACGTATGCCAGCTGCACCGACTCGCCGACGCGAATCTCCCCTGAATCTGGCTTTTCTTGGCCGACGATCATCTTGAAGAGGGTCGTCTTGCCTGCGCCGTTCGGGCCGATGATGCCGACGATGCCGCCCTTGGGCAGGGAGAACGTGAGGTCGTCGATCAGCAGGCGATCACCGAAGCTCTTTTTCAGATTCTTCGCCTCGATGACGACGTCACCCAGCCGCGGGCCCGCAGGAATGCGGATGTCGGCCGCCTCGTACGCCTTCTCGTCGCGGTCTTGCGTGAGCAGCTGCTCGTAGGTTGCCAGGCGTGCCTTGCTCTTTGCCTGGCGCGCGCGGGGCGACGAACGCACCCACTCGAGCTCGCGTTCGAGCGTCTTTTTCCGGGTGCTGTCTTGCTTTTGCTCGTCGGCGAGGCGCTTTGCCTTGTGCTCGAGCCAGCCGGAGTAGTTGCCCTCGAAGGGAAAGCCGTGGCCGCGGTCGAGCTCGAGGATCCACCCGGCGACATTGTCGAGAAAGTAGCGGTCGTGTGTGACCGACACCACGGTGCCCGGGAAATCCTGCAAAAAGCGCTCGAGCCAGTGGACGCTCTCCGTGTCGAGATGGTTGGTGGGCTCGTCCAAGATCAGCAGATCGGGTTTGGAGAGTAGCAAGCGACACAACGCGACGCGGCGCTTCTCGCCACCGGAGAGCTTGGCGCACTCGGCATCGGGTGGCGGCAAGCGCAAGGCGTCCATCGCACGTTCGATGGCTCTGTCGAGATCCCAGCCGTTGACCGCCTCGATTTTGTCCTGCACCAGGGACATCTCTTCCATGAGCTTGTCCATATCGTCGGGGTTTTCACCCATCTCGACGCCGAGCTCTTCGGTGCGCCGGAGCAGCGCTTTCACGTCTGCCACCGCGAGATCGACCTCTTCGCGCACGGTGGGCTGAGACAGCTCGGGCTCTTGCGCGAGATAGCCGATCTTCAGGCCTTCAGCTGGCTTTGCCTCGCCGAGAAACTCTTTGTCGAGCCCCGCCATGATGCGCAAGAGCGTGCTCTTGCCCGACCCGTTGTGGCCGAGGACGCCGATCTTCGCGCCTGGAAGGAAGGACAGCCAGATCCCCTTCAGGACCTCTTTGTTCGGCGGGTGAACACGCCGAAGATCTTGCATCGTAAACACGAATTGGTGCGCCACGGGGACGGCAGCCTAGTCCATCACGTGCACGCAGCAAGTGTCACAGGCGCCGCGGGCGGCACAGCAAGAAGCCGCTGAAGAGAGAAGCGGAAGCCTTTCGGATCCGAAATGCCACCGCTGCCGGATCGCACTAGAGTCTGCCGGTGCAGGGAGCGCGCTCACTCGACGCCATGCTGGACGCGCTCGCGGGCGACTTTCCGGACGCGCGTCCTCTGCCCAAAGAGCTCTTCACCGACGCTGAATTTTTTGCGCTCGACGCTGCGTTGTTCAAAGAGAGCTGGCTCCCCGTTGCGCACGCGAGCGAGCTCGAGCGTCCAGGGTCGTTCGTGGTGGTCGAGATCGCCGGTGAACGTGTTGCGACCGTCCGCGGCGCTGATCTCGCCCTGGCTGCCTTCTTCGACGGCTGTTTGCACCGTGGCACACCGCTGTTCAGCGAGGCGAGCGGCCGGATCGAAGATCTCGTGATCGTGTGCCCGTATCATGGGCTTCGCTACGACTTGCGCGGCCGGGCGGACAACTCGTCTTGCCCCTCGATTCGGCTCGGTTCGAGACACGCGCTGACCCCCCTGCGCGTCGAGGAGCGCCTCGGGTTCGTGTTCGTGTGCGCAGACGAGCGTGCTCCCCCGATCGACGAGAGCTTCGGAGAGCTGCCGCCCTGGTTCGAGCACGCCTCGATGTTCGCGCTGCGGCTCGGTAAGCGTTGGCAGCACACCGTTCAGTGCAACTGGAAGCTGTTGGTGCAGAACTTTCAGGAGTCGCACCACTTCGCGCGGGTGCATCCCTCGCTCGCTGCCGTCACGCCTGCAGCACAGTCGACCAGTCTTCGTTTCGACGGCGCCTTCCTGGGTGGGACGATGAAGATCGCGGACGGCCGCGCGACAGTATCGGAGACCGGCTCACGAGAAGGTCGGCCGTTCGTCGCCGGCGTCGGAGATCGACGCGACGTGTTCGACGCATTGCTGGTTCCAGGCTGGCTCACCAGCTTGCAGCCCGACTACTTCCTGAGCTATCGACTGTTGCCGCGTTCACCGCTGGAGACGTTGGTGGTGGCCGACATCTATTTCCACGCGTCCGCGTTCGTCGGCGGCTTCAATCCGAACGATGTGTTCTCCTTTTGGGAGCGCACCAATGCCGAAGATCGGGCGATCTGTGAGCGGCAGCAACGCGGCCTGGCCTCGCCTTCATTCGAGCCCGGCCCGTATGCGACTGTCGAAGATGGCGTGTACGCGTTCGATCGCAAGCTGTGTGACGCTTACCGTCGACTCTCACGAGAGCGAGGTGACGGGTGTCGGTGATTGGTCTGTTCGGTCGGCCTTACCAGAACCTGGAGCACGTGATCGACGATTCGACGCTGGCTTCCATGGATCGCGAAATTACGCGGGGGCTCTTGCGGGTGCCCGTTTCGTACACCGGGGGCAGCTTGAAATGGATGGGCGTCGTCGCGCCTTGGGTGATGAGTGACGGCTACCGCGACCTGATGGATGCCATTCAGTCATTCTCTCGAGAAGAGTTCGCCGAGCTTGTCGCGCTGTCTGAGGACCCCAGCGCTTTCGATCTGGAGCGCTATGGCGAGTACAGCTTCGGCGACGAGACGGAGCACCCGTTGAGCTTCGCGCAGATGCGCTGGCTCAGCTTGCGGCACGGCGTCTATTTCCCCTGGAAGAATTGTTACCATTTACTCGAAAACGATAAATGGGACGACAAGCACTCTGGCGCTGGCAAGTCATTCAGCGCAGAAGCGCGTGAGGTGTTCCCGGAGACGGTTCGCGTCATCGAGAGCCTGCCATTCAGCGAGGTCGGCCGCGTGGTGATCTTCGGGCTCGAGCCGAACGATCATGCGCCTTTGCACCGCGATACCGAGCCGGGCAAGGCGCTCGCCGTCGCGCAGTCGATCTCGATCGAGCCGCGCGGCACCAAACGCTTTTATCTCAAGAACCAACCAGAAGCAGAGCCGGTGGTGGTAGACGCACGCGTGTATTGGTTCAACGACATGGACTACCACGGCGTCTTGGCGGACCCGTTCTTTCGCTATTCGGTGCGCGTAGACGGCGTCTTTCGGCCCGATTTTTTGCGCGACATCGAGCGCGGCGCGCGCAAGAAGCGTTGAGCTCAAGAGCCAGGGTCGATCAACACGGGGACACTCTCGGCCGCAGCGTCGGTGGTGCCGGCCTGTAGCCTGGCGTAGAGACCCGCAGGCTCGCCTGCCACGATGAACACGCCGAAGTTGGTGGTGCGCTGGGCGCTGTCGACCTCCGCGTCGAAGTAACGTTGGGCCACCCAACGACCCTTTTTGGCGTGCTCCAAGCTGGCGCGCCACTCGGCGTCATCGACCCAGCGGCCCACCACGACCTCTTCACCTTCCGCGCCGTAGTCGCTCTTCAACACCCAATCGTCGCGCTGCGTTCGCAACATCTCGGGGTGCAGCGCCTCGAGTCGACTCGAGATCGGGATAAGCTCACGGATCCGATCCTGGCTGCGCAGGCTGAAGCGGTGAATGTGCTCCCACATGAAGGCCATCATGCGTTTGTTTTGTGCCAGCACTGAACCAAACGGGTTGATGACAGCGGTCTTCCCCTCTGCTTGCGCCTTGAGCAAGGCCAACAGCGGCTCGGTGAGCGGGGCCGCATCGAGTAGCTCTTCATCATCCCAGGCAGACGCTCGCTCGCTCCACCAATCGGTCTTGTAGTGGCGGATGATGACGCTCACCGGCTCCTCGAACAGCTTGGCCGTCGCATCTTCTGCGGCGCCCAAGTTGTAGGGTGAGCCGAGCGCCACTTCGAATCCCGCTTTCTCCAGCCAGCGCTTGTAGAGGCGCACAAGCGAGAGATCTTCCGTGAACTCGGTCGGGTAAAGCACCCCCACTGTGCGGCTGGCGCCGGGCCCGACGATGCCGTCTCGCACAGCCCGCAACATCCGGATGAACGCGCCCTCGAGGTCGCTGTTGGGGTCGATGAGCTTCGGCCGTCGACGGTGGGCGATCTCCCCGAGGACGACCGCTTCTGCCTCACCGGTGGGCGTATCGCAATTGAGCTCGGCGACTGCGATGCCGTCTTTGGTGAAGAACACGTCAGCCCGGGCGATCCCGTGCCACATCGGCTTCTGTGCCTCGAACATCGCCTTCTGCACGGGCGTCAGACAGAAGAAGTGATCGAGCAGCGCGGGGTCGTCGATCACGAGCCCGACGCCCTCGTCGTACAGCTCGGCCACGTCTCTGCCCACACGGGCGAGCTCGGCGGCGCGCGCTCGGTCGAGCACGATCGGCGCTGCGGCGAAGCGCGGGCGACCATCGAGCCACGGATCGGTGATGATGCCGCTCGCGAGCAGCTCTCTGGCGAGCTCGTCGAAGCGCTCGCCCTCGATCAAGCGAGTAGAACCACAGCCAGCGCTGCCCCGATGTAGCTGGCTGCTTCGACAGCAGCGACACCGGCGTTGCGATCGCGGCCGATGGCATCGTCGAGCGCGCCGCCTCGGAACGAGGGGCGCCCGCCGAGCACAAGCCACTGCACCACGATCTGGCGAATCGGCAGCAGCCCGAGCGCCGTCGCGGACAACATTCCGAAACCGCTCATCGCCAGGGCCCAACCGGGAAAATCGCCACCCTCGAGCGCGCGGGACACGATGATCGCGACGGCGAGGGAAATGCCGCCGTAGCTGATCGCCGCGGCTAGATTTTCGCCCTCGATCTGCTCGGAGTCGTCGTAGGTCGTCAGTAGTCGAAACAAGCCCACAACGATCTGGTGAGTGACGATCGCGAGCACGAAGAACGTGAGCGACAAACCGACGCCTTTCAAATCGCTGCCGGCCATCGCGCGCGACGTGATCAAACCGGTCGCCACGAAGTGAGCCGCTGCCGCGGTTGCCGCTGCCATGTTTCCGCGCTTGATCGAAGCGCGCAGCCGCTGCTTCAGCAGAACGCGAACCCCGAGCAGCCCCGTCATCTCCAGCAAGAACAGGCCCAGCGCCGCAAACGCGGCGCACCACACCACGTCTTTGGCCAGGCTTCCGCCGTGGAGGCAATTCTTCGCGACGGCAGCACCTACCAAGAACACGGCGAGCACGTCGCCCGTGTGACAGACGGCCACCGCCTGCTTGTCGTCCGCGAGCAATCCGCGCGGTGCACCGGCGCCGAGCGCTCGGCTCTCGGGGGAAGCGTCGGGGGCCTTCGAGGCCACGATCCGCGCGATTAGCCGTCGAACGACGAACATCGCCAAGATTGTCCCAGCCCCGAAGGCGGCTGCGTACGCGGTGCTCGGCTCGGTGCTCGGATCCATCCTGTTGCGGACGTTATCGGAAGCTCGTGCGCCCACACAAGGTAGGGCTTGTGTGTAGGGCTGGAGGTCGGCATTCTTTGCCGCTCGTGCCCGAGCTCCAGCCGCCGCTCTCCGCCACCTCTGCCAGGCGCTCGCCGCCGGAGTGTGGCGTCCGTGGGCTCTTTGGTCGCGACTACATCGACCTGGGCCCCTATCTGGCGACCGTCGATTGGTCCGCCCTTCACGAGGAAATCTGTCTTGGGCTCTCGCAAGTGCCGCTCGACTACACCGGCGGCAGTCACCGCTCGATGCAGATTATGCCGCCCTCTCGCGAGCACGAGGTGGTCGTCGACTACGGTGAGGTGATTCGGGATCTCGATGCAGCCGCGTTCGAGACATTTCGCTCGCTTGCCGACGATCCGGGCGCGATCGACGTCTCGCGCCGCAACGAGATCGAGTTCGGCGAGGAGCGCGCCGTGCCGCTCTCGCGTCGGCAGATGGCGTGGCTCAAAGTCCGGTTCGGCGTGTACTTCCCTTGGAAGGGCTACCTGGAGCTCATCCCCAGTCGGTCTTGGGGCGACAAGGCCTCTTCCGAAGGCAAACAGTTCACTCGCGTCGCGCAGGCCTTCTTCTCGCGCACGATTGCTTTCGTCCGCTCGCTGCCTTTCACCGCGATCGGGCGCTGCAATATCATGGGCGTCGAGGCCTTCGATTACGGCACCGTTCATCGCGATGGCCACCCCGACGAGCAAGTCGAGCCGGACCATTTCATCAGCTTCTGTCCGGCCGGCAACAAAGCGCTCTTTTTGTGGGACGAGCCGCAGCGGCGCGAGATCGATGTCGACGCCAAAGCCTACTGGTTCAACGATTTCGACTATCATGGCGTGCGCGCGGCTCCTTTCTTTCGGTACTCGGTGCGGGTCGACGGAGTATTCGAGCCGAGCTTCTTGGCTCGCATCAAAGATGGCATCAAATCGGAAAGCAGGTTGCCGTGAACGCCCCCGCAAACCCGTTCGCACGTGACGCTGGCATCGACAAGCCTGGCATCATCGGTGCTCGCTGGTGGAACAATGCGTTACGCGCCGGCACGTCGCTGCATGGTCGGCGCGCCGCCCTGACGGGCATTGCCGTTGTCGCTGGCGGCGTGGCGCTGCTCGGTGGGCTGACCATCTTCGCTGTCAGCCGCGCCGGCTCGAGCTCGAGCCCGAGCCCGAGCCCAGACGCCGAAGAAGGGCGCGAAGAAATGCGCAAATCGTTGCAGCTTCAGCGCGACTACGGCTGGAATTTCGGCGCCACCAGCGAAACCGTCGCGTTCGACGCGGTGTACACCAAAGCGTATGCGCGCGTGGCGCTGCCCCGCCTCGAGGCAGATTTGTCGCCGAAAAATGCCAGATGGGAGCCGTATTATTCGCGCGCCTTGTTTCAATCGCCGGAGGCGCTACCCAAGCTGACCTTGCCAGACGGCGACACCACTCGAGTCACGCCGCTGGCAGAGGCGCTGCGACCCGTGCTCACCCCCTCGATGGAGACGGCTGCCATCGCCGGCGCTGCACTGGCGCGCCTGCTGCGTTCGGCCGACTCGCCCGTATTGACGATCGTCGACCTGCCAGGCCCCGAAGGCGTGGCGTTCGCCGCTGGCGCGGCACCCCTGCTCGACCCGGTGTTCGTGCTCGAAAATTGGCCGCACCCTCGGGGGGTGGTACCCGCTCACCAGACGCTCGCCGCCGCGGTCTACTACCAACCGGTGTTCGCGAAGGCGCGCGAAAGTCGTGAGCAGACAGCGCCGGCCATCATCGTGCTCGATCGCTCGCGTTTGACAGCGTACACCGACAACGCCACACAGTTCGACAATCGCTATTGGGCGAAGTTGCCAGTCGAGCTCAAGACGCTCGGCTATGAGCGAGTGCTCTACGTCGTCCCCACGACCAGTGATCTGCCCGAGCTCGACGATATCAACGCGCCGTTCGCAATGTGGCGGGGCGCAGGCGTCGACGTCCGCGCGATCGCCCTGAAGGCATTCTACGTCACTGGCGACACGGCGGTTTATGGTGGAGCAAGCAGTGGAACCGACGCCGACTTTTTCGGCGACTATGCGTACAAGATGTCGTCTCCCGCAGGAACCAAGCTGCACCCGTACAACAAAGAGGCCGTCTCCTATCGTCCGGCGGCTCGCTCGACCGGCAATAGCGACTCGATCGGCGTCGCGCCCGTGATCATCGGCGTGGGCACGGGGCTCTTGTTGGGGTCGAGACTGAACCGCAGTGGCTCGTGGAATCGAGCTTCTGGCGGCTATGGCGGTTGAGCAATGAACGAGCGATCCGTGCTGGCCATCGAGATGTGTCTGCGCCTGGAGGGCCAGGTGCAGGACTTCCTGAAGGGCCTATTGGTGAGGCTCGCGCCTACGCAGAGCTTTCAAGACAAATGGACGCTCTTCGATCAGGCGTGTCGCTGTTTGGTCTCCAATCGCCCGCTGTGGGTGAGTGGCTGTTGGGACTTTTTCGACGACGACATGAAGGCGCGTGGCGACTTCAACATGTGGGTACAAGGCATGTTGACCGAAGAAGGCTCACGCAAAGAGCCCGCCGGCGCTCCCGACCCTTATCGTGGGGAGATTCGCCATATGACCTTCACGATGGCCTGCCTGATGGTGCAGGGCAGCCCCAGCGAACAAGCGCTGAAGAGCGCCTGCACGATCCCTGAATCACGCTTGTGGTCGGCGGAGTCGTTCGAACACGTGCTGCGCAGCATGCGGCATCTCAATTTCGCATCGGTCGAAGCGAGCACGATGTACCTGATCCCGAGAGACATCGGGTACGGCCTCACCGCCGAAGACTTGCGGCAGCCGAAGTTTCACTATCTGCGCCCTCTCATCTAGCGCGTACATGGCGTTCTCGATCGATTGCGACTTCCCAGGCGGCAGCATCGAGGTCGTGCGTGCTCGCGCGCAGGGGGTGGTCGAGCTCGCGCTGCGCGAAGACTCTGCCTCCGACATCCGTCAATGGTTCGACTTCGTGGTGCAATCCGACTCCCCGAAGCCGCGCACGCTGTCGATCGTCAATGCTTCGGAGTCGAGCTTTCCGAGTGGCTGGCCGGGCTACCAGGCGATCGTGTGTCGCAATGGGCGCAGCTGGTCCCGAGCCAAGACCTCCTATGACGGCAAGGTGCTCACGATTCAGCACGAGCCTCTTGGAGAGCGCACGCGCTACTCCTATTTCATGCCATATCCACTGACGCGGCTCGAGCGCCTGCTCCGCAAAGCAGAGCGCGGCCCGTGGGCGGACGTCAGCATCATTGGAGAGTCGTGTGACGGGTTGCCGATTCATCTGGCGAGCTTCGGCGACGAAGAGGCTCCGCGTACGATCTGGATCGTCGCACGCCAACACCCCGGTGAAACGCCAGCATCTTGGGCGATGGAGGGCTTGCTCGAGCGCTTAGGCGAGGCCGGGGACGAGGCTCTTGGTGCACTCTTGGCGGAGGCACGCGTGCGAGTCGTCCCACTCGTGAATCCCGACGGCGTAATGCGCGGCAACCATCGCACCAGCGCCAGCGGCAGCAACTTGAATCGCGTATGGGACGACCCTTCGGCGCAAGACGCACCAGAGGTGGTTGCCATTCGTGAGGCGATCGAGGCCACGGGGGTCGATCTGTTCTTCGACGTGCACGCCGACGAGGCGAGCTCGTTCGCCTTCGCTGCGTGCTCCGAAGGCAACCCGAGCTATGGCGAAGAGATCGCGTTCGCCGAGGCGCAGCTACGGAGCGACTTGGCCGAGCTCACGCCGGAGTTCATCGACGAGCCCGTGTACGATCTCGACGAGCCAGGCGAAGCCGACCTGTCTTGTGCTTCCAACTTCATCGGCGAAGCCTTCGGCTGTCCGTCGATTACCCTCGAGCTACCGATCAAAGGCGACGGCGGTGGGCGCATCGTCAGCGGCTGGTCGCACCTGCGGGCGCAGCGTTTCGGTCGCTCGCTGGTAGATGTGCTCTTGCGCGCGGTGAACCGCTAACAGCTGCTAAAATAGGCGAGCATGATCGCGACGGGGCTGTCACCAGCTGCAGCGCGAAAGGCTTCAGGCCACAGGCTTCAGCCAGAAAGAGAGCGAGAAGGAGGCCGGCAACATCGCTCATCTGGGCTCTGGCTCTGGCTCTGGCTCTGGCTCTGGCTCTGGCTCTGGCTCTGGCC
>Ga0209181_10004675_pt1 | contig 20191 bp, 15 predicted proteins | sample MAT05_FD_187208 | JGI IMG/M metagenome (GOLD analysis project Ga0209181, IMG submission 187208) | Freshwater microbial communities from Lake Fryxell liftoff mats and glacier meltwater in Antarctica - MAT-05 (SPAdes) (version 2) | ecosystem: Environmental > Aquatic > Freshwater > Ice > Liftoff... | reverse complement strand
AGGCGGCCGTCGTGGCGGGCCAACGCGTCGGGGGTCACGAGCATCGCGGGAGCCTCGGGGGTCGGGGGTCGCCGGGCCGCCCAGGGAGAGGGGAGGGCGGGGTTCCGGGGGGCGGGCGGCGGCGGGCGCGGTCTACGGGTGTTCAACTTGCTTTCACACCTTTACGATAGGCGCGGGGGCCGGCCGCGTCCACGCCGCCGGCCCCCGCCCCGAGCCCCCGCGGACGCACTCATGCGGACCGGTTTCTTCCTGGCCATTCTCGCCGCCGTGGCCGCGGCCTCCGCCCCCGCTCAGGAGCCGGGAAAGCGGCCGTTTCCCGCGTGGCGCGTGAGCGCGGACAAGGGCACCGTCGGCAGCGCCGCGGCCGAGCTCACGCGGCAGACGGGCGTGCCGATCGCGGTGCCGGCGGACGCGGCGGGCCGGGCGTGTGTGGGCGTGAAGGAGTCGCCGTTCTGGGACGCGCTCGACCGCCTCGCCGCGTCGGCGGATTTGCGCGTGTCGCTGCGCGACGCCGGCCGTGCCGTCGAACTGCTGCCGAAGGGGGCGAGCCGCGAGGTGGCTTCGACCGCGGGGCCGTTCCGCGTCGCCGCCCGACAGGTGACCGGCCGGGCGCTGCTGGCCGAGGGGCTGACGGTCTACGACGTTCAACTCGACCTCCAGTGGGAGCGCCGCTACCACGTCTTCCGCGTCGATTCGTACCCACACGTCACGCAGGCGACGGACGACCGCGGCGTCGCGCTCCCGGCGCAGAGTGCCGGCGCGAAGACGCATCCGAGCGGGGCGGTGCATTCGGCGTCGGTGAAGCTCGGCGGCCTGACCCGCGAGGCGAAGCGGATCGGAGTGCTGAAGGGGACGTTCGCCGTGACCGCGAGCGAGAAGCTGCTCGACTTTCGCTTCGACGTGGCGGCGAAGAAGGCGGCGCCGGTGGTGAAGGAAGGCGTGAGCGGGGCGCTGACCGGGTGGTCGAAGGACGGCAACACCTGGGTCGCGGAGGTGGAGCTGCTGTACCCGCCGACGCTGCCGGAGTTCGAGAGCTTCGAGTCGGCGGCGTTCACGTCGGCGAACGAGGTGCGGCTGAAGGGGCCGGGGCCGGACGGGAAGTCGTTCGCGCCGGACAGCCGGGCGGTGGGCGTGGTCGGCCGGCGGGTGAGCGCGACGTACTACTTCAAGGCGGACGGCGTGGCCGGCCCGGCGGCGGTCGGCCCCGGGTGGGCGCTGGCGGTGGACGCGGCGGCGACGCCGGTGGAGTTCCGGGTGCCGTTCGAGCTGCGGGACATCATGCTACCATGACGCGGCGAGCCGACCGCCGTGAGGCGGCGGGTGACGTTCTCATCACCCGCCGCCTCACGGCGGTCGGCTCACCGGGGTGAACACGTTACACCACGTCCGCCAGCTTCCGCAGCTCGGCGCGGATGGCGGTCAGCTCGGCGTCCGCGGCGGCCTTCTCGCGCCGCAGCGCCGCCAGCTTCGCCACCGCCTCCTCGTGGGCCAGCTTCCGGGCCGTGAGGGTGCGGGCGGCGTCGGTGGCGCCCTGCTCGGTGTAGCACGCCTCCTGCTCGGCCGCGCGGACCGCCGTCGGCATCTGCCGGGCGCGGTTCTCCAGGGCGATCTGGTCGGCGACCAGTTGCGTGCGGGCGGCCCGGGCCTTCGCCCGCGCCAGCACCGGGCTCTCGTCGCCGGGCGGCTGCGGCACCGGGATCACGGTGACGCGGGTGGCGGCGACCTCGACCGACTCGCGGAGCGTCTTGCCGCGGGCCGCGTGGTACAGGACCGTCAGCAGGAACGTGGCGAAGGCGAGGACGACCGGGCCGGGGTTGGCGGTGACGCCGTCCCAGGCGCGCCCGGCGATCGGCCGGGCGGCGTCGAGGAAACGGTCGAGGTCGGCCGGGTCGCGGAGGTACCCGGCGGCGGCGGCCGCGGCCCCGAGGGCGGCGGTCGCCAGGACGAGGCGGCGCTTCATGGTGTCCGTCCTGGGGGTTGGCCGGCGGGCGCGCCGCGGCCGGGCCGTGCGGGACGGCGTGCGGCGGCGGCTCGCTCGGCGGGGGTTGGGGCGACCGATAACATCGGCCACGGAAAGACAGCCCCGCCGCACCCAGGTTCGCGCGCGGGGCGCCGAAAGCCCACCCGTTGCAACGGCCGGGCGTTACCCCGACAATCGAACCGCCGGCCGGCGCGACGAATTCCGCGACCGAATCCGAAGCCCGCGCCGGCCGGCGGGAACATCTCCCACGACGGCACCCGGCGGAGGGCGTATGGGCGCGACGGCACGCGGGCTGTTCGGCATCCTCGGCCGGGTCGCGCCGCCGGCCGACTCCGACGCCGCGCTCCTCGACCGCTACAGCCGCGCCGCCGACCCTGAGGCGTTCGCCGCGCTCGTGCGCCGGCACGGGCCGATGGTCTACGCCGTGTGCCGCCGCCGACTCGGCCGCGACGCCGACGCCGAGGACGCCTTCCAGGCCGTGTTCCTGGCGCTGGCGAAGTCGGCCGGGCGCGTCCGCACGCTGCCGGCGTGGCTCTACCGCGCCGCGTACCTCGTCGCCCTGAAGGCGGCGGGGCGGCGGGCGCGCAACCCCACGGACCCCCTGCCGGACGAGGTGCCGATGCCCGAGCCGCCGCCCGCCTGGGAGACTGCGGAGGTGCGGGTCGCGGTCGACGCCGAGGTCGCGGACCTGCCGGAGAAGCTGCGGGCCGTGGTGGTGCTGTGCCTCCTCGAAGGGCGCACCAACGCCGAGGCCGCGGGCGTGTTGGGCATCCCGACCGGCACCGTCGATTCCCGGCTGCACGCCGCCCGCAAGACGCTCCAGGCCCGGCTCACGCGCCGCGGCATCGCGGTGGGCGGGGCGGTGGCGTTCGACCACCTCCTCGGCGGGCCGGTCGGCGCCGCCGGGCCGCGCGTGCTGAAGCTGATGGCCGACACGATTCCGGAGGTGCTCGCCGAGGCCGCGCGGCCCGGCGGTGGGGCGCTGCCGGCCGCCGTTTCCGACCTGTCCCGGGGGATCACGACGATGACGACGAACGTTCGCGCCCTGGCCGCGCTGGGGCTGGCGGTGGGCCTACTCGGCACGGCCGGGGCGGGCATCTACCTCAGCGCCGCGCCCGTGCAGGAGCCGAAGACCGCCGACGGCCCGCCGGCGAAGAAGGCCGACGCGCCGCCGGCGAAGAAGGGAGCCGTGGCGCCGGTCGCCGGCGACGGCATGGGGACGGCCGCCGCTCTGGACCAGTTGCTCGGCCGGACCGGGGAGGACTTCGCCCAGACCCCGATGAAGCTGCTGCTGGAACTGATCGAGGAGAAGACCGACCTCATCGTCCGGGTGGACGTGGCCGCGTTCCGCCGGCTGGGGGTCGGCGACGACCCGGACGGCGGGTATAGCTCGGACCTTCTGCTCACGACGCTCTACGAGACCAAACTGATCCTGCCGCGGCGGGCGGACCGGCTACCGATCCGCGACGTGCTCGGCGACACGCTCGCGCAGGCGAAGCTGCCGGTCCCGTGTACGTACCAGGTGCGCGGCAACCAGCTGGTGATCGTGCCGGCGTACCGTCCGCCGGCGCGGCCGGGGGTGAACCCGCTGGCCCCGACGGACGACGACGGGGATGTAGCGTATCTTGACGCCCGGATGATTCACGAGCAGATCTACGGCGGCGTGGTGGCGGTGACGGCCGACAACAAGCCGCTGGCCGACGTCCTGGCCGACCTGCGGAAGCAGACGGGGGCGAACATCGTCCTCGACCCACGCGCCGCGGCCGTCCTCGGTGAGGCGAACCTGACGATCACCCTCAGCGACGTGCGGCTGTACGACGCCCTCCGCGTGATCGCCGACATGGCGGAGCTGAAGCTGGTGTACGCCGGCAACATCTACTACGTCACGACCGCGGCCAACGCCCGCACGTTCCAGCCGGACCGGCCGGCACGGCCGACGCCGCCGCCGCCGATGGGGGTGCCGTGAGTGGGCTCGGGTCTTTGCCGCTTGCGGCGTTGCACCGCGGTGCAACGCCGCAAGCGGCGAAGACCCGTCTGGCCGCGGGTGGTACACTACCCCTGCCGCGACCGCGGACGGGGGCGCCGGACGACGCCCCCCGCGGGCGGCCCTACGAGGGCGTGCGATGGCAGTGCCGACGGGTGAGGTGGTGGACCGGCCGATGGTGGCCCGGGCGTGCGGGTGCGTGAAGGAGTTCCAGCACTACAAGGTCGACAAGTATCGGTCGCAGCGTCTGGCCAAGTTCCAGGGCACCCGGTGCGAGGACTGCGTCGCCAAGCTGAACGAGCAGCAGAAGCAGGCGGCCGCGGTGCTGCCGAAGAAGGGCGAGGCGTTTCAGGCGCTGCCGGCCGGCACCCAGATCGCGCTGGCCCGCCAGCCGGACGGCAGCTGGGGCGGCACCCTCACCGGCGAGGGCCGGTCCGTCACCGGCGCCGGCGAGAGCCCGCACGGGCTGACGATCGCCCTGGCCCGCCAGTGGGTGCTCGAGGCCCGAGGCCCGGCCGCCGCGCCCGCCGCCGCCGCGCCCGCGGCGAAGCCACCGGCCGCGGCCAAGCCGGTTCCGGCCGGCGTGCGGAAGCCGTGAAGCCGTACGACGCCAGCCTGAACGCCCTGATCGACGCCGGCCCGGCCGACTGGGTGCGGCTGTTGGCCCCGCGCGTCGGGCTGACGCCGGGGCCGGCCGAGCCGGTGGACACCGACCTGTCGGTGACGGCGCAGTCGGACAAGGCGTTCCGCCTCGTCGGCCCGCCGGCCGCGATCCTTCACATCGAACTCGAGGGCGGGTCGCGCCTCGGCATCCCCGGCCGCCTGCTGCGGTACAACGTGCTCCTCGGCCACAACCGGGCGGAGCCCGTCTACTCGGTGATCGTGCTGCTCAAACCCGCGGCCGGCGGCTCCGACCTGACCGGCGTGTACACGCGGCCGACCCTGGAGTTCCGCTACTCGGTGGTGCGGGTGTGGGAGGAGACGATCGAGTCGTTGATCGCGGTCGGCCCGGCCGTCGCCCCGATCGCCCTCATCACGGCCGCGGCGCAGGCGGACGCCTACGCCGCGGCCGACCGCATCGACGCCCGGTTGCGGCAGCCGGACGTGAGTGGTAGCCTGACGAGCGAGTTGTGGTCGATCGCCGGGTTCTTCGGCGGCCTGCGGTTCGACCCGAAGTTCGTGAAACAACTGGTCGGGAGGTACGGCGTGATCCTCGAAGAATCCAGCGTGTACCAGGAAGCCGTGGAGAAGGGGGAGAGGCGGGGCCTGACCCAGGGTCTGACCCAGGGCCGGGTCGAGACCGTGCGGGATGTTCTGTTCCTCATCGCCGGTCAGCGGTTCGGTGCGGCCTCGCCCGCCGCTGCCGCCGCCGTCCAGGCCGAGTCGGACGCGGACCGGCTCCGCCGACTCGTCGAACGGGTCGCCTCCGCCACTGGGTGGGACGATCTGCTCGCCACGCCCTGAGCGAACCAACCCGCGGCGGTTCGCGGGCGGCACGATCACACCATCCGGGAGGGGGCGTGGACCCGACCGAGCGCGAGTGGCAGGCGCGGGCACGACTGTCACTCCACTTCGCCGCGCGTGTCCTCGGCGGTGAAGCGAACCTGACCGCGGGCTACCAGCAGCTCGTCATGTCCGCCTTCATCCCGTTCTTCGGCCCCCCCGACGAGGTGGCCCAGGTCGCCTTCCTGGCTATCGCCGACCCGGAGCGGTGGGAGCGGATCGCGGACCGGATCGTGACGGACGATGCTACCGGCTGGGACGACCTCGCCGCCACGCCCTGACCACCACGTTTTCCCCCGTGCCGCGCCGCCGCCGGCGGGCACTACCCTTGCGAACCCACCGCCGCGGCCGGGAGGTCCGCCCCGATGGTCAGCCACGCCGGGACGGGCGGCGTCCGCCCGTTCCTCCAACTCCTCGAAGTGCAAGCCCTCCGCGGCGCCGCCGACCGCGACCTGCTGAGCCGCGTCGCCGACGACGACGAGGCCGCGTTCCGCGTCGTCGCCGAGCGGCACGGGCCGATGGTGTTCGGCGTCTGCGCCCGCGTCCTCGGCAACCGGCACGACGCCGAGGACGCGCTGCAGGCCACGTTCCTCGTCCTCGCCCGCCGCGCCGCCGCGGTGCGGAAGTCCGAGTCGCTGGCGAGTTGGCTCCACGGCGTCGCCCGGCGGGTGGCGCTGCGCCTCCGCCGCGCCACCCGCCGCCGCGCCGCCCGCGAGCAGGCCGCGGCCGTGCCCGACGCCCACGCCCCGGCCGACGCCCTCGCCTGGGCCGAGGTGCGGGCCGGGCTCGACGAGGAACTCGCTCGACTGCCGGCCGCGTACCGCGACGTGCTGGTGCTGTGCTACCTCGAAGGACTGTCCCGCGACGAGGCCGCCCAGCGGCTCGGGCTCGACCCCGGCGCCGTGAAGGGGCGGTTGGAGCGCGGCCGGCGGCTGCTCGGCGAACGACTGGTGAAGCGCGGCATCGGCCTGTCGGCCGGGCTGGCCGCGCTGGCGGTGGCGCCCGAGGCCACGGCCGCGCTGCGGCTCGGCCGGCTGGCCGCGGACCCGGCCGCGGCATCCCCCCGGGCCGTCGCCCTGACCCACGAATTCCTGAAGGGAGTGGTGATGTTCAAGTTCAAGCTCGTGACCGCCGGCGTCGTCGGGGTGATGGTGCTGGCCGTGGGGGTCGGCACCGCGCAGCCGCCGGCGCCGGTGAAGGAGCCGCCGCCGGCCGCACCCGCGCCCGGCTACTTCAAGATCAAGACCGTCGCGGACAAGGACACCGACGAGGCGTACATCCGCCGCGTCAGCCGCGACCTCCGCGGCACCGACCCGACGCCGGCGGAGGTCCACTTCTTCCTCGCCAGCAAGGACGCGGGCAAGCGGGCCACGCTGGTCGATCTGTTCGTGAAGGAGCGGACCGACAAGGCGGCCGTCCGGGAAGCGAATGACGCCGAGGCGATGGCCCTGAAGCTGAAAGTCGTCTTCGACGGCGTCCGCCGGGAGGACATGCTGCGGCGGATGGTCGAGGCCGAGCGGGCGACGGCCGAGCGGGCGGCCCGGGAAGCAGTCGAGTCCCAGCGGTGGGCGGCCGAGCGGGTGGCCGAGGGCGGGTGGCAGAGGCTGGAGGCGGCACGGCTGCTCCGCGAGGCGCAGCTGAAGAAGGAGCCGACCCCGTCGCCGCCGCCGCCGGTGAAGACGAGCGACAAGGGTTTCCGCGACGTGGAGAACCTGACGCGCCCGGCCGGGCTGAAGGAGGCGATCGTCCCGGCTACGCCCGCCGTCGCCCCCGCCGCGGCGGCGAACGTGGAGGTGCTGCGGGTGCGGCTGAAGCTGGCCGAGGTGACCGTCCGCGAGAAGGTGCTGCTCGTCCGCGAGACGGAGGACCAGGCGAAGGTGAGGGGCGGCGTCGTGCCGGCCGCCGAGTTGGCCCGCGTGAGGCTGGAGGTGGAGCGGGCGGAACTCCAGCTGCTGGAGGCGCGGCTGACCCTAGAGCAGGCCGAGCGGTCGGCGCCGCGGTCGGCGCCGCCGGCGGCGCGGCCGTAACCACTCCGGTTCCGCCGCTCGCGGCGGTGTACCGCGGTGCATCGCCGCGAGCGGCGGAACCCCTTCCCCGTTCGCCGCCGCCGCGTACACCGGGAGGGTTCCCGCCCCGGAGCCCGCCGCATGTCCGCCCCCTCCCCCGTCGCCGCGTGGCGGTGGTCCGTCGTCTGGCTGCTGTTCCTCGCCACCATGTTGAATTACATGGACCGGCAGGCGCTGAACAACACCCAGGAGTACGTCCTCGCCGAGTTCGCCCCCGGCGCCGACGCCGACCGGCAGAACGAGCTGTACGGCAACATCAACTTCGCCTTCGGCATCTCGTTCGCGCTGTTCCAGATCGTCGCCGGGCTCCTCATCGACCGGTTCAGCCTCCGCTGGCTGTACCTCGGCGCCATCCTGGTGTGGAGCGCCGCCGGGGTGCTCACCGGGATGGTGCCCGCCGGGGCCATCGGGGCGCTCATCGCCTGCCGGGTGATGCTGGGCGTGGGCGAGGCGTTCAACTGGCCGTGCGCCGTGGCCTGCGTCCGCCGCGTCATCCCGCGCGAGAGCCGCGGCCTGGCCAACGGCATCTTCCACAGCGGCGCCAGCATCGGCGCCGTGGCGACGCCGTTCCTGGTGCTGGCCGTGGTGGACCCCGCCAGCGGCGACGGCTGGCGGACGGTGTTCATCGCCGTCGGCGCCGTCGGGGCCGTGTGGGCGGTCGTGTGGATGGCGACCACCCGCGGCGAGCGCGCCGCCGCGATCGACCACGTCGAGCCGATCTCGGGGGAGTCGCGCCCGTTCGCCGCGGTGTTCGGGATGCGGATGTTCTGGGTCTGCCTGGCGACCGGCGTGTGCGTGAACCTGTGCTGGCACTTCTACAACCAGTGGTTCCCGCGCTATCTCACCCAGGACCTGCTGCTCAAGGGGCGGCCCGTTCAGTACACCCTCGCCGGGTTCTACGTCGCCGCCGACCTCGGCAGCATGGTCAGCGGCTGGACCACGCGCCGACTCGTCCGTGCCGGCCACACCGTCGAGCGCTCGCGGCAGCTGGTGATGACCGGGCTGGCGGTCGTGCTGCTGGCCGCGTCGGTGCCGGCGGCGCTGCTGTCGGCCGACGACCAGTTCGGGGTGAAGGTGGCGCTGTTTTTCGTGGTCGGGGCGGCGGCGATGGGTGGGTTCGCGGTCTTCTTCTCGCTCGCTCAGGACATCGTGCCGCGCCACACGGCCACGATCCTGGGCGTGTGCGGCTGCATCTCGTGGCTCGTCATCAGCGGCGTGGCCAAGACGATCGGCGATTACAAGCTCGCCGGCCCGGGGAGGTACGCAACCCTGTTCGTGGTGATCGGTTGCGTGCCGCTGTTGGCCGCGGCGGCGGGGTGGCTGTGGCCGCGGGCCGACGCCCAGGACGCTCCCACATAGATTCCTGTGCTTGACTCAATGCTTGCGGGACGGGGTCCCCCTTTCCGCCGCAACCAAGAATGCCGGTCGGAATGACGGCGGGTCCGGGATTGTCCTCCCCTTCGGCCGCGGCGCGGGGTATAACAGAGGAACCCGCCCGACTCCTTTTCCGCGCCCGCAGGACCGTGCCGATGCCCGTTCGGGGAATTCCTGCCGCCGCACTGGCGGTCGCCGCCGTGGCACTGCTGATACCGCGCGGCCGCGTCGTCGACGCCCAGCCGGCGAAGGACCTGGACGCCGAGTTCCGCACCACCGTCCGGCCGTTCCTCGACGCGCACTGCGGCGGCTGTCATGGCGCCGAGCGGCCCAAAGCCGACCTCAACCTGCAGCGATTCACGACGCCCGCGAGCATCGCCGCCGACTTCGCCCAGTGGGAGGAGGTGCTGACGCAGCTCCGGTCCGGCGAGATGCCGCCGCGGACGGCGAAGGCGCAGCCGACCGCGGCGCAGCGGCAGGCGGTGGTGGCGTGGCTGGAGGCGTTCCGCGCCCGCGAGGCCGAGCGGAACGCCGGCGACCCCGGCGTGGTGCTGCCGCGCCGCCTCAGCGTCGCCGAGTACGACGCCACCATCCGCGACCTGACCGGCGTGGACATCCGCCCGGCGCGAGACTTCCCCGTGGACCCGGCCAACGCCGCCGGGTTCGACAACACCGGCGAGTCGCTGACGATGTCGCCGGCGCTGCTGGCGAAGTACCTGCAGGCGGCGAAGCTGGTGGCCGAGCACCTGGTACTGAACCCCGACGGGTTCACGTTCGCGCCGTACCCGGTCATCACCGACACCGACCGCGACAAGCACGCCGTCCGCCGCATCGTGGACTTCTACCTCGCGCAGCCGACCGACCTGGCGCCGTACTTCTTCGCCGCGTGGCAGCACAAGCACGTGCCGAAGGGCACGCTCGCCGACGTTGCCGTCGCCGCGAAAATCAGGCCGAAGTACCTGGCGACGGTAACCGCGCTGCTGACCGAGCCGGCCGGCGAGCGCGGCCCGGTCGCCGCGGTGCAGGCGCTGTGGAACGCGCTGCCCGCCGACGAGGCCGGCGCCCGCCGCGGCTGCGACCAGTTGCGCGACGTGGTGCTGAAGGTGCGGAGCCGGACGGCGGTGAAGGTGCGGAACCTGAGCGTGCCGGGGATGAACGCCGGGGCGCAGGCGCTGGTGCTGTGGAAGGACCGCGAGATGGCGACTAACCGCCGCACCTACGGCGGCGGGGCGCTGACGCTGAAGACCGACGACCTCCCCGCCGCCGCGAAGGCGAAGCTGACGCCGCCCGACGACGAGGCCGGGAGGAAGAACTACGAGGCGACGTTCACACGCTTCTGCGACGTGTTCCCGGACACGTTTTACATCAAGGAGCGCGCCCGCGTATTCCTCGGCGTAAACGGCGAGCAGGGGAACACCGGTCGGCTGCTGAGCGCCGGCTTCCACAACCAGATGGGCTACTTCCGCGACGACCAACCGCTCGGCGAACTGATCCTCGACGCGAAGGGGAAGCGCGACCTGGACCGGCTGTGGGACGAGTTCGACTTCGCGTGCGACATCCCGGCGCGGATGCACTCGGGGCTGATCTGGTTCGAGCGGTCGGAGTCGCCGTACCTGAGCGGCAAGCAGTTCGACTTCGCCCGCGCCGAGGACAAGGACGTGATCTCGCGGGACAAGTTCGGGCGGTTCCGCGACGAGTACGTCAAGCACACGCTGAAGCAGTCCCGCGACGACACCGCGACGCAGGCGGTGAAGGACCACTTCCGCATCACCGAGGCGAACATCCGCCGGGTGGAGGCGGCCCGCGCCGCCGCCGAGCCGAAGCACGTTCAGGCGCTCCAGGCGTTCGCGGAAAAGGCCTACCGTCGGAGCCCGACCGCGGCCGAGCGCGACGGCGTGGCGGCGTTCTATCGCACCCTCCGCGGCGAGGAGGCGACGCACGAGGAGGCCGTGCGCGACACCGTGGTGCGCGTCCTGATGTCGCCGCACTTCTGCTACCGCGTGGACCTGCCGGCGCCGGGCGCGGCCGGCCGCACGGCCCCGCTCGCCGACGAGGCGCTCGCCAGCCGGCTGAGCTACTTCCTGTGGTCGAGCATGCCCGACGCCGAGCTGCTGGGCCACGCCGCGAAGGGGACGCTGCACGAGCCCGCCGTACTGACGGCGCAGGTGCGGCGCATGTTGACGGACGACCGCGCCCGCGGCCTGGCGGTGAACTTCGGCGGCAGCTGGCTCGACTTCAAGCGGTTCGAGGAGCACAACGCCGTGGACCGCGGCCGCTTCCCGCAGTTCGACACCGACCTCCGCGCCGCGATGGCCGAGGAGCCGGTGCGGTTCCTGCTCGACGTGATGCAGTCCGACCGCCCCGTGACCGACGTGCTGGCCGGGAAGCACACGTTCGTGAACGGCACGCTGGCGAAGCACTACGGGATGCCGCCGCCGGCACAGGGCTGGGCGCGAATCGACGACGCGGACACGTACGGCCGCGGCGGGGTGCTGCCGATGGGCGTGTTCCTGACGCGAAACGCCCCGGGGTTGCGCACCAGCCCGGTGAAGCGAGGTTACTGGGTGGTCACGAAGCTGCTCGGCGAGCGCATCCCGCCGCCGCCGCCGGACGTGCCCGAACTGCCGGCCGACGAGGGGAAGCTCGGCACGCTGACGGTCCGCGAGGCGCTGGCGAAGCACCGCGAGCACCCGAGCTGCGCCGGCTGCCACGCCCGGTTCGACTCCTTCGGTCTCGCCTTCGAGGGCTTCGGCCCCGTCGGCGAGAAGCGGTCGAAGGATTTGGCCGGCAACCCCGTTGACACCCGGGTGTCGTTCCCCGGGAATGAACAGGGTGAAGGCGTAAGCGGCCTGCGCGACTACCTGAAGACGCGGCGGCAGGAGGCGTTCCTCGACACGCTGTGCCGCAAGCTGCTGGCGTATGGCCTGGGTCGCACCCTGCTGCTGAGCGACGAGCCACTGGTGGCCGCGATGAAGGCCCGGCTGGCGCGCGACGGCGGCGGCTTCGCCGGGCTGGCGGAAGTGGTGGCGACGAGCCCGCAGTTCCTGAATCGACGGAGCGGACCCTGATCGCCGCTCGCGGCGGTGCAATCGCTGCACCGCCGCAAGCGGCGGAACACCGAGCCGAGGACCACCCCCATGAGCCCGAAGCCCCCGATCGCCCGGCGGACGTTCCTCCGCGGGGCGGGCGTCGCGGTCGCCCTGCCGTGGCTCGAATCGCTCCCGGTGTGGGGCGCCGACCCGGCCGCGCCGCCGCGGCGGTTCGCCGCCCTGTTCATGGGGAACGGCATCAACGGCAACCACTGGTGGGGCAGGGGCGAGGGCGCCACCCTGGAGCTCGGCAAGAGCCTCCAGCCGCTCGACCCCGTGAAGTCGCGGGTGAACGTGCTCAACGGCCTGTTCAACAAGTCCGCCACCGGCGTCGGCATCCACCCCGGCCAGACCGGCAACGTGCTCTCGGGCGCCGCCCTCCAGCGCGGCGCCGAGCTCCGTGGCGGCGTCAGCGTCGACCAGGTGCTGGCCCAACACGTCGGGCAGCACACGCCGCAGCCGAGCCTCGTGCTCGGGTGCGAGCAGCCGACCACCGGCTACCACGAGACGAACTTCTCGCTGGCGTACAGCTCGCACATCTCGTGGCAGAATGCCACGTCGCCCGTGCCGATGGAGGTCTACCCGTCGCTGGCGTTCGACGCCCTGTTCGGTGGCCGCGGCGACCGCCGCACCCGCAGTGTCCTCGACGCCGTGCGCGGCGACGCCGCCGCCCTGTCGAACCGCGTCAGCGGCGCCGACCGCGCCCGGCTCGACGAGTACCTGACGAGCGTGCGCGAGGTCGAGAAGCGCGTCGCCCCGGCGCGGGCGGCCCGCGACGCCGCGGCGGAGCGCCCGCAGGCGGCGACCATGCCGCGGCCCGCGAACGGCCTCCCCGAAGACCTGCGCGACCACCTGCGCCTCATGTGCGACGTGATTGCCCTCGGCTTCCAGACCGACCGCACGCGCGTCGCCACGCTGCTGATGGCCCGCGACCTGTCGGGCCTGACGTACCCGTTCCTCGGCGTCCGCGGCGCCCACCACCCGGCGTCGCACAGCGACCTGTCCGACGAGTACGAGAAGATCACGACGTTCTACGTCAGCCAGCTGGCGTACCTGGCGACCCGGCTGGACGCGATGCGGGAGGGCGAGCGGTCGGTGCTGGACAACTCGTGCCTGATGTTCGTGTCGAACATGTGGGCCGGCAGTCGGCACGACTCGAACAAGCTGCCGGTGGTGCTGGTCGGCGGCCTCGGCGGCACGCTCCAGGGCGGCCGGGCGCTCGACTACCTCAACCGCGGCGACGCCAACCGCAAGCTGTGCAGCCTGTACCTGTCGATCCTCGACCGGATGGGCGTGAGCCTCGACCGGTTCGGCGACGCCGACACCCGCCTCGCGGGGTTGTAGGTCGGCGAGCAGCCCGGGGGCCGGCCGCCCCGGGCTGCCCCGTGGCGCGGATTTTTTTCGGAATTCATGTCCGGTTTTTCGCCGCGATTGCAATTCTCCTGTCACCCCGGGCGGTGACGGACCCGCATCCCGTCCGACCGGGGTAACCCCGGACCCCAGCAACCACCATGTTCTGGTTCCGCCAACCCGTACGCCCGCGGCCCGTCCTACGTACGCGCCTGCGGCTCGAGTCGCTCGACGACCGCGCCGTCCCCAGCTCCCTGTTCGACGGTGAACCGCCGCTGATGCTCGGCGGCGACATGGGCGGCCTGCCCGCACCGGTGAACGTCGCCCCGCGGATCATTAACCTCGTCGGCGTGGAGACCGACCTCGGGTGGTACCGGTTCACCGGCCGGGTGGTCGACTCGGCCACGGTCGGCGGCCTGGTCGTTACCTTCGCCGGCGTTCCCTCACTCCAGGGTGAGACGACGACGACCGCGGCGGACGGAACGTTTACCCTCACCGTCCGCGTCCGCACCGACGGGACGGACGCCGGCGAGGTGCGGGCGCAGACGACGGCCGACGGCCTGACGTCGGACGAGGCGTCGTGCTACATCTCGCCCACCACCACCTGACCGGGCGTGGCCCCAACCGAGGTACGGCTGATGACGATCGGCGGACGTGACCGGCGGGCGGCGGCGGTGTTGCCGCTGGTGCGGGCGGCGATGGCTCGCGGCGAGGGGCCGCCGGCGGTGCGCGACTGGGTCCGCACCCACGGCGAGCCGACCGCCCGGCGCCGCCGCTGGACGGCGGACGACGAGGCCCGCGCCCGGGTGCTGGCGCGTCGGCTGGCACGTCGGCTGGCGGCGCGCCTCCGCGCCGGCGCCGACACCTTCCGTCTTGCGGCGACCGTCGGCTGAGTCACGCCAGCGCCGCCTCGATCACCTCGCCGGCGTTGTCCGTCAGCCGTTCGTTCCGGCCGTTGTGGCGGAACGTCAGCCGCAGGTGGTTCAGCCCCAGCAGGTGCAGCACCGTCGCGTGTACGTCGTGGACGTGCGTCTTCCCCTCCGCGGCGCGGAGGCCGATCGGGTCGGTGGCGCCGATCACGGTGCCGCCCTTCACCCCGCCGCCGGCCAGCCACATGCTGAACCCGTGCGGGTTGTGGTCGCGGCCGTTGGTCCCCTCGCTCATCGGCGTCCGCCCGAACTCGCCGCCCCACACCACGAGCGTGTCGGCCAGCAGCCCGCGCCGCTTTAGGTCCGTCAGCAGCGCCGCGACCGGCTTGTCGCTGGCGAGCGCCAGCCGCGAATGATTCCCCTCCAGGTCGGAGTGGCCGTCCCAGCCGTTGGTGTCGCCGCTGTACAGTTGCACGAACCGCACCCCGCGCTCGACCATCCGCCGGGCCAAGAGGCAGCGCGTGCCGAACTCCGCCGTCTCGGGCCGGTCCACGCCGTACAGCCGCTTCGTCTCGTCGGTCTCCTTCGACAGATCCACCACCTCGGGGGCGTGCGCCTGCATGCGGAACGCCAGTTCGTAAGCTGCGACGCGCGCGGCCAGCTCGGTGTCGAGCGGCCGGGCGGCGGCGTGGGCGCGGTTCGCCTCGCCGACAAAATCCAGCGTGCGCCGCTGCTGCGCGTCCGGCACCGGCGACGCGAGGTGCGCCACCGGCTCCGCCCCGCCGCGGACGAGGGTTCCCTGGTACGCGGCGGGGAGGTAGCCGTTGCCCCAGGCGGGGGCGCCGCCCTTCGGCCAGCCGCCGGGGTCCGGCAGCACCACGAACGCCGGCATGTTGCGGTTCTCGGTGCCGAGGCCGTAGCTGGCCCACGCCCCGAGGCTCGGCCGGCCCATCAGGATCGAGCCGGTGTTCATCAGGTACACGGATTCCGGGTGCGTCACGCTGTCGCCGTGGCAGCCGCGGAGGAGGCAGATGTCGTCCATGCCGGCGCCGACGTGCGGGAACCAGTCGGACACCTCGGTGCCGCTGCGGCCGTGTCGGGCAAACGTGCGGCGCGAGGCGAGGAGGCGGTTGCGATCGACGCCGCGGCGCGTCTTGACGGGACCGAAGCTGGCCGGCAGCGGCTGGCCGTGGAGGCGGGTGAGTTCGGGCTTGGGGTCGAACGTATCGACGTGGCTCGGCCCGCCGGACATGAACAGGAAGATGACGCGCTTCGCCGTCGGCGCGAAGTGCGGGCGCTTCGGCGCGAGCGGGTCGGGGGGGTCGGCGACCGCATCGTCGGCGAGCATGGCCGCGAGTGCGAGGGCGCCGAAGCCGCCGCCGGCGGATCGCAACAGGTCGCGGCGGGAGAGTGGGGTCATCGGAGGCTCACGGGTTGTCGTCGGGGAGTCGCCGCGAGCCGACCGCCGTGAGGCGGCGGGTGACGTTCCCATCACCCGCCGCCTCACGGCGGTCGGCTCGCCGGGGTCGTCAATCCAAATACACGAATTCGTTCAGGTTGAACAGCGCCCGGCACAGCTCCGTCAGCGGCGACTCCTCCAGGAACCCCGCCGCCAGGGCGTGCTCCGCCGGCGTCGCGTTGCGCCCCAGCACCAGCCGGTACGCCTGCGCCACCCGCCCCGATTCCGTCCCCGCTTCGCGCGTCACCCGCGCCGCCAGCGCCGTCGCCGCGGCCAGTGCGTCGGGCGCGTTCAGCAGTGCCAGCGCCTGCGGGGCCGTCGTGCTCCGCTCGCGCTTCGGACAGCTGTTGTTGTTGTCCGGCAGGTCGAACGCCTCCAGGAACGGGTCGCGGAGGTTGCGGCGGGCGAACAGGTACACACTCCGCCGCGTGTGCTCGGCCGCGTCCGCCGTCACCGGCACGGGTCGTGAGCCGCCGGCGGCGCGGGCCAGCTCCGGCAGCACGACACCCGGGCCGCCGGCCTTCGTGTTCAGCCGGCCGCTCGCCGCCAGCAGCGCGTCGCGCACCGCCTCGCCCTCCAGACGCAACCGGTTCATCCGCGAGAGCAGTCGGTTCTCCGGGTCGAGCCGGGCCGCCTCGGCGCTCACCGTCGTGGACAGCTGGTACGTCTCCGACAGCAGCATCAGCCGGTGCATCCGCTTCAGCGTCCAGCCGCCGTCGGTCAGCTCGCACGCCAGCCAGTCGAGCAGCTCGGGGTGCGACGGCGGAGTGCCGCGAGTGCCGAAGTCGCTGGCGGTGGCGACGATGCCGCGGCCGAAGTGGTACTGCCACAGCCGGTTCACCACCACCCGTGACGTGAGCGGGTTGTCCGCCGACGCCACCCACTTCGCCAGCGCCAGCCGGCCGCCCTTCTGCTCCCCGCCGCCGAGCGTCGTCGGGAAGCCCGGCTGCACCTCAGCCCCCTTATTACCGAGTTCGCCGCGCTCCAGCACAAAAGTCTTCGGCGGCGGACCCGGGCGGTCGGTCAGGCCCATCGCCACCGGCCGCGGTCGGGGCTTGTCGGCGTCGAACGCCTTCAGCTTCGCCCGCAGCGCGTCGGCTTCCGCCTTCTCGTCCGGCGCCAGCGCCTTCATCACCTCCGCGTCGGTGACGCGCACCTTCGCCGCCGTCTCGGCGACGAGTTCGAGTTGACCGCCGGTCCGCTTCTCGGCCGGCGTGCGCTGCGCCGCCTGCGCGTCCGGCGACAGCTTCGCCAGCTTCGCGTCGGTCAGCCGCCGCCGGTGCGGGCTCTCGACGGCGTGCAGGGCGTCGTGCAGGCCGGCGGTGAGTTCCAGGTAGCGGGCCTCGGCCCGGATCGCGGCGCGCTCGTCGGCGGGGGTGCCGACGCTCACGTCGGTGCGGAACGCGGCGGCGGCGAAGAACGCCTGGAAGCGGAAGTAGTCGGCCTGCGGGATCGGCTCGAACTTGTGGTCGTGGCAGCGGGCGCAGGTGAGCGTCAGGCCGAGGAACGCCAGCGCCGCGGTGTCGGTCATGTCGTTGAGGGTGTTCAGTCGCCGCTGGGCCTGGTCGGAGGCGTCGGTCATGTCCGGGCCGAGGACGTTGAACCCGGTGGCGACGCGGGCGGCGGGGTCGGTCGGGAACGCCACGTCGCCGGCCAGCTGCTCGGTGATGAACCGGGTGTACGGTACGTCGGCGTTCAGCGCCCCGATGACGTAATCGCGGTACCGCCAGGCGTCCGGCCGCGGCTCGTCGAACTCGTACCCGTTGGTGTCGGCGTAGCGGGCGAGGTCGAGCCAGTGCCGGCCCCACCGCTCGCCGTAGTGCGGCGACGCGAGGAGCCGGTCGACGACCTTCGCCCACGCGTCGGGGCTCCGGTCGCGGACGAAGGCGTCGGTCTCGTCGGGCGTCGGCGGCAGGCCGGTGAGGTCGAACGTGGCGCGCCGGATCAGTTGTTCGGGCGTCGCCCGCGGGGCCGGGGCGAGCCTCGCGGCGGCGAGCCGGGCGCGGACGAAGGCGTCGATGGGGTTCGCGGCGCCGGCCGGGACCGGCGGCCGGGTGGGCTTCCTCCACGCCCAGTGGTCGTCGGCGCGGGCCGGCGCCGCCAGCAGCAGGGCGAACAGCGGAACGAGGCGGAGCATGGCAGGCCGCGGTGGGGTGGGCTGATCCTTTGAGTGTCCCGACCGCGGGGCCGGATGTCAACCCGCGGAGTCACGGCTGCACCGGCAGCTTCAGGTCGAGCGGCCGGCCGGCGCGGACCACGCGCACGGCCACCGCGTCGCCGGGGCGCTTCGCGGTCAGCACGTGCGCGAGCACGTCCGTCTCGCGCAACAGGTCCGTGCGGCCGTCGAACGACACGATCACGTCGTCCTTCTTGAAGCCGGCGTTCTTCGCTGTCGCGTGCGGGCCGAACTCGCCCACGTGCTTCGCCAACAGCGCCATCCCCGCCGCCGGCACCCCCGCCGGCCGCTCGCCCGCCGGCAGCGCGTTCAGCAGGATGCCCCCGGTCGCCATCCGCCGGTAGCCCCACGAACTCGCCCGCCACGACAGGTCGTCGGCGCGCCGCCAGCCGGCCGGCAGCTTCCAGTCGAATTCCATCTTCTTCCCGCCTCGCTGCACCTCCGCCTCCACCGTGCCGCCGGCCGCGGGCGTGCGGTGCAGCACCCACTGCACGTCGGCGATCGACAGCAGCGTCTGGCCGTTCATCGCCCGAATCGCGTCGCCGGCCTTGAAACCCGCGACCTCCGCGGGCGAACCCTTCTCCACGCGCAGCACCGTCGCCGTCTCGCGCGGGTCGAAGATGAGGCCGAGCGCCTTCGGGTGCGGGTACGGGAAGAGCACCTCCTCCGGCAGCGGCCCCTGCTTCCACAGGTGGTCGCGGTTGGCGTCGCCGATCTGGTGGCAGTGGATGCAGCTCTGCACCACCTTGCCGGCGTAGTCGATGCCGGAGCCGTACTTCGTCAGCGTCGGGAATCGCTCCGGCACCGGGAAAAGCGGCGCCGGGCCGCGCTTCGCCGCCAGCCCCGGCGGCACCGCCGCGCCCGCCGACCGGGCCGCGTACCCGGCGTGCAGGTCCAGCCCGCCCTTCAGCGCCTTCGCCATGCCGAGCAGCGACACGTCGCCGATCCAGTTCGTGCGGTCGGAGCGGGTGCCGAAGCGGCCGTAGATGGTGCCGTCGGCGTTGAACATAAACACGGCGAACGACTGGTCGGTGTCGAACTGGAACAGCGACAGGTCGAGCCCGTTCGCGGACACGATCCGCACCCGGACGTACTGCGCCAGCAGCGGCTTCAGCGCCTCGTCGGTGTCCACCAGCTCGTCGTCGAGCTTCACGCACTCCTCGCACGGGATGCAGCGGAGCACGGCCACGACCGGCTTGCCGGTCGCCTTCGCCTCGGCGAGCGCCTTCGGCAGGTCGTTGTAAATCCAGTACCCGGCGGCCTCGACCTTCGCCTTGTCGTCGCGGACCTTCTTGTCGCGCGGGGTCTGTGCGGCGGCGGGGCCGGCGAGCGCGAGCAGCAGCGCGGCCGTGAGCAGCAGGCGGGGCATGACGTGGGTTCCGGCGGGAAGGGACACGGACTAGCGAACCATCCCGGGCGGCGCGACGCAAGAAGAATCCGCCCGGGCCGGAGGGACTGGTCGCCACCGGTTGCGGCGCGAGCGCCCCCCCGTCCCGCACGATGTGAGTGCGATACACATAAAACCTTCCACACGACGCTCGGCGCGGCTCGTAGGCCGGAACGTCCTGGGGCGGATGCACTTCCGTCACGCCGGTCAGGCGACTCGGGGCGAAGGAGGTGTTTCCGATCGGAGGTCACTGGACCGAATCACCGGATGACCAGGTCGCCGAGCCGGACGGCCCGGTACGGCATTCAAGCCCCGAGCCCACGGGAGCGAATCGAGTTGGCCTCCCGAGTACGTTGACACCCCGCCGGTGGGATGGTTTACGCTCGCATATGCGAGCGTAAACCAGGCGCGGCGCCCGCGTGAGGCCGACTCGCGAGTTGGCCTAAACCATGTTCGGCGACGGAAGCGGAACCAGCCCGACGCGCGGTGCGTTAGTGTGATAGGCCACGCGTCGGCCAGATGAACCCGGCCGCGCAACTCTCCTCCCCTTGGGTGTTGACTTGCGCCCGTCGGCATGGTTTAATCGGGCGAGTGGGATAGTCAGCGCTGGCGCTCGCTAAACACTTGTTTGGCGCCGGAAGCCGTGCCGGGCCCTTGACGCGGTGCTGGGGGCGCGTGAGAATCCGGCGGCAGGATTGCCGGGGCCGGTTGTCGACCGCCCAGCGCCGGACGCGCTAAAATCGAAACCAGGCCATTGTTGCTAGCGGAACTAGTATTTGCGACTCTACGCAATATATGAGAGGTCAACGTGCTGAACTTGAAAGAACGTAACCCTTCAGCCTCCTGAACTGATCTTGCGCTTTTCGGCGGGATCACGAGAATCGCGGGCATGCCTGCCGCGGCCCCGATCCTGGATGACGCCGTCGTCGCGGCCTTTCGCGGCGGCACCCTCA
>Ga0209181_10004674_pt1 | contig 20193 bp, 14 predicted proteins | sample MAT05_FD_187208 | JGI IMG/M metagenome (GOLD analysis project Ga0209181, IMG submission 187208) | Freshwater microbial communities from Lake Fryxell liftoff mats and glacier meltwater in Antarctica - MAT-05 (SPAdes) (version 2) | ecosystem: Environmental > Aquatic > Freshwater > Ice > Liftoff... | reverse complement strand
CCCTGCCGTCGCTGAATCCGGGAAGTGGAAGGGGCGACCCCTCCACACCACCCCGAGCTCGATAGCTCTTGTCCCAATCTCCAATCCCTGAAACCAATCCTCCACCGCCATCCACTTTGCTCTTTTAACGACGCCTGGGACATCCCCTACGCTCGTGCGACAAAGCGGAGGGTATGTCCAGCATCTGCACAAGGCACTCGATCAAATGAACCTGCAGGTGCATCACGGGCGTGCTCACCGGACATCACGGGTGTCACGGGCACCGCCATCATTGAAGCGATCCTCTAGGGCCAGCGCGATCCCCGCGTCCTCGCCGGCTATCGCAACCAACGGATCAAGGCCACTGAGCAGACGCTGGTTGCCGCATTATCCAGCCTTACGCTTCTCTGAAATTGCCCAGCTCAACCGAACCTCATTCTTATCACTAAATAAAACAAAAGCCGCTATTTTCATAGCGGCTTTTGCTTGGTGCCCGGAGTCGGGGTCGAACCGACACGCCTTTTGAGGGCGCGGGATTTTGAGTCCCGTGCGTCTGCCAATTCCGCCATCCGGGCGATGAAGGAGCCGTGAAACTAAAAACGTACGCCGCGTTGTAAACGGAAAATTGCGCCACCCCGCTAAATCCCACATTTTTCCGAGGCAAGCCGTCCGCCCAAACTCATTCTAAATCCAGTAATTATTTAACCGCCCATGAACACTAATCTACGATAATGACTTAATTTATAATATTTTACAAAAAAACTCACCTTCATTTCGCAGGTAAACTGACCTTTTCTTCTGAAGCGTTGAGACCAAGAGCCCGGAGCTTTTGCATCAAAGCCAAGCCCGTCGAAATTCTTACAGAAGAGAACGAAGGTAACGAAGACACGGCGCTGAAAACCAGAAGCGCTTCGTTCTCTTCGTTACCTTTTGTAAAAAATGCAGAAGCCCTATGAGATTGGATATGAAATGAGCGGGCGTGAGAGCATTTCAAACCAATGCATAATTGTTTTGTTGGTTATATTATTTTGTGAAACAGAACAAAAGGTTCACGCAAAGACGCCAAGCCGCAAAGTAAGCAGCTAACTTGGTCGGTGGTCATTGTCCGTTATCCTCTCAGAATTGAAAACACATGAACTGGGTATTCGGTTCACTCAGGTAGGCCCAAGGGCTTGTGTTTTCGGGCCAGAGAGTTGGGCGGGCTTAGACTGATCGACCATCATGCGGTAGGTGCGAGGTTCGACCCTAAATGATTGCTGAACGAAGCGATAGAAGCGTTTCCCGCGACTGGACGAGGTGCGGCGGTTGAAGCGAAAGGCGAACTCAACGAGGGAGTAGTCGAGGTGCTTGTAGCCAACCCCGCCCTGATGCCAGCGTTTTAAGCGTGAGATCACGCAAGGGGTTCTCGGCAGACGTTCGTGAGCCTTGTTGATTCTGATGACGCTGACCTCGTGAGTGTATCCGCAGGTGCGCAGACCGGAGTAGCCACTCCATCCGTCGGTATGCACGGTGCTACCGGAGGCAATGCTCGCTTGGATGAACGCCTGCAGACTTTATGCGGAAGCATCGGCAAGAATGCTCAGCCTGATCCGACCACTGCGCTTGCCCACTTCTTCCACGGCCACGCCGATCAACGCCTTATCCAGCGTTCCTCGCCCCGGTGTGCCCTCTTCCAGCCCTCCGAGACAGGTTTCGTCCACTTCCGGCCCTTCCGCTCAGTAAGTCCCTGTCCGGCCGCACCATGGCGCTGCGAAGCTTATGGCGCCAAGTCCACGCGGTTTGATAGTGCTATAAACCCAAAATACGCTGCAACCCAAGGGCACTCGCCCCGTTCTGCTGCGTTGTCAGCCACCACATCGCTTGAAACCACACGCGCAGCGAAGTGCGAGTATCTTGGAACACGGTTCCCGCCGTGACTGAAACCTGTTTTCCACAACCTGCACATTGCCACAAAACTACTCTCACCGCCCAAGCTTTTGTCTGGCCGCAATGCGCGGACAAACAAAACCCTCCGGCCATCGCAACTTCGCGAGGTAGTCCCGGCACGCTTCTTCGCTTCCAAATCTCGCATCGAACTCCTGCAAGTCGCGCGGGTAGTCCTCCATTTCCCCAAAACACAACAGGTTGTGGTAACCTGAATCAAAAGAACACCCAGTTAAAACGTATCTCGTCACGCTAAAACAGATCCCGCCAAAGACCAAGTGGGCAGACCAGGGAGCAGGTTTTTTCGTTTCGGCCGTCAAACGCAGTGGCAAAACCTTGAATCAATTTTACCCGGGGCAGTTTCACTCTGAAAACACCCCAATAAAGCCCTGGATTTCAGACAGCTCCAAAAAACTCGTGCTTGAAATTCTCCGCGAGGCACCCTAACCGCTCGCCCTCACATGAAGTCTCTTGTCATCGCCGAGAAACCTTCCGTGGCGGCCGATCTCGCTCGCGCCCTCGGTAAAATCCCCAAAAATGGCGACCACTATGAAAACGACGAATACGTAATCTCGTCGGCCGTGGGTCATCTGGTGGAACTCCTCATGCCCGAGGACATTGACAAGAAAAAATACGGCTTCTGGCGCCTCGAAGCTCTGCCGATTATTCCGGAGAAATTTGAGCTCAAACCCATCGAGTCATCAAAAGACCGCTTCGCCCTTCTTAAAAAACTCCTCGCCCGAAAAGACATCGATCAGGTCGTCAATGCCTGCGACGCCGGGCGCGAGGGCGAACTGATTTTTGCCTACATTTATCAGCTCACGAAATCGAAGCTTCCGGTGAAACGCGCCTGGATGCAGACGATGACCACCGGCGGTATTCAAGATGCGTTCAAAAACCTTCGCGACGGCGCACAACTCGCCGGCCTCGCCGACGCCGCCCGCTGCCGCAGCGAGAGCGACTGGCTCATCGGTATCAACGGCACCCGCGCCTTCACCAAGCGCATGTTCGGTTCCCGCGCCGGCAACGTCGCCTCCGTCGGCCGCGTGCAGACCCCCACGCTCGCCATCGTCTTCGCCCGCGAACTTGAAATCCGTAATTTCAAAACCCGCCCCTACTGGCGCGTCACCGCCAACTTCGACCTCACTAAGGGCCGCTACGAGGGCGTTTACCAACGCGCCAATTTTAAAAAATCCGAGAACGACGACCTCGATCGCATCGACCGCATTTGGGATAAATCCATCGCCGATGCCGTCGCCGCCGCCTGCCAAGGCCATCCCGCCGCCGTCGTCACCGAGGAAAAAAAGGCCACGACCCAAGCTTCGCCGCGTCTTTACGATCTCACCACGCTCCAACGCGAGGCCAACAACCGCTTCGGCTTGCCCGCCCGCCGCACGCTCCAAATCGCCCAAGCTCTCTACGAGCGCCACAAACTGATCACCTACCCGCGTACCGATTCCCGCGCGCTGCCCGAGGACTACATTCCCACCGTCAAGCAGACGCTCGGTTCGCTCGGCGACGACCTCGCCCCGCACGCGCAAAAAGTCCTTTCCGAAGGTTGGGTGCGCCCGAACAAACGCATCTTCAACAACGCCCAGATCTCCGATCACTTTGCCATCATCCCGACCGGTGCCGAATCGAAGAACCTCGATGAGATGGAAGCCAAGGTCTTCGACATGATCGCGCGCCGCTTCGTCGCCGCCTTCTACCCGGCCGCGGAGTTCGACGTCACCACACGTATCAGCACCATCGCTACCGTCCACCAATTCAAAACTGAGGGCAAAGTCCTCACCTCGCCCGGCTGGCTTGCCGTTTACGGCAAAGGCGTCGCCCTCGTCGATCCCGAAACCGGTGCCGCGCCCTCCACCGACGGCGAAGCCAACAATAGCAACAAAGTCCTCCCCGCGCTCAGCACCGCTGACGGTCAACCCGCCAAGGCCAAAACCGCCTCCGCCGATCTCCACAGCGAGACGACCAAGCCGCCGCCGCGCTACACGGAAGCCACGCTCCTCTCCGCCATGGAAGGCGCCGGCAAACTCGTCGACGACGACGAAGTCGCCGAAGCCATGAAGGAACGCGGCCTCGGCACCCCCGCCACGCGCGCCGACACGATCGACGGCCTGATCAATCAAAAGTACATGGAGCGCGCCCAACGCGAACTCGTGCCCACCGCCAAAGCCGAGTCGTTGCTGGAATTCCTCGCCGCCGTGAAGGCCGAGGCCCTCACCAAGCCCGACATGACCGGCCAGTGGGAATACAAGCTCCGCCTCATGGAGCACAACAAGTACGACCGCACGAAGTTCATGAGCGAGATCGTCGAAGTGACGAAGGGCATCATCGACCGCACGAAAAACTTCGAGGAAGACGAATCCAATTCCCGCGTCACCGACATCGTTTCTCCCACCGACGGCAAGCCGATGCTCGAAACCCTCCGCGCCTACAAATCGCAGGATGGCGTGCTCGCCGTCTACAAGGTCATGACCAGCCGCAAGCTGGAAGAGGCCGAAATCCGCCAGCTCGTGACCGTGGGCGAAATTGGACCTCTTGACGGGTTCGTCTCACCGCGCACCGGCAACCGTTTCACCGCCAAACTCCGCCTCATCACCGACCCGAAAGACGAAGCGAAGAAAAAAGTAGAGCTCGATTTTGGCAACAAATTCGAGATTGCCGAACTCACGCCCTTCTGGACCGACCCCAAAACAGGCGCCGAACTCTGCGAAGCGCCGACCAGCTACGTCCTGCGCGAACGCGAAGGCGACGCGTGGAAACAGGCCTTCAGCGTCGGCCGCCTCATGTGCCAGAAGCCGCTCACGCGCGAACACGCGATCCAGTTTATCGAAGCCGGCAAGACCGAACTCATCAAAGGCTTCATCTCGAAAAAAGGCCGCCCCTTCGATGCCTTTCTACTCCGCGCCGGCCCGAAAATCACATGGGAATTCCCACCCCGCGCCCCGCGTGTCGGCAAGGACGGCCAGGTCAAGGAACGCAAAGCCAAGGCCCCGCTCGATCTCTCCAAAGCAGCCAAGCTCGGCACCAGCAAAGCCCACGACGCCGAACTCTACCAGACCGACGACGCTTATATTGTCGCCAAACCCAGCGGCAGCGACAACGGTGCCCGTGCGGTCTTCGAAGTGAAACGCCTGCTCTGCCAAAAAGAGCTTCCCGCCGAGGAAATCCTCCGCCTGCTCGAAGACGGCAAGACCGGACTGATCGACGGCTTCGTCTCCAAACGCGGCTCCACCTTCAGCGCCTACCTCACCCTCTCAAAAGATAAAAAGAAGGCCGAATTCGAGTTTCCTCCTCGCTAAATACATCTGGCCGAGAGCTTGAGGCCAGCTCCACACTCCCATTCCTTTTATGCACGCAACTAAACACCAATTTCTGCGTCTAAGTTCTGTGCACCCCAAACTTAAGTCCGCCCTCGTCGCCCTGCTCGCACTCACCACGTTTGCCGGAGGGGTGCAGATTTGGCGACAGCGGCACGAGCTCGCCGCACTTTACAAAACGAGCACCACGGAACGCGCCGCTTGGGAAAAACGCCTCGCTGACACCGAGCGCCATGCGCACGACCTCCAAAACCAACTCGCCGCACTAAAGACCCGCGTCACCACCGAAAACGCCGCCGCGATTGGCATCGAGCCCGCCACCTCCAGCGCCGAGGGGACGCGCGGCCGATTCCGCGGCTCCGAGAGTTTCATGGCCATGATGAACGACCCGAAAGTCACCCAGCTCATGGGCAACCGGGAAAAACTGATGCTCGACGGCCGCTACGCCCCTCTCTTTAAGGAACTACTCGAAAGCGGCAGCCTCAACGACGAGCAACTCGACGCCTTTAAAAACCTGCTCGTGGAAAGACAAAACACGATGCGCGACATCATGATGTCGGCACGCACACAAGGCATTACCGACCGTGGCGAACTATCACAACTCGCCAAAAACGCTCAAGACGAACTCGAAGCCCAGATCCAAAGTACCCTCGGCCCCATCGGCTTCGAGCAGTACCAGCAATTCGAAAAAACTGCACCCCAGCGCAACCTCGTGAAGCAACTGGCTCAGAGCCTTAGTTACACCGCCTCGCCGCTCACCGACGAACAATCCCAGCAACTCACCCAATGGCTGGCCGCCACGACAACCGGCTCCCCCATCACCCCTTCTCGCCCAGCTTTTGGCGGCGGTCCCTATGGTGGCAGTGGAGGAAGCAGTGTGGAAATCACCGACGAGCTCATCACACGCGCCCAAGCAATTCTCGATCCGACTCAGTTGCTGGCCCTCATGGATCGTCAAAAACAGCAGGAAAACGACAAAGCCCTCGGCCGCCTTTTGAGGAATTCCTCCACCGGCCCCGCCTCCCCGCCCCCGGTCAAAGCTCGTCCCTGAATAGGATTGTTGGCGCCACCTTCCTTCGGTGTGCAAATTTTGACAATCGCTAGCCAACCCTAAAAAACCCTTGTCGCTTTCTGTAAACGGCCCCTAGCGTCGGCCTTTGGCCAAATATTTTCTCCTATGATCGTAACAACAGCGCAGCTCTTCAAACACGCCTACGGCAAGTACGCCATCGGCGCCTACAACATCAATAATGCCGAGCAGGCCATGGGCCTCTTCCGCGGCGCCATCGAGTCGAAGGCCCCCTTCATCATCCAAATCTCGAAAGGTGCCCGCAAGTACACCGACAAGAAAATGCTCGAGGCCATCATTCGCGCCGCCGACAGCATTTTCCCGGAAGCTATTTTTGCCGTACATCTGGACCACGGTGACGAAGAAACCTGTTACGATTGCATCAACTCCGGTTTCTACAGCTCCGTCATGATCGACGCTTCGCACGAGCCGTTCGAGAAGAACGTCGAGATCACCAAGCGCGTCGTTGAAGCCGCCCATAAGAAGGGCCTCTCCGTTGAAGCCGAACTCGGCATGCTCGGTGGCGTTGAAGAAGATGTTAAAGTCGAAGATGGCCACGCCACCCTCACCAACCCGCTCGAAGCGCAAGACTTCATCAAGAAGACAGGTTGCGACTCTCTCGCCTGCGCCATCGGCACCAGCCACGGCGCCTTCAAATTCAAGGGCAAACAGTCCCTTCACTTTGATGTCCTGAAGAAGATCATGGACCTCGTCCCCGGCTTCCCGCTGGTTATGCACGGCTCTTCCAGCGTTCCGCAGGATGAAGTTGCCCGCATCAACGCCGCTGGCGGCAAGATCGCCGGTTCCATGGGCGTCGACGTCAACGAGTACCTGCCCGCCGCCAAGCTCGGCGTCGCCAAGATCAACATCGACACCGACGGCCGCCTCGTCTGGACCCGCGTTCACCGCGAGTTCTTCCGCGACAAGCCCTCCGAGTTCGATTTCCGTCCCCCGGGCAAACTTTACATCGAAGAATACGCGAAGTTCATCGCCAGCCGCAACGTGCTGCTCGGCAGCGCCGGCCAGCTCGAAGATCTCCGCGCTTCGCTCAAGAAGTAATTTCTTCTCAGAGCTCATCGCTTTCAAAGCGCGCCCCTCACCGGTCGCGCTTTTTTGTGCGCCCATTTTTAGGCAAACGACAGAGCGTGGCGCCATCCACGCCGGTGGAAAAAACGTCAAGGCCGTGACTCCGCTCATTAGCGTTTCTCGCCACCGAATTCCATGCAATTCAATCTCGCAGGCGGATTTGAACGGCGAAGCAGCAACGAAACGAAGGACAATCAATGAGCTACGGAGAGCGTCTTGGCTCCCTACACATAACTCCCTGTGTGTGTCCTTTGTTTCTTCTATTCCTAGTCGTTCAATTACGGTTTTCAGGAGTGAGGTGAATCACACGGCACAATCTCCGCCATTAGCGGCACGGAGCATTCATGAGTGCTTAAAATATCTGCTGAATTCGGGTTAAAGCGAAGCCGAGCGTTGCGCGAGGCGAAATAGCTATTACGCGGACAACCGGGTTAATCCGTCCTTCCCTCAACACGACCGCGCCACCGTTTTTCTCGCCATGCGCAGCATTGATTCTTCGGCGTTGTACTCGGCCATGCGCGCGATCTCTATCCACGCAAGATCATGCGACTCGTCCGTCACGATCAGCGGCTCCGCCGGGTCGGCTTCGATCATGAAACGGATGTCGTAGTGCCAGTGGTCTGGTTCGTGCTTGCGCGCCGGGATGAGATGCCGGTCCACGTCGAAAACCGCCTCGTCCACCACGCGCAATCGCGTGAGCCCCGACTCCTCGCGCGCCTCGCGCAGTGCCACCGCCAGCGGGGCCAGTTCGCCATCGGCATGGCCGCCCAGCTGCAGCCATTTGTCGAGCTTGCGGTGATGCGTGAGTAGTGTGCGCGTGCGCTCGCGGTCCACGATCCAAGCCGAACCGGTCAAATGGCCGACTTGTAGCGAACGCTCCGCACAGTCCGCGTGCGTCTCAACGAAACGCATCATATCTGCCGCCATCGCCGCCTCATGCGCGTCGAGCGGCCGCGCGGCATGCGCACGTAGCAGTTTCAAAACCGGATCGCGCAGGTCGTGGCTCATGTGGTGACGAACCACTTCGTATCGGCCTCCGCCGGACCTGTTTCCAGCTGGGCAAACACCTCGCCCAGCGTCGTCGCCACGGTGAAGAGTTTCAGATTCGACGGGCGGTTGAACTGCTCGCCGATCATCCGGTCGAAGAAGCGCAGCAACTCGTCGTAGAAGCCATCTTGGTTGAAGAGGACGACCGGCTTGTGCAGCACGTTGAGCTGACGCAGCGTGAGGATTTCCATGAGCTCCTCCAGCGTGCCCCAACCTCCGGGCAGGGCCAGAAACGCGTCGGCGCGCATCTCCATCATCAGCTTGCGCTCGCGCATCGTCACCACGCTGTGCATTTCGTCGGCCTCGGCGTAGGCGAGTTCCTTGGCCTTCATGAATTCCGGGATCACACCGATCACGCGGCCACCGGCTGTCTTCACCGCACGCGCCACCGCGCCCATCAGGCCGACGTTGCCGCCACCGTAAACGAGCCCCCAACCGCGCCGCACCATCTCGCGCCCGAGCGCCGCCGCGGCCTCGCTGTATTTCGGGTCGATCCGGTCGCTTGAGGCACAGTAAATACACAATGTCTTCGGCATGGCCGGGAATGAACACGATTTCATCCCGATGCCGACAAATTTCTGGCGGCCGGGCGCAACATCGCTGTTCATCAATAAGTATCCGTGGCTTCCTCAACTCCAGCCTATCGCGGCCGCCTCGCGCCCTCGCCCACCGGGCACCTGCACCTAGGCCATGCGCGCACGTTTTGGTTCGCCGCCGAACGCGCCCGCGTCGCCGGAGGAAAACTGATTCTGCGCAACGAGGATCTCGACTCGACGCGCTTCCGGCTGGATTTCGTCGACTCGATGCTCGCCGATCTGCGCTGGTTCGGCTTTCACTGGGACGAAGGCCCCGACATCGGCGGACCGCACAGCCCTTACAACCAAAGTAAACGCCGCGCCATCTACCGCGCCGCGCTGGAAAAACTCCACGCCGCCGGTCTGATTTTTCCCTGCACCCGCTCGCGTCGCGACGTGCTCGACGCCGCCCGCGCCCCGCACGAAAGCGGACGCGAACTCGACGAACCGATTTATCCACCCCAATTTCGCCCGCCCGTCAGCGCGCCGTTGCCGCCGCTCGGCGACGTCATCGCCGTCAACTGGCGCCTGCGCATACCCGACGGTGAAACGCTCTCCTTCGATGACGGCCATTTCGGCCCGCAGCACGCCGAAACCGGACGCGACTTTGGCGACTTCCTCGTCTGGCGCAAAGACGACACGCCCAGCTACCAACTCGCCTGCGTCGTCGACGACGCCGCGATGGGCATCACCGAAGTGGTGCGCGGTGCCGACCTGATCTTATCGACCTTCCGCCAACTACTGCTGTATCGGGCACTCGGGTACACCGCCCCGGCCTTTTTTCACGCGCCGCTCATGCTCGATGAAAACGGTGTCCGCCTAGCCAAACGCCACGACGCCCTCAGCCTAAAAACCCTGCGCGAAACCGGAAAATCACCGCTGGAAATACTGGAGAGTTTTAATCAGGAACTTAGACAAACCGGGAAAAGCCCGTGACCGGACTCCCGCTCGTTCCAGTGTTCCGCTTTCGACCTCAATAAAAACCGTAGCCGCGTCAGTTTCGCGAAATGGATTGGGTAGGGCGAGGCGTCCCTGCCGAGCCGATTCAAGCCCGGCACACCGGGGACGGTGACGGACTGTCGCTTCGCTCGGTACGCCCTACCTAAAACCAGCCACCACATTATTGAAACTGCCCTAATTCCGCCAAGCCAGCGGTAGCAGCGACTGCGGACCGTGGATATTCAGCTGATAATAGAGGTAAAACACGCCGAGCCCGAGCAGCACGAGAAACGCCACGCGACCCAGTTCGCCCGCACCCTTTTGACTGGTTCGTTGCAAAGTGCGCACCAGCGCCTCGATCGCCGGCGACACAACAAATGCCACGAGCGAACTCCCAATCAGAATAAAAAAAATGACCGCAAGCGTCCGCAGAAATGGATCTTCGATCACGCCTGCCTTGTAAGAGACGAGGCCGTTGCAGACGTTGAGCAGCAGCAGACAACAGGGCAAAATGAAGTAGTTGCGGACGAGATTGTTTTTTTTCACAGGAGCAAAAGCTTCGACAGCGCCCAACGACCAAACAGCCGCCCGTCGCGCTTCCAAGGCAAAACGGTTTCCAGCCACAGCCACGCACGCAGTGGGACTGCTTGCAAGGCGGCTGGTTGCACATAATCAAAACTCAACTCCAACTCGCCGACTCACCGCCATTCCAAGAACTGCTGTCGCTCGCGTACGTGCTCTCACCACTTCATCGCCACAAGCCCAACAGCGATATCATCAAGCCCCTCCCCGCCCAACGTCACACTTCCAGCCCTTACTTCGCCACCCCACCTACACCAAAGCCCAGCCCAAAGCCCGAACAAACAACCCTCTTCTAAAGCTAAACCCCTTCCTGCTTTCGCGTCTCTTGGCACCCAGGAGCAGTTAAAAAAACGAGAATCCCTTTGATCCCTCGCGCTGCTCACCCCACATCGGTGCCATGTCACTTCACGTCATTGGACAACGCTGCCTGAGCGAACGCGAACCCGAGCTCGGGCTCGGCATCGTCGCCAGCCTCGACAAAGCCGCCAAACGCATCGGTATCCGCTTTCCCGCGACGGGCGAGCAACGCCTTTACGCCCTCGGTACGCCCGTCCTCAAGCGCGTCCAATTCCGTCCCGGCGAAACCATCGCCACCCACGACGGCACCTCGCTCGTCATCGAGGCTGCGGAAGACGATCCGCACACGCCCGGTCTCCTCATCTACCTCGGTAAACCTTCCGCTCCCGCCTCCGCCACCCGCGTCACCGATTCCGCGCTCCTCGCCCCCCGGCCCCCGCTGCACACTTCGCTACTCCGCATCCGCGAAGACGAACTCTCCGACATCACCAGCGTCGCCCTCCCGCAGCAACGTCTCATGGCCGCGCAGGTCGATCCCGGCGAGGTCTTCGCCCTCCGCTACCGCGCGTTGCAAGCCCAGGCCCGCTTCCGCTCATCCGACGTACGAGGGTTTCTCGGCGGCCGTCTCGAACTGATCCCGCATCAGTTTTTCATCCTCCAAGAAGTTTCCTCACGCCAGCTCCCGCGCGTGCTGCTCTCCGACGAAGTTGGCCTCGGCAAAACCATCGAAGCCTGCCTCATCCTCCAGCGCCTGCTCGCCGTCGGTCAGGCCAAACGCGCCCTCATTCTCGTGCCCGAGTCACTCACGCACCAGTGGTTCGTGGAACTACTCCGCCGTTTCAATCTTTGGTTCAGCATCTACGACGAGGAACGTTGCACCGCCATCGAAACCAGCGATCCCGGCACCAACCCGTTTCTCTCCGCGCAACTCGCGCTCACCAGCGTCACCTACCTCGCCCAAAACGACACGCGCCGCGACCAAGCCCTCGCCGCCGGTTGGGATCTCGTGATTGTCGACGAAGCCCATCACCTCGAATGGACGCCCACCGTAGTCAGTTTTGAATACACGCTCGTCGAGCAACTCGCGCAACGCTCACCCGGCCTCCTCCTCCTCACCGCCACGCCCACCCAACTCGGCCTGCCCGGCCACTTCGCCCGCCTCCGCCTGCTCGACCCCACGCGCTATGACGACCTCACCCGCTTCCTTGCCGAAGCCGAGCAGTTCGGTCTCGTGGCCCAAGTCGCCGAAAAAATCATCGAGCAAAAAAACCTCACGCCCAAAGACCACGCCACGCTCAAGACCCTCTTCACCCGCGATCCCGCCCGCCTCGCCGATCTCCTCGCCGCACTCCACGCGGCCAAACCCGGCGCCCGCGACGCACTCCTCAAAACGCTCCTCGATCAGCACGGCACCGGCCGCGTCGTCTTCCGCAACACCCGCGCCAGCATGACCGGCTTTCCGAAACGCAAAGCCTGCCCCGCGCCCATCGCCGAGAGCAACCTCACCCTCCTCGCCCGCATCGCACGCGAACTCCACGCCGAGGAAACCGGCACCGACGCCACCATCCGCTACTCCTTTAAAGACGACCCACGCATCGACTGGCTCGCCGATTTTCTCCAACAAAACCGTCCCGCCAAAGTCCTCCTCATCTGTAAATCCCAGCGCAAAGTCGCCGCGCTCGAAACCGCGTTGAAGGAAAAACTCAACGTCAACATTGGCCTCTTTCACGAAGGATTGCCCCTTATCCAACGCGACCGCCAAGCCGCCTGGTTTGCCGAACCAGACGGTGCACAACTCCTCCTCTGCTCCGAGATCGGCAGCGAAGGCCGCAACTTCCAGTTCGCCCATCACCTCGTCCTATTCGACCTACCGCTCAACCCCGGCCTGCTCGAACAACGCATTGGCCGCCTCGATCGCATCGGCCAGACCCAGACCATCCGCATCCACCTTCCCTTCGTCGCCGGCAGCAGCGAAGACGCGCTCTTCGCATGGTACCACCGCGGCCTCGATGCCTTTGAAACCTCGCTCCACGGCGGTAACGATTACCAAGACCAATTCAAAGACCGCCTCCTCCCGCTCGCCCTCCGCTACGGCGAAAGCGGTGGCGCGCCCAAGCTCCAAGCCGAGCTCGACGCCCTCATCACCGAAACCATCGCGTTCCGACAAGCTCTCGCGCTCAAAATGAAAAAAGGCCGCGACCGCCTGCTCGAACTCAACTCCTTCAACCGCGAAGCCGCCGAGCGCGTCATCGAGCGCGTACGCGCCGCCGACAACGATCCTTTTCTAAAAAAATTCCTCTGCGACCTCCTCGATCACTTCGGCGTGCGCATCAAGGAACACGAGGAAGGCGACCTGTTTCTCGACCCGAGCCACGCCTACGTCGAGAGTTTTCCCTCCCTCCCTCACGACGGCATGCTCGCCACCTTCAAACGCGAACGCGCCATCGTCCGTGAAGACATCCGCTTCGTCTCCCCCGACCACTCCCTCGTGCAAGACGCCATCGACCTCCTCATCGATTCACCTGTCGGCACCACGGCTTTCAGCACGCTGCACTCCGACCAACCGAACCTTTTACTTGAAGCCATCTTTGTCCTCGAAACCGTCGCCGATTCCCGCTGGCACGTGGACCGGTTTCTCGCCCCCACGCCCGTGCGTATCCTCGTCGATGTACGCGGCAATGACCTCACCGACGAACGCCCCGCCGCCGCCCTCGCCGATGACGCTGAGGATGGCAACCTCCACCGCTTCCTCGAAAAAGGCGGCTTCAACACCGCCGTATTAAAAGCACTGCTCGAAGGTGCGACTGAGTTCGCCGAAGAAGAAAGCCGCACGCTCAAAACCGTCGCCGAGGCCAAAGCCACCACCGCGCTCACGGCCGAGTGGCAACGCCTCATCGACCTGCGTGCGGTCAACGACCACATCCGCCCCGAGGAAATCGCGCTCGCCCAAGAGCAACTTCAACACACGCAAAAAGCCATCACCGCCGCCCGCCTCCGCCTCGACTCCCTCCGCCTGATCGTCGAAGGCCCCTCGCTCGACGATTAAAAGCACAACCGCTTAAGCCTCTCTTTTCGCCTGCGGGTAGCGCAGTTTCATAAAACCTAAAACCGCAATTGAACGACCAAGAATAGAAGCACCAAAGGATGCACAGAAAGTTATGCAGAGAGATCGTTGACCGTGATGGGGAAAATTGAGCCAAAACGCTCCCCGTAGCTCATGGATTGCCCTTCGCTTCTTTGCTTCTTCGCTTCTTCGCCGTTCAAATCCAACTGAGGGATCGAGGATAAAACCTGTAGCCGCGTAGCCACTTCAGTCTCGCGAAATGTAGTGAGTAGCCGGAGGCCTCACAGCCCCCGGCTTTTTCGTAAACGAACCAAATCAAAAAACCAATATAGCCAGGCCATTTGAACACGAAGAGAGCAAAGCACCGCAAAGGTCGGCCCTCCTCTTTGCGCTCCTTCGCGACCTGGGTGTTCAGTCGGCTTTTTTATCGGTTCTTCAAGGGACAGGTTGTTTTGAAGGCATAGCTACGGAGCGTCTGCCCAATGCGCTCTTTAATATAAACGTTTATGACTGCTCCGTTTTATCGCAGTCTTATCTTGCAACCGGCTCTGTAGCGTTGCCGCGAAGATTCATAGTGAAGAACGGATTGGCAATAGCGTTGCTCTCGATATTAAGTACGGCTTCGTGCTGCTCGGCATAGTTAGGTTCATAAGCGACAGTGAACGTCGTGGAGGCTCCCGGTGCCACGGATTTGGCGGGTTCGGATGCAATTGAAAATTGCAGGTAGGAACGGTTCACCGAACCCGTGATGGACACGCCAAAAATATCAAGAACCGACTTCCCTGTGTTTTTCACCGTGACCTTCAGGATCTTGGCCGGGCTATTCGCTTCCTGTGTCCCAAAATCCGTACCATTCCATTTCAGCGGTGCACCACCGCTGACAATAGGAAACCCATTCAAACCGGTAAGGGCAAACTTGGCCGTCAGTTTCACTGAAGATTGGAACGACGAAACAAGCGTGTAGGATCCCGTTTCGCTGCCGGTGGCGCCGCTGACGAAAAGATAATACGTGCCGGGAGTCACCGTGGTCGTGATGGCGAAATTATCGCCCACCCCCGAGTCCTCGTCGCGCTCGATCGGCACGGTCAATTCACCCGATTTGAAATATAATTCACCGCTTGTATTCAGTGCGCCGGACGTTTGCGCGGAGAACGTGCCACTGGTGGTGACGTTGAACTTGAAAGAGTTTACTTCTCCCTTGCCATTCAATCGGCCGTTAATGTTCCGGCCGACCGTTAAGGCAAGTGTATGCCCGGCTTCTTGGGCATACATCGGTAAGGAAAACAATGCAGCAGTACATGCGGCAATGATCGCGCGGCGGCCGTAAGCGAGCATGGACCAAGAGAATAAGTCAGGTGTTATCATAGCGCGGCGACTGTCCCGAGCCTGTCGATTAATACAATCTATTTTTGGTTATTCGCTATTTTAATTGGGCTACGAGACGCTTCAAGGGGCAGCTTGATGCAAGGGCAGGTTGCAGTGTCCGGTAAGGTCGGCAACGTCCCTGAGATGAAGCGTCTTCCACCTGCAGTCCTAGGTCTCGTGATCGCGAACGCCGCCCTGTTTATCGCGGGGCTTGTTGTGCCGCGGGGAAACGAGTGGCTGGTCGAGCACGGGGCGTTCTGGTTTACTGCGAATCCTAACTTCGCGTCCTGGCAATTCGTGTCCTACATGTTTCTTCACGGCGGAGTAGGACATATTTTCTTCAACCTGTTTGCGCTCGTCTCCTTTGGCGGGATTCTCGAGCAGCAGTGGGGCACGCGTCGATTTCTCATCTTCTATCTCCTTTGCGGCGTGGGCGCAGCGCTGGTCCACAATGCGGTGAATGGGTACCACTCTGGCGTTCTCCACGAGCAATTGATCGCAAAAGGAATGACGACCGACGCCATCAATGCCTTGCTCAGCACCGGGCATGGCTCGATCCCACCGGGCGCAGAGATCAAGGCAGCACTCGTCGCACTCTACCAGATCTACGCGGCACCCATGCTCGGGGCGTCAGGGGCAATCTACGGCACGCTCGTCGCGTTTGGCTTCCTCCACCCCAATGCGAAACTGGCGCTGATGTTCGTGCCCGTGCCGATCGCAGCAAAATTCTTCATACCGGCCCTGCTCGCGCTCGACCTACTATCAGGCGTTACCGGTATTTCGCTCTTCGGTGGCGGCATCGCCCATTTCGCCCATCTCGGCGGCGCCCTCATCGGTCTCATCCTCATGCTGGTTTGGCGCCACCGCACAAAGCCTGACGATGGAACTAACGCAACCAGCTAAAGAGCATGCCAATTACAAATTCCAGAAAGGAACCGCTGATGGGCGCGGATAAAAGCCTGTGCTGATTGATCGTCGGCTTGATTGTCTTCATTACAGATGGCTATTGTGCCTGACGCGCAGTATCTCTGGGCGATGTCCCTGCCCCAAAACCAGCAGCTTGCCGCCCTTAGTAGCTACTTTGCCGCGCGCCGGGAAGCCATCCTGATGACGTGGCGGAAGGAAGATCGGGCTGATACTGAACAAACCACCGGGCGTTCGCTCACCGTCGGCCAGTTCCTCGACCATATTCCCGAAATGCTCGACGCCTTCGAATACCGGCTGCGTTCGCGCCCGGGCGGGTCGAACGCCCAGGCGGCGGAGGACGACAAGAAGGAGGAGGGCATAAAACACGGCCTGCACCGCTGGCAGCAGGGCTACCGCCTGCAGGAGCTCATCAATGAGTGCGGCCATCTTCAGCTCACCTTGTTCGAGGAACTGGTGCGCATCGCCGCCACGCACCCCGAGCTAGAACGCGAGACGCTGCTGGAGGCGAACCGCCAGATCATGGCCCTCGTCAACGACACGATCAGCGAAAGCGCTGGCCAATACGAGCGCATGCAGCAGGCGGAGTCCGCCGGCCATATGGGCGACCTGATGGGTGCGCTCGCAAGCGTGAACGAGATCGAGCGGCGCAGGGCCACCCTCATCCACCAGGCGGTCCACGACCTCAGCAATGACGTCGCCGGCGTGCACATTGCGGCGACCCTCCTGGGACAGAACGAGGTGGGGGAAGACCAGCGGATGCAATTCGCCACGCTGCTGCAGCAGGGCGTGGGCGGACTCACCGCGATGCTAGGTGAACTGATGGATCTGGCGCGGCTCGAGGCCGGCCAGGAAGTGCGGAAAATCGCCGCCTTCGATGCCGCGGGCCTCCTCACTGAGCTCTGCAGTGTCAACCAGCCCTTGGCCCAAACGCGCGGCCTGTTCCTGAAAATGAGCGGCCCGGCCTCGCTGGCAGTCGATGGTGATGCCGACAAAGTGCGGCGCCTGTTGAAAAACCTACTGATCAACGCGCTGAAATACACCGCGCAAGGCGGAGTCACCGTGAGCTGGAAGGAGGAGAAAAGAAACTGGTGGGTGACGGTCAAGGACACCGGCCCCGGGTTGCTCACCGGTCCGGGCGCATCCCTCCTCGTCGGCATGCAGGATGCCACGGCGGTCGCGAAGGAATCGGATGAAAAGTCCGCCGCGATCGAGGGCGAGGTCTCGCATGTCCTCGCCCAGCCCCCGGCCGACTCCCTCGCGAAAGGCCCCTCCCATCAGCAGCCCGGTGAAGGAATTGGGATTTCAATCGTGAAGCGTTTGTGCGAATTGCTCGACGCCAGCCTAGAGGTCGCCAGCTCGGCGGAAACCGGTACGACTTTCCGTGTAGTGTTTCCCCGCCGCTACCGCCTCCCGCCGCCAGAAGCGAATGAGTGCAAACCTTAAGGGCGCCATCTCTCGCTATGACTTTAAGCGTTCGGAGGAGGATAACAGCACGGTTAAACTGGTTTGTGTGAATCGTGGCGAGAAGTTCGGCATCGCCCGACGTGACCTGAACGACCGCATAGTCACCAAGATCGACGGGGACCAAGCCGAAGGGGGCAACCCCTAATATTTGGGGTCGGCAACTCGTTCTTTTCCTCAGCAACCGGCCACACGTCGCGCGCCAGCAAAGTTTTCCAAACGACCTGGCCCTTCGAAATAGCCGTTCTAACCTCAACGTGCTTCTCCAAGGGGCTGGTTGATTCAAGGGCGCTAGAAGTGGCGGGAATGCTAGGAGTCGGAGGGCGAAGCGCTTGAGGCTCAGGCGGCGGGCACGGCGGCCCGCCCTCCAGCGGATCGTGTGGAGGGCGACGCGCTGTCGTCGCCGGGTTCTGGCGGCGGGAGGGCTTCTTCAAGTGACAGGTTGATTCACGGGCCTCCGGCTTTTTCTTGACCGAACCAAAGCAAAAACCAAAAACCGCAAAGACCGGCCCTCCTCGTTGCGCTCCTTCACGACCTGGGTGTCAACCGGTTTTTCCCTGAACACGTTCGCAACGGTTTGGATTCGTACCGCAACCGCGCGACCAACTCAAAACACCTCCTCCCTCGGCTTTATAGACAAGCTTGGGCCAAGACGAAAATAGAGGACTCACGCGGAGGCGCGGAGGAAGCAGCTATGAACACAGCGCCTTGGACAGGGAGGGCAAGAGTCCACTACAGGGGAGATGCTTGCTAAAAAAATTCACTAACATCCCCTCTCCACGTCTCCGCGTATAACAAATGAGCCGTAACACAGCCACCGGGCTATTCAAGGGGCTGGTTAATCCACGGGCTTTCCCCCCCGCTAAAGTTACACTTAGATTAGCCCGATGAACGGAGAGAGGCTCACCCGAAGACACAAAGTTGCCAAAAGTCCGGCCGCCATAACGATCGCGGCCGGAGGCCTTAAACGAGTCATTTCGCCTTAGGTGCTGATTGTGTAATAAACCACCATTTATCATACACTTGCACCATCACTCAACCAACATTAGCTTTAGCGACTAGGGGAGAACCGAAGACAAACGGCATACCGTCCTGTAGCATTCGGATCGTACGCAGCAACAGCGAGGTAGTAAGTCCCCGACTTAAACATCTGCACGATCGAGAAGCCATTCGCAGTAGGATTTTCAAGCTTCTGAATTATGTTACCCTGAGCATCCAAGAGCACACCAAAAACATCAGCCATGGAATTAGCCACTGCCAAAAGGACCTGACCATTAGCAGGCACTGTGAATTTGAAGTAATCAATATCGCCATTGCCGTCCATTTTACCTGGGACATTGCGCCCAATGGTGACCGAAGTCGCTGTTGACATATCATTACCATGATCATCGGCAGCAAAAACCGAACCAGAAGAAACCGCTAGAGCCGCAACGAGGGCAAGGCGCTTGCACAGAGAGGTGAAGCCATTGCAGAGGATATATGTTTTCATATGGCGTTATAGTGTTTACCCGCTCCCCGCTGTTCCCTCTGAAACGAAGTTTCTAAAAGATTTTTCTGTACTTCTGGAAATCGCTAAGAACCACCCACCAACGACAATAACCGCCACGCTCACTTCGTCTTTAGCACGAAGCCTCCATCCCAGTCCTTGCCTTTCATTGCAGCGCAGCGCTTGAGGAAAACAGCAGAAAAGATCACAGAAGAAGGCCGCGCAGGACCCAGCGTGGCGGCTCGTGCGAACCAATCCACAGCCGAGGTCCAGTCCTGACGCAAGGCGTATTCGATGCCTGCATTGAAACTCTCGGTGCAATCCAGCTCAGGCGGGGCGCCCTCCAGCGGATCGAGTGGAGGGCGACGCGCTGTCGTCGACGGGTTCTGGCGGCGGACATGATCCTTCGCGGGACAGGTTGATTTAAGGCCGCGAACGATCCCGCTCCGCGTCTCCGTGTCTCCGTGTGAAACGAATGAGCCGCAACCAAGCCACCATGCGCTTCAAGGGATAAGTTGATTCAAGGGATCTAAACCACTTTTGCCAATAACCAGCCCGCGTACCTTAAAAACTAAACGAGGCGATCCCATTTAACGCCACCCAAACCACAAATCCTGCCCCCTTCGGCTTGGTTCTGGCAAAATGTCAATGATATCGTAATCACCCCTTTATTCCCCCATTATAACCACAGATGACACAGATAAACACCGGATATAATACCACCATTCCCGAGCCCCTGCCTCCTCTGCCTTTATCCGGATTGTATCTGTGAAATCTGTGGTGAACCCTTGAATTGACCTGTCCCTGCTAAAACCCGCTCCTTTGCGCTCGGCTTCAATGGCGGCAGTCCTCTTGCCGAGCAGCCCCAAGGCCTCGCTCAACGCAGTTTGCGCGCCATGTCCGCGACGAAACTGCTCCCGGGAAAAATGTCAATGATATCGTAATGACCCCTTTATTCCCTTTCTTCGCGGGACAGGTTGATTTAAGGCCGCGAACGATCCCGCTCCGCGTCTCCGTGTCTCCGTGTGAAACGAATGAGCCGCAACCAAGCCACCATGCGCTTCAAG